>JGI24140J50213_10000033_pt1 | contig 52448 bp, 63 predicted proteins | sample BarGraIncu00222A_FD_50213 | JGI IMG/M metagenome (IMG submission 50213)
CCCANCCTCGCCCATCACCGGCGCCGACAGCAACGGCCAGATCGGCGTCTACAACAAGCTGGGCAACACACCGTTCATCGTCGACCTCGCCGGCTACTACGCGGTGCCCGGGCCGTAGACCCGCAGCGGAGCTCGACCTACTCGACGGTGACCGACTTCGCCAGGTTGCGCGGCTGGTCGACGTCGTAGCCCTTGGCGGTCGCCATCTCGCAGGCCAGCACCTGCAGCGGCACCGTCGACAGCAGCGGCTGCAGCAGCGTCGGCGCCTGCGGGATCCGGATCAGCGTGTCGGCATAGGGGACGACGGCCTCGTCGCCCTCCTCGGCGATGACGATGACGCGGGCCCCCCGCGCCCGGATCTCCTGGATGTTGCTGACCATCTTGTCGTGGATCACGCTCCGTCCGCGCGGCGACGGCACGATGACGACGACCGGCAGGCCCTCCTCGATCAGCGCGATCGGGCCGTGCTTCAGCTCGCCGGCCGCGAATCCCTCGGCGTGCATGTAGGCGAGCTCCTTGAGCTTCAGCGCGCCCTCGAGCGCCACCGGGAACCCGACGTGCCGCCCGAGGAACAGCACGACCTTTGCGTCGACGAGCGAGCGGCCCAGCGCGCGGACGGGTTCGACGGTGTCGAGGACCTGGTCGACCTTGGCCGGCATCGCCTGCAGCTCGCGCAGGTCGGCGGCGATCTCCTCGCTCCACTTCGTCCCGCGCACCTGGGCCAGGTACAGCGCGACGAGCTGGACCGCGACCACCATGGTGAGGAACGCCTTGGTCGAGGCGACGGCCACCTCGGGGCCGGCGTAGGTGTAGACGACGGCGTCGGACTCCCGCGGCAGCGTCGAGCCGTTGACGTTGCAGATGGCGAGCACGCGCGCGTGCTGGGCCTTGGCGTGGCGTACGGCCATCAGCGTGTCCATCGTCTCCCCCGACTGCGAGATGGCGATGACCAGCGTGTTCCGCGTGAGGATCGGGTCGCGGTAGCGGAACTCGCTCGCCAGCTCGACCTCGCAAGGGATCCGCGTCCAGTGCTCGATCGAGTACTTCGCCAGCAGCCCGGAGTGATAGGCGGTGCCGCAGGCGATGATGATGATCTTGTCGACGTCCCTGAGCTCGTCGTCGCCGAGGCGCATCTCGTCGAGGACCAGCCGGCCGGCAGGGTCGATCCGGCCGAGCAGCGTGTCGGCGATCGCCCGCGGCTGCTCGGCGATCTCCTTGAGCATGAAGTAGTCGTAGCCGCCCTTCTCGGCGGCCGACGCGTCCCAGTCGACGTGGTAGGCCCGCACCTGCGCCGGCTCGCCGTCGAAGGTCGTGATCTCGACCCGGTCGCGCCGCAGCTCGACGACCTGGTCCTGCCCGAGCTCGATGGCGTCGCGAGTGTGCGCGATGAACGCGGAGACGTCGCTGCCGAGGAAGTTCTCGCCGACGCCGACGCCGACGACGAGGGGTGAGTTGCGCCGCGCCCCCACCACGACGTCGGGCTCGTCGGCGTGCACGGCCACGAGCGTGAAGGCCCCGCTCAGCCGGCGGCACACCCGCCGCATCGCCTCGGCCAGGTCACGACCGGCCGGCTCGTAGGCCTCGGACAGCAGGTGCGCGACCACCTCGGTGTCGGTGTCGGACCGCATCTCGTGACCGCGCGCCTCGAGCTCGGCCCGCAGCGTGGCGAAGTTCTCGATGATGCCGTTGTGGATGACCGCCACGCGCTTGTCGTCGTCGAGGTGCGGGTGGGCGTTGCGGTCGGTCGGCCCGCCGTGCGTGGCCCAACGGGTGTGCCCCATCCCGAGCGTGCTCTCGGGCATCGGCTGCTCGGCGAGCAGCTTCTCCAGGTTGGCCAGCTTGCCGGCTCGCTTCCGCGTCGCCAGCTCGGACCCGCTGACGAGCGCGATCCCGGCGGAGTCGTAGCCGCGGTACTCCAGCCGGCGCAACCCCTCGATCACGACGTCCTGTGCCTGCTTGTCCCCGACGTAGCCCACGATGCCGCACATGGGCTCAAGGGTACGTGGAACGCCGGCCGGCTCAGCCGAGTGACGTACGTACGACCTCGGCGAGGCGGTCGGCGACGTCGCGCGCCTGCTCAGGACCGGCGGCCTCGACCATCACGCGTACGAGCGGCTCCGTACCGCTCGGGCGCAGCAGGACCCGTCCGGTCGCTCCCAGCTCGGCCTCGGCTGCGGCCACGGCCACGGCCAGCTCGGCGCTGGTCGAGATCCGCGACTTGTCCACCCCGGAGACGTTGACCAGCACCTGCGGCAGCCGCTGCATCGCCGCCGCCAGCTCGGCGACGGGCCGGCCGCTCTGGGCGACCCTGGCCAGCAGGTGCAGCCCGGTGAGCATCCCGTCGCCGGTCGTGGCGTGGCCGAGCATGATCACGTGGCCGGACTGCTCGCCGCCGAGCACGAAGCCGCCGTCCTTCATCGCCTCGAGGACGTAGCGGTCGCCGACCGCGGTCTCGACGATGCGGACACCGTCACGCTCCATCGCGATCCGGAACCCCAGGTTGGCCATCACGGTCGAGACCACCGTGCCGCCGACGAGCTCGCCGCGGTCCAGCATGGCGAGCGCGAGGATCGCCAGGATCTGGTCACCGTCGACCGTGCGGCCGGCCGCGTCGATCGCGAGGCAGCGGTCGGCGTCGCCGTCGAGGGCGATGCCGACGTCGGCGCCGTGCTCGACGACGGCCGCCGACAGCAGCTCGAGGTGGGTGGAGCCGCAGCCGTCGTTGATGTTCCACCCGTCCGGGGATGCCCCGATGGCCACGACCTCGGCGCCGGCCCGGCGCAGGGCGGCAGGGGCCGCCTCGAACGCCGCGCCGTGGGCGCAGTCGACGACGACCTTGAGCCCGTCAAGGGAGTGCGGCAGCGACGCGACGAGGTGGTCGACGTAGCGCTCGGTGGCACCCTCGAGGCGGCGGATCCGGCCCACGTCGCGGCCGGTCGGGCGCTCCCAGGGCTCGTTCATCCGCTGCTCGATGGCGTCCTCGACCTCGTCGTCCAGCTTCACGCCGCCGCGAGCGAAGAACTTGATGCCGTTGTCCGGCATCGGGTTGTGCGAGGCGGACAGCATCACGCCGAGGTCGACGCCGAGGGACTCGGTGAGGTAGGCCACCGCCGGCGTGGGGAGGACCCCGGCGTCGAGCACGTCGACACCGGCGCTGGCCAGCCCCGAGACGACCGCCGCCGAGAGGAACTCCCCCGAGGCGCGACCGTCGCGGCCGACCACCGCGACCGGACGGTGCCCGGCGAACTCGCCGGCGTCGCCGAGGACGTGCGCGGCGGCGGCGGCGAGGCCCAGCGCGAGCTCCGCGGTCAGATCACGATTGGCGAGGCCGCGTACGCCGTCGGTGCCGAACAGGCGACCCATCGGGCGGCGACTTAGCGCTTGCTGTACTGCGGAGCCTTGCGGGCCTTCTTCAGGCCGTACTTCTTGCGCTCCGTGGCCCGGGCGTCCCGCGTGAGGAAGCCGGCCTTCTTCAGGGTCGGACGGTTCTCCTCGACGTCGATCTCGTTGAGGGCGCGGGCGATGCCGAGGCGCAGCGCGCCGGCCTGCCCGCTGACGCCGCCGCCGTTGATCCGCGCGATCACGTCGTAGCGACCTTCGAGGTCGAGGATCTTGAACGGGTCGTTGACCAGCTGCTGGTGGACCTTGTTCGGGAAGTAGACGGCGAGCGCGCGGCCGTTGACCGTCCACTGACCGGTGCCGGGCACCAGGCGGACGCGGGCGATGGCCTCCTTGCGGCGGCCGGTCGCGGCGGCGGGGCGGGTGACCACCTCGCGTCGCGTGACGACGGCGGTCGTCTCGGAGGTGTACTCCGACGCCTCGTCGACAGCAGAGTCGCCGGCCTCGTCGGTCTCGTCGGCGTCGGCGAAGGTGTCGACTAGCTCGGACGGGTCGACCTCGGCGGTGGAGATGTCGCTCACGGCCACGGATCCTCTCGTGTCATTCATCGGGGTGCTGCCGTGGCCTACTGGGCGACCTGGCTGATCTCGAACGGGATGGGCTGCTGCGCCTGGTGGGGGTGGTCCGGACCGGCGTAGACCTTGAGCTTGGTGATCTGGGCGTTGCTCAGCTTGTTGTGCGGCAGCATGCCCTTGACGGCCTTCTCGACGGCCCGCCGGGGGTTCTTGGCCAGCAGGTCGGTGTACGAGGTGGCCGAGAGGCCGCCCGGGAAGCCGGAGTGGCGGTAGGCGAGCTTCTGCTGCGCCTTGCTGCCGGTGAGGGCGACCTTGCCCGCGTTGACCACGATGACGAAGTCGCCCATGTCCATGTGCGGGGCGAAGACCGGCTTGTGCTTGCCGCGCAGCAGCGTTGCCACGTGCGTGGCCAGACGGCCGAGGACGACGTCGGACGCGTCGATGATGTACCACTGACGGTCAACGTCGCCGGGCTTGGGGCTGTACGTGCGCACGGTCGTAGGCCTTCTGGTCGCTGCGGATCTTGACGGAGCCCCGAAGGGCACGGGGGAAGAGCGGTCGCGGCCGACCCCGGTGGTCACCAGGCGGCACAACGACTCGTCAGAGTACCTGGCACGCCGTACGAGGGTCAAAAGCGCCCTGTTCGCCCAGATCAGCGAGCACGGTCGACGCGGCCCTCGTCCCAGACCGGTTCGGCCGCCTCGTACACCGTCCCGTCCGACCCGAAGACCAGGTAGCGGTCGAACCCTCGCGCGAACCAGCGGTCGTGCGTCACGGCCAGCACGGTCCCGTCGTAGGCCTCCAGGCCCTCCTCCAGGGCCTCGGCGCTGGCCAGGTCGAGGTTGTCCGTGGGCTCGTCGAGCAGCAGCAGCGTTGTCCCGTCGATCTCGAGCAGCAGGATCTGGAACCTGGCCTGCTGGCCGCCGGAGAGCGTGTCGAAGGGCTGCTCGGCCTGGTGGTCGAGCTCGTAGCGGCGGAGCGCGGCGATGGCCGGCCCGCGCTGCAGCGCCTTGTGCTCCCAGAGGATGTCCAGCAGCGTGCGCCCGATCAGCTCGGGGTGCTCATGGGTCTGCGCGAAGTGCCCTGCGACCACCCGCGCACCGAGCTTCCAGTCACCGGTGTGCTGCACCTGCATCCCCGCCAGCAGCCGCAGGAAGTGCGACTTGCCCGACCCGTTGCTGCCGAGCACCCCGACCCGTTCCCCGTAGAAGACCTCGAGGTCGAACGGCTTCATCAGCCCGGTCAGCTCGAGCCCTGCGCAGGTGACAGCGCGGACGCCGGTACGCCCGCCGGTCAGGCGCATCCGTACGTTCTGCTCCTTGGGGGGCGCCTCCGGCGGGCCGGCGTCCTCGTACCGCTTCAGCCGCGTCTGCATCGCGTGGTAGCGGTTGGCCATGTCCGGCGAGATCGCCGCCTGCTGCTGCAGCGTCTTGACCAGGTTCTTGAGCCGCACGTGCTCCTCGTCCCAGCGCCTGAGCAGCTCCTCGAGCCGCTCGTGGCGATCCTTGCGCGCCTGGTGGTACGTCGCGAACCCGCCGCCGTGCGTCCACGCGCTACCACCTTCGAGCGTGACGATGCGGGTCGCCGTGCGCGCCAGCAGCTCGCGGTCGTGGCTCACGAACAGCACCGTCTTGGGCGTCTCGCGCAGCGCCGTCTCGAGCCAGCGCTTGCCGGGCACGTCCAGGTAGTTGTCCGGCTCGTCGAGCAGCAGCACCTCGTCCGGTCCGCGCAGCAGCGCCTCGAGGACCAGCCGCTTCTGCTCGCCGCCGGAGAGGCTACGGACCTCGCGCCACTGGGCGCGGTCCCACGGTGTGCCGAGCGCCTCCGTGCAGCAGACGTCCCAGACCACCTCGGCCTCGTAGCCGCCCGCGTCGCCCCAGTCGGCCAGCGCCTGGGCGTAGCGCAGCTGGGTCGGCTCGTCGTCGCGCTCCATCATCGCGAGCTCGGCGACCTCGACCGCCTTGGCCGCGGTGCGGATCGCCTGGGGTGCCACCGAGACGAGGAGGTCGCGCACCGTCGACTCGTCACGTACCGACCCGACGAACTGGCGCATCACCCCGAGCCCGCCGCTCCTCGTGACCGCGCCCTCCTGCGGGGCGTCGTCGCCCGCCACGATGCGCAGCAGCGTCGTCTTGCCCGCGCCGTTGGCCCCGACAAGAGCCACCTTGGCCCCGTCGCCGACCCGCAGCGACACGTCGTCCAGGAGGACACGCCCGTCGGGGAGCACGTGCCCGAGCTTGCTGATGTCGACGTGGCCCACGGGAGCACAGTGTCCCGGGTCCGGTACCGCCGGCACCAATCAGTATTGCGACACCGCCGACTGCGGTCAGGCGCCTGCCGCCGGGGACGGAGGGGCGGTCGGCGGGGTCGTCGAACCGTTCCAGCCGCGTGGGCCGCCGAAGGCCGGCATCGTGGGCACGCCGTCCATCAGGTGGCTCGCCGTGACGGTCTTGCCCGACTGCACGCCCTCGATCCGTACGGTGTCGCCGACCGCGACGGCCGAGATCTTGGCCTGGGCGCCCTTCTTGCCGATCTGCGTGGTGGAGCCTACGACGTACGTCTCGGTGTAGCCGTCCGTGCTCTTGACGGTGATAGAGGTCGCACTGACCGCGGTGACCTTGCCGGCCTGCTCCTCGATCGTCACCACCTTCGTCCCCTGCTGGACGACCTCCGTACCGTGCAGCAGCTGGCCGCCGGGTCCACCGAGGCCGGGTCCACCGAAGCCGGGTCCACCGAAGCCGGGACCGCCGCGGCCGTGGCCGTCGAGATCACCGGGGCCACCAGGGCCGCCGGAGCCACCGTGCCAGCCGGGAACGCCCGAGGGGCGCCCACTCGGCNTCGCCGATGGGCTGCTGCTCGCCGCCGACGCCGACTGCGAGGCGGTGATGCCGACGGCGATGGCGACGACGCCCGCTGCGGTCGCGGTAGCGATGATCGCCGGCTTGCGGTACCCGATCTTCATCTGCGGTGCTCCTGCCCGATCGATGTCCGGGACCCGAGACGGTACGGACCGCCCCAAGGTGGGCGCCGTACCTTGGGCGCCGCCGGGAACAACCTCCGAATTACCTGTGAATCTCACCCCCGGCCGCGTTGATCATGGGCAGATAGCCCATGTGGATCAAGAAACGGGGGCCATCTGCCCATGATCAACGGGGAGGGGAAGGGAGATCAACGCGGCCGGGGAGAGAGGATCAGCGGGCGTAGGTGAGCCCTTCGAAGGACGTGGCGATCCGGGTACCGGCCGTACCCGCCAGGATGGCTGGCAGGTTCTCCAGCGCACCGATGGCAGCCACGGCGCCGGACTGGCGGGCGAACGCGCAGGCAGCCTCGACCTTCGGGCCCATCGAGCCGGCCGGGAAGGCCAGCGCGGAGATGGCGTCCGGGTGAGCCGTGACGATCTGCCGCTGCAGCGGGGTCCCCCAGTCGACGAAGACCCCCGCCGCGTCCGTGACGATGACCAGGCTGTCGGCCTCGACGTCACGCGCGAGCACCGCGCTGGAGCGGTCCTTGTCGATGACCGCCTCGACGCCCACCAGCCGGCGGGTCCCCTCGCGGTACATGGTCGGGATCCCCCCGCCGCCCGTGCAGACCACGACCGAGCCGCGCTCCAGCAGCCACTTGATCGGCCGGATCTCGAAGATACGGATCGGGAGCGGCGAGGGTACGACTCGGCGCCACGCGGCGCCGTCCGGCTTCACCGTCCAGCCCTTCTCGGCCGCCTTCGCCTTGGCGTCCGCCTCGGTATAGACCGGCCCGACGAACTTGCTCGGGTCGTGGAAGGCCGGGTCCGCCGGGTCGACCTCGGTCATCGTCAGCACGGTGGCGAGCGGCTTCTCGAACGGCAGCAGGTTGCCCAGCTCCTGCTCGATGAAGTAGCCGATCATGCCCTCGGTCTGCGCACCCAGGACGTCGAACGGGTACGACTCGGTGTCGCCGTACGCGGCCGCCTGCAGCGCGAGCAGCCCCACCTGCGGGCCGTTGCCGTGGCTGATCACGAGCTCGTGCTCCAGCGCGACCGGGGCGAGGGCCTCGCACGCGACGCGGACATTGAGCCGCTGGCTCTCGACCGTCATGGGCTCGCCACGGCGTTGCAGGGCGTTGCCTCCGAGTGCCACCACGACGCGCATGGTGCGCAAACTACTGCCCCCGGCGTGGCCGGCGGGTGATGTGCACCCGTTCCGCGAGTTGGTCGGCCGACGGGTAGCGCACCTCCTCCAGCGTGAGGCCGTGCGCCGCGACCACCTGGACCGCCGGGTCGCGCACGCCCCCGGTCAGGACCTCCGCTGGCCACGCGACCGGGCGCCGACCCTCGCCCACGGGGAGCAGAGCCCCCACGAGAGCTCGCACCATGGAGTGGCAGAAGGCGTCGGCGACGACCGTGCCTACGACGAGGTCGTCGTCGTCGCGGGTCCAGCTCAGCTCGGCGAGTTCCCGTACGGTCGTCCCACCCTCGCGGAAGCGGCAGAACGCGGCGAAGTCGTGCAGCCCGACCAGGGCCCGCGACGCCTCCCCCAGCCGCTCGACGTCCAGCGCGCGCCGGCGCCAGAGAACCTCGCGGCGCCGGAGCGGGTCCGGACCGCCCGGCTGGTCGCAGATCCGGTACGCGTAGCGCCGCCACAGCGCCGCGAAACGGGCGTCGAAGCCGTCCGGGGCGACGCCGATCGCTCGTACCCGTACGTCCGGCGGCAGCCGCCGGGCCAGCAGTCGCAACGGGTGCACGGCGGCCGCCCAGCGGTCCGCCGGGAGGTCCACGTGGGCGACCTGACCGCGCGCGTGGACCCCTGCGTCGGTGCGCCCGGCCACGGTCAGCGGCGCCCGCTGGTCGAGCCGGAGGACGGCCTCCAGCGCGTCCTCGACGGTCGCTTGGACGGTACGCAGCGCCGGCTGCGTCGCCCATCCGGAGAAGTCCGTACCGTCGTACGCGAGGTCGATCCGGATGCGGACGAGCCCGCCGTCCCCCGAGGGGGCGGCGGGCTCGTCAGGTACCGGGACCGGCAACGTGCTCAGCCTGCGTCGGCACCATCGGAGCTGTCGTCCGTCTCGTCCGCAGCCGCACCCGGCGCGGTGAAGCCGGCCGCCTCCGCCGCAGCCGCGTCGACGAACCAGGCCTCGGCCACCGTCTGCTCGTACCACTGCGACTCGGGCGTGTGGTACATCATCGAGTCGGCGTTGCCCTTGACGGTGAAGCCCTCCGGGGCCGAGCCGTCCTCGAGCGGAGCTGCCGAGCCGGGACCGTACGGGCCGTCGGACGAGGTGTCCTCGACCTCGACCTCGACCGCGTCGACCGACTCGACCGTCTCGGCGTCGCGGGCCTCCTCGGGTGCGAGCGCCTCGGCGACCTCGTCGACCTTCGGGGTGCGCGCGGACGTCTTCTTGGCCGCCGACTCCTTGACGGACCGCTTGGTCGCGCCCTCGGCCTCGCCGACCGCGCGCTGCGCGACCGTCAGGGCCTCCACCAGCTCGATGACCGCCATCGGGGCGTTGTCGCCCTTGCGCGGCCCGACCTTGGTGATCCGGGTGTAGCCACCCGGGCGGGTGGCGTAGCGCGGCCCGATCTCGGTGAACAGCTCGTGCACGATGCTCTTGTCGCGGATGACCGCGAGCACCTGCCGACGGGCGTGCAGGTCGCCTCGCTTGGCCTTGGTGATGAGCCGTTCCGCGAGCGGGCGCAACCGGCGGGCCTTGGCCTCGGTCGTGGTGATGCGGCCGTGCTCGAACAGCGACGTGGCGAGGTTCGCCAGGATGAGCCGTTCGTGCGCGGGACCGCCGCCAAGACGCGGGCCCTTCGTGGGCGTAGGCATGGTGTCGCTCTCCTCGATGGTCGGGACGTGCGGGCCGAGCAGCTCGTCAGAGCTGCTCGTCCTCGGCGAAGCCCGCGTAGTCGTCGTCGTCGGCGCCGTAGTTGTCGACCGCGAGCCCGGGGTCGAACCCGGGCGGGCTGTCCTTGAGCGCGAGGCCCATGGTGACCAGCTTGGCCTTGACCTCGTCGATCGACTTGGCCCCGAAGTTGCGGATGTCGAGCAGGTCGGCCTCGCTGCGCGAGACCAGCTCGCCGACGGTGTGGATGCCCTCACGCTTGAGACAGTTGTACGAGCGGACCGTCAGCTCGAGGTCCTCGATGGGCAGCGCCAGGTCGGCCGCGAGGGCGGCGTCGGTCGGCGACGGACCCATGTCGACGCCCTCGGCGTCGATATTGAGCTCGCGGAACAGCCCGAACAGCTCGACGAGGGTCTTGCCGGCGCTCGCCACCGCGTCCCGCGGACGCATCGACGGCTTGCTGACGACGTCGACGATCAGCCGGTCGAAGTCCGTGCGCTGCTCGACCCGGGTGGCCTCGACCTTGTAGGTCACGCGCATGACCGGCGAGTAGATGGAGTCGACCGGGATCCGGCCGATCTCCTGGCCGACCTGCTTGTTCTGCGCCGCCGAGACGTAGCCGCGGCCACGCTCCACTGTCAGCTCGATCTCGAGCTTGCCCTTGCCGTTCAAGGTGGCCAGGTGGAGATCGGGGTTGTGCACCTCGACGCCGGCCGGCGGTGCGATGTCGGCGGCCGTGACGACGCCGGGCCCCTGCTTGCGCAGGTACATGACGACGGGCTCGTCGTGCTCGGAGCTCACGACGAGCTGCTTGATGTTGAGGATGAGGTCGGTGACGTCCTCCTTGACGCCCGGCACGGTGGTGAACTCGTGCAGGACGCCGTCCACGCGGATCGACGTGACGGCCGCACCGGGGATCGACGACAGCAGCGTGCGCCGCAGGGAGTTGCCGAGGGTGTAGCCGAAGCCGGGCTCGAGCGGCTCGACGATGAACCGCGAGCGGTACTCGTCGACGACCTCTTCGGCCAAGGTGGGGCGCTGGGCGATGAGCAAGGTGTTCCTCCTGGGTCGGGCGCCCAATATTTGACGCCGACTAGTGCTTCGGGGTGGAGCGGGTTCTTTCTTTGGAGCAGGGTGCCTACTTCGAGTAGAGCTCGACGATCAGCTGTTCCTGGACGGGCGTGTCGATGACCTGCCGCGCCGGGAGGGCGTGCACCAGGACCCGCAGGCGCCCGGGGATGACCTCGAGCCATGCCGGCACGATGCGGTCGGCGAGCTCGGCCCGCGCGATCACGAACGGCGTGAGCTCGCGCGAGGTCGCGCGCACCTCGACGATGTCGGACGCCGAGACGCGGTAGGACGGGATGTCCACCTTGTGCCCGTTGACCGTGATGTGCCCGTGCCTGACGAGCTGCCGGGCCATGTCCCGCGACTTGCCGAAGCCGGCGCGGTAGACGACGTTGTCCAGGCGGCTCTCGAGGATGACGAGCAGGTTCTCGCCCGTCTTGCCCGACTTGCGCTGGGCCTCCTCGTAGTAGCCGCGGAACTGCTTCTCGAGGACGCCGTAGATGCGCGCGCACTTCTGCTTCTCGCGCATCTGCAGCAGGTACTCGCTGTCCTTGGTGCGACCGCGCCCGTGCTCACCCGGGGGGTAGGGGCGGATCTCCATCGGGCACTTCGGCGACTCGCACTTCGCGCCCTTGAGGAACAGCTTGGTCTTCTCCCGACGGCATCGCTTGCAGTCAGGTCCGGTGTAACGCGCCATCTCGTGTTCTCCTCTACCGGCTCAGACGCGCCGGCGCTTGGGGGGACGGCAGCCGTTGTGGGGCACCGGCGTCACGTCCTGGATCGAGCCGACCTCGAGGCCCGTGGCCTGCAGGGAGCGGATCGCGGTCTCGCGGCCCGAACCCGGGCCCTTCACGAACACGTCGACCTTGCGCATGCCGTGCTCCATCGCGCGGCGAGCGGCAGCCTCGGCAGCCATCTGCGCAGCGAACGGGGTGGACTTGCGCGAACCCTTGAAGCCGACCTGCCCGGCCGAGGCCCAGGCGATCACGGCGCCCGTGGGGTCGGTGATCGAGACGATCGTGTTGTTGAACGTGCTCTTGATGTGAGCGTGGCCGTGGGCCACGTTCTTCTTCTCCTTGCGGCGCACCTTCTTGGCGGCTACCGCTGATCTGGTCTTGGGAGGCATTCTGCAAAGGCTCCTGGGGAGGTGGTCGGTCCGTCTGGACCCTGGCGTCGAGTGTTCGATCGGGGACCGTACGGACTACTTCTTGCCGACCTTCTTCTTGCCGGCGATGGCACGACGCGGACCCTTGCGGGTACGGGCGTTGGTGTGGGTGCGCTGCCCGTGCACCGGAAGCCCGCGGCGGTGCCGCAGCCCCTGGTAGCACCCGATCTCGACCTTGCGGCGGATGTCGGCCGCAACTTCGCGTCGGAGGTCACCTTCGACCTTGTAGCTGGCCTCGATCCAGTCCCGGAGCTTGACCAGCTCGTCGTCGCCGAGGTCCTTGACCCGAGTGTCGGGGTTGATTCCGGTGCGCTCCAGGGTCTCCTGGGCGCGGGTACGGCCGATGCCGTAGATGTACGTGAGCGCTACCTCGAGCCGCTTGTCGCGGGGGAGGTCGACGCCGACGAGGCGAGCCATCCGGGCGTGCCCTTCTGTTCGCGGAGGTCTCGCGCGGACCCTGTCCCACCCGCCCGACGGATGGGTCCCCGGCCTCCGTGCCGGGGGTGCTGCTGGTCTCGCGACCAGCGTTCGGGTCCTCGCCTTGACTTGCCTTGCCGTGCTGACCGTGCTGACCCTTGCTGGCTAGCCCTGCCGCTGCTTGTGCCGCAGGTTCTCGCAGATCACCATGACGCGACCGTGGCGACGGATGACCTTGCACTTGTCGCACATCGGCTTGACACTCGGCTTGACCTTCATGATCTCTCCGAACCCTTACTTGTAGCGGTAGACGATGCGACCGCGAGACAGGTCGTACGGGGAGAGCTCCACCACCACGCGGTCTTCCGGAAGGATCCGGATGTAGTGCTGGCGCATCTTCCCGCTGATGTGCGCGAGAACCTTGTGCCCGTTCTCGAGCTCCACCCGGAACATGGCGTTCGGAAGCGACTCGACCACCGTGCCCTCGAGCTCGAGAACGCCGTCTTTCTTCGCCATATACTCCGCAGTCTCTCGTCTTGATCTGTCGACCCGTGCGCCAGCTGGCATCAGCTGGGCATCACGTGGGCAGCATCCGCCACGTACCGGGAGAGCCTCCCAGCCGCAGGCACGCGTGAATGCGACCCAGCGATGGGCCGAATAGATATCTTACGGCACCGTAGGGGGTGCTGGGAAACCAGCAGGATCTGCCGGGGACGGGACAGCGAGGGCGGCGAACCGCGCAGCGCCGCCGTCGAGCGCCGTGAGCACCCAGGGCCCGCGATCGGTGATCGCCACCGTGTGCTCGAAGTGGGCCGAACGCGCGCCGTCGGCGGTCACGACGGTCCACTCGTCGTCGGTCAGGCGGGTGAAGCGGTCACCCAGGTTGACCATGGGCTCGATGGCGAGGGCCATCCCCGCGACCAGGCGGGCACCTCGTCCCGGTGTGCCGTAGTTGGGCACCTGGGGGTCCATGTGCATCTCGGTGCCGATCCCGTGCCCGACGTACTCCTCGACGATGCCGTACCTGCCTGCGGCGCGCACCGAGGTCTCGACGGCGTGCGAGATGTCGGTGATGCGGCCGCCCACCCGGGCGGCGGCGAGCCCCGCCCAGAGCGCGTCCTCGGTCACCACGAGCAGCTGCGCCTCGGCCGGGGAGACGTCGCCGACCGCGACCGTCACGGCCGCGTCGCCGTGCCAGCCGTCGACGATGGCCCCGCAGTCGATGGACACGAGGTCACCGTCGTCGATGACCCGGTCGCCGGGGATGCCGTGCACGATCTCGTCGTTGACCGAGACACAGATCGTCGCGGGAAAGCCGTGGTAGCCCTTGAACGACGGCGTCGCGCCCTGGTCCCGGATGAACTCCTCGGCGACCACGTCCAGCTGGCGGGTCGTGAGGCCGGGCGTCACCGTGCGGGCGAGCAGGTCCAAGGCCTGGCCGACGACGAGGCCGGCGGCCCGCATCAGCTCGATCTGCTCGGCCGACTTGACCTGGAGGCGCTCGCGGCTGCGGAACACGGGTCAGGCCGAGGGGAGAACGGCGAGCACGCGCTCGGTCACCTCGGCCACCGGACCGAGGCCGTCGACGCGCCGCAGCAGCCCGCGGGCGGCGTAGCCCGCGGCGAGCGGCGCGGTCTGCTCCTGGAACACGGCCAGCCGGCGCCGGATGACGTCCTCGGAGTCGTCGCTACGGCCCTCGGCGGCACCCCGGGCCAGCAGCCGGCGCACGACCTCCTCGGTGTCTGCGACCAGCTCGACCACGACGTCGAGCCGGTGCCCACCCCCCGGACCGTCGGCCAGCATCGCGTCGAGCTCGTCGACCTGGGCCAGGGTGCGCGGGTAGCCGTCGAGCAGGAAGCCGCCCGCGCAGTCCGGCTGCGCGAGGCGGTCACGGACCATCGCGTTGGTCACCGAGTCGGGCACGTAGTCGCCGGCGTCCATGTACCGCTGGGCCTCTTTGCCGAGCGGCGTCCCCTCGCTCACGTTGGCCCGGAAGATGTCGCCGGTGGAGATCGCGGGTACGCCGAGGTGGGCCGAGACCTCCTTGGCCTGCGTCCCCTTCCCGGCGCCCGGTGGCCCGAGCAGGATCATGCGCATCAGCGGAGGAAGCCTTCGTAGTTGCGCTGCTGGAGCTGGCTCTCGATCTGCTTGACCGTGTCGAGGCCGACGCCGACCATGATCAGGATGCTGGTGCCGCCGAACGGGAACTGGCCGCTGGAGTTCAGCAGCGCCAGGGCGATGATCGGCAGGACCGCGATGATCCCCAGGTAGATCGACCCCGGGAACGTCAACCGGGTCAACACGTAATCGAGGTACTCCGCCGTCGGTCGCCCGGCCCGGATGCCCGGGATGAACCCGCCGTACTTCTTCATGTTGTCGGCGACCTCTTCGGGGTTGAAGGTGATCGCCACGTAGAAGTACGAGAAGAACATGATCAGACCGAAGTAGCCGAGGATGTAGACCGGGTGCGCCCCACCGTTGCGGACGAAGTTGTTGTCGATCCACAGCGCCCAGCCGGACAGGTTGTTCGGGTCGGCGAACAGGTTGACCATCAGGTTCGGGATGTAGAGCAGCGACGAGGCGAAGATGACCGGGATGACACCGGCCATGTTGACCTTGAGCGGGATGTACGTCGACGACCCGCCGTACATCTTCCGGCCCACCATGCGTTTGGCGTACTGCACCGGGATCCGCCGTTGCGCCTGCTCGATGAAGATCACGAGGGCGACCAGGGCGAACCCGACGATCAGCACGACGACGAACGTGAAGGTGCCCTTGGCCGTGTAGATGGCCCAGATCTGGCTCGGGAAGCGCGAGATGATCGACGTGAAGATCAGGATCGACATGCCGTTGCCGATGCCGCGGTCGGTGATGAGCTCGCCGAGCCACATGATCACGGCGGTGCCCGAGGTCATGGTGATGACCATCGTCGCGATGACCCAGATCGAGGAGTTCGGGATGATGTTCGCGCTGCACCCCTGGAACAACCGGCCCGGGGTGCGGGCCACGGCGATCAGTCCCGTCGACTGCAGGATCGCGAGCCCCACGGTGAGGTAGCGGGTGTACTGCGTCAACCGCGCCGTGCCCGACTGACCCTCCTGCTTGAGCGCCTCGAACCGCGGGATCACGACGGTGAGCAGCTGCACGATGATGCTCGCCGTGATGTACGGCATGATGCCGAGGGCGAAGATCGACAGCTGCAGCAGCGCACCACCGCTGAACAGGTTGATCAGCCCGTACAGCGCGTTGTCCTTGGTCTGCACGATGCAGGTCTGGACGGCCGCGTAGTCGACGCCCGGGGTGGGGACGACCGACCCCAGCCGGAAGAGCATGATCGTCCCGAGCGTGAACAGCAGCTTCTTGCGAAGGTCGGGCGTGCGGAACGCCTGTGCGAACGCGCTGAGCACTACGGCCTCCTGCTCGGCCTAAGGGTGGAAACGACGATAACAGCCGGTCGAGCTAGAGCTCGGTGACCGTCCCGCCAGCCGCCACGATCTTGTCCTTGGCGGTCGCCGAGTACGCGTGCACGCTGACCTGCAGCGGGACGGTGATCTCGCCGTTGCCGAGCACCTTCACGACCTCGCCCTTGCGCACGGCGCCCTTGGCCACGAGGTCGAGGACGGTGACCTCGCCGCCCTCGGGGTAGAGCGCGGACAGCTTGGCCAGGTTGACCACCTGGAACTCCACCCGGTTGGGGTTGGTGAACCCCTTGAGCTTGGGCAGCCGCATGTGCAGCGGCATCTGCCCGCCCTCGAACCGGTCGGGAACCTGGTAGCGGGCCTTCGTACCCTTGGTACCGCGGCCGGCAGTCTTGCCCTTGGACCCCTCGCCGCGACCCACGCGGGTACGAGCAGTCTTGGCGCCCGGGGCGGGGCGCAGGTGATGGACCTTGAGCGTCATCGTTACTCGACCTCCTCGACGGTGACCAGGTGCGACACCCTGTTGACCATGCCGCGGATCTCGGGGCGGTCCTCCTTGACGACCACGTCGTGCAGCCGCTTGAGGCCGAGCGAGCGCAGCGTGTCGCGCTGGCCCTGGGTGCCGCCGATGCCGGACCCCTTCTGCGTGACCTTGAGCCGGCCCATCAGGAGTGGCCTCCAGCGGCGCGGGCCCGCAGCATGGCCGGCGGGGCGACGTCCTCGATGGGCAGCCCGCGGCGTGCCGCGACCTCCTCGGGACGCTCCAGCCCGCGCAGCGCCGCCACGGTCGCGTGCACGACGTTGATCGCGTTGTCCGAGCCGAGCGACTTGCTGAGCACATCGTGGATGCCGGCGCACTCGAGCACGGCGCGCACCGGACCACCGGCGATGACACCGGTACCCGGAGCGGCCGGGCGCAAGAGGACGACGCCGGCTGCCTTCTCGCCCTGGATCGGGTGCGGGATGGTGCCCTGGATGCGCGGGACCTTGAAGAAGGACTTCTTCGCCTCCTCGACGCCCTTGGCGATCGCGGCCGGCACCTCCTTGGCCTTGCCGTAGCCGACGCCCACCGTGCCGTCGCCGTCGCCGACGACCACGAGCGCGGTGAAGCTGAACCGGCGGCCACCCTTGACGACCTTGGCCACGCGGTTGATCGCAACGACGCGCTCGATGTATGCGGTCTTCTCGGCACCGGCGTCGCGACGGCCGTCGCGACGTCCGTCACGGCTGCGCTCGCCGCCTGCTGCGGCACCAGTGGTGCCGCGGCGCTGAGCTCCAGGCATTACAGGTCCTTCCCAGTCGTCTTGTCATGCATCAGCACAGCGTGCGCCTGCAGGGCGTGCGTCATCAGAACGTCAGCCCGCCCTCACGTGCGCCGTCGGCGAGCGCGGCGACCCGGCCGTGGTAGCGGTTGCCACCCCGGTCGAAGACGACCGCGTCGATGCCGGCAGCCTTCGCGCGCTGGGCGACGAGCTCGCCGACCTTGCGGGCCTTGGCGGTCTTGTCGCCGGCTTCGCTGCGCAGGTCGGCCTCCATCGTGGACGCCGACGCGAGCGTGTGGCCGGCGAGGTCGTCGACGACCTGCACGAACACGTGCCGGGTCGAGCGGGTCACGACCAGACGCGGCCGCGCGGCCGATCCCTCGACCTTCTTGCGGACCCGTACGTGCCGGCGCTTGCGCCCGATCGCGCGCGCGGTGGTCTTCGTGCCGCTGAGCTTGACACTGACGGCCATGGCTTACTTACCAGCCTTTCCGACCTTGCGACGGACGGCCTCGCCCGAGTAACGGATGCCCTTGCCCTTGTAGGGCTCCGGCTTGCGCAGCTTGCGGATGTTGGCTGCGACCTCACCGACCTGCTGCTTGTCGATCCCGGTCACGGTGAGCTTGGTGGGGCTCTCCACGGTGAAGGCGATGCCCGCCGGGGCGTCGACCTGGATCGAGTGGCTGTAGCCGAGCGCGAACTCCAGGCCCGCGCCCTTGGGCTGGACCCGGTAGCCGACGCCGACGATCTCCAGGCTCTTGGAGTACCCGGTCGTGACGCCGGTGACCATGTTGGCGATCAGCGTCCGGGTCAGACCGTGCAGCGAGCGGTTCTGCCGCTCGTCGTTGGGCCGGGTCACGGCGAGCGTGCCGTCGTCGGCCTTCGCCACGACGATCGGCGACACCACGGTCAGCGCGAGCTGGCCCTTGGGTCCCTTGACGGTGACGTCCTGGCCGGTGATGGCCACGTCGACCCCCGCGGGTACGGGGATCGGCAGTCGTCCGATGCGCGACATGTCTTCCTCCCTCTCCCGCTACCAGACGTAGGCGAGGACTTCCCCACCTACGCCCTTCTTGGCGGCCTGACGGTCGGTCAGGAGCCCGGTGGACGTCGAGATGATCGCGACGCCGAGACCACCGAGGACCTTGGGCAGCGAGGTCGACTTCGCGTAGACGCGCAGGCCCGGCTTGGAGACCCGGCGGACGCCGGCGATGGAACGCTCGCGGTTGGGGCCGTACTTGAGGTCGAGCACCAGCGTGCGCCCTACCGTGTCCTCGTTGTCCTCGACGTGCCAGCCGCCGATGTAGCCCTCCTGCTGGAGGATCTCGGCGATGCGCGCCTTCAGCGTGCTCGACGGCATGCGGACGACGTCGTGGTACGCCTGGTTGGCGTTCCGGACGCGGGTCAGCATGTCCGCGATGGGGTCGGTCATGGTCATGAGTGGTGGGCGGCCTTTCTCGTCGTGGTTTCCCGTGCGGTCCACGTGGACCGCGGGACCTTCGTCGTCGTCGTGCAGGGGGTCATCAGCGGTTACCAGCTGCTCTTCGTGACACCGGGCAGCTCCCCGCGGTGCGCCATCTCGCGCAGGCAGATCCGGCAGAGGCCGAACTTGCGGTAGACCGAGTGCGGGCGACCGCACCGGTTGCACCGCGTGTAGCCGCGCACGGCGAACTTGGGCTTGCGGTTCGCCTTGTTGATCAGCGACTTCTTGGCCACGGTCAGTTCTCCTTGAACGGGAAGCCGAGGTGCTTCAGGAGCGAGCGGCCCTCGACATCGGTCTTCGCAGTCGTCACGACGGTGATGTCCATGCCACGGACCCGGTCGGTCTTGTCCTGGTCGATCTCGTGGAACATCGCCTGCTCGGTCAGACCGAACGTGTAGTTGCCGCGGCCGTCGAACTGGCCCGGGTTGAGCCCGCGGAAGTCACGGATGCGGGGCAGCGCGATCGCCAGCAGGCGGTCGAGGAACTCCCACATCCGGTCGCCCCGCAGCGTCACGTGGGCGCCGATCGGCATGCCCTCGCGGAGCTTGAACTGGGCGATCGACTTGCGCGCCTTGGTGACGGACGGCTTCTGGCCGGTGATCGCGGTGAGGTCCTTGACCGCACCCTCGATCAGCTTCGAGTCGCGGGCCGCCTCGCCCACGCCCATGTTGACGACGACCTTGGTCAGGCCCGGCACCTGCATGACGTTGCCGTAGCCGAACTCCTCGCGCAGGGTGCCGAGGATCTCGTCGCGGTAGCGCTGCTTGAGGCGCGGCAGCGAGCGCGGCGCGCTCGTGGTCTGCTCGGAAGTGGTGCTCATCAGATGTCCTCACCGGTCCGCTTGGCCACACGGCTGCGTACCGTCTTGGTCCTGCCGTCGGCCCGGACGACCTCGTCCTCGCGGATGCCGACGCGGGTGCCGACCTTCTTGCCGTCGACCTCGACCACGGGCATCACGTTGGAGATGTGGATCGGGGCCTCCTGCGTGACGATGCCGCCGGTCTTCGCACCACGGGTCGTCTGGCCGATCTTGGTGTGCTTCTTGATCCGGTTGACGCCCTCGACGAGGACCCGCTGCTGGTCCGGGTAGGACGCGATGACCTTGCCGGTCACGCCCTTGTCCTTGCCGCTGATGACCAGCACGGTGTCGCCCTTCTTCACGTGCGCCGCCATGGCTACAGCACCTCCGGGGCGAGCGAGATGATCTTCATGAACTTCTTGTCGCGGAGCTCGCGGCCCACCGGGCCGAAGATCCGGGTGCCGCGGGGGTCGCCGTCGGCCTTCAGGATCACGGCGGCGTTCTCGTCGAAGCGGATGTACGAGCCGTCGGGACGGCGCCGCTCCTTGACGGTACGGACGATGACCGCCTTGACGACGTCGCCCTTCTTGACGTTGCCGCCAGGGATGGCGTCCTTGACGGTCGCCACGATCACGTCGCCGATACCTGCGTAGCGCCTGCCCGAGCCACCGAGCACGCGGATGCACAAGATCTCCTTGGCACCGGTGTTGTCGGCGACACGCAGTCGCGACTCCTGCTGGATCACTTCAGTCTCCTGATGCTTTGCCGGGTTACTTCGCCCGCTCGAGGATCTCCACGACGCGCCAGCGCTTGGTCGCGCTGAGCGGGCGGGTCTCCATGAGCAGGACGCGGTCGCCGACCCCGCACTCGTTGGCCTCGTCGTGCGCCTTGAGCTTGTTGGTCCGGCGGATGACCTTGCTGTAGACCGCGTGCTTGACACGGTTCTCGACGGCGACGACGACGGTCTTGTCCATCTTGTCGCTGACGACCAGGCCTTCCCGCGTCTTGCGGAACCCGCGGGACTCGTCGGTCGTGCCCGTGCTGTCGGTGCTGCCGGTGCTCTCGCTCATATCAGCCTTCTCGCTCATGCGGCACCGCCGGAGGTCGTCGAGACGGCGCTGGTGATCCCCAGCTCGCGCTCGCGCATGACGGTGTAGATCCGGGCGATGTCCTTGCGCACTGCGCGCAGGCGCCCGTGGTTCTCCAGCTGGCCGGTGGCAGCCTGGAAGCGGAGGTTGAACAGCTCCTCCTTGGCCTCCTTGAGCTTGCCCACGAGGTCGTCCTCAGCCGCGTCGCGCAGCTCGGGGGTGGTCGTACCGCTCGCCATCAGACCTCACCTGCCTCGCGCCGAACGATCCGGCACTTCATCGGGAGCTTGTGCGCCGCGCGGAGCAGAGCCTCGCGGGCCACCTTCTCGCTCGGGTAGGACAGCTCGAACATCACGCGTCCGGGCTTGACGTTGGCGATCCACCACTCCGGCGAACCCTTGCCAGAACCCATCCGGGTCTCGGCCGGCTTCTTGGTGATGGGACGGTCGGGGTAGATGTTGATCCAGACCTTGCCACCCCGCTTGATGTGCCGGGTCATCGCGATACGGGCGGCTTCGATCTGCCGGTTCGTGACGTAGGCCGGCTCGAGGGCCATCAGGCCGAACTCGCCGAACGTCACGCGGGTGCCGCCGGTCGCCGCGCCGGAGCGGCCCGGGTGGTGCTGCTTGCGGTGCTTGACGCGCCGGGGGATCAGCATGGCTCAGGCCTCCGATCCGGACTCGCTCGGCGCTACGGAGGTTGCAGGAACGGGCGGAGCAGCCGCAGCAGGTGCGGCCGAAGCCTCGACGGCAGGCGCCTCGACCGGCGCGGTCTCGGTGCTGCTGGTGACCGGACCGGTGGGACGGCGCGGGGCCCGCGTCGCCGGACGGGCGGTACGAGCACCTCCGCGGCCAGGCAGCTGGACGTCGCGCTCGGCCTTGCCGCTGATGACGTCGCCCTTGTAGATCCAGACCTTGACGCCGATCCGGCCGAACGTCGTACGGGCCTCGTACATGCCGTAGTCGATGTTGGCGCGCAGCGTGTGCAGCGGCACCCGGCCCTCGCGGTAGAACTCCGAGCGGCTCATCTCGGCGCCGCCGAGGCGGCCCGAGCACTGGACCCGGATGCCCTTGGCGCCGGCCTTCATCGCCGACTGCATCGACTTGCGCATCGCACGCCGGAACGAGACCCGGCTGGCGAGCTGCTCGGCGACGCCCTGGGCGACCAGCTGAGCATCGATCTCGGGGTTCTTGACCTCGAGGATGTTGAGCTGGACCTGCTTGCCGGTGAGCTTCTCGAGGTCGCCGCGGATGCGGTCGGCCTCGGCGCCGCGGCGACCGATGACGATGCCCGGGCGCGCGGTGTGGATGTCGACACGGACCCGGTCACGGGTGCGCTCGATCTCGACGCGGGAGATCCCGGCGCGTTCCATGCCCTTGGCCATCATCTTGCGGATGGCCACGTCTTCCTTGACGTAGTCCTTGTAGAGCTTGTCCGCGTACCACCGGGTCTTGAAGTCGGTGGTGATGCCCAGGCGGAACCCGTGCGGGTTGACCTTCTGACCCACTAGCGGGCCCTCCCCTTCTTGGTTGACGGCGCCGACGCGGCTCCGTCAAGGGTGGCGGCGGTGCTCGCACCGACGACCACGGTGATGTGGCTGGTCCGCTTGCGGATCCGGTAGGCCCGGCCCTGCGCGCGGGGGCGGAAGCGCTTGAGGGTCGGACCCTCGTCGACGTAGGCCTCCGTGACGACCAGCGTCCTCGGGTCCATGTCGTGGTTGTGCTCGGCGTTGGCGACAGCGCTGTCCAGCACCTTGCCGACGGTTTCGCTGGCCGACTGCGGCGCGAACCTCAGCAGTGCCTGCGCCTCCCCCGTGGGCAGGCCGCGGATGAGATCCACCACGCGGCGGGCCTTCTGGGGAGTCACGCGCGCGTAGCGCGCACTCGCCCTGGCGGTAGCCGTGGCTTCCATCGCTGTCCCCTTGCTGGTCTCGGAAATCTTCAGACGTGCGGTCATGTCAGGTCAGTCGTCGCGACCTAGCGCCGACGGGCCTTGCGGTCGTCCTTCTCGTGGCCTCGGAAGGTCCGCGTGGGCGCGAACTCGCCGAGCTTGTGGCCGACCATCGCGTCGGTCACGAAGACAGGCACGTGCTTGCGCCCGTCGTGGACCGCGATCGTGTGGCCGATCATGGCCGGCACGATCATGGAGCGCCGGGACCACGTCTTGATGACGTTGTGCGTGCCCTTGTCGTTCTGGACGTCGACCTTCTTGATCAGGTGGCCGTCGACGAACGGGCCCTTCTTGAGGCTGCGCGGCATCTTTGGAGGTACTCCCTAGCGCTTCTTGTTGCTCTTGCGGCGGCGGACGATCAGCTGGTTGCTGGCCTTGTTGGCCTGACGGGTACGGCCCTCGGCCTGACCCCACGGGCTGACCGGGTGCCGGCCTCCGGAGGTCTTGCCCTCACCGCCACCGTGCGGGTGGTCGACCGGGTTCATGGCCACGCCGCGGACGGTCGGGCGCTTGCCCTTCCAGCGCATGCGGCCGGCCTTGCCCCAGTTGATGTTGGACTGCTCGGCGTTGCCGACCTCGCCGACCGTGGCGCGGCAGCGGACGTCGACGTTGCGGATCTCGCCCGAGGGCATCCGCAGCTGGGCGTACGGGCCCTCCTTGGCGACGAGCTGCACGCTGACGCCGGCGGAGCGGGCGATCTTCGCGCCGCCGCCGGGCCGCAGCTCGATGGCGTGGATGACCGTACCGACCGGGATGTTGCGCAGCGGCAGGTTGTTGCCCGGCTTGATGTCAGCGCTCGGACCGTTCTCGACCCGGTCGCCCTGGCTGAGCTTGTTCGGGGCGATGATGTAGCGCTTCTCGCCGTCCGCGTAGTGCAGCAGAGCGATGCGGGCGGTGCGGTTGGGGTCGTACTCGATGTGCGCGACCTTGGCCGGGACGCCGTCCTTGTCGTGCCGACGGAAGTCGATCACCCGGTAGGCGCGCTTGTGGCCGCCGCCCTGGTGCCGGGTCGTGACGCGCCCGACGTTGTTGCGACCGCCCTTGGAGATCAGCGGACGCACCAGAGACTTCTCCGGCGTCGAGCGCGTGATCTCGACGAAGTCGGCGACGCTCGAGCCACGACGGCCCGGTGTCGTCGGCTTGTACTTGCGGATTCCCATGGTTACGAGTCCTTTGTCTGCGGCAGGCCCCGGTTAGGAGACCGGCCCGCCGAAGATGTCGATGCGCTGGCCGTCAGCGACGCTGACCACCGCACGCTTCGTGTCCGGACGCTTGCCGAACCCGACCCGGGTACGGCGGCGCTTGCCCTGGCGGTTGAGCGTGTTGACGCCCGTGACCTTGACCCCGAACACCTGCTCGACCGCGATCTTGATCTGGGTCTTGTTGGCGTCCGGGCGAACCAGGAACGTGTACTTGTTCTCGTCGAGGAGCCCATAGCTCTTCTCCGAGATGACGGGCGCGACCAGGATGTCCCGCGGGTCCGCGATCTTCACTGCTCGTCCCCTTCTTCCTCGACTGCGACGGCTTCTGATACTGCGGCGGCCTCGGACTCCGTGGCCACGGCCTTGACGGCCTTGCCCTTGACGGGTCCGGCCAGGAACGCCTCGTAGGCGCCCTGGGTGAAGACCACGTCGTCGGAGATCAGGACGTCGTAGGTGTTGAGCTGGTCGGGCACCAGCAGATGCACGCCGTCGACGTTGCGCAGGCTCTTCCAGCTGACCGTGTCGTGCCGCTCCACGACGACCAGCACGTGCGCGCGCTGCGACAGCTGGGCGAGGATCGCCACGGCCGACTTGGTCGACGGCGTGTCCCCGTCGACCAGCCCGGTCACGATGTGGATCCGACCCTCGCGGGCGCGGTCCGACAGGGCCCCTCGCAGGGCGGCCGCCTTCATCTTCTTGGGCGTCCGCTGGTCGTACGACCGCGGGTGCGGGCCGTGGACGATGCCGCCGCCGGCGAACTGGGGTGCGCGGATCGACCCCTGACGGGCGCGACCGGTGCCCTTCTGCTTGTACGGCTTGCGGCCACCGCCAGCGACGTCGCCGCGGGTCTTGGTGGAGTGCGTCCCCTGGCGGGCGGCGGCCAGCTGGGCGACGACCACCTGGTGCAGGAGCGGGACGTTGACCTGGACGTCGAAGATCTCGCCAGGCAGGTCGACCGAGCCCTTCTTCTTGCCGTCGGGGGAGACGACATCGACGCTGGTCAGCGTCGCCTCCTCGCCCTCGGTGGGCACGGTGGGCACTGCCGCCGCTGCTGCGGTCTTGGTAGCCATGGGGGTCACCGGCCCTTCGTCGCGGTACGGACGAGCACGAGGGCGCCCTTGGGACCCGGCACGGCGCCCTTGATCAGCAGCAGGCCCTGCTCGGCATCGACGGCGTGCACGGTGAGGCTCTGCGTGGTCTGGCGCACGTGTCCCATGCGGCCAGCCATCTTCATGCCCTTGAACACCCGCCCTGGGGTGGCGCAGCCGCCGATCGATCCAGGCTTGCGGTGGTTGCGGTGGGCACCGTGCGAGGCGCCTACGCCGTGGAACCCGTGCCGCTTCATGACACCCGCGAAGCCCTTGCCGCGCGTCGTACCGGTCACGTCGACCAGCTGGCCGGCCTCGAAGACGTCGGCGCCGAGCTCTTGGCCCAGTGTGTACTCGTCAGCGGCGTCGGTGCGGAGCTCGACGAGGTGGCGTCGCGGGGTGACCCCGGCCTTCTCGAAGTGCCCGGCGAGCGGCTTGTTGACCTTGCGCGGGTCGATCGCGCCGAAGGCGATCTGCACGGCTGAATAGCCGTCCGTGGCTGCGGTGCGGACCTGGGTCACGACGCAGGGCCCGGCCTTGACCACGGTGACCGGGACGAGCTTGTTGTTCTCGTCCCAGACCTGGGTCATGCCGAGCTTCTCGCCGAGAAGGCCCCGCACGTCCGTCACTGTGCTGCTCATCGTCGCTTCGTCCTTCAGAGCTTGATCTCGATGTCGACCCCGGCCGGCAGGTCGAGTCGCATCAGCGAGTCCACCGTCTTGGGCGTGGGGTCGAGGATGTCGATGAGCCGCTTGTGCGTGCGCATCTCGAAGTGCTCGCGGCTGTCCTTGTACTTGTGCGGCGAGCGGATCACGCAGTAGATGTTCTTCTCCGTCGGGAGGGGTACCGGGCCAGCGACCTGCGCACCAGTACGCGTCACCGTCTCGACGATCTTGCGCGCCGAGCTGTCGATGACCTCGTGGTCGTAAGCCTTGAGCCTGATGCGGATCTTCTGTCCCGCCATGGTGGCTTCGGTGTCCTTCGCTGGTCCGCCGACCCACGGGGTCGGGCGTGTCGAGTCCCGACCCCAGGAGGGCCGAGCGGATTTCTCTGGTCGAGCAGGTGGTGAGGGGCTCAGCTTGACGCGGGAGGTCGGACATCTGCCTCAGCAGCCGTCCGACCCCCCGGCCGAGCAACTTTCCAAGTATGCCGTACAGGTGGAGCGAGACGAAATCAGCCTCGGTTCAAGGCTGGTCAGACCCTGCTAGACGAGGATCTTGGTGACCCGGCCGGCGCCGACGGTACGGCTTCCCTCGCGGATGGCGAAGCGGAGGCCCTCCTCCATGGCGATCGGCTGGATCAGGTCGACCTTCATCTCGGTGTTGTCGCCCGGCATGACCATCTCGACGCCCTCAGGCAGCTTGACGACGCCGGTGACGTCCGTGGTGCGGAAGTAGAACTGCGGGCGGTAGTTGTCGAAGAACGGCGTGTGCCGGCCGCCCTCGTCCTTGGACAGGATGTAGACCTGCGCCTCGAAGCCGGTGTGCGGGGTGATCGAGCCGGGCTTGACCACGACCTGGCCGCGCTCGACGTCCTCACGCTTGGTCCCGCGCAGCAGCAGGCCGACGTTCTCGCCCGCCTGGCCCTCGTCGAGGAGCTTGCGGAACATCTCCACTCCGGTGACCGTGGTGGTCTGCTTGGCCTCCTTGATGCCGACGATGTCGACCGTCTCGTTGACCTTGACCACGCCACGCTCGATCCGGCCGGTCACGACGGTGCCGCGGCCGGTGATCGTGAAGACGTCCTCGATCGGCATGAGGAACGGCTTCTCGGTCTCGCGGACCGGCGTCGGGATCGACTCGTCCACGGCAGCCATGAGCTCCATGATCGACTCACCCCACTTCGCGTCGCCGTTCAGCGCCGGGAACGCGGCCACGCGCACGACCGGGATGTTGTCCCCGTCGTACTCGTACGCGCTGAGCAGCTCGCGGACCTCGAGCTCGACCAGCTCGAGGATCTCCTCGTCGTCGACCATGTCGCACTTGTTGAGCGCGACCACGATCGACGGGACGCCCACCTGGCGGGCCAGGAGCACGTGCTCCTTGGTCTGCGGCATGGGGCCGTCGGTCGCGGCGACCACGAGGATCGCCCCGTCCATCTGGGCCGCACCGGTGATCATGTTCTTGATGTAGTCGGCGTGCCCAGGACAGTCGACGTGGGCGTAGTGCCGCGCCTCGGTCTGGTACTCGACGTGCGCGATCGAGATCGTGATGCCCCGCTGACGCTCCTCGGGTGCCTTGTCGATCTGGTCGAACGGCGTGAACGGGTTCACGGCCGGGTACTTGTCGTGCAGCACTTTGGTGATGGCCGCCGTCAGCGTCGTCTTACCGTGGTCGATGTGACCGATGGTGCCGATGTTGACGTGCGGCTTAGTCCGCTCGAACTTCGCCTTCGCCACTGGGGGTCCTCCAAGTTATTCGGTGCGTCGCCCGCGGGGTGTGCGGGTACGGGTCGGGGGTGGAACGGGGGAACTACTCTCCGCGGGCCTTCGCAATGATCTCGAGGGCGACATTCTGCGGGACCTGCGCGTACGAGTCGAACTGCATCGAGTAGCTGGCCCGACCCTGGGTCTTGCTGCGGAGGTCTCCGACATAGCCGAACATCTCCGAGAGGGGCACGAGGGCCGTGACGATCCGGGTCCCCGCACGTTCGTCCATGGCCTGGATGTGGCCACGACGGCTGTTGATGTCGCCGATGACCTCACCCATGAAGTCCTCCGGGGTGGTCACCTCCACGGCCATGACCGGCTCCATGATGACCGGCCCGGCTCGCCGAGCCGCATCCTTGAAGGCCATCGAGCCGGCGATCTTGAAGGCGAGCTCGGACGAGTCGACGTCGTGGTACTGGCCGTCGAGCAGGGTCACCTTGATCCCGACGAGCGGGTATCCGGCGACCACTCCGTACTCCATGGCGTCCTGGCAACCGGCGTCGACCGAGGGGATGTACTCCCGCGGGATGCGGCCGCCGCTGACCTTGTTGACGAACTCGTAGGCGCCCTCGGCGTCCTCGCTGGTGGGCTCGATCGCGATGATCACCCGGGCGTACTGGCCGGAGCCACCGGTCTGCTTCTTGTGGGTGTACTCGACCTTGTCGACGGCCTTGGTGATCGTCTCGCGGTAGGCGACCTGAGGCTTGCCGACGTTCGCCTCGACGCCGAACTCGCGCCGCATGCGGTCGACCAGCACGTCCAGGTGCAGCTCGCCCATGCCGGCGATGATCGTCTGGCCGGTCTCCTCGTCGGTGCGGACCTGGAAGGTCGGGTCCTCCTCGGACAGGCGCTGGATCGCGGTGCCCAGCTTCTCCTGGTCGCTCTTGGTCTTGGGCTCGATCGCCACGTGGATGACCGGGGCAGGGAACGTCATCGACTCGAGCACGACCGGGTGCGCCGCGTCGGACAGCGTGTCGCCGGTGGTGGTGTCCTTCAGACCCATCACAGCCACGATGTGCCCGGCGCCGACGCGCGGGATCTCCTCGCGCTTGTTGGCGTGCATCTTGTAGATCTTGCCGATCCGCTCCTTCTTCCCCTTGGTGCTGTTCAGCACCTGGGTCCCCGTCTCGAGGTAGCCGGAGTAGACGCGGATGTAGGTGAGCTTGCCGAGGTGCGGGTCGCTCATGATCTTGAAGGCGAGCGCGGAGAACGGCTCGGCCTCGCTCGGCTGGCGCGGGATCGAGACCTTCTCGTCGCCGACCGCGTGCCCGGTGATCGCGTCGACGTCCAGCGGCGACGGCAGGTAGCGCACCACCGCGTCGAGCATGGGCTGCACGCCCTTGTTCTTGAACGCCGACCCAGCGAGCACGGGGTTGAGCTTGTTCGCGATCGTGGCCCGGCGGATCGCAGCGATCAGCGCCTCCTCGGTCGGCTCGGTGCCCTCGAGGTACAGCTCCATCATCTCGTCGTCGGCCTCGGCGATCGTCTCCAGCAGCCGGTCGCGCCACTCACGGGCGGCCTCGGTGTGGGTGGCCGGGATCTCGAGCGTGTCGTACATCTCGCCCTTGGCCGCCTCGGGGGACCAGACCAGCGCCTTCATCCCGACCAGGTCGACGAGGCCGACGAAGTCACCCTCGGCACCGATCGGGATCTGCAGGACCAGCGGGACCGCGTTGAGGCGCGTGACGATCATGTCGACGCAACGGTGGAACTCGGCGCCGACACGGTCGAGCTTGTTGACGAAGCAGATGCGGGGGACGCTGTACCGGTCGGCCTGCCGCCAGACGGTCTCCGACTGAGGCTCGACGCCAGCGACCCCGTCGAAGACCGCGACCGCGCCGTCGAGCACCCGCAGCGAGCGCTCCACCTCGACGGTGAAGTCGACGTGCCCGGGCGTGTCGATGATGTTGATCGTGTGGCCGTCCCACATGCAGGTGGTCGCCGCCGACGTGATCGTGATCCCGCGCTCCTGCTCCTGCGGCATCCAGTCCATCGTCGCGGCGCCTTCGTGCACCTCGCCGATCTTGTAGTTGATGCCGGTGTAGAACAGGATCCGCTCGGTCGTCGTGGTCTTGCCCGCGTCGATATGAGCCATGATCCCGATGTTGCGGACCAGGCCCAGGGCGGCGGCGGTGTCGATGGCCACGGAAGTGTCTCTCGCGATCTTGTGAGGAAGGGTGGGAGGGGCTCGGGACGGAGCCGGCGGCGCAGACAGTGCCGCCGGGGCTACCAGCGGTAGTGGGCGAAGGCTTTGTTGGACTCGGCCATCTTGTGCATGTCCTCGCGGCGCTTGACGCTCGCGCCCAGACCGTTGGACGCGTCGAGGATCTCGTTCATCAGCCGCTCGGTCATCGTCTTCTCGCGCCGGGAACGGGAGTAGGCGGTCAGCCAGCGCAGCGCCAGCGTGGTGCTGCGGCCGGGCTTGACCTCGACGGGGACCTGGTAGGTCGCGCCACCGACGCGCCGGCTCTTGACCTCGAGGGTCGGCTTCACGTTGTCGAGCGCGCGCTTGAGCGTGATGACCGGGTCGGAACTGGTCTTGTCGCGGCAGCCCTCGAGGGCGCCGTAGACGATCCGCTCGGCGGTCGACTTCTTGCCGTCGCGCAGCACCTTGTTGACCAGGGCCGTGACGAGCGGGCTGTTGTAGACCGGGTCGACGACGACCGGGTGCTTGGGGGCCGGGCCCTTGCGGGGCATTAGCTCTTCTCCTTCTTGGCGCCGTAACGGCTGCGCGCCTGCTTGCGGTTCTTGACGCCCTGGGTGTCGAGGGCTCCTCGGATGATCTTGTACCGGACGCCGGGGAGGTCCTTCACCCGGCCGCCACGCACGAGCACGATCGAGTGCTCCTGCAGGTTGTGGCCGACCCCCGGGATGTACGCCGTGACCTCGATCCCGCTGGTCAGCCGGACGCGGGCCACCTTGCGCAGCGCCGAGTTGGGCTTCTTGGGCGTGGTCGTGTAGACGCGGGTGCAGACGCCGCGACGCTGGGGGCTTCCCTTGAGCGCCGGGGTCTTGGTCTTGCCGACCTTGTCCTCCCGGCCCTTGCGGACCAGCTGCTGGATCGTGGGCACTACGTCTCCGTAACCGTTCGATGTTCGTGAATGGGTGCGCCCCACGAGGTCGGGCGTGTCACCCGAGGCGCGCGCGAAGGCCCGAGAGACTCCCAGGCACAAGGGCAGAGCCTACCTAGGCGCTGCGATGAGGTCAAAGCGACTTCCGATCGCTGCAGACCTGGTGGTCGTGGGAGCAACCACCACGTCTGCAGCGATCATGTCCTCAGGCCCGGAAGTCGAAGTCGAAGTCCTCGAGCGGGATCGCGGCACCCGTGCCGGTCCCGAATGCGGAGTAGTCGACGTCGTCGTAGACGGCCATCGAGTACATCGCCGACTTCGCTTCCTCGGTGGGCTCGACCCGGACGTTGCGGTAGCGGGCCAGGCCCGTACCCGCCGGGATGAGCTTGCCGATGATCACGTTCTCCTTGAGGCCGAGCAGCGGGTCCGACTTGGCGTGGATCGCCGCGTCGGTGAGCACCCGGGTGGTCTCCTGGAAGGAGGCCGCCGACAGCCACGACTCGGTCGCGAGCGAGGCCTTGGTGATGCCCATGAGCTCGGGCCGGCCGGAGGCGGGGGCGCCGCCCTCGGACACGATCCGCCGGTTGTCGTCCTCGAACCGGGTGCGCTCGACCAGCTCGCCCGGGAGCATCTCCGAGTCGGCCGACTCGATGATGGTCACCCGCTTGAGCATCTGCCGGACGATGACCTCGATGTGCTTGTCGTGGATCGACACGCCCTGCGAGCGGTAGACCTCCTGCACCTGGTCGGTGAGGTAGCGCTGCACAGCGCGCGGCCCGAGGATCCGGAGCACCTGCTTCGGGTCGACGGCACCGGCCACGAGCTGCTGCCCGACCGCCACCGTGTCGCCGTCGGCGACGAGGAGGCGCAGCCGGCGGGAGACCGCGTAGCCGAGCTCCTCGGAGCCGTCGTCGGGGACGACGATGATCTTGCGCAGCTTGTCGCTGTCCTCGATGCGGATGCGACCGGCCGCCTCGCTGATCGGGGCCACGCCCTTGGGCGTACGGGCCTCGAACAGCTCGACCACCCGGGGCAGACCGTGCGTGATGTCCTCGCCGGCGACCCCGCCGGTGTGGAACGTACGCATGGTCAGCTGGGTACCGGGCTCGCCGATGGACTGGGCGGCGATGATGCCGACCGCCTCACCGACGTCGACGAGCTTGCCCGTGGCCAACGAGCGNCCGTAGCACAGGGCGCANGTCCCGACCTTGCTCTCGCAGGTCAGGACGCTGCGGACCTTGGCCTCCTCGACCCCGGCCGCGACGAGCTCGTCGACGACCAGCATGGTCACGTCGGAGCCGGCGGCGGCGATGACCTTGCCGTCCACCACCGCGTCCGCGGCGAGGGTACGGGCGTAGACGCTGGCCTCGACCTCGTCGTGCGCCCGCGTACCGGTAGCCGTCTTGACCGTCACCGGGAAGACGAGCCCACGGTCGGTGCCGCAGTCGTCCTCACGGATGATCACGTCCTGCGACACGTCGACCAGGCGCCGGGTCAGGTAGCCGGAGTCGGCGGTGCGCAGGGCCGTGTCGGCCAGGCCCTTGCGGGCGCCGTGCGTGGAGATGAAGTACTCCAGCACGGACAGGCCCTCGCGGAAGTTGGCCTTGATCGGGCGCGGGATGATCTCGCCCTTGGGGTTGGCCACCAGACCACGCATGCCCGCGATCTGCCGGACCTGCATCATGTTCCCTCGGGCGCCGGAGTGGACCATCATCCAGACCGGGTTGGTCTTCGGGAAGTTGGCCTCCATCGCCTCGGCGACCTCGTTGGTCGCCCGGGTCCAGATCTCGATGAGCTCCTGCCGGCGCTCGTCGTCGGTGATCAGGCCCTTCTCGTACTGGCCCTGGACCTTCTCGGCGCGAGCCTCGTAGGACTCGAGGATCTCGTTCTTGCCGGGGGGCGTGACGACGTCACCGATGGAGATGGTGACCCCGGCCCGGGTGGCCCAGTGGAACCCCTTCTCCTTGAGCGCGTCGAGCGTCGCGGCGACCTGGACCTTGGGGTAGCGCTCGGCAAGGTCGTTGACGATCGCCGAGAGCTGCTTCTTGGCCACCTCGTAGTCGACGAACGGGTAGTCCTCGGGCAGCGCCTCGTTGAACAGCGCCCGACCGAGCGTCGTCTCGAGCAGGACCTGGCCGCCGGTCTCCCAGCCTTCGGGGGCAGCCCAGCCGACGGGGGGTACGACGTCGTCGAACCGGATCCGTACCTTGGCCTGCAGGTCGAGCTCGTGGGCGTCGTACGCCTGCAGCGCCTCGGAGATCGAGGAGAAGACCCGGCCCTCGCCCTGCGCCCCATCGTTCTGGATCGTCAGGTAGTACAGGCCGATGACCATGTCCTGCGTCGGCGAGGTGATCGGACGTCCGTGCGCCGGCGACAGGATGTTGTTCGTCGAGAGCATGAGGATCCGGGCCTCGGCCTGAGCCTCGGCCGACAGCGGCAGGTGCACCGCCATCTGGTCGCCGTCGAAGTCGGCGTTGAACGCCGTGCAGACGAGCGGGTGGATCTGGATGGCCTTGCCCTCGACCAGCTGCGGCTCGAAGGCCTGGATGCCGAGGCGGTGCAGGGTCGGCGCCCGGTTGAGCATCACCGGGTGCTCGGTGATGACCTCCTCGAGCACGTCCCAGACGACCGGCCGGGCCCGCTCGACCATCCGCTTGGCGCTCTTGATGTTCTGCGCATGGTTGAGGTCGACCAGCCGCTTCATGACGAACGGCTTGAACAGCTCGAGCGCCATCTGCTTGGGCAGGCCGCACTGGTGCAGCTTCAGCTGCGGGCCGACGACGATGACCGAACGGCCCGAGTAGTCGACGCGCTTGCCGAGCAGGTTCTGCCGGAACCGGCCCTGCTTGCCCTTGAGCATGTCGGACAGCGACTTGAGCGGGCGGTTGCCCGGACCGGTCACCGGCCGGCCGCGGCGGCCGTTGTCGAACAGCGCGTCGACGGCCTCCTGCAGCATGCGCTTCTCGTTGTTGACGATGATCTCGGGTGCACCGAGGTCGAGCAGCCGCTTGAGCCGGTTGTTCCGGTTGATCACGCGGCGGTACAGGTCGTTCAGGTCGGAGGTGGCGAACCGGCCACCGTCGAGCTGGACCATCGGGCGAAGGTCCGGCGGGATCACCGGGATCGCATCGAGGACCATGCCCATCGGGCTGTTGCGGGTGTTGAGGAACGCCGAGACGACCTTGAGCCGCTTGAGCGACCGGGTCTTCTTCTGGCCCTTGCCGGTCTGGATGATCTCGCGGAGCTTCTCGGCCTCGGCCTCGAGGTCGAAGCTCTCCAGCCGCTCCTTGATCGCCTGGGCGCCCATGCCACCGCGGAAGTAGATCCCGAAGCGGTCACGCATCTCGCGGTAGAGCAGCTCGTCGCCCTCGAGGTCTTGGACCTTGAGGTTCTTGAAGCGGTCCCAGACGTCGGTGAGGCGGGTCACCTCGTTGTCCGCGCGACGGCGGATCTGGCCCATCTCGCGCTCGGCACCCTCGCGGATCTTGCGGCGCACGTCGCTCTTGGCACCCTCGGCCTCGAGCTCGGCGAGGTCGGCCTCGAGCTTCTTCTGCCGCGCCTCGACGTCGACGTCGCGGCGGTTCTCGATCTGCTGCTTCTCGACCGAGATCTTCGCCTCGAGCGAGGGCTGGTCACGGTGCCGCGCCTCGGCGTCGACCCACGTGATCATGTACGCGGCGAAGTAGATGACCTTCTCGAGGTCCTTNGGAGCCAGGTCGAGCAGGTAGCCGAGCCGGCTCGGGACGCCCTTGAAGTACCAGATGTGCGTGACCGGGGCAGCCAGCTCGATGTGACCCATGCGCTCACGCCGGACCTTGGCGCGGGTGACCTCGACGCCGCAGCGCTCGCAGATGATGCCCTTGAACCGGACGCGCTTGTACTTCCCGCAGTAGCACTCCCAGTCGCGGGTCGGCCCGAAGATCTTCTCGCAGAAGAGGCCGTCCTTCTCGGGCTTGAGCGTGCGGTAGTTGATGGTCTCCGGCTTCTTGACCTCGCCGTGGGACCACTGCCGGATGTCCTCGGCGGTGGCGAGGCCGATGCGCAGCTCGTCGAAGAAGTTGACGTCGAGCACTTGGTTACCCGTCTTTCGGTCGTGTCTTCATCAGGTGGTGCAGGGGGTGGTCTGCCGTGCCCGGCCGGCGAGGGGTGCCCTCACCGGCCGGCCTGCGTCAGACCTCTTCGACGCTGCTCGGCTCACGCCTGGACAGGTCGATGCCCAGTTCTTCCGCTGCGCGGAAGACGTCCTCGTCGGTGTCACGGAGCTCGACCGACATGCCGTCGCTGGAGAGCACCTCGACGTTGAGGCACAGCGACTGCATCTCCTTGATGAGCACCTTGAACGACTCGGGAATGCCCGGCTCGGGGATGTTCTCGCCCTTGACGATGGCCTCGTAGACCTTCACGCGACCGAGCACGTCGTCGGACTTGATCGTGAGCAGCTCCTGCAACGCGTANGCCGCGCCGTAGGCCTCGAGCGCCCAGACCTCCATCTCGCCGAACCGCTGCCCACCGAACTGCGCCTTGCCGCCCAGCGGCTGCTGGGTGATCATCGAGTACGGGCCGGTGGACCGTGCGTGGATCTTGTCGTCGACCAGGTGGAGCAGCTTCAAGATGTAGATGTACCCGACCGAGATCGGGTCCTTGAAGGGCTCACCCGTACGACCGTCGAACAGTCGTGCCTTGCCGTCGCCGTTCACCATCTGGTTGCCGTCGTGGTTGGGGTAGGTCGAGGCGAGCAGGCCGGTGATCTCCTCCTCGCGCGCACCGTCGAACACCGGCGAAGCGACCACCGTTCCCGGCTCGACCTCGCGGGCCTGCTGAGGCAGGTTGCGCGACCAGTCGGGGTTGCCCTCGACCTTCCAGCCGGACTTGGCGGCCCACCCGAGGTGGGTCTCCAGGACCTGGCCGACATTCATCCGGCCCGGCACGCCGAGCGGGTTGAGCACGATGTCGACCGGTGTTCCGTCCTCGAGGAACGGCATGTCCTCGACCGGGAGGATCTTGGAGATGACGCCCTTGTTGCCGTGCCGGCCGGCCAGCTTGTCGCCGTCGGTGATCTTGCGCTTCTGGGCGACGTAGACCCGGACCAGCTGGTTGACGCCGGGCGGCAGCTCGTCACCGTTGTCGCGCTCGAACAGCCGGACGCCGATCACCTTGCCCATCTCACCGTGCGGCACCTTGAGCGAGGTGTCGCGCACCTCGCGCGCCTTCTCGCCGAAGATCGCCCGCAGCAGCCGCTCCTCGGGCGTCAACTCGGTCTCGCCCTTGGGCGTGACCTTGCCGACCAGGACGTCGCCGGGGACGACGTCGGCGCCCACGCGGATGATGCCGCGGTCGTCGAGGTCGGCCAGGACCTCCTCGGAGACGTTCGGGATGTCCCGGGTGATCTCCTCGGGGCCGAGCTTGGTGTCGCGGGCGTCGACCTCGTGCTCCTCGATGTGGATCGAGGAGAGGACGTCGTCCTGCACCAGACGCTGGGACAGGATGATCGCGTCCTCGTAGTTGTGGCCCTCCCACGGCATGAACGCCACGAGCAGGTTGCGCCCGAGGGCCATCTCGCCGTCCTCGGTGCACGGACCGTCGGCGATGACGTGCCCCGCCTCGACCCGGTCGCCCTCGTTGACCAGGGGCTTCTGGTTGTAGCAGGTGCCCTGGTTGGAGCGCTGGAACTTGGCCACCCGGTAGGTGCGGTGGGCGCCGTCGTCCTGGGCGACCGTGATCGCGTCGGCCGAGACCTCGGTGACGACACCAGCCGCCTGCGCGGTGATGACGTCGCCGGCGTCGACGGCGGCACGGAACTCCATGCCGGTGCCGACCAGCGGTGCCTCGGAGCGCAGCAGCGGCACCGACTGGCGCTGCATGTTGGACCCCATCAGCGCCCGGTTGGCGTCGTCGTGCTCGAGGAACGGGATCATCGCGGTCGCGACCGACACCATCTGCCGCGGCGAGACGTCCATGTAGTCGACGTCGTTGGCCGGGATGTAGTCGACCTCGCCCGCCTTCCGGCGGACCAGGACGCGCCCCTCGGAGAACGAGTTGTCGGGCGCGAGCGGCGCATTGGCCTGCGCGATGACGTGCAGGTCCTCCTCGTCGGCGGTCAGGTAGTCGACCTGGTCGCTGACCTTGCCGTTCTTGACCCGGCGGTACGGGGTCTCCACGAAGCCGAACGCGTTGATCCGCCCGTACGACGCGAGGGAGCCGATCAGGCCGATGTTCGGGCCCTCAGGGGTCTCGATCGGGCACATTCGGCCGTAGTGCGAGGGGTGGACGTCGCGGACCTCGAAGCCGGCCCGCTCACGGGACAGGCCACCGGGGCCGAGAGCCGAGAGCCGACGCTTGTGGGTCAGACCGGCGAGCGGGTTGGTCTGGTCCATGAACTGCGACAGCTGGCTGGTGCCGAAGAACTCCTTGATGGAGGCGACGACCGGCCGGATGTTGATCAGCGTCTGCGGCGTGATCGCCTCGACGTCCTGGGTGGTCATGCGCTCTCGGACGACGCGCTCCATCCGCGCCAGACCCGTACGGACCTGGTTCTGGATGAGCTCGCCGACCGTGCGCAGCCGCCGGTTGCCGAAGTGGTCGATGTCGTCGACCTCTGCGCGCACCGGCGAACCGCCGGCGCCGGCGAACTCGGTCTCGCCCGCGTGCAGCGCCACGATGTACCGGATCGCCGACACGATGTCGTCGACGGTCAACGTGCCCTGCGAGAGGTCGTGCTCGAGACCCAGCTTCTTGTTGACCTTGTAGCGGCCGACCTTGGCCAGGTCGTAGCGCTTGGGGTTGAAGTACAGGTTGTCGAGCAGGGTCTGCGCCGCCTCGCGGGTCGGCGGCTCGCCCGGCCGCAGCTTGCGGTAGATGTCGAGCAGCGCGTCGTCCTGGCCGGCCGTGTGGTCCTTCTCCAGCGTCANCCGGATGGACTCGTACTGACCGAGCTCCTCGAGGATCTTGGCGTCGTCCCAGCCCAGNGCCTTGAGCAGCACGGTGACCGACTGCTTGCGCTTGCGGTCGATGCGGACGCCGACCATGTCCTTCTTGTCGATCTCGAACTCGAGCCAGGCGCCGCGGGACGGGATGATCTTGGCCCCGAAGACGTCCTTGTCGGAGGTCTTGTCCACGGCCTTGTCGAAGTAGACGCCCGGGGAGCGGACCAGCTGGGACACGACGACCCGCTCGGTGCCGTTGATGACGAAGGTGCCCTTGTCGGTCATCAGCGGGAAGTCGCCCATGAAGACCGTCTGGCTCTTGATCTCGCCGGTCTCGTTGTTCATGAACTCGGCGGTGACGAACAGCGGCGCGGAGTAGGTGAAGTCCCGCTCCTTGCACTCGTCGATCGAGTTCTTGGGCGGCTCGAACCGGTGGTCGCGGAAGGACAGCGACATGGTCCCGGAGAAGTCCTCAATCGGACTGATCTCCTCGAAGATCTCCTCCAGACCCGACTTCGTCGGGACGCTGGCACCGGAGGCCAGGGACGCTTCGACGCGCGCCTGCCACTTCGGGTTGCCGAGCAGCCAGTCGAAGCTGTCGGTCTGCAGGGCCAGCAGGTCGGGGACCTCGAGGGGCTCCCGGATCTTGGCGAAGGAGATGCGGCGCGTGCCGGGGATCTTGCGGGTGTTCGGGGTTGCGGGGGTAGCAGAAGTGATGTTGCGCGAGGCGGCCAAGATTGGCTTCCTTCCGAGGCTCGCTGGCACGGTGCGCGCATGCGAGACGCCCCGGGACATGCGTCACGGGTCGTCAATAGGCAGCGCAAAGGGGCAGCATACCTGACAGGTGCACCCATGTCGAGTGGCGGATCCCGGGAGCACCACAGGTGCTCGTACCGGACGCTCTGCCTCGCTGGCGCCCTGCATATTGCGCTGCCGTGAGGATGACCGCTGCCCCGGCCCGAGTCAAGGAAGTACGGCCGAATGGGCGGGTTTCTGTGGATAACTCTTTGGATAACTCCGGTACAAAAGGGACGGAACCCGACAAGCCGACGGGGCGACCACCTGGTCAGGTGGTCGCCCCGTCTGTGCTTCGAATGGGGCTTCGAAGCGGGCCGAGCGTGCTGGAGCTACTTGACGGTGACCGTCGCGCCGGCGCCCTCGAGGGCCGCCTTCGCCTTCTCGGCGGTCTCCTTGTTGGCCTTCTCCAGGACCGTGGCGGGCGTCCCGTCCACGAGGTCCTTGGCCTCCTTGAGACCGAGGCTGGTGAGCGAGCGCACCTCCTTGATGACCTGGATCTTCTTCTCGCCGGCCGCTTCGAGGATGACGTCGAACTCGTCCTGCTCCTCGGGCGCCTCGGCCACTGCGGCTGCGCCGCCGCCACCCGGTGCCGCGATCGCGACGGGAGCCGCCGCGGTGACGCCGAAGGTGTCCTCGAACTGCTTCACGAACTCCGAGAGCTCGATCAGGGTCATCTCCTTGAACGCGTCAAGGAGCTCGTCGGTGCTGAGCTTCGCCATGATCGGCGGTCCTTCCCGTGGGGGTCTGTTGGTTGGTTGGGTTGGTACGAGCCGACCTAGGCCTCGCTCGGCTCGGTCGCCTCGCTCGGCTCGGTGGCCTCGCTTGGCTCCGTGGCTTCGATCGGGGGTTCGGTCGCTGCTTCGGCGGTGTCGACGACCTCGGCGACCTCGACGACCTCGGCCTCGGGGGTCTCACTGATCTCAGCGACCTCGGTGATCTCAGCGACCTCGGTGACCTCGGTGACCTCGGCGACCTCGGCTGCCGGGGCCGGCGTACCAGCCCCGCCACGCAGGATCGACGGGTCCTCCTCGGCCTTGGCACGCAGCGCTTCGACGAGTCGAGCCGTCTGGGCGAGCGGTGCCGCGAACAGCGCGACGGCGCCGGACAGCGACGCCTTCATCGCGCCGGCGAGCTTGGCGAGGAGCACCTCGCGCGACTCGAGATCCGCCAGCTTCCTGATCTCGTCCGGCGTCAAGGACTTGCCGTCCATGACACCGCCCTTGATCACCAGCAGCGGGTGTGCCTTGGAGAAGTCCCGCAGGCCTTTCGCAGCCTCGACCGGGTCGCCGGACACGAACGCCAGGGCCGACGGCCCGGACAGCAGGTGGTCCAGCCCCTCGACGGAGGCCTCGCGAGCGGCGATCTTGGTCAGCGTGTTCTTCACCACGGAGTACGTGACGTGCTCGCCGAGGGTGCGCCTCAGCTCCTTGAGCTGGGCCACCGTGAGCCCGCGGTACTCGGTCAGCAGGACGGCGGTCGAGCTGCGGAACCCGTCCGCGAGCTCGGCAACTGCAGCTGCCTTGTCAGGCCTCGCCATGGGCCTCCTTCCGGTGGGCGCCGGCGTCTCCCGTGGAGCGGGCTAGGGCCCCGGACGTGCGAAACGCCCCTGCGCAGGCGCACGGGGCGTGGGCGCCGACTGGGGCGCTGCACTCTCGTTCACCTACGCGGGCCGCCCGCATGCGCGGGACCTTCGATCACCTTGTGAGGCGACGACCGGCGGTCTGTGGCTGGGTTCAGGGTATGGGGTGGGCCGGGCAGGACCAAATCCGTCCCGCCGACCCACCCCGTACGGATCGGGACGAGGGGGTCAGGCGGTGGCTTCGTCGTCGACGAGGAGGTTGCGGGTACGGGCCGGGTCGACCGGGATGCCGGGGCCCATGGTCGTCGAGACGACGATCCGCCGGATGTAGCGCCCCTTGGACGCCGACGGCTTCAGCCGCAGCACCTCGTCGAGCGCGGCGCCGTAGTTCTCGACCAGCTGCTTCTCGCCGAACGAGGCCTTGCCGATGATGAAGTGCAGGTTGGCGTGCCGGTCGACCCGGAACTCGATCTTGCCGCCCTTGATGTCCGTGACCGCCTTCGTGACGTCGGCGGTCACGGTGCCGGTCTTGGGGTTGGGCATGAGACCGCGCGGGCCGAGGACACGGCCGAGCCGGCCGACCTTGCCCATCAGGTCCGGGGTGGCGACCACGGCGTCGAAGTCGAGCCGGCCGCCCTCGACCTCGGCGATGAGCTCGTCGGAGCCGACGATGTCGGCGCCGGCCGCCCGAGCCTCCTCGGCGCGGTCACCGGTCGCGAAGACCAGCACGCGCGCCGTCTTGCCGGTGCCGTGCGGGAGATTGACGGTGCCCCGGACCATCTGGTCGGCCTTGCGGGGGTCGACGCCGAGCCGCATGGCGACCTCGACGGTCGCGTCGTACTTCGTCGTGGAGGTGTCCTTCGCGAGCCGTGAGGCGGCGAGCGGGGAGTACAGCGCGTCCTCGTCGATCTTGGCCGCTGCGGCCGCGTATGCCTTGCTGCGCTTCATGTTCTGCTCCTTGGTCTACGTACGGAGTCGTGGTACGACGGGCCTGCGCGCGGCCCTCCCACGTCGTGCTGGGTCAGTCGGTAACGGTGATTCCCATGGATCGGGCGGTGCCGGCGATGATCAGCTCGGCGGCGTCGAGGTCGTTGGCGTTCAGGTCCTCGAACTTGGTCTGGGCGATCTCGCGGACCTGTGCCTTGCTGATCTTGGCGACCTTGGTCTTGTGCGGCTCGGGCGAGCCCTTCTCCACGCCGGCGGCGGCGAGGATCAGGCGCGCCGCGGGCGGCGTCTTGGTCACGAAGGTGAACGACCGGTCCTCGAACACCGAGATCTCGACCGGGACGATCTGGCCGCGCTGGCTCTCGGTGGCCGCGTTGTAGGCCTTGCAGAACTCCATGATGTTGACGCCGTGCTGGCCGAGCGCCGGACCGACGGGCGGTGCAGGCGTGGCCGCACCGGCCTTGATCTGCAGCTTGATGATCGCGGAGAGCTTCTTCTTGGGGGGCATGACGGTTCCTAGTTCTTCTGGATCTGCGAGAAGGACAGCTCGACCGGGGTCTCCCGGCCGAAGATCTCCACCAGACCCTTGATGCGCTGGGTGTCGGCGTTGATCTCGTGGATGGTGGCTTGCAGGCTGGTGAACGGGCCGTCGATCACGGTCACGGAGTCGCCGGTCTGGAAGTCCAGGACCTTGACCTCGGCCTTCTCGTGGGCCTTCTTCTCCACCGTCGGCCCGAGGATGTTGACGACCTCGTCGACCGTGAGCGGGGTCGGCTGGTGGGCATGGCCGACGAAGCCGGTCACGCCGGGGGTGTTCCGCACGGCACCCCAGGACTCGTCGGTCAGGTCCATCCGGACCAGGACGTAGCCGGGGAACTTGTTGCGCCGGACCAGCTTGCGCTGGCCGTTCTTGATCTCGAGGACCTCTTCTTGCGGGACCTCGATCTGGAAGATGTAGTCCTCCATGTTGAGCGAGGAGGTGCGGCTCTCGACGTTGGCCTTGACGCGGTTCTCGTAGCCCGCGTAGGAGTGCACGACGTACCACTCGCCGGGGGCCTGGCGCAGCGCCACCTTGAACGCCTCGACCGGGTCCTCCTCGACCTCTTCCTCGACCTCGGCCACCGGCTCTGCCTCGACCACCGGCTCTGCCTCGGCAGGCGCCTCGACAACAGCGACCTCGGCGTCGGCTGCTGGCTCGACGTCGTCGATCACGTCGAGGGCATCCTCGGACTGCGGGAACTCGGTCACGCTAGGCACTTCCTTGGGAACGGTGATGAGGCGTGAGGTACGTGGACTGATCGGTGCGGGCGGAGGCCGAACGGCGTCTCTAACCCCCGCCGAAGACGAAGAGGACGAGCCGGCCGAACAGGTTGTCCATGATGGCGACGATGACGGTGAGCCCGGTCACGAAGGCCAGCACGACCGTCGTGTACGTGATGAGCTCGCGACGGGTCGGCCAGATGACCTTGCGCAGCTCGGCGACGACCTGCCGGTAGAACAGGCCCATCCGCGCGAACAGCCCGGACCGGTCGCCCTTGGAGTCCGACGCCGACCGCCCCCTCTCAGGCGTTGCGGTCGAGCCGCGCGTATCGCTCACTCGCCATCACCTGTGTCCGGATCAGACCGACCGGGAAGTTCCGGGTCGGGGTCGCAGGGCCGGAGGGACTCGAACCCCCAACCACCGGTTTTGGAGACCGGGACTCTACCAATTGAGCTACGGCCCTACGGTGAAGCTCGAGCTCCGTACGGGCATGCTTGCGCACGGGGCCCGATCGCCACCGAGAGGAAAGTGTACGGCCTCGCGCCAGGTGGGTCGAACTGCGTCGCCAGAAGTCGCCAGAGGTCGAAAGAAGTCGCCAGCGGGCCGCCACAAGTCGCCAGAAAAGGAGCGTGCCGCGCCGTTGCGCCGGATGGGAGGATGGCACCCGTGACCGCTGACCTCACCGCACCCGCCACCCCGTCCGTCTCCGGCCGTGCCGCCGGTGCCGCCCGCCGCGTATCGGCCCGCATCGGCGGCATCGCCGAGTCGGCGACACTGGCTGTCGATGCCAAGGCCAAGGCGCTCAAGGCGGCCGGCCGGCCGGTCGTCGGCTTCGGCGCCGGCGAGCCCGACTTCCCGACCCCGGACTACATCGTCGAGGCGGCCGTCGCCGCGGCGCGCGACCCGCGCTGGCACCGGTACACGCCGGCCGGTGGGCTGCCCGAGCTCAAGGCGGCGATCGCGGCCAAGACACTCCGGGACAGCGGCTACGCCGTCGATGCCGCACAGGTGCTCGTCACCAACGGCGGCAAGCAGGCGCTGTACAACACGTTCGCGGCGCTGCTCGACCCGGGCGACGAGGTCCTCCTGCCGTCGCCGTACTGGACGACCTACCCGGAGTCGATCCGGCTGGCCGGCGGGACTCCGGTGATCGTGCCGACCGACGAGACCACGGGATACCGCGCGTCGATCGACCAGCTCGAGGCCGCGCTCACCCCGGCCACGAAGATGCTGGTGTTCGTGTCGCCGTCCAACCCGACCGGGGCGGTCTACCCCCCGGCCGAGGTCGAGGCGATCGGCCGCTGGGCGGTCGAGCGCGGGATCTGGGTGGTCACCGACGAGATCTACGAGCACCTGGTCTACGGCGACGCGAGGTTCTCGTCGATGCCGACGCTCGTCCCCGACCTGGCCGACCGCTGCGTGGTGGTCAACGGCGTGGCCAAGACGTACGCCATGACCGGCTGGCGCGTGGGCTGGATGATCGGCCCCAAGGACGTGGTCACGGCCGCGACCAACCTGCAGTCGCACGCCACGTCCAACGTTGCCAACGTCTCCCAGATCGCCGCTCTCGCAGCCGTGTCCGGCGACCTGTCCGCGGTCGCGATGATGCGGGCCGCGTTCGACCGGCGCAGGGTCACCATGGCCGGCATGCTCGACGTGATCGAGGGCGTCACCTGCCCGCTGCCCGAGGGCGCGTTCTACTGCTACCCGTCGGTCAAGGGCGTCCTCGGCCGGTCGCTGCGCGGCCAGCGTCCCGCGACGTCGGCCGACCTCGCGGCGCTGATCCTCGAGGAGGTCGAGGTCGCGGTCGTCCCCGGCGAGGCGTTCGGCACCCCCGGCTACCTGCGGCTGTCGTACGCCCTTGGTGACGACGACCTCGTCGAGGGCGTGGGCCGGCTGCAGAAGCTGCTCGCCGAAGCCAGCAGCTGAGCGGCCCGCGCGCAGCCGTGCGCGGGGTCCCCGGCACCCGTGACGTCGCCGCACTGCCCAAGGCGCACCTCCACCTGCACTTCACCGGCGCCATGCGGCACGGGACGATGCTCGGCCTCGCCGACGAGCACGGCGTGCGGCTGCCGGACGTCCTCCGGAGCGAGCGGCCGATGCGGTTCGAGCGCGCCGACGAGCGCGGCTGGTTCCGGTTCCAGCGGCTGTACGACACCGCCCGGTCGGTGCTGCGCCGGGAGGCGGACGTGCGCAGGCTGGTCGCGGAGGTGGCCGAGGACGAGCGGGCCGACGGCTCCGGCTGGCTGGAGATCCAGGTCGACCCGAGCGGCTACGCGGCGCGCTTCGGCGGGCTCACCGCCTTCACCGAGCTGGTGCTCGACGCGGTCGCGGACGCCAGCGCCGCGACCGGGGTCGGGATCGGCGTCGTCATCGGCGCCAACCGGACCCGGCACCCGATGGACGCCCGTACGCTCGCCCGGCTCGCCGCCCAGCACGCCGGCGACGGCGTCGTCGGCTTCGGCCTCGCCAACGACGAGCGCAGGGGCCGCGCCGAGGACTTCGCCGCCGCCTTCCGGATCGCGCGGCGGGCCGGGCTGATCTCGGTCCCGCACGGCGGGGAGCTGTCCGGTGCCCCGAGCGTGGCCGCGTGCCTCGACCACCTCGGGGCCGACCGGGTGGGTCACGGCGTCCGCTCCGCGGAGGACCCGCGCGTGCTCGAACGGCTGGCGTCGACCGGTGTGACCTGCGAGGTCTGCCCGGCCTCCAACGTGGCCCTGGGCGTCTACCGCGAGTCGGCCGACGTGCCCCTGCGCACGCTGCTCGCCGCCGGCGTACCGGTCGCGCTCGGCGCCGACGACCCGCTGCTGTTCGCNTCCCGGCTGTCGGACCAGTACCAGACCGCCCGGGACGTCCATGGGCAGNACGACTCGGCCCTGGCCGAGCTGGCTCGCATGTCGCTGCGCGCCTCGCGTGCGCCGGAGGACGTCCGTACCAGGCTGCTCGCGGGCGTGGACGCCTGGCTGGCCCAGCCCGTGGTCAGAGCGAGCAGCCCAGAAGGACCGGCTCCGGCGTGAGCTCGATGCCGAACCGCGCGCGCACCCCGGCGCGGATCTCGCGAGCGAGGTCCAGCAGGTCGGCCGTCGTCGCGCCGCCTGCGTTCGTGAGGGCGAGGGTGTGCTTGGTCGAGATGCGGGCGCGCCCGCTTCCGGCCGCGAGGGCGTAGCCCTTGCCGAACCCGGCCTGCTCGATCAGCCACGCGGCCGACGTCTTGGTACGCCCGCCCCCGGCCGGGTAGCGCGGCGCCTCGGCCGGCAGGGCCGCAGCACCCGCCTCGTCCAGCACCGGGTTGGTGAAGAAGGACCCCGCGCTCGTGGTGTCCGGATCGGTCGGATCGAGCACCATCCCCTTGGCCCGCCGCAGCCGCAGGACGGCGTCTCGGACGGCCGGCAGAGCCGCCATGCCCCCGACGGGGATCCCGAGCGCCCCTGCGAGCTCGCCGTAGCCGATCGGTGTGGACGTCCCCGTCGAGCGGAGCCGGAACGTGACGCCGAGCACCAGGAACCGGGCACTGCCCCGGAAGGCGCTGGTGCGGTAGCCGAAGCCGCAGTCGGCAGAGGCGAGGGTAAGGACCCGCCCGGACGTGCGGTCGAGGACGCGCACCGCCTCGATCGTCTGCGCGACCTCCTGCCCGTACGCGCCGACGTTCTGGACGGGTGTCGCACCGGCGAGCCCCGGGATGCCGGACATCGCCTCGAGCCCGGCCAGTCCGGAGCGGACGGTACGGGCGACGAGGTCGTCCCACGGCTCTCCCGCCGCGACGTCCACGAGGTGGTCTGCGCTGCCATCGGGGCTCGCGTCGTCGGCGCGTTCGGCGACGCCTCGCGTCAGGATCCGTACGACGGTCCCGGGGAAGCCCTCGTCAGCGACCACGAGGTTCGAGCCGCCTCCCACGAGCAGCAGCGGGCGCCCCGCGCGGTCGAGCTCGGTCACCACGGCGACGAGCTCGTCCTCGGTGACGGGCGAGGCGACATCGCCCGCAGGTCCGCCGAGCCGCAGCGTCGTGAGGTCGGCGAGCCGGAGGTCGGAGGGCACGCGAGGAGCCTAGGGCGTGCCGTCACCAGGCCGGCGAGGCGCGAGCAGGTCGACGCGCCCCCGGAACCGCTGCAGCAGCCGGTCATAGGTACGCCGCGACTCACGGTCGCGGTAGGCCGGGTCGCTGTCCTCGTAGCCGTGGTGCCGCTCCTGGTGGCACGGCAGCGGTGCTGGTGCGACGTACAGCCGCCCGCCGGCCTCGCGGAGGGCCAGGGACCACTCGAGGTCGGCGTTGCGGTAGAACCGCGCCTTCGGGTGCGGTGGCGCAGCCAGGGCGGCTGCGTGGTCGACCACGAACAGGTACGACAGCAGCACGTCGACCTCGCCGGGCCCGGCGTCGCGTACCGACCGCCAGCCGTCGCCGACGTCGACGAGTGCCCCACGCCAGCCGGCCGCCACCGCGCCGGGCTCGGAGGCGAGCGTGGCGAGCAGTGGCGTGATGGCGTCGCCGTCGAGCACCGTGGACACGTCCATCACCACGTGCGCAGACGCGACGTCCAGGCGGAGCAGGGCGGTACGGGCCGGGCCCCAGCCCACCTGGTCGACCGGTGCCCCCACGTGCCACTCCTCGACCCGGCTCGGATGGGCGCGGGCCAGCTCGTGCAGGGCGTCGCCGGCGCCGTCGACGTTGCCGAGGTCGAGACCCACGACCACGAGGTCGTCTGACGTGTGCCTCAGCAGCGCCTCGACGCAGCGCTGCAGATCGGCCGGCCAGCCCTCGACCAGCAGCCCGACGGAGCAGCCGCGCGAGCGGGCCTGGCCGGCATGATCGGGCAGGTCGGCCAGCCCGGCGAGCACGGGGTAGGGCGGGAGCACGGTCAGCAGGTATCGGTCGGCGCTGTCCCTGACCACCCAGCCGGCCGCCTCGATCTCGTCGCGCAGCTGGTCGGCGGTCGCGAAGTCGCGGGCGGCGCGCGCCGCCATCCGGCGCTCGGCCAGGGTGACCACCTCGGTCGGCGGTTCGGCCGGCGGGCTGGTCATGCCGGGGCGCCCGTCACGCCAGCTGGACCACCGCTCGGGCCTGCCCGAGCACCTTGTCGCCGGCTGAGGTCGCGGTGAGCTCCACGCGTACCCGTCGGTCGTCGAGCTTCTCGGTGACCCGCGCGGACACCTCGAGCAGCGCCCCCGTGTCGTCGTCGGGGACGACGACCGGGCGGGTGAACCGCACGCCGTACTCGACGACGGCGGCCGGGTCGCCGACCCAGTCGGTCAGGACGCGGCCTGCGGACGCCATGCTCAGCATCCCGTGGGCGATGACGTCGGGCAGGCCGACGCCCTTGGCGATCCGCTCGTTCCAGTGGATGACGTTGAAGTCACCGGAGGCCCCCGCGTACATCACCAGGTTGAGGCGCCTGAGCGGGAAGGACTGGGCCGGCAGCTCGTTGCCGACCTCCACCGCGTCGAAGTCGACCTGGGCGGTCATTCGCGTCACCCCTCCGCCGTACCGCGCGCGACGAGCGTCGAGCGGGTCGAGCACACGCGCTCCCCGTCCACCGTCGAGACGACGCTGGAGACCGTGAGGATGTCGTTGCCGGCCGCCGACCGGATGTTCTCGACCGTGGTCACCGCGACGAGGGTGTCCCCGGCGGCCACCGGCCGGTCGTAGCTGAACGACTGCTCACCGTGCACGACCCGGGAGTAGTCGAGACCGAGGTCGGGGTCGAAGAGGACCTGGGCCGAGCCCCGCTGGGAGAGCACGACCAGGAACGTCGGCGGGGCGATCACATCGGTGTGGCCGAGGGCGCGGGCCGCGTCGACCGAGTGGTAGGCCGGGTTGGCGTCGCCGATGGCGGTGGCGAACTCGGCGATCTTCTCGCGGGCGACGAAGTAGGGCGCCGTCGCCGGGTAGGAGCGGCCGATGAAGGACGGGTCGAGCGCCATCAGCCCATGCCGCCGTACTGGCCGCCGGTGACCGGGATCGTCACGCCGGAGACGAAGTCGGCGTCGGACGAGACCAGGAACGCGTGGACCTTGGCGATGTCGTCGGGCTGACCGAGGTAGCCCAGGGCGATCATCGCCTTGGACATCTGGCGCATCTCCTCGGGGATGCCGAGCTCGCCACCGGCCTCCTTGGGGGCGGTGAGCCGCGTCTCGACGAAGCCGGGCGCGACCGCGTTGACGTTGATGCCGAACGGTCCCAGCTCGCGTGCCAGGGTCTTGGTCGTGGCGATGATCGCGCCCTTGGCGGCGGTGTAGTTGTACTGGCCGGGGTTGCCGGTGAACGCGACGATCGACGAGGTGAAGGTGATCTTGCGCTGGTAGGCCCAGTGCCCGGTCGCCGCGATCTCGGCCTTGGCGACCTCGCGGAGGTAGGGCATGGCGGCGAGGGTGGCGTGGAAGCCGGTCTTGAGGTTGACGTCGAGGACGAGGTCGTACAGGTCGTCGTCAAGGTTGTGGAACATCTTGTCGCGGGTGATCCCGGCGTTGTTGACCAGGATGTCCAGCTTGCCGAAGCGCTCGACCGTGGTGGCGACCAGCGCCTTGGCGGCCGCGAGGTCGACGGTGTCGAAGATCCCTACGGCTGCCTCGCCACCGGCTGCGGTGATGAGCTCGGCGGTCTCGTGGGCCGGCTCGGCGTCGACGTCGTTGACGACCACGCGGGCGCCGTCGGCAGCGAGCCGCAGCGCGGTCGCACGCCCGATCCCACGTCCCGAGCCGGTGACGATCGCGACCCTGTCGTCAAGACGTCCCACTGGCTGATCCCCTTGGCTGGCGAGCGAGTCCGGTGCGAGCGGTGCGAGCGGCTAGCGGGCTGCTAGCGGGTTTCCTTGTGCACCGTGTGCTGGTTGCAGTTGGGGCAGAACTTCTTCAGCTCGACGCGGTCGGGGTCGTTGCGCCGGTTCTTCTTGGTGATGTAGTTGCGGTGCTTGCACTCCTGGCAGGCCATGGTGATCTTGGGACGGACGTCGGTCTTGGCAGCCACGGGGAGCTCCAGCTTCTCAATTCACGGGGCGAACGGGACAACCGCACGAGTTTAGCCGCGGCCCCGCGTGCAGGGAAATCCGCGGTCGAGCACCGGTCCGACGTCGCTCGAACGTCGGTCCGGCTTGGTAGCGGAGGCGGGACTTGAACCCACGACACAGCGATTATGAGCCGCTTGCTCTGCCAACTGAGCTACTCCGCCGAGGCCGGCAGCGTCCAAGGATAGCCGTTGTCACTCGACGACCCGGACGCCTTGGGTCGCCGTCAGCACCCGGAACAGCGCGGTCAGCCGTGCGGTGGTCGGCCCCGGCTCTCCCGTACCGATCGTCCGGCCGTCGATGGCGAGCACCGGCACCAGCTCGCCCATCGTGCCGGTGACGAACACCTCGTCGGCCTGGTGGAGCTCGGCGGGCGAGACGTCNCGCACCNCGTGGACGACACCCTCGCGCTGAAGCAGCTCCAGCACGACCGCCCGGGTGATCCCCTCCGGGCAGGCGCGCGTGGTCGGCGTGACGACGACGCCCGACAGGCTGGCGAACACGTTGGTGGCGTTGGTCTCCGCCACGAAGCCGCGCCCGTCGAGCAGCAGGGCGTCGTCGGCTCCGGCAGCGTTGGCCTCGATCTTCGCGAGGATCGAGTTGATCAGGTTGTTGTGGTGGATCTTGGGATCGAGCACGTCGGGCGCCGGCCGGCGGACGGAGGCCGTCGCGAGCGTGATGCCGCCGGAGTCGTACACGGGAGCCTTGTGCTCGGCCAGCACGATCAGGGTCGGGCCGGCCTGGTTGAGCCTGGGGTCCATCCCGCTGGTGATCTTGACCCCGCGGGTGAGCGTCAGCCGGACGTGGACGCCGTCGCGCATCCCGTTGGCCCGCAACGTCTCCTCGATCGCGGCGACGATGTCGTCCTCGGTCGGTACATCGGCGAACGCCAGCGCCCTCGCCGACCTCCGGAGCCGGGCGAGGTGCTCGCGCAGCCGGAACACCCGGCCGTCGTAGACCCGCAGGCCCTCCCACACGGCGTCGCCACCCTGCACGACGGAGTCGAACGCGGACACGTGCGGCTCGTCCCGGTGCCGGAGCACCCCGTTGACGCTGACCAGCAGGTCCCGGTTGCGCTCGTCGAAGGTCTGCAGCATGGCCGAAGCCTAGAGCCGGTGCTCGTACAGCTCGTCGTAGTAGGGCCGGCAGCGGTCGAGCAGGTCGCGCAGGTGGTCCGGGACGTCGGGCGGGCCGGCGCTCCCGGGCAGCGGTGGCGAGAAGCCGGTCGAGCGCTCCACGGCGGCGTACCAGTGCGGGGCCCAGACGCCGTCGGTGTCGCGCGGGCCCGCCTCCCACGTGAGCATGGCGGGGTCGGGTTGGAGCCCGAGCCGCTCGCACAGCCGGGCGAGCAGCGGACCGGGGTCGGCGAGCAGGTCCGCCGAGTCGACGACCGGCGGTGGCGCGCCAAGACGGTCCGAGCAGGTACGGAAGATCTCGACCTGCTGGGGGAACCCGAGGTCCTCGAGCGTCGGTTCCCCGCGCACCTTCGCGTACGAGGCGACGACGTGGGCCGGGTCGCGCACGAGGAAGGCGTTCGTGACCCCGGCGAGCCAGGCTCGGCCCATCTGCGGCAGCAGGTGGTGCGTCATGTGCTTCTGGTAGTAGACCCGCCGCCCGCCAGGGACTGGTCCGGTGAGCGCCTCGGTCACCACCCGCCAGTCGTCGGACTGCGCAGCGAGGATCTCCTCCCTCGCCGGATGGTCCAGCCCGGTCGCCCGCAGGTAGCACGCGTACAGCGGCTCGTCGACGACGACGGTGTCTGCGCGGGCGCCGAACGAGCGCATCAGCGCGGTGGAGAGGTTGCGCGGTCCCGACCACATCGCCACGCGCACGGCCGGGCGTGCGGTCGCCGGATCAGGCACTGGAGCCCCCTTACGGAATCGAACCGTAGACCTTCTCCTTACCATGGAGACGCTCTGCCGACTGAGCTAAGGGGGCCGGCGGCACAACGACCACGAGGGTACACAACTGACATGGCAACTGCCCGCCCGGCCTTGTCGGGGAGGGTCGCGGTGGTCACCGGCGGCAGCTCCGGCATCGGCTTCCACACCTCCCTCGAGCTGGCGCGCTCCGGCGCCTCCGTGCTGCTGGCCGCGCGGACGGCGGGCCGCGGCGAGCAGGCGGCTGCGCGGATCCGCCGCGAGGTGCCCGGTGCCCTCGTCGAGTACCGGCCGCTCGACCTCGCCGACCTGGCGTCCGTACGTTCCTTCGCCGCTGGCTGGGACGGCCCGCTGGACCTCCTCGTCGACAACGCAGGCGTCATGGCCCCGCCCTACCGGCTGACCGCGGACGGCTTCGAGCTGCAGCTGGGGACCAACCACCTCGGCCACTTCGCCCTGACCGGGCTGCTGCTCCCGGCCCTTGCCGACCGGCCAGGGGCGCGCGTCGTGGTCGTGAGCAGCCTCGCCCACCGCGGCGGCCGGATCGACTTCGACGACCTCGAGTCGGCCCGCTTCTACGGCCGCTGGACCGCCTACTGCCAGAGCAAGCTGGCCAACCTGCTGTTCGCGTTCGAGCTGGATCGCCGGCTGTCCGGGTCGGCGGCCATCGCCGTGGCCGCCCACCCGGGCTTCGCGAGCACGAACCTGCAGGTGGCCGGTCCGTTCCTCGGCGGCGGCCACGCCCTCTCGGCCGCGCTCATGCGGGCGGGCACGGTGACGGTCAGCCAGTCGGCGGCGCACGGCGCCTGGCCCACGCTCCACGCGGCAACCGCACCGGACGTCTCGGGCGGCGACTTCTTCGGACCTCGGGGCCTCGGCCAGATCCGCGGCCGGCCGGTACGGGTGACCGCCGCGGCCACCGCGTACGACCGCGAGGTGGCAGCCCGCCTCTGGGACGTCTCGGAGCAGCTGACCGAAGTGACGTACGACCGGCCGTGAGCGGTCCGGGCAACGGAGGTTCAGCAACGGAGGTTCAGCAACGAAGCTTCAGGCGGCGAAGGTCCCGGGCCTCGCATGAGACCCGGGACCGGACGTGGCGGGTGAAGGATTCGAACCTTCGTAGGCTAAGCCGACGGATTTACAGTCCGCTCCCATTGGCCACTCGGGCAACCCGCCGCGTGCCGTGCAGAATAGCGCACGGCCCGGCGCGGGAGCGCAGCCGATTCGTCCCGAACGCGAGGAGCACCATGGCTGACGCAAGCTTCGACATCGTCTCGAAGGTCGACCGGCAGGAGGTCGACAACGCCCTGAACCAGGCGGGCAAGGAGATCTCCCAGCGGTACGACTTCAAGAACGTGGGTGCCGCCATCGCCTGGTCCGGCGACAAGATCCTCATGGAGGCCAGCTCGGAGGACCGCGTCAAGGCGGTCCTCGACGTGTTCCAGGAGAAGCTGGTGAAGCGCGGCGTCTCGCTGAAGGCGCTCGACGCCGGCGAGCCGCAGGTCTCCGGCAAGGAGTACAAGCTCTGGGCCGAGCTGAAGGAGGGCCTCTCCCAGGAGAACGCGAAGAAGCTCGGCAAGATCATCCGGGACGAGGGGCCCAAGAACGCCAAGGTCCAGATCCAGGGCGAGGAGCTCCGGGTGACCTCCAAGAGCCGCGACGACCTCCAGACGGTGATCGCCCTGCTCAAGGGCAAGGACCTCGACTTCGCCGTGCAGTTCACCAACTACCGCTAGCCGCCGCCCCCCTCCCCGTACCCCTCCCCGTACCCCTCCCCGGACGTTGATCATGGGCAAAGTGCCCATGTGGATCAAGGAAACGGGGCCGTTTGCCCATGATCAACACGGGGGGGGTTGGGGGTGGGGTTGGGGGTTGGGATTGGGGGTGGGGGTGGGG
>JGI24140J50213_10000034_pt1 | contig 51316 bp, 50 predicted proteins | sample BarGraIncu00222A_FD_50213 | JGI IMG/M metagenome (IMG submission 50213)
TCTTGGCGAGATCGATCCCAACGTTCAAAATGGCCATGACTTCCCCTTCCGAGTGAGTTGATGAGACTTCGCACTTCCCATCGTGGCACTCGTTGCCAGTCTCCGCACATGCGGATAGCTCGGGACGGGGAAGTCCCTTCCATTCGTTAGGGTCGTGCGCGTCACGATCGACGCCATCGCTTGACGAAAAAACACCCTAGGCCGATCGCGCCCGCCATGCAAGCGCATCTTCCCTTGCGGGCGCCGAGGCCCCGCTCAGCGCCGTTCCGATCCCGCCTTGTCGGCCCCGAGCTCGACCACGTTGTCCGCGGCCGGCGGCGCGACACGCAGCAGGTGACCCTGCACGCTCGCGCCGACATCCATCTGCAGCTGGCGATAGCGGATCGTCCCGCAGACCCGCGCGTCGGACTGCAATTCGAGGCGTTGCTCGACGTCGAGATCGCCGTCGACGCTGCCGTTGATCACCGCGTCGCCGCAGCGGATGCTGCCTTCGATGTGCCCTCTGGCGGACAGCACGAGGAGCGACGGGTTCTTGCCGTCGGGCTTGCGCCCGGTCACGTTGCCCTTGATGCGGCCGTCGATGCGCATGCCGCCGGAAAAGACCACGTCGCCGGTGATCTCGACGCCTTCGGCGACGAGGGTCGAAAGCTGTGCCATCTTGATGAACCGCTGCCTTTTCAGGTTTGCGAACATGACCGGTTCCCTTCTAGCGTTTACCCTCGCGGGCCTTGCGGAAGAACGCCAATTCGTCCTGCGACTCGGTCAGCCGCTGGTTCAGCGTGTCGATCTGGCGTTCCAGCTCGTGGCTGCGCGCTTCGGACAGGCGCAAGCCCATGCGAGCCTGCTCGAGTTGCTGGCGCAGCACCAGGACTTCCGGCGCGACGCCGGCGGGCTGGACGGGCGGCTCCGCGCGGTCGCGAATCGCGATCGTGTAGCCGCCGCCGGCGCCCGCCGCCAGCGCGAGGAGCACGAACGCCGGCGTGACGAGCCAGCGGCCGCGCCGGCGCCGCGGCGTGACCGCGAGGCCGATATGCGTGAGATCCTGCGTCGTCGAGCGCCGAAAGCCGATCGACACCACCTGCGCCCTGCTCACAACCCCGCCAGGTAGCGCTTCGGGTCGACGTGTCCGCCGTCGCGCAGCACCTCGAAGTGCAGATGCGGCCCGGTCGAGCGCCCGGTCGAGCCGACCATCGCGATGCGGTCGCCGGGCGCGACGACCTGGCCGGCCTTCACGAGCAGCTCCGAGGCGTGCGCATAGCGCGTCAGCAGACCGTTGCCGTGGTCGATCTCGACGACCCAACCGTAGTCGCGCTTGAAACCGGCGAAAGCGACCGTGCCGCCCGCCGCCGATGCGATCGGCGTGCCGGAGTCGGCCGCGAAATCGAGGCCGGCGTGAAAGGCAGTCGCATGCGTGAAGGGGTCGGCCCGATTGCCGAACGACGACGTCAGCTCGGCTCCGGCGATCGGCAGGCGGGTCGGCAGGCGCATCTGCTCGAGCGAACGCTGCGCGGTCGCGTCGGCAACGCCGGCGATCTGCTGCTCGATGCGGCGAAGCTGCGCATCGAGGACGCCGACGCTGGCCGGTTCGGGCAGGGGTGCGAGCCACGGGCCGCCGCTCGCGGCGACGGGGCCGGCTGCCGGCGTCGTGTCCCGCTTCGAGCCGACCTGACGCGCCGCAGGCAGCGCCGCTTCCTTGTTGAGGACGCCGATCCGCCGGCTCAACTGGGCCGCTTCGCTTTCGAGGCGGAACAGCCGCCCGGAGATCGCTCCGACCTGCTCCAGCGTGTAGGGCAGCGACTCCTGCGCCGGTCCCGCGGCCGTCGACGGCGACGTCCGCGCTATCGCTGGTCGGTTGGCGATCCAGTACCCCAGGGCGGCGCCCGCCGCCACGAGCGCGACCGCTGCCAGCGCAAAAGCCAGGGCCAGGGGCGGCACCGACAAGGTCCGCACGCGCGAGCGACTCGTCGCGCCGGTGGCAATCATCACGAACGCCATGCCGTCTCCTCGACGGCGCAGCACCGTCGCGACCGATCCTACGGCCCCCGAGGAGCGGCGGGCCCTGCCACAGTGCAACGGTTTGTTCGCCCTGGAAACGTTGCGGCAAGCTTCACGCTGCGCCGCTATCGGCGCATGCTGAGCCCATGAGAGGACTAATGCGCGAACCCGATCTTCAGCCGCCTTTCCAGCCACAGGCTGTAGCGCGACATCGCGAAGCTGCCGGCGAAGTAGATGGCGGCGATGAACAGGTAGCCTTCGATGAAGAAATCGCGCCAGCGCGGGTCGCCCAGCGCCAGCCGCAATGCGCCGGTCAGGTCGTACATCGAGACCACGGTCACGAGCGACGTGTCCATGAACGTCGACAGCAGGTTGTTCACGAAGGCCGGGATCACCGCCACCAGCGCCTGCGGCAGGACGACCGCGCGCTGCAGCTGCCAGTAGCGCATGCCGAGCGAGGTGCCGGCTTCGAGCTGGCCGCGCGGCAGCGTCTGCAATCCGCCGCGGACCGTCTCGGCCATGTAGGCGGCCTGGAACAGGACCAGGCCGATCGCGACGCGCCAGAACGGATCGATGCGCCAGCCGGGAGGCAGGACGAGCGGGAAGATGAAGGTTGCGACGAACAGCACCGTAAGCAGCGGAACGCCGCGCACCAGCTCGACGTAGGCGACGGCGATCGAGCGCAGCAGCGGCAGCTTCGAACGGCGCGCCAGCGCCAGCAGGACGCCGATCGGAGTCGAAGCACCGATGCCGATCAGGGTCAGGATCACGGTCAGCGGCAAGCCGCCCCAGCGCTCCGTGCCGACGACCTCGAGGCCGAACACGCCGCCCTGCATCAGCACGAAGAAGACGGCGAGGGCTGCGGCCCAGCCCGCGGCCAGCCAGCGTGCACCGCGCCGCGACCAGCCTGCCGGCAACGCCGAGACGACCAGCATCGCCAGCACCGCGGCGGTGGCCAGCGCCGGCCGCCATTGCACGTCGTAGGGGTATCGTCCGAAGACGATCAGGCGCCACTTTTCGGCAACGAAGCCCCAGCACGCGCCGCGCCCGGGCAGCTTGCACGCCGCGTAGTCGGGTTGCGCCACGGCACGGAGCACGCCCCAGTCGAACGCCTGGAAGCCGAGCCAGCCGAGCAGCGCCAGCGTGACGACCGTGGCGAGGCCGGCGCCGGGGCTGTAGAAGAAGCGCGCCCGCGCCGTGTCGAGGAGGCTGCGCACCGGAGCGGCAGGAGCGCTCATCGCGATCAGCGCGGCGCGCGCGTCACGCGCGCGTTGACGAGGCCCATGACGACCGCAACTACGAGGTTCAGCGACAGGTAGACCGCCATGATGATGACGATGACTTCGAGCGCCTGGCCGTTCTGGTTGATCGAGGTGTTGGCGATGGAGACCAGGTCCGGGTAGCCGATCACCACCGCGAGCGAAGAGTTCTTGATCAGGTTCATGTACTGGCTCGCCAGGGGCGGAATCGCCAGCCGCAGCGCTTGCGGGAAGATCACTCCCGCCATCGCCTGACCGCGGCGCAGGCCGAGCGCCAGGGCCGCGTTCCACTGACCGATGGGAACGGCCAGCGCACCGGCGCGGACCAGCTCGGCGATCGACGCCGACGTGAACAACGACAGGCCGAGCCACAGGGCGAGGAACTCCGGGGTCAGCGAGGCTCCGCCGCTGATCAGAAAGCCGTCGAGCTCGGGACGCGACCAGCCTCCGACGACGCCGAAGCTCAACCAGGCCAGCAGCGCGACCAGCACTCCTGCGCCCCCTCCGACCAGGCCGGCGCCCACCGTCAGCCAGCGTCGCGCGGCGACGAAGACGGCAGCGCCCGCCACCAGGCCGGAAGCGCCGGCACCGAACAGGGCGTGCGTGCCTGACGCGGGCACGGCGATCTGCAGCCCCTGCTTGGAGAGCAGCGCGACCCCCTCGAGCGAGAGTGCCGCCGCCGAATCCGGCAACAGCTCGGTCGCGAGCAGGTAGATCGCGAGCAACTGGATCAACAGCGGCGTGTTGCGGAAGACCTCGACATAGGCTCCTCCCAACCCGCTCAGCAGCGCGTGATGCGACAGCCGCATCAGGCCGACGATCACTCCCAGCGCGCTGGCGAGCACGATGCCCGCGATCGACACCCGCAAGGTGTTGGCCATGCCGACGGCAAAGGCGCGCAGGTAGCTGTCGCGCGCGTCGTATTCGAAGAGCAGCTCGCCGATGTTGAAGCCCGCCGGGTCGCGCAGGAAGCCGAAGCCCGACTTGATCTGGCGCGCCTCGAGGTTGGCGGCGACGTTTTGCGCGAGGCCGACGAGAAGCGCCACGACGACGAGCGCGACCGCGCCCTGCAGCAACCCCTCGCGCAGCAGGCGGGCGCGCCGCCGTGCCCGCCACGCCGCGTCACCGGTGGCGGCAGCGGACACCGGATCGACGCTCGAACGGACGGGGCAACGATCCTCAGCGAATCGGCGGCGCGTACATCAGCCCGCCCTTGGTCCACAGGTTGTTGACGCCGCGCGGCAGGCTGAGGGGAGACTTGAGCCCGAGGTTTCGCTCGAAGCTCTCGCCGTAGTTGCCGACCTGCTTGACGATGCGGTAGGCCCACTCGGCGTCGAGTCCCAAAAGCTTGCCCGTGTCCTCGGAGACGCCGAGGAAGCGCTGCACGGCCGGATCCTTGTTGCTCGCCTTCTGCTGGTCGACGTTGGCCTGCGTCAGGCCCTCCTCCTCGGCCTCGAGCAGCGCGAACTGGGTCCAGCGCACGATCTGGAACCATTCGTCGTCGCCGCGCCGCACCGAGGCACCGAGCGGCTCCTTCGAGATCACCTGCGGCAGGATCACGTAGTCGTCGGCCTTCGGCGCCTTGGTCCGGGCGCCGGCCAGGTCGCTCATGTCGGTCGTGTAGACCTGGCAGCGGCCGGCGAAGAACGCGCTCGTGATCGCCTCGGCCGTGTCGAACACGACCGACTTGTACTTCATGCCGTTGGCGGCGAAGTAGTCGGCGACGTTCTTCTCGCTGGTCGTCCCGGCCTGCACGCACATCGTCACGCCGTTCATCTTCTTGGCGCTGTCGATCTTCAGCTTTTTCGGCACCATGAAGCCCTGGCCGTCGTAGTAATTGATGCCAGTGAAGACGACGCCGAGCGAGGCGTCGCGCGTCAGCGTCCAGGTGCTGTTGCGCGACAGCACGTCGATCTCGCCGGCCTGCAGCGAAGCGAAGCGCTGCTGCGAATTGAGCGGCACGTATTTGACCTTGTCGGCGTCCTTCAGCACCGCGGCGGCGACGGCGCGGCAGAAGTCGACGTCCAGGCCGCTCCACTTGCCCTGGCTGTCGGCGTTGGAAAAACCCGGCCCCGAGGTGTTGACGCCGCACACGAGCTGGCCGCGTGCCTTCACCGCATCGAGCGTCTTGCCTGCATGCGCCGTCGCCGAAAGGCCCAGGGTGGTGACGGCGATCGCGGCCGTGACCAGGGTGTTGAGTGACATCGAATGCCTCCGCCGTCTGGCTTGTGGATGGGTCGCCAGTTTAGCGACGTTCCATAGGGCGACGAGGCGAGCGCCGGCCCCTCGGCCGGCGGGTCGATCAGATGTCGATCAGCTGGCCCTTCTGGATGAAGGACAGCTTGTTGAGCTTGGCGAGCATCGCCTTGCCGTCGTGGTCCTTGAGCTTGAGCTGCGTGGCGAGCTTGGCGAGCGCGTCGGCCCACTTGAATCGCGGCGTCTTGTTCAGCACGTCGGCGAGCTTCTGCTCGTCCTTGGCATCGATGCCGAGCGTCGTCGCTGCCTTGTGGATGTCGGCCTTGGCGAACGGCGAGTGCGGCGCCGCCTCGTCCTTCTTGTCGGCCTTTTCCGGCAGCTTCAGCTTGAGCAGATCCTTGATGAGCGTGTCGGCCTCGGCGGCGATGTCGATCGCGTCCTGCATCTCGTCGAACAGCTCCTGCAGGTCGGACTTCATGTCCTTGTCGATGTCGGGGTACTGCTTCTTGTAGCGCTCGAGCTTCATTCGCAACGACTTGGCCGGCAGTTCGAGCCCCTTGAAGTCCAGGATCTTCATGCGCGCGTCGGTCAGTGCCGGCTTGTTGCCTTTCGCCGCGGCGGCCCGGGCCTGATCGGCGAACTTGTTCATGTCGCGTTTCGCGACCTCGGTCTTCTTCTTGATCTCGGCGGCTTCGTCCTTCAGCGCGTCAAGGTCGGCCTCGGCCGACTGGGTGTCCTTCTTCGCCGCGTCGTCCGCCTTGTCGGCGTCGGCGTCGATCTTGCGCGCCGCGACGGCCTCGTCGACGAGCTGCTTCCTGATCTTCGTCATCTGCTCGGTCAGCTTCTGGACCTGGTCGAACTTCGTCTCCATCAGCGCCTCGTCCTTGCGCAGCTGCGCGAGCAGGCCGAGCGCGCCCTGGACGCTGTGCTGGCACTTGTCGATCGCCTCGACGACCTTCTTCAGCTGCGGCTGGTAGACCTCGATGTCGTCGGCGCTGGCGTCGGCGATCGCCTTCTTCAGGCCTTCGTACATCTTCTTGTACTGCGGCTGGATCTTCGCGTTGACCTCGCCGACGAGCTTCACCATGCCAATGGTGTCCGACAGGGTCTTCGCGGTTTCCTTGCTGATCGGCGGTGCCATGATTCCTCCGGTGAAGCTGAGGCGGCTAGCCTATCGCGACAAGCGAGGCGCGTCGAGAGGCAAACGGCCGATCCCGTTCCCGCCAAGGAGCGATTGACAGCGGCGCAGCGGCGGCTCGCGCAGCCGGCCTTCAGGATCGCAGCCAGGCCGCCAGATCGCTCTTGAGCTGCGTCAGATCGGCCTGGCGCGTGTACATCATGTGGCCGGCGTCGTAGTAGCGGTGCTGCACGCGCGCCAGCACTTCGGCCGGGGCGTCGAGCTGGGCGAGCGACCAGTCGCTCGCGCTGTACGGCGTGCCGAGGTCGTAGCGGCCGCTGGCGACGAAGACCTTCAGGTGCGGGTTGCGGCGCAGGGCGCGAGACAGGTCGCGGCTCGTGCTGGCGAAGCTGTTGCCCTTGTCCTCGCCGCGATTCCAGTTCCAGGTCTTGTGCGCGTCGTGCGAATGAACTTCGTAGCGCGCCTCGGTGCTCATGCCCAGCTGCTCGCCGAAATAGGCCATCGCCGCCATCGTGTACGCCGGAACGATCGCCTCCAGGCCCGGATCGAACTCCATGTCGCTGCTCCGGCTCGCCGCCACCGGGCCGGTCGAGCGCGCCTCGAGCCGGCCGACGATGCGGCCCTGCGGGCGCATCGCCTCGACGAAATAGGTCCGGTCGTCGATGCGCAGGTTCTTCTCTTCGACGAGCGCCTGCGGCAGCCCGGTGAGCTCGGCGATGCGGCGGGCGATGCGGCTGCGCCGCTTCGCGCTCAGCCGCGCCCCGGCCTGCAACGCCGACACGTAGTCCTCGTCGACGAAGGTCTCGGCCGCCGCGCGTGCAGCGGCGGGCGACTTCGCGACCTCTCCCTTCAGCAGCCCGTGGTACTGCGAGACGTTGGCGAAACCGGGCAGGAACAGGGCATACGGCAGGTCGTTGGCCGGCGCGAAGACGAGGCTTTGCAGGTCCATCGCGCACGACACGAGGACGAGGCCCGAGAGCGCGACTCCCGCGCTCTGGAGCTTCTCGGCCAACGCCGCGCCGCGCGTCGTGCCGTAGCTTTCACCGGCCAGGTAGACGGGCGAGCCCCAGCGCCTGTGCCGCGTCAGCCAGACGCGCATCACCTCGGCGAGCGCGTTGACGTCGCCGTCGACCGAGAGCATCTTCTTGCGCGCCTCGGCGCTCGCCGTCGCCGACCAGCCGGTGTGCGGCGGATCGATGAAGACCAGATCGAAGTGCTCGAACCAGCTGTGCGGGTTGTCGGTCACCGCGTACGGCGCCACCGGCATGCTGCCGTCGTCGGGAGTCTCGACGCGCTTCGGGCCGAGCGCGCCGAGGTGCAGCCAGATCGAGGCCGATCCGGGGCCGCCGTTGAATGCGAAGCAGACCGGGCGGGTATGCGCGTCGGCGCCCTTCAACACGTAGCTCGTCGCCATCACGGCGGCCTGCGGCTCGCCGGGAGAGCCCTCGAAGCCTTCGGCGACGACCGGGAGGAAGGCGGCCTGGACCGTGTAGTCGACCGATCGGGCGGCCGTGCCGAAGGAGCCGGTGCTTTCGCTGGGGGACTGGGCGAGAAGCTTGTCGACGCGGTCGCGGAGCTTCTTGTCGGCTTCCTTGACCGCGTCGGCATCGGGCGCGGATGCTTGGGGCATCGGGGGTCTCCTTCGAGTTGGTATTGAAGATGCAAAAACGGCCGGCGTGTCGCTTCTGCTTCAGTCTTCCCGGGCGACGAAGCCCAGCGCCTGTTGCGCCGTGCGCAGCACGTGGCGCTGCTTGAAGCGGGCGTCGAAGAGGCGACGCACGGCGGCGCGCAGCGCTTGCGCCGTGGCGTCGGGAACGCCGAGAGCGATCTCGTCGCGAACCGCCGCCCAGGTCTTGAGCAGATGGACCGGGAAGATGTAGAGGGCCACGCCATGGTCGAGCAGCGTGGCCGTACACTGCGCGTCGAAGGCCTGCGCGTCGGCGACGGCCCAGCGCCGCAGTACCGGCACCGCTGGATCGTCGGCTGCCAGATACGGTGTGTTGCGGCCGACGAACAGCGCCATCTGCAGCAGGCCGCGCGGCCACAGCTCGGGCTGGCGCGTGCATTGCAAGCGAACGGCGTGGCCGAAGGTGACGGCGTGGCTGAAGTCGAGCCAGCCGACGTTGTCGGCCACCGGGTTGTCGGCACGCTGCTCGACGCGTGGGTCGAAGCGCAGCAGGTGCACGGCCGCGGCTTGCAGCAACGCGTGGTGCAGTTGCAGCGGCGTCGCGTGCGCGGCGGCGGCGAGCGTCACTGCCAGCGTGTCGCGAACACTGCGGCCGACGAAGGGTGCGACCGCGGGCTCGGCGCCGCATGCGTCGCGGTCGCCGGACACAGGCGCCGGCCACTGCGCCAGCGCCCCGGCGTAGTGGCGAAAATCAGGCAGCAGGTCTTCGCGGATCGCGTAGACGAGCATGCGCAACCACGCCAGCAGCAACGGTCGCTGCACCGCGACGCCGAGCCGCGCGATCAGGCTGCGCACGTGAACCAGGTAGATCAGGGCATGGCCGAAGTCGTTGTAGTGGGCCAGCGCGGCCGCGCCGAGCGCGGAGTCGAGGTCGGCGAAGCCGAGGCCCTCGTTCAATCCGCCGACGAGCAACGAGGCCGCCCCGGTCTCGTCCTGCGCCTCGACGGCGACGAGGAATGCTGCAGCGTCCCAGCGCTGCGGCTGCTTCAGCTCGAACGCAAACGCCGGCTCGCGCAGCGTGTCGTAGGAGATATGCGCGAGCGCCTCGGTGGCGCAGGCCAGGCGCTGCGCCTCGGCGGCCAGCGTCTCGCGCAGGCGCAGCCACACCTCGGCGCCGGCGTAGGCGTGGGTCATGCCATAGCGCAGGTGCTCATGGCTGCGCTCGATCGCATGCGCGAGCGCGATCTCGGGCGCCGCTTCGCCGCGGGCCAGGCGCGCCAGCTCGCGGGCGATGCGCGGCGGGTCGTGGTCGGCCATCGCCGCGTCGAGTTGGCCGAGCGCGTGCTGCACGCGCTCGTACGCCGGCGCCTCGCGGACGTCGACCCAGACGACGCCGGCCTCGACCTTGACGGGGTAGATGCGCAGCCGGTCGCCGCCGTAGTGGTTGGCGCCGGTCTTCAGGTCGAACTTCCAGTTGTGCCAATGGCAGGTCAGGAGGCCATCGGCGTCGAGCGCGCCTTCGACCAGGGGGTAGCCTTCATGCGGGCAGCGGTTGTTGCAGGCGTGCACGGCAGCGTCGTGCAGGAACAGCGCGAGCTGCTTGGTCCCGACCCTGACCGTGGCTCGGCCCGACTCACGAAGTCGCCCGACCTCGATCGCCCGGCTCCACGCCGGTTCGTCTGGGGACGAGGGGGCTTGCATCGCAACGCCGAGGCTACCCGATTCGCGTGGTGATCGGATCTCCGTGGCCTATGCTCGGACTCATGGATTGGACGCAATGGCGGGCGGGCAACCTCGCGGCTTGGGAAGACCGCGTGCCGATTCATGTCGGCCCGGGCGGCTACGACATCGAGGGACTGCTGCGCGAGCCCGAGAGAATCACCCAGACGGTCCGCAACGACGCGCCGGCATTGGGCTCGCTCGCCGGCCTGAAGGTCGCCCACCTGCAATGCCATCTCGGCACCGACACGCTCTCGCTGTTGCGCCTCGGCGCGGCCTCGGTCAGCGGGCTCGACTTCTCGCCCGGCGCCATTGCGCAGTGTCGAAGCCTGTTCGATCGCGCCGGCGCGGCCGGGCGCTTCGTCCTCGGCGACGTCTACGATGCGCCCGCGCTGCTGGGCGAGCGCTACGACCTCGTCTACGCGTCGATCGGTGCGATCAACTGGATTCCTTCGATCGGCCGCTGGCTGGCGGTCGGGGCGTCGCTCCTCGAGCCCGGCGGGCGCGTCCACCTGCGCGACGTCCACCCGATGGCGATGGCGGTCGACCCGGAATGCGTCGCAGAGCTGCGCTTGCGCTACCCCTACGGCGAACGCGCCGAGCCTGTCTCGCTCGAGAGCGACCAGACCTACGTCGGCGACGGCACGCCGCTCGCGCACACGCTCACTCACGAGTGGTCGCATGGCCTGGGCGAGATCGTGCAGGGGGCGCTCGACGCGGGGCTCGTGGTCACGAAGCTCGAGGAGCACTACTACACGGAGTGGCAGATGCTGCCGTCGATGGTGCGCGATTCCTCGGGCCGCCATGTCTTGCCCGAGGCGCCGGAGCGCCTGCCCCTCCTCTTCACGCTGCAGGCGACGAGGCCCTCATGCTGAAAGTTCTGGGAAGATCGACGTCGATCAACGTGCGCAAGGTGCTCTGGGTTTGCGCCGAGCTCGATCTTCCGTACGAGCAGGAGCAGTGGGGAACCGGATTTCGCTCGACCGACACGCCCTACTTCCGCGCCCTCAACCCGAATGCGCTGGTTCCGGTCGTTCTCGATGGCGAGTTCATCCTCTGGGAGTCGAACGCCATCTGCCGCTACCTCGCCGCGTCGCACGGGCGCGTCGACCTGTTGCCCATGGACCTTCGCGACCGCGCCCGCGTCGAGCAGTGGATGGACTGGCAGCTCGCCGAGCTCAACAAGTCGTGGAGCTATGCGTTCATGGGCCTGGTGCGCAAGAGCCCGGCGCATGCCGATCCGGCGGCGATCGAAGCGAGCATCGCCGCCTGGAACCGCCAGATGGCGATCCTCGACGCGCAGCTCGCGCGCACCGGCGCCTGGGCCGCGGGCGCGACATTCACGCTGGCCGACATCGTGCTGGGCCTGTCGACGCATCGCTGGCTCATGACGCCGATGCCTCGCCCGACGCTGACGTCCATCGGCGCGTACTACGAACGACTGACCGAGCGCCCGGCGTTTCGCCTGCACGCGCGACGCGACACGCCGTAGAGTCGATTGCCGCTCCCGGAGACTGGATCCGCCATGACCGCACCCGACCCCAAGCAGACGATGCAAGCCATCTTCGCCGAGCTCGCCAAGGGCAACGGCCAGCCGTTCGTCGACGCGATGCGCGACGACTTCGCGTGGACGATCAGCGGCCATGGCCCGTGGGGCCGGACCTGGCGCGGCAAGGCGGCTGTGCGCACAGAACTGTTCCGGCCGCTCTTCGCCCAGTTCGCGACGCCGTACTGCAACAGCGCGAGCCGCTTCGTCGCCGAGGGCAACATCGTCGTCGTCGAGTGCAAGGGCAAGGTCGAGACGAAGGCCGGGCAGCGCTACGACAACGACTACTGCTACGTCTGCACCTTCGCCGACGACGGCAAGCTCGTCGCGCTCACCGAGTACATGGATACGGCGCTGGCCGAGCGCGTGCTTGCGCCGCCCTAGGCGAGCGACTTCGCGTAAGCGTCGAGCAGACCGGTCCAGCCGCCGGGCGAGCCGACCGCGGCGCGCACCTGAGCTGCCGCGTCACCGAAGCGCTCCAGGTTGCGGTGCTCGAGGGTGATCTCGGTTCCGCCCGAGGCTTGCCGATGGAAACGCACTTCGACCTCGGTGACGAACGCCGGATCGAACTTCCACTGCGCGGTGAGCTGCCAGGCGAGGACGACGCGCGTCGGCGGCTCCCAGACGAGCACGTGGCCCCAGTCGCACTCGTTGCCGTCTTCGCTACGCTCGTACCAGCGGCCGCCGACGCGCGGCTCCATGACGATCTCGGCGATCGGCGATTTCGTCGGGCTGATCGAATGGGTCGGCAGCCACCAACGACCCATGGCTGCGGTGAAGGCCTCGAACGCCCGCGCGGGCGTCGCTCTGACGCGGACCGTCTTGACGACGGGCTCGACGTACGCGGTCGTGGCGGCAGTGCTGTCGTTCATCGCTTCTTCTTCCTTCGTTTGGAGGGTGAGGGACGTTCGAGGTCGGCTTGGAACGCCGCCAGCGCTTCGCCCCAGAAGCCGTCGAGCCAGGACCGCAATGCCGCCAGGCCGCGCGGGTCGACTTCGTAGAGGCGGCGCGCGCCGTCGGCCTCGTCGCGCACCAGGCCGGCGTCTTTCAGCACCTTCAGATGCTGCGAGACGGCCGGGCGGCTGACGGGCAAGTTCGCGGCGATGTCACCAACCGAGACCGGCCCGTGGCGCAGCCGTTCGAAGACGGCGCGCCGGGTCGGGTCGGCGAGCGCGACCAGCGACGGTTCGTAAGCCATGCCTTACGGTAAGGCATGACTTACGTCACGTCAAGCCCCCACATACGCCTTCTCCAGGGCCGCGATGTCGAACTTGACCATCTTCATCATCGCCTCGGCGGCGCGCTTGGCCTTCGCCGGGTCGCGGTCGGACATCATGTCGGCGAGCACCGTGGGAACGATCTGCCACGAGACGCCGAAACGGTCCTTCAGCCAGCCGCATTGCTCGGCCGAGCCGCCTTCGAGCAGGGCGTTCCAGTAGCGGTCGATCTCGTCCTGGGTTTCGCAGCTGACGACGAACGAGACGGCGTGGTTGAACGGGTCGAGCGGGCCGGCGCTCATCGCGGTGAAGGCCTGGCCGAAAAGAAGGAAATCGACGATCTTCACCGAGCCGGGCGGCCCGCTGGGCGATTCCGCCGGCATCGTCACGACGCGCTCGATGCGCGAGTCGGGAAAGATCGATACATAGAGTTTGGCGGCCTCTTCGGCTTCCTTCGCGTACCAGAGGAAAGGTGTGATCTTGTGCATTGCCGGGCGCTCCCACGTCTGGTCGGGTATCGGGCGCGTGCGACCCTAGCTACGCGCCGGCCGCAAATACAGGACGACGTTTCCGTTTTCGAAGCGCCGGTCGTTCGCAAGCTCCAGCGCGATGCGGCCGGCCACGCCCTGGAAGATCGTTCGGCCTGCGCCGAGAACGATCGGATTCACGGCGAGCTGGTATTCGTCGACGAGCCCGGCTTGCGCGAGCTGCGCAACGACCTTGCCGCTGCCCAGGATCGCGATGTCGGAGCCGGCGTCGTTGCCCTTGAGCTCGCGTACGGTCTCGAGCAGGCCGCTCCTGGCGAGGCGCGTGTTCTGCCACGCTGCTTCGCCGAGCGTCGTCGAGAAGACGATCTTGGGCAAGACGTTCATCGCCTTGGCCACGTCGGGCATCGCCCGCACCGCGGCGGGCGTCGGCCAGTACGAGGCCATCAGCTCGTAGGTGACGCGACCGAAAAGAAGCATGCCGGCCTGGCTCACGTTCCTTGCCACGAAGGCGTTCCATTCGGGGTCGGACTTGTGCGCCCAGCTCATGTCGCCGCGCGCATCGGTGAAATATCCGTCGAGCGAAATGTTGTTGAAGACGACGAGCCTGGGCATGCGCTTCTCCCGAAACCGACCGGCGCGCGTCGGCACGCCTTGCCAGTATCGACCTCTGGGGCACAAAGCTACGCCGGCGCCTTTCCCGGCGCTGTAGGACGATGGCTCAGAGGCCGAAAGACGCGTCCGACGAAGGCGTCTTCGCCACAGACGGGTGCACCGCCGGTGCCGGCTACCAGCTTCTCAGCCGCTGCGGAATCCGCTCTTTGAATTGATCGAGCCGCGGCCCTTCGCGGTGCACGCGCACGCCCTCGCGCTCGAAGCCGAAGATCGGGTACGAGCCGAGCTTGCCGTCGGCGGCGCGGCTGCGCAGGACGAAGTCGACTCCGAAGGTCTCGGCGAAGGCAAAAGCCTTCTGTGCTTCGAAGATCGCCCTTTCCGGATGGCCGCTCTCGTTGCAGCTGGTGCACAGCGGCGCGCAGTAGTTCCGCCCCTGCCAGATCGGATCGGCCGGCTGGTCGAGAAACGATTCCTCGATGCGGCGAAACAGCTGCCGCTGCAGTCCGTCGAGCAGCACGCCCTGGTGCGTGCCGGCGCGGATCGTCGCCGTGTTGCACTCGACGCTTCGAAACGGCAGGCGGACGAAGGTTCCCGTCAACGGCACGAATTGATCGACCGCGCTGAACTCGGGCGGCATCTCCTGGCGCTGCGCCTGCTCGACGAATCGGGTCAGAGAGCCGATGGCCGTGCCGTAGTTCTTCCCCGGCAGACGCGTCTTCACGTGGTCGAGCTGCCTCGCGCCGGCGCTCGTCGGCGCGGCGAGCAGCACGAAGACGCTCGGCAGCTGGACGATGAGGGGGCGCGTGTGCACGGCATCGACGGCGAGGTCGATCGCGCGCGGCTGTTCGAGATCGAAGACTTTCATGCCGCCTCCCTGTGCTCGTGCACTTGCCTGCAGGCGTGGCTGCTGCGCAGCAGCCAGCCCGCGCCCTTGACTCTCGCCTCGACGCGCAGTTTGTGCAGCAGCGCCCAGACGCTGGCGCTGGCGGCGCTCAGCACGGGCAGGCCGAGCCGCTGCTCGGCCGCGTCGAGCACGTCGAGCGAAGGCATCTGCACGCACGCCGACAGGACGAGCGCGTCGGAATTGGCGAGGTCGAGCTCGCTCGCCAGCGCGAGCAGCCGCTGCGGGTCGAGCCGGCCGACGCTGACGGTGTCGGCGACCTCGAGCGAGACGGCCTCGCGCACGGCGATGCCGTGCTCCTCGATCGTCGCGGCGACCCTGGCCGTCACGTCCTTGCGATACGGCGCGATCATCGAAATGCTTTCGGCCCCGAGCGAGCGCAGGGCGCTGACGAGCGCGTCGGCGCTCGTCACGACCGGCACCGGAGCCGAGCGGATGTGCGCGGCACGCCGGGCCAGGCGCTGCCCGGTCTCGACGACCGAGGCCCTGCCGCCGAACATCGTCGCGACCAGGCAGGCATACATGAGCGTGTCGACCTGTGCATCGCACAGCGCGTCGACGGCGTCGCCGGCGGCGTCGTTCATTGCACGCAACGCGTCGGGCGTGGTCTGGCGCAGACGCAGCCGCGCGGAGTGGATGGTGAAGCGGCTGCCGTCGGCCGCCGCCTGCCGTTGCAGCAGCGCCGCGATCTCCGTCTCCATCGTCGTGTTCGAGCTCGGAACTATCAGGCCGACGCGATGCAGACGCGGCGCATGGATGGCAATCATGGGGTGCGGCTCCGCGCCGATCGAAAGCGACGCGCAGTGCACTGTAGGGAGCGCCGCGCAGTGCGTCTTTCCCCTTGAATGGGGAACGCAGCGCGCGGCCCGCTTCGTGCGGCGGGCTCAGCCGCCGAAGTCCATCTGGTAGTTCGCTCCGTCGGGAGCTGGCGTCTTCACGCGCTTTCAGGCCGGTCGGCATGAGCGCCGCTCGTGAAACTGCGCCAGACGCTCGCGAGCCACGGCTGCTGCTCGCGCGGCAATCCAGGCGGACGATAGTAGTGCTCGAGCTCGGTGAAGCCGGCCGCCTGAAGGTGGCGGTGCCACGCCGCTTCGTCGTGCCAGACACCGTAGCGTCCGCCGTGCCAGCCCTCCTGTCCGTCGCCGCGCGGGTTCGAGCTGAAGAGCACTCCGCCCGTCTTGAGCGTGGCGTGCAGCTCGCCCAGCACGCGGGGCAGCTCGGCCGCCGGGACGTGAAAGAGCACGGCGTTGGCGAACACGCCGTCGAATACGGCGTCGGGCAGCTTCAGCTCGAACAGGTTCTGCTCCCAGACGTCGCAGCCGCTGTGGGAACGCGCCATCGCCGCGAAGCGCGGCTCGCCCTCGAGGCCGATGCAGCGGTGACCGAGCCCGGCAAAGGTCTTCAGGTCGCGCCCCGGGCCGCAGCCGAGATCGAGGATCGTGAACGGCGCCGGACCTCGGATGTGCCGCAGCAAGGCCGCGACGTTCTGGCTCACGTCGTGGCCGCGCGTGCCCTCCCAGAAGTCGTCGGCACGCGCGCCGTAGTGAGCCAGCGTCAGGGCGGCGATACGGTCGAGCTCCTCGCGGGTGGGGCGCATCGGCGGATAGTGCCATCAGCGCTTCCGTCGCGCTGCCGCCAGGGCCGCATCGACCCGACCGCGAATCCATGACCTGGCACGTCATCGCCTTCGACACGGCGCCTTCGTATGGCCTACCGGAATTCGCCGGCTTACCTCATCGAGGACAGACATGCCCAACCCCGAATCCATCGCCCGCAACTATCTCCTGGCCTGGAACGAGACCGACCCCGAGCAACGCGCGCAAATGCTGCGCGAAGGCTGGGCCGAAGACGCGCGCTACGTCGATCCGATCATGAGCGGCGAAGGCCGCGCCCAGATCGCCGGCCTGATCGGGGCAGTGCACGAGCGCTTCGCGGGCTTTCGCTTCGCCCTGCTCGGCAAGCCCGACGGGCACGGCGACCACGTTCGCTTCTCGTGGTCGCTCGGCCCGGCCGGCGCCGAGCCGCCGATCAAGGGCAGCGACGTGCTCGAGATGCACGACGGCCGGATCCGCCGCGTGATCGGCTTTCTCGACCAGGTGCCGGCTTCGGCCTGAGCGGTGCTTGGCATCCGCGGCACAGGCCGCGGATGCGCGTCAGCCGGCTTCGCTCGTCGTGGCGTCTTGCTTCTCGAGAGCCCCGCGCAACGCCGCCGCCGTCGCCGCATCGGCGGAACAAGGTCTCGAGGGCGAGCTCGGCCAGGGTGATGTCGACCGGGGCGCCGAACACCGTCGTCGTGCTGATGAACGAGAGCCTGCCGAGCGACGTGTCGAGCAGCAGCGGAACGACGATCGCCGCATCGCCCGCCGGCGGCGACGCGGCGGCTTCGCCTGGCGGCGCGGGACAGGCGCTCAGCTCGGCTTCGAGCGCGCCGAGCGCCGGCTCGCCGCTCGCTGCGATCTGCTGGCGCAGCCGGGCCAGCACGTGGGCGCGCCAGGCGGCCAGGTTGACGATGCGCGGCGCCAGGCCCTCAGGATGCAGGCTGAGGCGCAGCGCATTGACGGGCGGCTCGAGCAGCGCCGGCGCGACGCCCTCGACCAGCAACGCGCCGGCGCGGTTCTGCATCGCGACGTTCCAGTGCCGATCGACGGCCAGCGCCGGGTATGGCTCGTGGCCGCACCACGAGCTCGATCACCTGGCGTGCGGCTGCCATCGCCGGGTCGGAGAGCGGCCGCGCCGCGTACATCGGCGCAAACCCGGCCGAGGTCAGCAACCGCTTGCGCTCGCGCAGCGGCACGTCGAGACGGTGCGCCAGGCGCAGGATCATCTCGCGGCTCGGCAGCGAGCGGCCGGTCTCGACGTAGCTCAGGTGCCGCGTCGAGACGTCGGCTTCGACGGAAAGCTTCAGCTGGCTGAGCTGGCGGCGCAGGCGCCAGTGACGCAGCTGCAAGCCGACGGGCGGGGCGAGGGAAGGATTCATTCGCCCAAGATAGCGCAACCATTCTGCTCGGCGATGCCCTGGGAGGTCATCGATCTGCATCTCCCGGTTTCAAGACGTCGTCTCGTGTGGGTGCCGCCCGACAGGGCCGCGGGCGCGGAGCTCGTTGCGGCCGGCACGACCGCGACGGCGACCGCCGCGACGATCGCGATCGGCCCTGGTCCTGAAGCAACGCCCCTGCCCTAGCGCACACGCTCCGCGATCCACTCGGCGCTGCAGTCGAGCATCGCTTCGCGAACCTGGGCGTCGTTGCGGCCGCTGCTGGCGCGCACGTGGAAAGCATGGTCGGCGTCGTCGAAGAGCGCGAGGGTGGCGCGAGCGCCGAGCCGCTCGACGACGCTGTTCACGAGGGCGACGTCGGCCAGCTCGTCGCGCGTGCCCTGGAGGAACAGCATCGGCACGTCGACCTTCGACAGATGCTCGGCGCGCTCGAGCGACGGCTTGCCCGCGGGATGGAGCGGAAAGCCGACGAAGACGAGGCCGCGGACGCCGGGCAGCGGCTCCTTGGCCTGCGCCTGCGAGGTCATCCTCCCGCCGAACGACTTGCCGCCGGCAAGGAGCGGCAGGCCGGCGCAATGCGCGTGCGCTGCAGCGACCGCGGCACGCACCGTCGCGTGTGCCGACGCCGGCGCGTCGGGCCGGCGCGAGCCGCGCTCCATGAAGGGAAACTGGTAGCGCAGCGTCGCCACGCTGCGCGCCGCGAGCCCGGCGGCGAAGTCGGCCATGAACGAATGGTTCATTCCCGCGCCGGCGCCGTGCGCGAAGACGTAGCAGGCGCGGGCTGCCACGGGTCGCAGCAGCAGCGCTGAAACAGTCTGGCCCGCGCTGACGTGCAGCGTGAACTGCCGCGTCTCAGGTGCTTGCCTCTGGCTCATGATGCAGCCGCCGCGAGCGCTTCGCCGCGACGCGTCCGCGTCGTCAGGAAGTAGCCGTAGCCGATCACCATCAAAGCGACGAAGATCGCGGCGACGAGCCGGTTGAAGTACACCATCGTGCCGAGGCTGATCGCCGCAGCGAGCAGCGCGAACGCCGGAAAGAGCGGGTAGACCGGCGCGCTGAACGGCCGCGCCAGGCGCGGCTCGCTCAGGCGCAGCCTGAACAGGCTCGCCATGCTCAGGATGTACATGACGATCGCACCGAACACCGATATCGTGACGATGTTGGCGGTGAGCGGCTGGCCGCCGAAAGCGACGAGCTCGTCGCTGAAGATCGCCGCGATGCCGACTGCGCCGCCGGCGAGGATGGCGACGTGCGGCGTTCCCAGCTTCGGGTGGATACGGCCGAGCACCTCGGGCAAGTAGCCGGCGCGCGACAGCGCGAAGATCTGCCGCGAATAGCCGATGATGATCCCGTGGAACGAGGCGACGAGCCCGAACAGGCCGAGCCAGACCAGCATGTGCAGCCAGCCGCTGTTCGCGCCGACGACGAGCTTCATCGACTGCGGCAGCGGGTCGTTGATGTTGGAGAGCTTCGTCCAGTCGCCCGAGCCGCCGGCGAAGACCATCACGCCGAGCGCCAGCGCCACCAGCGTCAGGATGCCGCCGATGTAGGCGATCGGCACCGAGCGCTGCGGGTTCTTCGCTTCCTCGGCGGCCATGGCGACGCCTTCGATCGCCAGGAAGAACCAGATCGCGAACGGAACCGCCGCGACGATGCCGGACCACGACGCCATGCTGAAGGTCTCGGCGCCCGACCAGCCGCCCTTGAGGAAATTGGCTGACGAAAAGCCCGGCGCGACAACGCCCATGAAGACGCATAGCTCGAAGATGGCAATCAGCGTGACGATCAGCTCGAAGCTCGCAGCCACCGTCATGCCGGCGATGTTGAGCGTCATGAAGACGAGGTAGGCGGCGAAGGCGACCCACTTCGGCTCGAGGGCCGGGAACTGCACGTTGACGTAGGCGCCGATGGCCAGGGCGATCGCCGGCGGCGCGAACACGAACTCGACCAAGGTCGCGAAGCCGGCGAGGTAGCCGCCGGTCGGCCCGAAGGCGCGCCGGCTGTATTCGAAGGGGCCGCCGGCGTGCGGGATGGCGGTCGTCAGCTCGGTGAAGCTGAAGATGAAGGTCGTGTACATCAGGGCGATGAATGCCGAGGTGACGAGAAAGCCCAGCGTTCCGGCCGAGGCCCACCCGTAGCTCCAGCCGAAGTACTCGCCGGAGATGACGAGGCCGACGGCGATACCCCAAAGCTGGAAGGTTCCCAGCGTCTTGGGCAGGATGCGTTCGGCGTCGAGGCTCATGTACCGGTCCTCCCCGAGTAAGAGTGATTGGCTTCGTGCAAAAGCCGCGCCATCATTGTCGGAAGTGCCCGACAGGTCGCCGGCCAGCGAACCGACAGACCCGAGGAGCCGAGGGCTCTATATTTTCCGGGATCGAAGGAGACGCCATGACGCTCAATCAGATGGGCACCGACGAAGCCGCCGAGTGGTGCGACCGCTGTGTCCAGGCGATCGCCAGGCTCGACGACGAGCTCTCCGAGGCCGAAGCGAGGAAGCTGGCGAAGGACCTCTACGCCTTCGAGCGGACCCGCGCCATGAGCCCCGAGGACGCCGCCGAGTTCGTCGCCGTCGAGATGACCCGGCCGGACCGGGCGCCTTTCGAGCGGCGCTCCGAGGCACGCTGAGACCGGCGCGGCGGCCGCTCCTTGCCGCTAGCGCAGCCAGCGCGCGGCGATGCGGTCGTAGTCGCCGGTCGCCTTGGTCAGGTGCAGCCACTGGTCGATCCAGGCCTTGAAGGCGACGTCGCCGCGCGGCAGCAGCCACGCCATCTCGCCGTACTGCAAAGGCTTGTCGGGGTTGACGGCACACAGTCCGGGGCGGAGCTTCTGCTGCACCAGTGTCTCGGCCGATTCGGAGATCATCACGTCGGCGTTGCCTTTCAGGATCTCGTCGAAGATCGTCGTGTTGTCGTTGTAGATGACGATCTTCGCGTTCTTGAAGTTGGCGCGCGCGTAGCGCTCGTTGCTGCCGCCCGGATTCTCGATCACGGTGACGCCGGGCTTGTCGATGTCGGCGACGGTCTGGTACTTCGCCGCGTTCTCGCAGCGCGTGATCGGCGCCTTGCCGTTAACCATGTAGGCCTGCGAGAAGAACGCCGTCTTCTGCCGGTCGAGCGTCACCGAGATGCCGCCGACGCCGACGTCGCATTTCTCGACGAAGTCCTTCATCAGCGTCGGCCACGCCGACTTGACGAACACCGCCTCGGCGCCGAGCGCCTTGGCCGCCGTCTGCACGAGGTCGACGTCGAGGCCTTCGTAGGCTTCGCCCTTCTGCAGCGCGAAGGGCGTGTAGTCGCCCGGGGTGCAGACGCGCAGCTTGCCGCTCTTTTGCACGACGTCGAGGCGCGAGGGCGGCGCCTCCTGGGCGAACACGGGGGTGGCCGCGAAGAGCGAGCCGAGCAGCAACACGCAGATCCGGTGGACCATGATCTCAGTTCTCCTTGGCGGCGGTCTGCAGCATCCGCGTCATCAGGTAGAGGCGCGGCACGATCGAATCGATCTCGATGTATTCGTTGCGGGCGTGGTAGCCCCAGCCGGCCAGGCCGAAACTCTCCAGCACGATCGCCTTGCCTGAACGGCCTGCGAAGCCGGCGTCGGTCGCTCCGCCCGTTCCGGGAACGAGGTCGAGCGTTCGGCCGTCGAGCTCGGCATAGATCGCCTGCCCGCGCTTCGCGAACGCACGCGCGCGATCGTTGGCTGCGAAGGGCGGCCGCCCGACCTCCATCGTGACGATCGTCTCGGTATCGGGAACGAGCTTGCTCGTGTTGACCTTCTCCTGCAGTGCTGCGTGCAGCTTTTCCGCAGCGCCCGGCGCGGTGGTGCGCACGTCGGCGCCGGCCGTCGCCTTCTCGGGGATCTGGTTGCGTACGACCCCGGCCTGCGCGGTCGTCCAGTTGAGCTGCGCCCCGGGGATGCCCTTGGCGATGTCGCGCGTCTGCTGCAGCTGATACGCCAGCTCGATCAACGCGTTGCGGCCGAGCTCGGGTGCGGCGCCAGCGTGCGAGGAACGGCCCTTCACCTCCATCGTCGCCGTCGCCGTTCCGCTCGCGCCCAGGAGCAGGCCCTCGTTTTTCGCGACTGCCTTGGCTGCCGTCGGCTCGCACGAGAAGACGAAGTCGTGCTCGTCAGCGAGGGCGGCGATGGTCTCGCCCGAGCCGCCCGAGCCGACTTCCTCGTCGGGGTTGAAGAGCACGGTGAGCCGGGCGAAGTCGCGCCAGCCCGCGTCCTTGAGGACCGCGAGCGAGTGCAGGATGACGGCGATGCCGCCCTTGTCGTCGGCGATTCCCGGGCCGTAGAGCTTGTTGCCGTCTTGCTTGTACGGCTCGGTGAGGAGCGTGTTGGCCGGATAGACCGTATCCATGTGGGCGATCAGCATGAGCTTTTTCGTTCCCGTGCCGCTGAAGCTGCCCTTGACGAGCCAGCCCGGGCCGCGCGTGGCCTTGAAGCGCTCGGTCGTCGCGCCTAGCGCCTTCAGGCGCGCTTCCGTGTAGTCGGCCATCTTCGCCAAGCCTTCCGCGTTGGCGCTGCCCGATTCGATCAGCACCATGTCCTTCAGGCTGGCGATGACGGCAGGCTGCTGCGCTTGCGCGGCAGCGTAGAGCGCGGCGTCGGGCGCGGCCTGCGCGGTGGCCGCTGCCGCTAGTGCGAAGGCGCAGGCGCCCAGGCGAGAGATCCGAGGGCTTCGTGCATTCATGGCTGTCATTGTCCGCGCCGGGCGCGGATCTCGGCGTCCTTCTTCGCGGCGCGCTGCGCCGCCGGCCGCGAGGTCACGCGCTCGACGTACGCCTTCACCTTCGGCGTCTCGGGAACGAGCTTGAACATCGTCGTCCAGCGCAGGGCCGAGCCCCACAGGACGTCGGCGGCGGTGAAGCGTTCGCCGAGCAGGTACGGTCCCCGCGCGAGCTGGTCGAACAGCGTCTTCAGCATCGTGTCGTAGTCGCCGTAGGGAGATGTCGCCGGCGGCGCGGGCTCACGCTTTTGCGAGCGATCGACGAGCGCCGGCTCGAACGACGAGCCGTAGAAGAACAGCCAGCGCAGGTACGGGCCGCGCAACGCGTCGCCGATCGCTGGCGTGATGCCGGCCTCGGGATAGAGGTCGGCGAGGTAGGTGTAGACGGCGCCCTGCTCGGTGACGAGCGCGCCGTCGTGGACGATCGCCGGCACCTTGCCCATCGGGTTCACGGCCAGGTAGCCGCTTTGCCGCTGCTCTCCTTTCTGCAGGTCGAGCACGCGCAGGTCGTAGTCGGCGCCCAGCTCCTCGAGCAGGAACAGGGTTCCCGCGGAGCGCGACTGCGGCGAGTGATAGAACGTGATCTTGCGGTCTGCCGCCATGGCGGGCTCCTTTGGCTGTCTGGCGCTGCCGGTGTCAACGCGGCGAGGAGTCGTCAGCATAGGCCGACTTCAGCTGCGCCGGTTTCTTCGAGCGCTTGCGCATCCGGATGTTGAGCGTCTCGACGGCGACCGAGAATGCCATCGCGAAGTAGATGTAGCCCTTGGGCACGTGATGGTCGAAGCCCTCGGCGATCAGCACCACGCCGACGACGACGAGGAACGCCAGCGCGAGCATCTTGATCGTCGGGTGGTGGTTGATGAAGCGGCCGATCGCGCCGGCGAACAGCATCATCAGGGCGACCGAGACGACGACGGCCGTGATCATCACGGCGAGCTGGTCGACCATTCCGACGGCGGTGATGATCGAGTCGAGCGAGAACACGATGTCGACAACGATCACCTGGCCGACGACGGCGAGGAAGTTCGCCTTCACCGCGGCGGCCGCGTGTCCTTCCACGCCTTCGAGCGACTGGTGGATCTCGCCCGTGCTCTTCCAGATCAGGAAGAGTCCGCCGGCGATCAGGATCAGCGCGCGTCCCGAGATCGGCTTGCCGAGCATGGAAAAGAGCGGCGCCGTCAGGCCGATGACGAACGACAGGACGAGCAGGAGGCCGACGCGCATGAACATCGCGAGAAACAGGCCGATCAGCCGGGCGCGCCGCTGCTCATCGGCGCGCAGCTTGTCGACGAGGATGGAGATGAAGACGATGTTGTCGATGCCGAGCACGAGCTCGAGCGCGGTCAGCGTCGCCAGCGCGATCCAGGCCTGCGGATCGACGAGGAGCTGGAGCATCAGGAGCAGAAATGCGCGAAAGTGGCATCGAGGCGCGCCGTCATCGCTTCCTTCGCGGCGGCGTCGACGAAGCTCGCCTCGAAGCTGTTCTTCGCCAGCGCGTATGCCTCGGCCGCACCGAGCCGCGGCAGCGCCTCGAAGGTGGCGACGAAGTTGTCGTTGACGTAGCCGCCGAAGTAGGCCGGGTCGTCGGAGTTGACGGTCGCCTTCAGGCCGGCGGCGAGCAGCGCGCCGAGGTTGTGGTCGGCGAGGGTGTCGAAGACGTGCAGCTTCAGGTTGGAGAGCGGACAGACGGTCAGCGCGATTCCTTCGGCGGCCAGGCGCTTCACCAGCGCCAGGCTCTCGACGCAACGCACACCATGGTCGATGCGCTCGGCGTGCAGCACGTCGAGCGCGCTCTCGATGTAGGCGGGCGGGCCTTCTTCGCCGGCGTGGGCGACGCGACGCAGGCCGAGCGCTCCGGCTTCGGCGAAGACGCGCGCGAACTTCTCCGGCGGATGGCCGCGCTCGCTGCTGTCGAGGCCCACGCCGATGAAGTGCTCGCGGTACGGCAGCGCCTCGTGCAACGTCGCGAGTGCCTCGTCTTCGCTCAGGTGGCGCAGGAAGCAAAGAATGAGCGAGCTGGTGATTCCAAGCTCGCTCCGCGCGCGGGCACAGGCATGCGCCAGGCCGTCGATCACCGTGCCCATCGACACGCCGCGCGCGGTGTGCGTCTGCGGGTCGAAGAAGATCTCGGCGTGGACGACATTGTCGGCGGCGGCGCGGCGCAAGTACGCCATCGCCATTGCCTTGAAGTCATCCTCGTGCCGGAGCACGCTGGCGCCTGCGTAGTAGACGTCCAGAAAGCTCTGCAGGTCGCAGAAGGCGTAGGCTGCGCGCAGCGCCGCCACGCTCGGGTAGGCGAGCGCGACACCGTTCTTCTTCGCCAGGGCAAAGATCAGCTCTGGCTCGAGCGAGCCCTCGATGTGGATGTGCAGCTCGGCCTTCGGCATCGCGCGCAGCAGCTCGGGCAGCCGCTGGCGCGAGATCTTGCCGAAGTCCATCGTTGCGCGCGTCCTTACTTCTTGTCTCCGCCGGGGACCTTGCCCTCGACACCCTTGACGAAGAAGTTGATTCCGCCGAGGAACTTGTCGTCGGCGCTGGTTCCGGCGGCGAGCACTTCCTTGCCCTCGTTGTTCGTGATCGGGCCCTTCCAGATGACGAAGCTGCCGTCCTTCAGGCCGGCCTTGACCTGGTCGACCTTGGCCTTGACGTCGGCAGGGACCTTGTCAGAGATCGAGACGATGTCGATCGCGCCTTCCTTGACGCCCCACCAGGAATGCTGGTCACCCTTCCACGTGCCGGCCAGCGCGTCCTTCGTCGTCTTGATGTAGTACGGAGCCCAGTTGATGATCGACGAAGCGAGGTGCGCGTTCGGCGCGTACGCCGTCATATCGCTGTCCCAGCCGAACGCGTACTTGCCGGCCTTGCCCGCGGTCTGCAGCACGGCCGACGAGTCGGTGTTCTGCATCAGCACGTCGGCGCCGCCGTTGATGAGCGACTGCGCCGCTTCCGTCTCCTTCGGCGGGTTGAACCACTCGTTGACCCAGACGACCTTGGTCTTGACCTTCGGGTTGACCGACTGCGCGCCGAGGGTGAAGCTGTTGATGTTGCGGATCACCTCGGGAATCGGGATCGAGCCGACGACGCCGAGCGTGTTGGTCTTCGTCATCCCGCCGGCGATGACGCCGGCCATGTACGCACCTTCGTAGGTGCGGCTGTCGTACACGTTCATGTTCGGCGCCGTCTTGTAGCCGGTGGCGTGCTCGAACTTCACGTCGGGCAGGTCGGCCGCGACCTTGAGCATCGGCTCCATGTAGCCGAAGGTCGTTCCGAAGATGAGCTTGTTGCCCTGGCTCGCCATGTCGCGGAAGACCCGCTCGGCGTCGGCCGCCTCGGGAACCTTCTCGACGAACGAGGTCTGGATCTTGTCGCCGAGCTCTTTCTCGAGCGCCTTGCGCGCGTTGTCATGCGCGAAGGTCCAGCCACCGTCTCCGACCGGGCCGACGTAGGCGAAGGCGATCTTGAGGGGGCCGCTCGCCGCGGGCGCCGGCGCGGCGGCCATCGCCGCCGATGCGGGCGGCGGCGTCGCGGCCGCCGGGGTCGTCTCTTCCTTCTTGCCGCATCCGCTCAGCGCGGCGATCGCCGCGAGCGAACCCCAGCCGGCAAGCTGGACGAAGGTCCGTTTCGAAAGTCCTGTCATGGTGGCTCCCCGTGGTGTTGGGTCGTGAATGAAGAAGAGGCGTCGCGCCCGGACGAAGAAAGATTATCGAGCCAACGCTAGCCAGGGAAGAACGGCTTGCCGATCGAGGCCGGCATGTTGACGCGGATGAACGACGCGTTCCTCGAGATCAGGACGAGGACGAGGATCGTCGCGAGGTAGGGAAGCATCGTCAGGAACTGGCTCGAGATCTGCACGCCCTCGCCTTGCAGCTGGAACTGCAGCATCGTCACGCCGCCGAACAGATAGGCGCCGAGCAGCACGCGCGCCGGCCGCCAGGTCGCGAAGGTCGTGAGCGCGAGCGCGATCCAGCCCTTGCCGGCGATCATTCCTTCGACCCACAGATGCGTGTAGACGACCGAGATGTAGGCGCCGGCGACGCCGCAGAGGGCCCCGCCGAAGATCACCGCGGCCAGGCGGATCCGCCGCACCGGATAGCCGAGCGCGTGCGCCGATTCCGGCGATTCGCCGACCGCGCGCAGCACCAGGCCGGCGCGCGATCGATAGAGGAACCAGGCGATCGCGATGGTCAGCGCGATCGCGATGTAGACCATCGGGTGCTGGCGAAAGAACGCCGGGCCGACGAAGGGCAGGTCGGCGAGACCCGGAATCTCGAAGCTCGCACGCTCGCCGAGCTTTTCCTGCGTGTACGGGATGCCGACGAAGGCCGAGAACCCGGTGCCGAACAGGCTCAGCGCCAGCCCCGTCGCGTACTGGTTGGTGTTGAGCCAGATGACGAGCGCGCCGAACGCGGCGGCGAGCACGGCGCCGGCGAGCGCTCCGGCGCCGAAGGCGATCCAGTCGTTGCCGGTATGCACGGCCGCCGCGAAGCCGGCAACGGCGGCGACCAGCATCATCCCTTCGGCGCCCAGGTTGACGATTCCGGCGCGCTCGTTGATGAGCAGGCCGAGCGCGGCGAAGGCGAGCACGGTCCCCGAGTTGAGCGTCGCGGCGATGAGAAGCGCGACCTGGTCCATCACGCGCCCTCCCGCGCCGGCAGAGTGTTCGTCGCGACGAGCGGATTGAGCGCCCCGTCGGCAGCTGCGGCAACCGGCGCGGCCGGCGCGGCGCCGCCGCGCGCCGCCTTCCAGCGGATGCGGTAGGCGATCAGCGTGTCGCAGGCGAGCAGCGTGAACAGCAGCAGGCCCTGGAAGACGCCGGTCAGCGACTTCGGCAGGCCGAGGCGCGACTGCGCCAGTTCGCCGCCGATATAGAACATGCTCATCAGGATCGCCGAGAAGACGATGCCGAGCGGATGCAGCCGGCCGACGAAGGCGACGATGATCGCCGCGAAGCCGTAGCCCGCCGGAACGTGCGGCGTCAGCTGGCCGAGCGGCCCGGAGACCTCGAGCCCGCCGGCCAGGCCGGCCATTCCGCCCGACAGCAGCAGCGCCGTCCACAAGGTGTTGCGCGACGAGAAGCCGGCGTAGCGCGCCGCCGCCGGCGCGAGACCGCCGACCTGCAGCTGGAAGCCCGCGTAGGTGCGAAAGAGCAGGACCCAGAACGCCGCGACGGCGACGAGCGCGCCGATCGCGCCGATGTTGACCCGGTAACTGCCGTACAGGCGCGGTACCTGCGTCGACTTCAGGAAGGTGATCGTCTGGGGAAAGTTGTAGCCGTGCGGGTCTTTCCACGGACCGTAGACGAAATAGTTGAGGAGCTGCTCGGCGACGTAGACGAGCATCAGGCTGACCAGGATCTCGTTGGCGTTGAAGCGGTCGCGCAGCAGCGCGACGATCCCCGCCCAGAGCATTCCGCCGAGCACGCCGCCGGCGAGCACCGGCAGGAAGTACCAGTTGCCCGTGTCCTTGCCGGCGAGCATCGCGATGCCGCTCGCGGCGATCGCGCCGACGATGAACTGGCCTTCGGCGCCGATGTTCCAGACGTTCGAGCGGAAGCACACGGCCAGGCCGAGGGCGATGATCAGCAGTGGCGTCGCCTTCATCGCCAGCTCGGACAGCGCGTAGACGCTCTTCACCGGCTCGACGAAGAAGACGGCGAGGCCGCGCAGCGGGTCCTTGCCGAGCAGCACGAACAGCAAGGTGCCGATGACGATCGTGATCGCCAGGGCGATCAGCGGCGAGGCGATCGACATCGCCCGCGACGGCTCGGGGCGCGGCTCAAGCCGCAGCATGCGACTGCCTTCCTCCCTCTCCCGCCTGCGGGAGAGGGCCGGGGTGAGGGCTCTTCTGCCAGAGGCCGCTCATCCACTCGCCGATCGTCTCGATCGACGCCTGGGCCGTCTTCACGCTCGGCGAGACCCGACCCTGGGCGATGACGACGAGCCGGTCGCAGATCTCGAACAGCTCCTCGAGCTCTTCGCTGACGACGAGGACGGCGCAACCATTGTCGCGCAAGGCGAGCAATTCGCCGCGGATCTGCGCCGCCGCGCCGACGTCGACGCCCCAGGTCGGCTGCGAGACGATGAGCAGCTTCGGGTCGGCGTCGATCTCGCGGCCGACGATGAACTTCTGCAAATTGCCGCCCGACAGGCTCTTCGCCGCCGAGCCCGGACCGCCGGCCTTGACGTTGAAGCGGCGGATCAGCGCGTCGGCGAGCGCCGTCACGTCGCCGATGCGGATCCAGCCGGAGCGGCCGACCGCGCGGGTGCGCGTCAGCAGCGTGTTCTGCGCCAGCGACAGCGTCGGCACCGCGCCGCGGCCGAGGCGCTCCTCGGGGACGAAGTGCAGGCCCTGGCGGCGGCGCCGGCTCGGCCGCTCGCGTGCGATGTCGCGATCGAACAAGCGGATCGTTCCTTTCGGCGCGCGCACGTCCTCACCCGAGAGCGCGCGCATCAGCTCCTGCTGGCCGTTGCCCGAGACTCCGGCGATGCCGACGACCTCGCCGGCGCATACGTCGAAGGAGATGGCATCGAGCGAGGTTCCGAACGGGTCTTCCTTGGCCAGCGTCAGGTCGCGCACCTCGAGGACGACGCCGCCGGCTCGCGTCTCGCGGTGCTGCAGCTGCGGCGGCTCGGCACCGATCATCAGGCGCGACAGGCTCGCGTTCGTCTCCTTCGTCGGGTCGACCTCGCCCGTCACCCGGCCGCCGCGCAGCACGGTGCAGTGGTGGCACAGGGCGCGGATCTCGTCGAGCTTGTGCGAGATGTAGAGGATCGAGCAGCCTTCGTCGGCGAGCTTGCGCAGCGTGACGAAGAGCGTCTGCACCGCCTGCGGCGTCAGCACCGAGGTCGGCTCGTCGAGGATCAGGAGCTTCGGGTTCGTCATCAGGGCGCGGACGATCTCGACGCGCTGCCGCTCGCCGACCGACAGCGTGTGCACCGGGCGCAGCGGATGCACTTCGAGCCCGTAGACGCTCGCCACCTGGGTGATGCGCGCCGTCACCGCAGCGAGCGAGAGCGACTTGTCGAGGCCGAGCCAGACGTTCTCGGCCGCCGTCAGCGTGTCGAACAGGCTGAAGTGCTGGTAGACCATGCTGATGCCGAGGGCGCGCGCCGCCGCGGGCGAGGCGATCTGCACGGCCTGGCCGTTCCAGCGGATCTCGCCTTCGTCGGGCCGCACCGCGCCGTAGATGATCTTCATCAAGGTCGACTTGCCGGCGCCGTTCTCGCCGAGCACGGCGTGGATCTCGCCCGGCTCGACGCGCAGGCCGACGCGGTCGTTCGCCTTCACGGCGGGGTACTGCTTGCTGATGTCGACGAGCTCGAGGCGAAGCATCCGGCGTGTTCCACAGGGCCTAGGCAAGGCTGCGATCGTAGTGCCTGCGCCCGGCGACGTAGGCACAGGCCAGGTTGCGCTCGTCGCCGAGCGTCATCCAGGCGAAGACTCGCTCATGCAAGCTGCGCGCCACGCCGGCGCGGCGCGTCGCGACCGGACCGTGCGCCCAGTCCCAGACGCACAGGTCGGCGCTGCGGCCGGCCTCGAGCGAGCCGATCTCGGCGCCGAGGCCGAGCCCCTCGGCGGCGCCGCGAGTCGCCGCGTGCAGCGCCTTCCACGCCGTCAGCCGCTCGCCGGCGAGCGCCTGGATCTTGTACGCGTCCGCCATGTTGCGCAGCATCGACAGGCTCGTACCTCCGCCGACGTCGCTCGCCAGGCTGACGTGAACCCCGGCCGCTTCGGCGGCGCGCCAGCCGAACAGGCCGCTGCCGAGAAACAGGTTCGACGACGGCGAATGCGCGATCTGCGCCCCGGCGGCGGCGAGCGCGGCGCGGTCGGCGTCGTCGAGCCAGATGCCGTGCGCGAAGACGCTCTTCGCGTGCAGCAGGCCGGCGGCGGCGTAGACGTCGAGATAGCTGCGCGCTTCGGGAAAGAGCTCGTGCACCCAGCGCACCTCGGCGCGGTTCTCGGCGACGTGCGTCTGCATGTAGAGGCTGGCGTCGGCGGCGCAGAAACGCCCGGCGAGAGCCAGCTGCTCGGGCGAGCTCGTCGCCGCGAAACGCACCGTCACGGCGTAGGCGAGGCGGCCGCGCCCGTGCCAGCGCTCGATCAGCGCCGTCATGTCGCGCGCCGCGCCGGCGACGTCGTCGCGCAGGTTCTCGGGCGCGTTGCGATCCATCAGCACTTTGCCGGCGATGAGGCGCATGCCGCGCGCCTCGGCGGCGGCAAAGAGCGCGTCGACGGATTCCTTGTGCACGGTCGGGAACGCGACCGCCGCCGTCGTTCCATGGGCGAGCAGCGCGTCGAGAAAATGCGCCGCGGCGGTCTCGGCGTGGGTGGCGTCGGCGTGCCGCGCTTCGGCCGGGAAGGTGTGCGTCGTCAGCCAGTCGAGCAGCTCGCTGCCGTAGCTGGCGATGACGTCGACCTGCGGACTGTGCACGTGCGTATCGATGAATCCCGGGAGGACGAGCCGGCCCGCGTAGTCGTGGCGCTCCCAGCCCTCGCCGGGCGCTTCGGCCTGCACGCCGGCGATCCGGCCGCCTTCGACGAGCAGCCAGTGATTGGGGCGAAAGCGCACCGCCGCGGACTCGGTTTCGCCCCACGCCGGTTCGGCGGAGAAATCGAGCAGGTCGCCACGCACGGCGAGGCCCGCGGCGGAGCGTGGCGCGGCCGGCGCCGATTCTGGGTGTGGCATGCGAATCGCTGTATACCATCGCAGCGTCATGGCCAGCCGTCCGATCCGCTTCTTCCACCGGGGTGCCGTCGTCGAGGTCGGCAACGCCGCGCCGACGCGCACGGTCCTCGAATGGCTGCGCGAGGAGGCGCGCTGCACCGGCAGCAAGGAGGGCTGCAACGAGGGCGATTGCGGCGCCTGCACAGTCGTCGTCGGCGAGCTGGCCGACGCCTCCGCGACGGATGCGCCGGAAATCGTCGGCGGCCTGCGCCTGACGACTACCAACGCCTGCATCCAGTTCCTGCCCGCGCTCGACGGCAAGGCGCTCGTCACCGTCGAAGACCTGGGACGCGCCGGCGGCGCCCTGCACGACGACGACGCGCTGCATCCCGTGCAGCGGGCGATGGTCGATTGCCACGCCTCGCAGTGCGGCTTCTGCACGCCGGGCTTCGTCATGTCGCTGTGGGCCACCTACCAGCACCACAGCGCGCGCGGCACGCGGCCGACGCGCCAGCAACTCGCCGACGAGCTGTCCGGCAACCTTTGCCGCTGCACCGGCTACCGGCCGATCCTTGACGCCGGAGAGCGCATGTTCGAGCTGCCCGCAGCCGCGCTGGCCACCGCGCCCGTCGTCGCGGCGCTCGAGGCGATCGCTTCGGCCGACACCTTCCGCTACGCGCCGGCCGGCGGCGGCGAGTTCATCGCGCCGCGCACGCTCGAGGCGTTCGCCGCCGAGCGCCTGGCTCGCCCGCAGGCGCGCCTGCTCGCCGGGGCGACCGACATCGGCCTGTGGGTCAACAAGATGTACCGCGCCCTGCCCGAGCTGCTCTACATCGGCGGCGTCGCGGAGCTGAAGCGGATCGAGGCGTGCGACGGCCAGTTGACCATCGGCGCGGCAGCGTCGCTCGAAGACGGCTGGCGCGCCCTCGTCGCGCGCTGGCCGGCGCTCACCGACGTCTGGCTGCGCTTTGCCGGCGTGCCGCTGCGGCACAGCGGGACGATGGGCGGAAACGTCGCCAACGGCTCGCCGATCGGCGATTCGGCGCCGGTCCTGATGGCGCTCGGCGCGAGCCTGGTCCTGCGCCGCGGCGAGCGCGTCCGCCGCGTCCCGCTCCACGTCTTCTACACCGGCTACATGCAGAACCGCCTCGAGGCCGGCGAATTCGTGCAGGCGATCGAGGTCCCGCTCGAGCACCGGACGCAGTTGCGGGCCTACAAGATCTCGAAGCGCTTCGACTGCGACATCTCGGCCGTGTGCGCCGGCCTCGCCGTCGAGGTCGACGCCGGGGTCGTCGCGTCGGCGCGCTTCGCGTTCGGCGGCATGGCGGCGACGGTGCAGCGCGCCGACGCGGCCGAGCGCGCCGTCGTCGGCAAGCCCTGGGACGAGACGACGCTGCTCGCGGCACAGCGCGCGCTCGCCGCCGACTTCACGCCGCTCAGCGACATGCGCGCGGGCGCCGCCTACCGCATGCAGGTGGCGCAGAACCTGCTGCGGCGCTTGTGGCTCGAGACGCGTCCCGAGGCCCGCCTCTCCGAGCACGAGACGAGCGTGTGGAGCTCGCTGCCGCACGTCGTTCCGCCTTCAGCCGCAACGGCGGCCCCGTCATGAACCGCGCTGCCGATCCGGCCTGGCTCGAGGCGCGCGTCGACGGCGAGGCAGCGGCACACTCCGGCGCGCGCATCGGAGTCTCGCCGCCGCACGAGTCGGCGCATCTGCACGTCGCGGGCAGCGCCCCCTACATCGACGACCTGCCCGAGCTGGCGGGAACGCTGCACGCCGCGCTCGGCCTTTCGCCGGTCGCGCACGGCCGCCTCGTCGCGTTCGACCTGGCGTGCATTGCGGCGATGCCCGGCGTCGTCGCCGTGCTGACGGCGAGCGACATTCCCGGCCCGAACGACTGCGGACCGGTCCTGCACGACGACCCGATCCTCGCGGACGGCGTCGTCCACTACCTCGGCCAGCCGGTCTTTGCGGTGATCGCCGAGACGCGCAACGCAGCGCGGCTCGCCGCGGCCGGCGCGAAAGCGGCGCTGCGCATCGATCCTTTGCCGGCGCTGCTCACTCCGGTCGAAGCGCACGCCGCGCAGAGCTACGTGCTGCCGCCGATGCATCTGGTGCGCGGCGACGCGCGCGCCGCCATCGACGCCGCGCCGCATCGCCTCGTCGACACGCTCGAGGTCGGCGGCCAGGAGCAGTTCTACCTGGAAGGGCAGATCTCGTACGCGATTCCGCGCGAAGACCGCGGGATGCTCGTCCACTGCTCGACGCAGCACCCGAGCGAGATGCAGCACGTCGTCGCCCATTGCCTGGGCCTGCGCTCGCACCACGTCCAGGTCGAGTGCCGGCGGATGGGCGGCGGATTCGGCGGCAAGGAATCGCAGTCGGCGCTGTTCGCCTGCGTCGCCGCCGTCGCGGCGAAGAAGCTCGGCCGCCCGGTCAAGCTGCGCGTCGACCGCGACGACGACTTCATGATCACCGGCCGGCGCCATTGCTTCCACTACGAATACGAAGTCGGTTACGACGATGCCGGACGAATCCTCGGCGCCGAGCTGACGATGGTCTCGCGCGCCGGCTTTTCCGCCGATCTGTCCGGCCCGGTGATGACGCGCGCGATCTGCCACTTCGACAACGCCTACTGGCTGCCCGACGTCGCGATCCACGGCTACTCGGGACGGACCAACACGCAGAGCAACACCGCTTTTCGCGGCTTCGGCGGCCCGCAGGGCGCGATCGCGATCGAGAACATCATCGACACGATCGCAAGAAAGCTCGGCATCGACGCACTCGACGTTCGCCGCGCCAACTTCTACGGCACGACGCAGAACAACGTCACGCCGTACGGCCAGCGCGTCGACGACAACATCATCGCCGAGCTCGTCGCCGAGCTCGAGGCGTCGAGCCGCTATCGCGAGCGCCGCGCCGAGATCGCCGCGTTCAATGCGAAGAGCGAGGTGCTCAAGCGCGGCCTCGCCCTCACACCCGTCAAGTTCGGCATCTCGTTCAACCTCGTCCATCTGAACCAGGCAGGCGCCCTGGTGCACGTCTACGGCGACGGCTCGGTCCTCGTCAACCACGGCGGAACGGAGATGGGCCAGGGGCTCAACACGAAGGTGGCGCAGGTCGTCGCGCACGAGCTGGGAATCGACTTCGCCGCGGTTCGCGTCACCGCGACCGATACGCAGAAGGTCGCCAACACCTCGGCGACGGCGGCCTCGACCGGCAGCGACCTGAACGGCAAGGCGGCACAGGACGCGGCGCAGCAAATCAAGGATCGCCTCGTCGCCTTCGCCGCCGAGCGCTACGCCGTCGATGCGGCCGCCGTGCGCTTCGGCAACGGATCGGTCGCGATCGGCGCGAAGAAGACGATGAGCTTTCGCGAGCTTGTCGTCGCGGCCTACCTGGCGCGCGTCCAGCTCTGGTCCGACGGCTTCTATGCGACGCCCGGCCTGCACTGGGACAAGGACACGATGCAGGGCCGACCCTTCTTCTACTTCGCCTACGGCGCGGCCGTCAGCGAGGTCGTCGTCGACACGCTGACCGGCGAATGGAAGCTCAGCGCCGCGCACCTGCTGCACGACGCCGGCCGCTCGCTCAACCCGGCGATCGACATCGGCCAGGTCGAAGGCGGCTTCATCCAGGGCATGGGCTGGCTGACGATGGAAGAGCTCGTCTGGCACGCGAACGACGGAACGCCGCGGGCCGGCCTGCTCCTGACGCACGCGCCGAGCACCTACAAGATTCCGACCGCCAACGACTGCCCGCCGGTCTTCGATGTGCGTCTGTGGAAAGACGGGACCGGCGACAACCCGTCGGACACGATCCATCGCAGCAAGGCGACCGGCGAGCCGCCGCTGCTCCTGCCGTTCTCGGTCTTCTATGCGATCCGCGACGCGGTCTCGGCGGCGGGCGGGCATCGCGTCGATCCGCCTCTTGCCGCGCCGGCGACGAGCGAAGCGATCCTGCGCGCCGTGATGGCGGTGCAAGGCGCCGGAGCGCTGCCATGATCGAGCCGATCCTGCGCGACACCGCCGCCGCCTGGCTCGCCGCCGGCCGCGCCGCCGTCGTCGTCGAAGTCGTCGCGGCGCGCGGCTCGGTGCCGCGCAGCGAGGGCACGCGCATGCTCGTCACCGCCGACGCGATGGCCGGAACGGTCGGCGGCGGCCACCTCGAGCTGAAAGCGATCACGACAGCCCGCGCGATGCTCGAGCGCGGCGACCGCTCGCCGCGCGAGGAATACTTTGCCCTCGGTCCTTCGCTCGGCCAGTGCTGCGGCGGCGCGACGACCCTGGCGTTTGCTCCGCTCGACGCGGCTGCGCTCGAACGCTGGCCCGCTCGCGAACCTCTCTTTCACCTGCAGCTGCACGGCGCCGGCCACGTCGGCCGCGCCATCGCGACGCTGCTCGCGACGCTCGACTGCAGCGTCGACTGGTTCGACGAGCGCGACGAGGAATTCCCGGCGAGGACGACGCTCGGCTCGGCCTGGCCGGCACACATCCGCCGCGTCTGCGTCGACACGGTCGAGGCCGAGGTGCGCCGCGCGCCGGCCGGCGCCTGCTACCTCGTCCTGACCCACGAGCACGCGCTCGACCTGCGCATCTGCGAGGCGATCCTGCGCCGCGGCGACTTCGCCTTTTGCGGCCTGATCGGCTCGAAGACCAAGCGGGCGAAGTTCGCGCACCGCTTCGAGCAGCGCGGCATCGACCCGGCGGCGATCGCGCGGATGACCTGCCCGATCGGCCTGCCCGGCATCGAAGGCAGGGAGCCCGAAGTGATCGCCGCCGCAGTGCTCGCCCAACTCCTCCTCGAGCGTCGCCCGGACGCAGCGGTCCCACTGGTCCAGGGTGCTGTTCGCCGGTCGTCGTGATGCCCAGGATCGGCGCTCGACCACAGGGGTTTCGCGCCGTCGCGTTTCACAACGGCGACGGCTACCACGTGAACGCCACCCGCTGACCGGCGGCGATCGGCCTCTCGTCGGAGGTCGGCAGGCGCCGCCGACGCCACCGTCGCTGGTGCTGCGCCCGTGCAAGGCGGAAAATGGCCGCTGCCGAACGAGGCCGACGCCATGAACCTGCCCGCGCACACCGCTACGCAACTCGAACGCATCCGCGCGCAAGTCCTCGCCGGCCGACTCGAGTGGCAGGACACCCAGGCGCCGGTCGCGCACCTTCCGGTCGACCACTACACGTCCGCCTCGGTGCGCGAGGCCGAGGTCGAGCGCCTGTTTCGGCCGCTGCCGCTGATCGTCGGCCATGCGAGCGAGCTGCAGCCGGGCGAGGTGCTGGCGCACGACGACTACGGCGTGCCGATGCTGCTGACGCGTGATGCCGGGGGGCGCTTTCGCGCCTTCCTCAACGTCTGCCGGCATCGCGGCATGCGACTGGTCGAAAACACCGGCCAGGCGCAGCCGCGCGCCAGCGTCGTCTGCCCGTACCACGGCTGGACCTACCGCCTCGACGGGGCGCTGCGCCATCGCCTGCACGCCGAGGCTTTCGACGACGCTGCCGTCGCCGGCACGAGCCTCGTCGCCCTGCCCGCAGAAGAAAGGCACGGGCTGCTCTGGGTCGTGCCGGCTGCGGGCGCGACGATCGACGTGGCGGCCTGGCTCGAGGGCCTCGACGCGGAGATGCCTTTCTTCGGCGTCGGCAGCCTGCTCCATTTCCGCACGATCCGCGCCGAGTACCCGGCCAACTGGAAGCTCATCGTCGACGCCTTCCTCGAGGCGTATCACATCCGCGTCCTGCACAAGGACACGATCTATCCCTTCTTCGCCGACGGCATGACGGGAACGGCGCGCTTCGGGCCGCACGTGCAGTCGCTGGTCGCGCGGCGCGCCGCCGAGCCCTGGGCGCGCGACCCGGCGAGCGAGGTGCCGGCCGACATGGCGGCGCTCTGCAAGCTTGCGACGCCGAGCCAGGTGATCTTCCCGAACACGATCACGATCTTCCATCCCGACTACCTGAGTCTCATCACGCTCTACCCGGTCGCCGCCGGAACGCTCGGCTGGACCCACCGCATGCTGATCCCCGCCGACCGCGCCACGCCCGACTGGACGCCGCATTGGGAGAAGACCTTCCGCCTGATCGAGGAAGGCGTCTTCCAGAAGGAAGACATCGCCTGCGCGATCGGCATCCAGCGCGGCCTGGCGAGCGGAGCGAACCGCTTCCTGACGGCGGGACGCGCCGAGCAGGGCCTCGGCTGGTACCACGAGGAAGTGGCGCGCCGGCTCGAACCGGCGGCCCAAGGGGCCCGGCGCAGTCGCGCCTGATGGCGACCCGGCGCGGGACCCGACGCGGGCCGCGGCCGCACGCGACTCGGCCGGCGCGGGCCGGCGGCGCCTCTCAAGTATTCTCCGCACCCATGTACATGCGGTTCTTCGGCCTGAAGCAGGAGCCGTTCTCCCTCGCGCCCGACCCGCGTTACCTCTACATGAGCAAGCGCCATCGCGAGGCGCTGGCGCACCTGCTCTACGGCGTCGGCGGCGGCGGCGGCTTCGTGCTCCTCTCGGGCGAGATCGGTGCCGGCAAGACGACCGTCTGCCGGTGCTTTCTCGAGCAGATCCCGAAGCGCTGCAACGTCGCCTACATCTTCAACCCGAAGCTCACCGTCATCGAGCTGGTGAAGTCGATCTGCGACGAGTTCCGCATCCCCTACGAGCTGCCGCCGGGCGAGCCGGCGACGGTGAAGATGTACGTCGACGCCCTCAACGGCTTCCTGCTGAAGACGCACGCGGTCGGGCAGAACAACGTCCTGATCATCGACGAGGCGCAATTGCTTTCGGTCGACGTGCTCGAGCAGCTGCGCCTGCTCACCAACCTCGAGACGAACGAGAAGAAGCTGCTGCAGATCGTCCTGATCGGCCAGCCCGAGCTGCGCACGATGCTCGAGCGCCCCGAGCTCGAGCAGCTGGCGCAGCGCGTCGTCGCCCGCTTTCACCTGCACGCGCTGTCGTCGAAGGAGACCGAGCACTACATCCGGCACCGCCTGTCCGTCGCCGGGATGACGCGCGCGATTCCGTTCGATCAAAAGGCCTTGCAGCGCATCTTCCAGATCACGCGGGGCGTGCCGCGCCGCATCAACCTGCTCTGCGACCGGGCGATGCTCGGCGCCTATGCGCACGGCAAGCACCAGATCGACATCGAGATCATCGAGAAATCGGCGCGCGAAGTGTTCGGACGATCCGAGCCAGACGCGCCCGACCGTTCGCGCTTCGGCAAAGGCGCGGGACTCGGCCTCGTCGTCGCCGCCGGGCTCGCGCTCGTCGCCTTGCTGGCGCTGGCTGCCTACGAGGGGTTCCAACGTTTGACGGCGCCGGCCACGCTCGCTTCGGCGACGGCCCCGCGTGCGGCCGCGCCGGCGTCGTCGGCAGCTGCGGCAACTTCGGCATCGGCGGCGGCTTCGGCGGCGGCGGCGTCATCCGCGTCGTCGGCGGCGTCCGCGTCATCCGCGTCGGCGTCGTCCGGATCGTCCCAGTGGGCAGCAGCGAGCGCGTCGCCCGGCGTCGCCGCGGCAAGCGCGGCGTTGCCGAAAGCGGCCACGCCGCCGGCCTGGATGGCGGCCGCGCTACCCGCGGCTGCATCCGCTGCTTCGAGCGGCGCCCCGCACGTCGGCGAAGCCATCGCCGCTTCGGCGCCGCCGCTCGACACCCTCGCCGAGCTGAAGGCGCAGCTGCCTGCGCTCGGTCGCGACGAGAAGTCGGCGTGGCGCGAGCTGGGCGCAATGTGGAAGCTGAACCTCGATGCCGGCGATCCCTGCTTCGCCGCGTCGCATCAGCAAGTGCGCTGCTTCAAGTTCGCGACCTCGCTGGCGACCGTGCGCAGCCTCGACCGCCCGGGCTTCATGAGCTTGCGCGACGACGCCGGCAAGACGGTGCAGGTCGTCCTCGTCGGCCTGAACGACGACAGCGCGACGCTGCTCGCCGGCGACCGTGCCCAGGCCGTGTCGCTGGCGGCGCTGCGCAAGCTCTGGCACGGCGAGTTCGGCACGCTCTGGCGCCTGCCGGTAGGCTATACGACGGCTCTGGAAGAAGGCGCCGAGGGACCGCTCGTCGATCGCCTCGCCCTGCAGCTCGCGGAACTGGCCGGCGAGCAGCCGCCGGAAGGCAAGCAGAAGTTCGACGCGGCACTGCGCACGAAGCTCGTCCGCTTCCAGTCCGGCCATGGCCTCAGCCCCGTCGGCAAGGCCGGGCCGACGACCTTTATGCAGCTGAACCGGGCCAGCCACGTCGACGAGCCGACGTTGCTCGCCGGTGCCGGCCCGCGCTGAGCGCCAACCGATCGCGACGCCACCCGCGCATGTCGTACATCCTCGATGCCTTGCGCCGCGCCGACGCCGAGCGGGAACGCGGCGGCGTGCCGAGCCTGCATTCGCAGCAATACGGCGCCCTTCCCGGCGACGAGGACGAGGCGCCGCGACGCTCGTATCTCCTCATCGGCGCCGTCGTCGCGCTCGCCCTCGCGCTCGCCAGCGTGCTGTTGCGCGCCTACTTCGGCGGCAGCGACGCGACGCCGACGCGGGCGGTCGTCCCGGCGCCGCCCGCGCCTGCGGCGGCACCGCTGCCGGTGCCGGCACAACCTGCTGCGTCGCCGCCGAGCGCCGTCCCGCTGCGCGAAGCGCCGGCCGCGAGCGCAGCGAAAGAGCCTGCCGTCGCCGCTTCCCATGCGCCGGCGCGAGACGGCGCGGGCACGCGGGCCGTGCCGACGCGCGCGGCGGCCAAGGTGCAGGCACGCCACGACGCCGCGGCGTCGGCACCGCCGCCTGCTGCAACCGGCGAGCGCATCTACGCGATGGCCGACCTGCCCGAAGCGATCCGCCGCGACCTGCCCAAGCTTGCTTTCGGCGGTGCGACCTACAGCAGCGATGCAGCGAGCCGCATGGTGATCCTCAACGGCCAGGTCTTCCACGAGGGCGACACCGTCGCCCGCGACCTGCAGTTGCAGACCGTGAAGCGCAAGAGCGCGGTGCTCGCCTTCAGGGGCTATCGCTATGAGATGGGGTTCTGAAGCTCGACGCGCTGCGTTGCGCTGCCTTCGCCGTGCCCGTCGAATAGCGAGGCTTCGAAACCGGCGGAAGAATATTTCGCGGCGCGTGTCGATCCGGCTGCTCCTCCGCGTCATGTCACCGACCCCGGTCGTCGGGGCGCATTCGAGGAAACGAACATGCACTACCTGGTCCTGATCTACGGCGACGAAAAGAACTTCGCGATGATGGCCGAGACGCCGCAGGCGCAAGAGCAGATGTACGCCGCCTTCGCGCGCTACGGCGCCGACATGCAGGCCGCCGGAGTGCTGCGCGGCGGCGCCGAGCTCAAGCCGACGCACAGCGCGACGACGGTCCGCGTCCGCAACGGCAAGACCGTGACGACGGACGGCCCCTTCGCCGAGACCAAGGAGCAGCTCGGCGGCTACTACCTGATCGACGTGCCGAACCTCGACGATGCCGTCCATTGGGCGGCGCGCTGCCCGGCCGCCGCCGGCGGCTCGATCGAAGTGAGGCCGCTCGGGCACCAGTCGAGCGTGAACTAGACCGTCGTTGCGAACCCAGCCATCCCGCGACAGGCCCCGCCTTCGCGCTCCAGGAGTACCCTATGACCCCCGTTTTTCCGATCGTTTCCGCAGGCCTTGCCGCGATCCTCGGCCTGCTCGCCGTGCTGCTCGTCGTACGCGTCATCGTCACTCGCGTGCGCACCGGCGTCAACGCCGGCGACGGCGGCCACGCCGCGCTCGCACAGGCGATCCGCGCCCACTCCAATTTCGCCGAGCACGTGCCGCTCGCGCTCCTGCTGCTCGCCTTCGCCGAAGCCGGCGGCGCGCTGCGCTGGATGATCGGGGTCCTGGCCGCGGTGCTGCTCGTCGCCCGCCTGGCCAGCGCCTGGGGCCTCAGCCACTCGCTCGAAGGCAGCCAGGGGCGCCAGGCCGGCGCCGGGTTGACGATCCTCGTCACCGTCGCGACGTCGCTGCTCGTCCTCTATCGGGTCGCGATCGCGCTTTGAGGGCGCGGGCGGCAGGGCCGATCGACAGCACCGGCGCCGCGCGATGCTGACGCCGCTCATCGACGGCATCTGCCGCGCCGAGGGCCCGCGCCTACTCGCCGGGCTGATCCGCCGGCTCGGCGACTTCGAGCTCGCCGAAGACGCGATGCAGGACGCCTTCACCAAGGCGCTCGAGGTCTGGCCGGAGCAAGGCTTGCCGGCCGTTCCGGCGGCGTGGCTGACGACGGTGGCGCGGCGGCGCGCCCTCGACCTGCTGCGCAGCCGCGCCCGCGGCCCGCTCTATACCGACGAGCCGCCCGACATGGCGGCGCCCGATGCCGACGCGAGCGATGACGACAGCGAGCGCTCCGGAGTCGACGACGACCGGCTGCGCCTCGTCTTCACCTGCTGTCATCCGGCGATCGCGCCGGCGGCGCAGGTCGCGCTCGCCTTGCGCACGCTCGGCGGCCTGTCGACGCGCGAGATCGCTCGCGCCTTCCTCGAGCCCGAGGCGACGACGGCGCAGCGGCTGGTTCGCGCCAAGCGCAAGATCCTCGACGCGCGCATCCCCTACCAGGTGCCGGCGCGAGAGCTGCTGCCCGAGCGCCTCGAAGCCGTCCTCGGAGTCGTCTACCTGATCTTCAACGAGGGCTATGCGACGACCGAGAACGACGGGCTCGTCCGTACCGACCTGTGCCGCGAGGCGATCCGCCTGGCGCGCCTGCTCGTCGAGCTGATGCCCGGCGAGCCCGAGGTGCAGGGGCTGCTCGCCCTGATGCTGCTGCACGACGCGCGCCGCGAGACGCGCATCGATTCCGCCGGCGCGCTCGTTCCGCTCGAGGAACAGGCGCGCTCGCGCTGGAACCGCGAAGCGATCGGCGAAGGCCTCGCCGTGTTGGCCGCAGCCCTCGCGTGCAAGCGACGCGGACCGTACCAGCTGCAGGCCGCCGTCGCCGCGCTGCACGCCGAGGCGGAGCGCGCCGACGCGACCGACTGGAAGCAGATCGCGGCACTCTATGGCGGCTTGCTGCGCGAGAGGCCGAGCGCAGTCGTCGAGCTCAACGCCGCAGCCGCGATGGCGATGGCGGAAGGGCCCGAGCAAGGGCTCGCCTGGATCGAGCGGCTCGAGCGAAGCGGCGAGCTCGACGCCTACCACCTGTTGCCGGCGTCGCGCGCCGACCTCTTGCGCCGCCTCGGTCGCTTCGCCGAAGCCGCCGTGTCGTACCGCGCCGCGCTGGCGCTGGTGCGCAACCGCGCCGAGCGCCTGTACCTCGAGCGCCGCCTCGGCGAGTGCGAGCGCTGAGCGCTTCATCGCGACGGCACAATCCCGGGCGGATCAAGAGACGGGAGACGAGATGGCAACGATCGGATTCATCGGCGCATCGGGATTGATGGGCCACGGCATGGCGAAGAACCTGCTCGCCAAGGGCAACCCGCTTCACCTCACCGTGCACCGCAACCGCGAGCGCGTCGCCGATCTGCTCGCCGCCGGCGCGGTCGAAGCGGCGACTCCCGCTGCGCTCGGCGCGGCGTGCGAGATCGTCTTCCTCTGCGTCACCGGCTCGCCGCAGGTCGAGGCGGCGATCGGCGGCGCCGACGGGCTGCTCGCCGGGACGAAGGAGCGCACCGCGGGCCTCGTCATCGTCGACTGCTCGACGAGCGAGCCCGACTCGACGGCGAAGCTGCGCGCCGCCTGCGCCGCCGCCGGCACGACGCTCGTCGATGCCCCGCTGGCACGCACGCCGGTCGAGGCCGAGCTCGGCAAGCTCAACGTCATGGTCGGTGCCGACGGCGCCGTCTTCGCACGCCTCGAGCCGGTGCTGCGCGCCTTCGCCGAGAACGTCTTTCACGTCGGCGGGCCGGGCGCCGGGCACACAGTCAAGCTGCTCAACAACTTCATCGCCCAGGCGATCTGTACGGCGACGGCCGAGGCCTTCGCGGTCGGCGTTCGCGCCGGCATCGATCCGAAAAAGCTCGTCGAGCTCGTTTCCGCCGGCGCCGTGAACTCGGGGCTGTTCCAGGCGATGGCCAAGACGCTGTCCGGCGACCTGGGCGGGCTCAAGTTCGAGCTCGACAACGCGCGCAAGGACATCCGCTACTACACGCACCTCGCCGAAGGGCTCGCCATCCCGACCGTCGTCGGCGAGGCGGTGCACCAGTCGCTGGTCCTCGCCTGCGCGCTCGGCCACGGCAAGAAGTTCGTGCCGTCGCTGGTGGAAGCGCAAGAGCAGCTGACCGGCGCCAAGATCGTGCCGCGCTGAGGCGCGACGGACGCGCGCGCCGCGTCAGTCGCGCTCAGCCGCCGCGCGCGACCCCGCCCCAGCGCATGGCGCAGGTGTCGCCGCTGGTGCGGATCAGCAGGCGTCGCGGCGGCGCACCGCCCGGGTCGAGCGCTTCGGCGGAGCGCGCCGCTTCGAGCCGCTCCATCGCCGGGGCGGCCAGCTCGGCCACCGGCCGCGCGATCAGCTTGCGCAGCGCCGCGCGGTTCGCCTCGAACTCGCCCTTGCCGACGTACGGGTCGCCTCGCGCGCCCTTTTCGCAGTCGGACAGGCGCAGCGCGAGGCCCAAGTCGTGCTCGACCCCGGCCCGCACCGCCGCGACGGCCGACGCCAGCGGATCGGCGGCACCGCCCGCGGGCAGCTCACCCATGACGACACGCAGCACCTGCGCAGCGGCGAGCGAGCGGGCGGCGATCTCCTGCCAGCGTTGCAGGTCGTTCAGGTCGCGCAGCTGCGCCAGGGCTTTTTCGACCTGCACTTCGCCGAAGCGCTGCGACTTCGTGAGCTCGTCGAGTTGCTGGCGCGCGGCGTCGACTCGCTCGACGAGATCGCGCCAGACGCCGAGGGCGCGATCGGCCGCTTCGTCGACGCGCTCGCGAAACGCGGCCTTGCCGAGCGCCGACGCGTAGTTGTCGCGAGCCTCGCGGGCAAAGCGCGACAAGTCCTGCACCAGCGTCTTGAGCCGGGTGTCGCCGAGCGCCGCGAGCTTGGGCGAGAGCGCGGCGAGCTGTGTCTTCAGCTCGCGCACTTCGTCGCCGAGCGCCTCGAGAAAACGTTCGTTGGCGAGCCCGGCAAGCGCGGTCGCGGTGAGCGCCGTCACCGCCGGGCTGTCGAGCCAGCGCCGCGATCCGCCCGACACGTTGGCGGCCGCTGCCGCGAGCGCGCGCATGAACTCCCGGTCGCCACGCCCCAGCGCGACCGCGTCTCCGGCGCGCAGCCCGAGCGCGTACAGCGCCGGAGCGCCGCCCAGGCCGATCGACGTCGCGACCGAGGCCGACTGCGCCGCGGAGAGAGTCAGCGCAACGCCCTCGTCCCATTCGCCCTGGCTCGCCGGTTCGAGGGCCAGGACGCGCTCGACGACCGGCGGCGGCGGCCGCGGCGCCATGATGACCGTGACCGACAGCGGATCGTCGGGAACAGGCAGAGGAGGAAGCGCGGCACGCGACGGCGCAGGCGCAGGCGGCGGAGGTGCGGGCGGCGGCGGAGCGGCGACCGGTTTCGGAACCGCCGGCGGCGGCAGCGGTCGACTCGCGACCGGCACGCTCGGGACGACGGCCGGCGCGACCGGCATTTCGACCTTTTCGATGGCCGCTTCGGCGGGCGCCTCGGGCGGCGCTGCCTTCTCGTCGCTGCGCCCGCGTCCCCTGACGATCACCCAGAGCAGCCCGCAACCCAGCAGCAGGAGGATGCCTGCGGCGATGAACAGCACGGTCTGGGTCGTCATGGCGCGTAGCGGACGCGATAGATCGCGCCGGCGAAGTCGTCGCTGATGAGCAGCGAGCCGTCGGGGACAGGCAGCACGTCGGCGGGCCGGCCCCAGACCGACTCGCGGCCGCTGGGATCGACCTGCAGCCAGCCTTCGACGAAGGGCTGGGGCCGGCCGGCGCGTCCTTGCGCGTCGACGGCGACGCGGACGACCGCGTAGCCGCTCTTGCGGCTGCGGTTCCACGAACCGTGCTCTGCGATGAAGGCGTTGCCGTGATAGTCGGGCGGAAACTGCGCACCGGCGTAGAAACGCATGCCGATCGCCGCGACGTGCGCGCCGAGCGCCACGGCGGGCGCCGTGAAGTCGCTGCAGGGGGGCTTCCTGCCGAACTCGGGGTCGGCGACGTCGCCCTGATGGCAATACGGAAAGCCGAAGTGCTCGTCGCTGCGCGTGACGTGGTTCAGCTCGTCGCTCGGAACGTCGTCGCCCATCATGTCGCGGCCGTTGTCGGTGAACCAGAGCGTGTGGTCGGACGGGCTCCAGTCGAAGCCGACCGAGTTGCGTACGCCGCGCGCCACCGTCTCGAGGCCGCTGCCGTCGCTGTTCATGCGCACGATGACGCCGTGCCTCGCGTCGGGCTCGCACACGTTGCAGGGCGCGCCGACCGGGACGTAGAGCTTCCCGTCGGGTCCGAAGGCGATGAACTTCCAGCCGTGATGGCTCTCGCCAGGGAGGCGATCGGTGACGAGCGCGGGCGGCGGCGGGCGATCGAGGTGCGCGTCGATGGCGTCGAAGCGAAGGATGCGCGAGACCGCGGCGACGTAGAGGCTGCCGTCGCGCCAGGCAAGCCCCGAAGGCATGTCGAGACCCGAAGCGATCGTGTGCACGGCGCCTGCCTTGGCGCCGGCGAGCTCGACGGCGTAGACCTTGCCTTCGGAACGGCTGCCGACGTAGAGAACGCCCTGCCCGTTCGCGTAGCGGCCGAGCGCCATCTGCCGCGCATTCGGCACGGCGTCGGTCAGCAGCTCGATGCGAAAGCCGGGCGGAACGCGGAGCTTGTCGAGTTGCACGCCGGCAGCCTGGGCCCGGACCGTTGCGCCGACGCTGACCATCGCCAGCACGGCGATGACCGCAGGGACCGCGCAGCGCGCAGCCGAGGTGAAGACGGAGAGCATCGAAAGAGACTTTTCTTGTCGTTGCAGCGAGCGTAGCAGCCTCAGCGCGCGAGCGCTTCGATCTCCCCTGCTGCCAGGCCGACCTTTGTGCCGGCGGCGACGATCTCGCCCCAGGTCACGGCGTCGACCGGAACGCCGGCGACGAGCCGCTTCGCCCTGCTCTCGCGCTCGGGCTCGCCCGGCGTCCTGAGACGATCGACGCCGGCCGCCGGCGGCGACGCCGTCGTCCAGGCGACGAACGACTCCATCTCGCGCGCCAGGTTCGCTGCCGTGCCCAGGCGCCCCGGATCGACGAGGATCGAGAACATGCTGTTGAGGACTCGCCTGCGCCCGTCGCCTAGCGATCCGCCCGTCGCGCCCCCGGCGAGCGCGCCGCCGAGCAGCTCGCAGATCAGGGCCAGGCCGGCGCCCTTGTGCTCGCCGAACGGCAGGAGCGCGCCGGTCGGCTCGACGACGGTGAAGCGCGGGTCGGTGGTCGGCTCGCCGTGGTCGTCGATGATCGTCCCCGGCTCCACCGGCAAGCCCTTGTTGTAGGCGACCCGGGTCTTGCCCTGGGCGATCCTGCTCGTCGCAAAGTCGAGCACGATCGGCTCGCTGCCGGGACGCGGGATACCGACGCAGAACGGATTCGTTCCGAGCCTCGCGTCGCGCCCGCCGAACGGCGCGACGATCGGCCGCGCCAGGACGTTGACGAAGTGGATCGAGACGAGTCCTGCGGCGATGCACTGCTCGGCCCAGTGGCCGATCCGGCCGAGGTGATGCGAATGGGCCAGGCCGACGACGCACACGCCCAGCCGCTGCGCCCGCTCGATCCCGAGCGCCATCGCCTCGGCGCCGATGACCTGGCCGTAGCCGTGCCGGCCGTCGAGCGTGAGGAGGGCGCCGGAATCGGCGCGGATGGCGACATGCGCATTGACCGCGAGGCCGCCTTCCTGCACCGCGTCGATGTAGCGCGGCACCATGCCGACGCCGTGCGAATCGTGGCCGCGCAGGTTCGCCTCGACCAGGTTCGCTGCGACTTGCCCGGCCTCTTCGGGCGTCGAGCCGGCGCCGCGAACGATGGCGGCGACGACGTCGGCGAGCTTGTCGGCGCTGAAGAGTCGGTCGGGTGTCATGAGGGCGCGGCAGGTAAAGATGCGCAAGGGTATCAAGGTCGATCCTCAACGCCGAGCGCGGCGTGGCGAACGGTGGCACAGTCAGGTCTCGCGCCACGCCGCCCGGGACAGATCATGGCCTCCTCGCTCGTCCTTCCTGCCTTGCTGCTCGCAGCCTCGCTCGCCGGGCCGGCGGCGGCAGAGTCGTCGAGCGATTCGCCGGGGCAGTACCGCATCTATCTGCAGCGCGGCGCCGACGGCCGCGCGATGCTCACCGACCGGCCTTCCGCCGGCGCCGTGACCGAGCGCAGCTGGCAGCTCGAGCGCGAAGACCGCGCCGCCGCGCATCAGCGCGCCGTCGAAGTGCGGCGCGAGTCGGACGCGGTGAGCGAGCGGATCCAGCGCAGCATCGAAGCGCAGGCGCGTCGTGCCAGCGAAGCCGATCTGCTGCGCCTGCAGATGGCGCGCCTCGACGGCTCCGCCGAAGCCGCGGGCAGCGCTGGCGACGACTCCGTCGCGATCTTCGACCCGGGCGTATTCGGCCGGTTCGCGAACCGGCGGCCGGCGGCGTTCGACATGCACCGCCCGCGCCGCGCGCCCCACCCGGTGATGCATCCGACGTCGTTCCGGGGTCCGATCGGGCTCGGCGGTCGTTGACGGGCTGCCCGCGGAACGAGCGAGCGGCCGCGTCGCTCAGCCGCCTGGTTCGCGCGGCCCGCCCTGCCAACGTTGCGCGAACCAGCCGAGCCCGGCCTCGGTCGTTCCGAGGGGCCGGTATTCGCAGCCGACGTAGCCGCGGTAGCCGATCCGGTCGATGTGCCCGAACAGAAATGCGTAGTTGATCTCGCCGCTGCCCGGCTCGTGCCGGCCGGGGTTGTCGGCGATCTGCAGGTGACCGATCTTCGCCAGATGGCGCTCCAGCGTCGCCGCCAGCTCGCCTTCGCTGCGCTGCGCATGGTAGAGGTCGTACTGCAGGAGCAGGTTGGCGGCCGCAACCTCGTCGATCACGGCCACGGCCTGCGCCGTCGCGTTCAGGTAGTAGCCCGGCATGTCGAAGGGGTTGAGCGGCTCGATCAGGGCGCGCACCCCGGCCGGGGCGAACCGTTCGGCGGCATGGCGCAGGTTGTCGACGTAGGTACGGCGGACACGCTCGGCCGCTTCGCCCTCGGGCGTGCGGCCCGCCATCACGTGCACGTTCGAGACGCCGAGTTCGACCGCGTACTCGAGCGCCTGTGCCACGCCGGCGCGGAACTCCGCCTCGCGTCCGGGAATGCAGGCGACACCGCGCTCGCCGGCCGCCGCGTCGCCGGGCGGCACGTTGATGAGGACGGCGACGAGCCCGTTCCCGTCTAGGCGCGCCCTGATCTCGCGCGGCGCGTGAGCATAGGGAGAGAGGAACTCGACGGCGACAAAACCGGCCGCCGCGGCTCGCTCGAAGCGATCGAGGAACGGCACCTCGGTGAAGAGCATCGTGAGGTTGGCGGCGAACTTCGGCATGGCGGAGACGATTGTCCGGCAGGAGTCCACCGGATTGGACTAGTCCACCAGAGCGCGAACTGCGCCACGATCGGGCGCGGCTCGGCTGCCGCGTTCGCCCCGCCATGCGGCAGCATCGGGCCCGTGGCACCTCGCCGCCCGCCCGGACACCCTCTTGCCCCTGCCCTTGCCCAGCAAGCTTCCGCGCTTCGGGATCCAGTCGCGCATGTTGCTCGTGACGTTCGCGATCGGCTCGCTGTTCGTCCTCTACATCGCCTTCAGCACGGCGCGCCAGGCCGGCCGCGATCGCGAGCACGTGCACGAGCAGATGCGGCTGGTGGCAGCGCTGGCGGGCTCCCGCCTCGACGACCACATCGGCGACGTCACGCAGCTCCTCAACGCGCTCGCCGGGACGCTGCCGGTGGCGAGCACCGACATGGCGGGCAACGACGGCGTGCTGCGCGGCCTGGTGGCGCAACTTCCACCCAACGTGCACGACGTCTCGCTCTGGTCGGCCGACGGCAACAACATCGGATCGTCGCAAGTCCTGCCCGCCGGAGCGCGGCCAAATGCTTCGGATCGCGCGTTCTTCATCACGGCGCTGCGCGAGCCCGGTCTGGCAATCGAGGCGCCGGTGCGGCTGCAGAAGGGCGACGCGTGGACCGCCGTCGTCGCGATGCGGATCGTTCGCGGAGCGCGCACCATCGCCGTCGTTTCGGTGTCGACGCGGTTGACGACGCTGCCGGGCCTGCTCGACCCCGAAGGCAGCCTTGCCAAGGACGCCGTCGTCTCGCTCGTCGATTCGGACGGCCGCCTGCTCGGCCGCTCGGTCGACGCCGAGCGCTGGATCGGGCAGACCGTACCGCTCGATCGTGCCTCGCTGCAGCGCCTCATGAACGAGCGCCGCGGCAGCGCCGAGAGCGCAGGCCTCGACGGCGTACGTCGGATCTTCGGCTTCGCGCACTCGCGGTCGCTCCCCTGGCTCGTCTTCGTCGGCATTCCGGTCGACGCCGCCCTCGCCTCGGCGTACGCGAGCGAACGCGAGAGCCTGGTGCTCGGCCTTGCCATGCTCGCCGCCGGCCTCTGCTTCGCCGCCTGGATCGCCGCGCGCATCGCTTCGCCCTTGCGCCAGCTGAGCGCCGACGCGCGCCTGCTCGGCGAGGGCCGCTTCGAGCACCGCAGCCAGGTGCGCGCGGGCAGCGAGATCGGCGTGCTCGCGCACACCTTGAACCGCATGGCCGAGGCGCTGCAGGAGCGCATCGCCGCCGCCCGACGAATCGCCGAGCGCCTCTCCCTGGCGCTCGAGAGCTCCGAGCTGTCGCTCTTCGATTGGGACATCGTCAGCGACCGCATCTACTACAGCGCGCGCGCCTCGGCGATGCGCGGCGGGCCGAGCGTGGAGACCGAGCTGGCGCCCGAGGACATGCGCACCTTCGTCCACCCCGACGACATCGGCGCCATGCTCGCCGGGCTGAGGGCGGCGGTACGCGGCACGATCCCGCTCTACGAGGCCGAGTTCCGCGTCCGCCACCGCTCGGGACACTGGATCTGGTTGCGCAGCCACGGCCGGGTCGTCGAGCGCGACGCCACCGGCCGCGCCCTGCGCCTGGTCGGCACCGACGCCGACATCACGAGACGCAAGGCGGCCGAGGATGAGCTGCGCCAGCGCGCCGAGTGCGATGCCTTGACCGGCCTGCCGAACCGGGCCCTCTTCAACGACCGTCTCGCCCTGGCGATCCGCCGTTCCGAGCGCGACGGCAAGGCGCTCGCCCTGCTTTTCCTCGACGTCGACCACTTCAAGAACGTCAACGACACGCGCGGCCACGAGGCGGGCGACGAATTGCTCAAGATCGCGGCCAGGCGACTGCTCGTCACGGTGCGAAGCGTCGACACGGTGGCGCGACTGGCCGGCGACGAGTTCACGGTGATCATCGAAGGACTCGCCGAGCCCGCCGACGCGCAGGACGTGGCGAGCAAGCTGGTCGAGGCGCTGCGCGAGCCGATGCATCTCGGCGGCTCGTTCGTCCGCGTCTCGATCAGCGTCGGCCTGGCCCTGCTCGAGCCGGGCGAGACCGACGCGGCGGCGTTGCTGCGCCGCGCCGACCAGGCGCTCTACGAAGCCAAGCGGCGCGGCCGCGACCGCTACGAGATGAGCCCGCTGGCCGTAGCCTGAGGCGGACCGAGCTATTTCTGCGCCGCCGTCAGGTTGGCGAGGCCGGCCTCGAAGTCCTTGCCGATCGTCTTCGCGCCGCCCGAGCTTTCGCGCCGCCTAGCTTAGCTTAGCTAGACCGGCTGCTTGACCGTGCGGAGGTAGGGCTTCACGGTCTTGAAGCCCTCGGGATACTTCTGCCGCGCCTGCTCGTCGGTCACCGAAGGAACGATGATGACGTCGTCGCCGTGCTTCCAGTTCACCGGCGTGGCGACCTGGTGCCTGGCGGTCAGCTGCATCGAGTCGAGGACGCGCAGGATCTCGTCGAAGTTGCGCCCGGTCGTCATCGGATAGGTCAGCATCAGCTTGATCTTCTTGTCCGGACCGATGATGAAGACCGAGCGGACCGTCGCGTTGTTCGCCGCGGTCCGGCCGTCCGAGCCGACCTCGTCGGCCGGCAGCATGTTGTAGAGCTTGGCGACCTTCAGGTCGGCGTCGGCGATCATCGGGTACTTGACGGTCGCGCCTTGCGTCTCCTCGATGTCCTTGGACCAGGAGGCGTGGCGATCGACCGGGTCGGCCGACAGGCCGATCAGCTTGGCGTTGCGCTTGGTGAACTCGGGCTCGATCTTCGCCATGTAGCCGAGCTCGGTCGTGCAGAC
>JGI24140J50213_10000035_pt1 | contig 51099 bp, 49 predicted proteins | sample BarGraIncu00222A_FD_50213 | JGI IMG/M metagenome (IMG submission 50213)
GCCAAGTCCGCCGAGCTCGGCCTCTCACCGGAGGACGCGGTCGCCCAGCTGGTCGAGGTCTGGGTCGACGGCTGACCCGATGACGGCGGCGGTACCAGCGGGCTCGGCCGGTCTCGTACCCTCCGGGGCCGGGCTCGCCGCCTTGCGCTCGGCGGCAGGCACGTGCTCAGGGTGCGAGCTCGCGGGACCGGCCACGCAGACCGTCTTCTCGGCCGGCTCGGCCACGGCGCGGGTCGCGTTCGTGGGCGAGCAGCCCGGCGACGTCGAGGACCAGCGCGGGTTGCCCTTCGTCGGCCCGGCCGGCCAGCTGCTCGACCGGGCGCTCGCCGAGCTCGGCGTCGACCGTTCCTCCTGCTACGTGACCAACGCGGTCAAGCACTTCCGCTTCACGCAGGACGCGCCGGGCAAGCGGCGGATCCACCAGACGCCGGATGCCGTGCACGTCGAGGCCTGCAAGCCGTGGTTGCTGGCCGAGCTCGCGGTCGTCGACCCCGAGGTCGTCGTCCTGCTCGGCGCCACCGCCGGCCGCGCGCTGCTGGGCCCCACGTTCCGGGTGACCCGCGACAGGGGCCGGCTGCTCCCGCGCACCGCCCGCCCGGACGAACCCGCCGCGTGGAAGGGCGGCTGGCTGCTCGCCACCCTGCATCCGAGCGCGATCCTGCGGGCCGACGACCGCGAGGCCGCGTACGAGGGATTCCTCGCCGACCTCCGCGTCCTCATGTCCGTGTGAGATCAGGCGCTGCCCTGATCTCACACGGACAGGTTCAGGGGGCCGGCGGCGCGGGCGGGAGCGGCGGGGCGGGCGGGCGGTAGCGGGCGAAGCTCGGGTACAGCGTCGTCAGCACGACGACGCCCAGCACGCAGAGCAACCCGCCGCTGACGATGGACACCGTCTCGTTCGTCGCGGACGCCACGGTGCCCGCCTCGACGTCGCCGAGCCGTGGGCCGCCGGCGACCACGACGATGAACACCCCTTGCAGACGCCCCCGCAGGGCGTCCGGCGTCGCAGTCTGCAAGATCGTCGTACGGAACACGGCGCTGACCATGTCGGCCGCCCCGGCCACGGCCAGCAGGAGGACGCCGACCCAGAGCACCCGGGAGAAGCCGAAGCCGGCGATCGCCAGCCCCCACACGATGACGGCGACGAGGACGGCGAGGCCCTGCCGCCGTACCCGGGAGAGCCCGCCAGAGAAGGCGGCGCCGAGCATCGCGCCGAACGCCGGCGCCGCGCTGAGCAGGCCGACCGTCCCCGCGCCGCCGGCGTAGAACAGCCCGGCCACGGCAGGGAAGAGCGCTCGCGGCATCCCGAACACCATCGCGTTGATGTCCACGAGGAACGTCATCAGCACGTCGCGACGCCCGCGCAGGAAGCGCAGCCCCTCCAGCACGGAGGCGAAGCCGGCCCGCCGGCCCGGGACCGCGCCGAGCGGTGGGATCGGCGGCAGGCGGAGCACCGCGTACAGCGCTGCGGTGAATGTCACCACGTCGACGGCGTACGAGGCCCCGATGCCCACCCAGGCGATCAGGCCACCGGCCAGGAGCGGCCCGGTGGTGAAGCCGAGGTTGAAGGTGACCTGCTGCAAGGCGTTGGCCGCCGGGAGCAGCTCGGGACCCACGAGCCGAGGGATGGCCGCCGACCGCGCCGGGTTGTTGATCGCGAACAGCGCCGACTGCGCCGACACGACGAGGTACAGCAGCCAGACCGAGTCGACGTGCGTCACCGCCTGCACGTACAGCACGACCGAGAGCGAGGCGAGGCCGAGCGACGACCAGAACATCAGCAGCCGGCGGTCGATGACGTCGGCCACCGCCCCTCCGTACAGCCCGAACACGACGAGCGGTACGAGGGCGAACGCGCCCACGAGCCCGACCGCGAAGCTCGAACCGGTGATGCGGAAGACCTGCACGGCCACCGTCACGGCCGTCATCTGCTGACCGATGTTGCTCACGCCAAGGCCGAACCAGAGCCGGCGGTAGTCCGCCGACACGCGGAGCGGGGTTACGTCGGCCACCAAGCTCCGCGCGAGCCGGGCGAGCACGCGGGGGGACGACACGCGGCCAGCCTCTCAGCCGGGCACCGGACCCGGTGCACCAGACCTCGCGAATGCAGTGGTGCCGAGGCGGCCGTGGTCGTACCGTCGGAGTACACGGAAAGGAGGTGGTCCGCAGATTTGAGTACCCAACGGACGCGTGAGGTGGCTGCGAGCTAGCCGCTGACCAAGGTTCAGACCGGTCCCAAGCGGCCGGCCAGATCCAGCAGTCACCCGACCTGCGGGCGACCGGGAACGTCCCCCGGACACCTGTCCTCCGTGGCAGTGATCGCCCGCAGGTCGTCCGCCCGGCGCCCTTTGCCGGCACTGCGGACCGCCTCCTACGGCGAGAGCCGCTCCACGACCCAGCCGTCCGGTACGCGTACGTAGCGCAGCCGGTCGTGCAGCCGGCTCGGGCGGCCCTGCCAGAACTCCACGGTCTCGGGCACGAGCCGAAACCCTCCCCAGAAGTCCGGCACCGGGATCTCGCCCGGCCACCGGGCATCGAGCTCGGCGTACCGCTCGTCGAGGTCGCCGCGGCCGGNGACCGGCTGCGACTGACGGCTCGCCCAGGCGCCCAGCTGCGAGCCCCGCGGGCGCGACCGGAAGTACTCCTCGGTCTCGGCCCGACCGACGCGCGAGACGGAACCCACGGCCACGACCTGGCGCTCGAGGTCGTACCACGGAAAGACGACGCTGGCCGCCGGGTGCGCGGTCAGCTCCGTGCCCTTGCGCGAGCCGTAGTTGGTGAAGAAGGACAGCCCGCGCTCGTCGAGGCCCTTGAGGAGCACGGTGCGAGCGCTCGGCACGGAGTCGGCGCCCACGGTCGCCAGGACCATGGCGTTCGGCTCGGACAGCCCGGCGGCAACGGCATCGGACAGCCACCGCTCGAGCTGCCGGACAGGGTCGGGAGCCAGAGACGTCTCGGCCAGCCCGGCATCGGCGTACGCACGCCTGAGGTCGGCCAGCTCGGCCCTGCTCACCTTGTCCATAGCCCTGATGTCCATGGCCCTGGTTCTAGCACCTCCACGCCCCGGGGTTAGATTGGGGGCGCGACCCGCACCGGATGGCGCGCCACAAGCGCGGACAAGCACGGAGGCAGCCAATGTCGGACTTCAAGCCGGGCCTCGAGGGCGTCATCGCGTTCGAGACCGAGATCGCCGAGCCCGACAAGGACGGCAGCGCGCTCCGCTACCGCGGCGTCGACATCGAAGACCTGGTCGGCCGCGTCTCCTACGGCAACGTGTGGGGCCTTTTGGTCGACAACGAGTTCAACCCCGGCCTCCCGCCGGCCGAGCCGTTCCCGCTGCCGGTCCACTCCGGCGACGTCCGCGTCGACGTGCAGTCCGCGCTCGCGATGCTGGCACCCGCCTGGGGGCTCGAGCCGCTGCTGGACATCGACGACGACACCGCGCGCGACGAGCTCGCCCGCGCGTCGGTGATGGCGATGTCGTTCGTGGCCCAGTCGGCGCGTGGCATCGGGCTGCCGATGGTGCCGCAGGCCGAGATCGACAAGGCGCACACGATCGTCGAGCGGTTCATGATCCGCTGGCGGGGCGAGCCCGACCCAGGGCACGTGCAGGCGGTCGATGCCTACTTCGGGTCCGCTGCGGAGCACGGGATGAACGCGTCGACCTTCACCGCCCGCGTGATCGCCTCGACCGGCGCCGACGTGGCCGCCGCGCTGTCTGGCGCCGTCGGCGCACTGTCCGGACCGTTGCACGGCGGTGCGCCCTCCCGCGTCCTCGGCATGATCGAGTCGGTCGAGCGCAGCGGCGACGCGACCGGCTACGTCAAGAGCGTGCTCGACAAGGGCGAGCGGCTCATGGGCTTCGGCCACCGCGTCTACCGCGCCGAGGACCCGAGGGCCCGCGTCCTTCGCCGTACCGCCCGCGAGCTCAAGGCCCCCCGGTACGAGGTGGCAGAGGAGCTGGAGAAGGCGGCCCTCGCGCAGCTCAAGGAGCGCAGCCCCGACCGCGTGCTCGAGACCAACGTCGAGTTCTGGGCGGCCATCGTGCTCGACTTCGCCGAGGTCCCTGCGCACATGTTCACGTCGATGTTCACCTGCGCCCGCCTCGCCGGCTGGAGCGCCCACATCCTCGAGCAGAAGCGCACGGGACGGCTGATCCGGCCCTCGGCCCGCTACGTGGGTCCCGGCCCGCGCAAGCCCGAGGAGGTCCCCGGCTGGGACCCGGTGATGGTCGCGCCGACCGGGTACACCCCGATCTCCTAGCCGCCACCGGCCCCGCTTAGGCTGGTCTGCATGCCTGATCCTTCCGACATCGTCATCCCGCACGCCCTCAAGCCGGCCGACGGCCGGTTCGGGTCCGGCCCGTCCAAGGTCCGCCAGGAGCAGGTCGACGCCCTCGCCAAGGTCGCGACCACCTACCTGGGCACCTCGCACCGGCAGAAGACGGTGAAGTCGCAGGTGGNGCGCCTGCGGGCCGGGCTGGCCGACCTGTTCTCCCTGCCCGANGGCTACGAGGTCGTGCTGTCCAACGGCGGGTCGACGGCGTTCTGGGACGCGGCGACCTTCGGGCTGATCCGCGAGAAGAGCCAGCACCTCACGTTCGGCGAGTTCGGCTCGAAGTTCGCCAAGGCGGCCACGGACGCACCCTTCCTCGCGGCGCCGACGGTGATCAGCAGCGAGCCGGGTTCGGCTCCGGCGTTCGTCGCCGAGGCCGGGGTCGACGTCTATGCCAGCCCGCACAACGAGACGTCGACCGGGGTCAGCGTCCCGGTGCGTCGCGTGGCCGGTGCCGATAAGGGCGCCCTCATGGTGTGGGACGCGACGTCCGGCGCCGGCGGCCTGCCGGTCGACCCGGCCGAGCTCGACGTCTACTACTTCGCGCCGCAGAAGAGCTTCGGGTCCGACGGTGGCCTGTGGGTCGCGCTGATGAGCCCGGCCGCGCTCGCGCGGATCGACGAGATCAAGGCGAGCGGGCGCTGGGTGCCCGCGTTCCTCGATCTCGCCACCGCGGTCGAGCAGAGCCGGCTCGACCAGACGTACAACACACCCGCNCTCAGCACGATCTTCNTGATGGCCGAGCAGGTCGACTGGTTCAACGAGCAGGGCGGCCTGGACTGGTGCGTCGCGCGCACGGCCGAGTCGAGCGGTGCGCTGTATGCATGGGCCGAGGCGAGCGACTACGCGACGCCCTACGTGACGGACCCGGCGTTCCGCTCACAGGTCGTCGGCACGATCGACCTCGACGACTCGATCGACGCCACCGCCGTCGCGAAGGCGTTGCGGGCCAACGGGATCGTCGACACCGACCCGTACCGCAAGCTCGGCCGCAACCAGCTGCGCATCGCGATGTTCCCAGCCGTCGACCCCTCCGACGTGCGTGCCCTCACCGCCTGCATCGACCATGTCGTGGGCGAGCTCAGGGTGCTTTCCGTGTCCGAGCCGAGCGCCCCCCAGCCGGCGTGACCCGATCCAGGTGATCCGCTCGCGGCTCACCTGGATGGTCTACGCCCAGCTCGGGATCTACGGNTACTTCCTGTACGGGTTCGGGCCNACCGTCCACCTGCTGCGCGACGAGCTGGGCATCAGCCGGACCCTCGCCGGGCTGCACGGNACGGCCCTGGCNGGCGGAGCGATCATCGCGGGCGTGACCGGGCCGGCCGCCGTACGCAGGTTCGGCCGCGGGCCGCTGCTGTGGTTCGGGGTGGTGGGGCTATGCCTCGGGGTGGCCGGCTACTGCGGCTTCCGGGTNCTACCGGTCACCTTGCTGGCCGCGCTGGTCTGCGGCACCTGCGGCTCGTGGATCGTCAACGCCGCCAACGCCGGGCTGATGGAGGCGCACGGCGAGGCGGGGGCAGCCGCTCTGTCCGAGGCCAACGCGGTCGCTGCGACGGCGGGCACCATCGCTCCCCTCGTCGTCGGCGGTGCGGTCGCCGTGGGCCTCGGGTGGCGGCCGGGGCTCCTCGTCACCCTGGTGCTCTCCGCTCTGGCCTGGGTCGTGTTCCGCGGCGTGCAGCTGCCGGAGCCGCGCGTGATCGACCCCGCCGACCATCCGGGCGGCGCCCACTCGCTCCCTCGCGCCTACTGGTTCACGTGGGGCGTGCTCGTCTGCACGATCGGGATCGAGTTCTGCCTGTCCCTGTGGGCCGGCGACCTGCTCAGCAGCCGCGACGGGTTGTCGGCCGGTGCTGCGACCGCGACGTGGAGCGGTGTGCTCCTCGGCTTCGCGCTGAGCCGCCTCGTCGGCGCTCGGCTGGCCGTGCGCTACTCGGTCGACACCGTCCTGCTCGCGGCGCTGCTGACGCTGCTCGGCGGCTTTGCCCTGTTCTGGGTCACCACGGTCGGCTGGGTCGCCGTCGTCGGCCTGTTCGTCGCCGGGCTGGGCCTCGGCGTGCAGTACCCGCTCACGATCGGGCGGGCCATCTCCGCGGCCGCGGGGCGCAGCGACCTCGCCTCGGCCCGTGCCTCGTTCGCGGCTGGGCTGGCCGTGGGCGCCGGGCCGTTCCTGCTGGGTGCCCTCGCCGACCGGTACGGCACCCACGCCGCGTTCCTCCTCGTACCCGGCCTGATCGCCCTTGCTGCCCTTGGCCTCCTGGTCAGCCGCCCCCCGGCCTTGCAGGCACGTGTCGCCTAGTGGTGTCCTGACGCCACCAGCCGACACCCGCTTCGTGGTGACATACCATTACTGGTACGCACGGCAGACGCCGCAATGCCGGCTCGAGACGGAGGGATTCCAGTTGATGGTTCCGCGACTGCTGGGTCTGGCACTGCTCGCTGGGGCCGTGGCTGCCTGCAGCGGCCCACCTGCCGAAGCGCCGACTCCCGTACCTTCCATCACGCCCAGCCCCTCGGAGGCTTCGCCGACCGGAAAGCCTCCCGCCCTCCCCGACGAGACCCAAGAGTCGGCCACGCTCGTCTACTCGAACGAGGGGTCGGGCCCGGCGGTTCTGGCCCCTGCAGTCAAGGGGAAGGTGATCTCGGTGCGGTTCACCTGCATCGGCCACACCAAGGCGCCGTCGCTGAGGAGCGTCGGAGGAGGCATGATCATGAGCACCGGTGGCTGCCTGGCGGGCGAGATCTTCGGCGCCACGTTCACCCGCTCGGCTCGGCTCGACCCCACCAAGATCACGCTGACCGTCGATCCAGGAACTGTCTGGCAGATCCAGGTGTGGGACGGCAAGTACATCCAGCGCACCGGCGTCCCGGCAGAGACCGGAAGTCCGGTCGCGGCAGCCTGAGCCGCAAGGACTCGTCGTCTAGTGGTGTCCTGACGCCACCAGACGACACCCGCTTCCGAGGGGGTTGACTCCGTGGTACTTCCGGGTTGATCATGTACCACCGTTGGTACACACCAACTTCGGTACAACACACCAGGAGGTACTTCATGTACGGGGGAAGCAACACGCGTTCCCGTCGGCTGGCCGTGGTCGCCGCGGTCGTCGGCGCTCTGTGCCTCGTGCCCATGACCAGCGCGTCAGCCGCCGAGCAGGTCCCGTCACGATGCCCGGCCGAGACGAACTACACGGTCACGCACATCTACGGCGACGTCATCTTCCCGGTCGGCGCACCACAGGCGAACCGGAACGGCACGCCGTACAACCAAGTCTCGGACTTCTCCGCCGAGGTGTCCGGCACGGTGACCTTCAGCTACAGCGCGTCGACGGCGGTCAGCGCATCCGTCGTCGTGGCCGACGTGTCCGCGACGGTCGGCTACTCGCTCTCGTTGTCCCTGACCGCCAAGCTCGGCAACACCGTCCACGTGACCGCCGGCCCCGGCAAGACGGCCCATGCGCAGTACGGCGTCTACCGGCTGGAGACGGTCGGCAACTACGTGGTCACCCAGCCGACCTGCGCGGGCACCACGACGGTGGCCACGGCCTGGAGCCCGCACTACGTCGGCTGGCTCACGTGGCTCAGCTGACCACCCGGGCGGCCCGGTCGGTGCTCGTCCCGATGGTCCTGCTCGGTGCGGTCGCCTGCTCGTCCAGCAGCGCGACCACGCCGAGCATCCGGCCGGCATCGAGCAGCACGACGAGCCCGTCACCGACGACCTCCTCGGTCACCGTGCCCTCGGTTCCCGAGGCCCAGCCCGGGCTGCGGACGCTGGTGCTGATGCCGCGCCAGACCGGTGCCAGCCGTACCGCGGTGATCTCGATCGTCCCTGGCGACGTGACGGCGACGATGCTCTGCACGGGCGGAGAGCTGCAGATGTACCTCGACCCGGTCGCGAGCGCGACGGTCCAGTGCGACAAGGGCGCGGTCTCACCCGTACGCAACGTGTTCCGGGTGAAGACGGGGGCCAAGGGCATCAAGGTCCGGGTCACCGCAGGGGCCGGGGTCGTGTGGAACCTGCGGGTGGAGGAGCGCTGAACGGGTCGCAGTCATGACCCGAATGGTCTGGCGGCAGGTCCTTGCCCGGCGGCAGCGCTCGCTGGCGCTGCTCATAGGCGTCATGGTGTCGGTGACCGGGTTCACGGTCCTCACGAGTGCCACGGGCACGTCGCGGTTGGCGGTCACCAGCACGGTGGCCGCCAACGCGCGGTCGGCGTACGACATCCTCGTCCGACCGGTCGGGTCGCGGACATCGCTGGAGGCCGGTCGGGGGCTCGTGCAGCCCAACCAGCAGTCGGGGCAGTACGGCGGCATCTCTAACGCCCAGTGGCAACGGATCCGGACGCTGCCTGGCATCCAGGTCGCCGCGCCGATCGCGAGCATCGGCTCGGTCTCGGTCACCGCGCACGCGTCGGTCGACGTGACTGGCACCCTCGACCCGACCCTCACCGACCAGGTGGTGCGGCTGCGGCAGACCTGGGTGGCTGACAACGGCCTGACCCGGGCGACCGAGCCGACCCCCCGTTTCGTCTACGTGACCCGCCACCGGGTGGCCGTGCCCATCGCCACCGACAACGGGCTCCTCGACCCCGACGGCCACCTGCTGCCGGCCCGCACGCTGCTGACCGAGGACTGCGACTGGCGCTCGATCCCGCAGGTCTACCTCGAGCAGGTCGACGGCCACGGCTGGCAGCCGATCTGCGGGACGCAGCTGCTGACCGTCCCCGGGGGCTCGGGAGACGCCGTAGCCAATCTGTCGCAGCTGTTCGTGCTCGAGCAGCTGCCGGACGGCACCTTCCTGGACTTCACGAACGTGGGCGACTCCCCGGACGAGTCGCGCGGGATCACCGGCACACCCCGCGCGACGTCCCGCCCGACCTTCGACGTCAGCTGGCCGGTCTGGATCGGCGTCGCCGCGATCGACCCGGGCCAAGAGGACCGGCTGGTCGGCCTCGAGGGCGCCCTGACCTCGGGCGTCTACTTCCCCGAGGTCACCACCAACGGGGCTGGTCCGCAGAAGGTGCCGGCCCTCGTGGCCAGCAGCACCGAGGTCTCGGAGCACCTGGACGTGACCGCCGAGCGGCTCTCCGACACGGCCGTCGANGGCATCGGACCGCAGCCACTGCTGGCCCAGTTGACCGCGTCCTCCGCCATCGCCCGGCAGCGCACCAGCTATGCCGCCGCGACCGTCTACCCCTCGGCGCTGGCCGACCTGAAAGCGAGCGTACGGCTGGACATCAGCATCGCCCCCTCGTCGCCGACGTACTCGATCGGATCGACGGTCGAAGGCAGGAATGTGCTTACACCGCAACGGGTACCGGTGGATCCGGGCGTATGGAGCACGTCGGCGACCAGCTTCGGCGGCAAGGCCACCGGTGCGCTCGCCCTGGAGCCCTACCTCGCCAACGACCTCGGCTTCCGCGCCCTGGGCCGGACCAGCATCAAGCCGCTCGCTGACGTCGTCCTCCGGCCGACCGTCGACGAGTTCGGCGTGTTCGACCCGGCCCGCCTGGTGGGCTTCTCGGCGCTGTCCGCCGTCCCGCTGGAGACGTACCGGTCGTCGGCCGTGACGGGCGCAGACGCGCGCTCGCGAGTGCAGCTGCAAGGCCAGCCGTTGCAGCCGAACGACGACCCGGCCGGCTACCTCACCGCTCCCCCGGCACTCCTGATCCCGCTGGACACCGCCGAGCTGCTCACCGGCCGGGCCGACCTGATCAGCGCGATCCGGGTACGCGTGGCCGGCGTCACGGGTATCGACGCGGTCTCGCGCGAGCGGGTCCGCCTGGTCGCCGAGCGGATCAGTCAGTCCACCGAGCTGGACGTCGACGTCACCGTCGGCTCGTCGCCGCAGGCCCAGCTGGTCGCGCTGCCGGCCGGCCGGTTCGGCCGACCGGCACTGAACCTCGACGAACCCTGGACCAAGGAGGGAGTCGCCGTCAGCATCATCACCGCGGTCGACCGCAAGAGCCTTCTGCTGTTCGGCCTCGTCCTGGTCGCGTGTCTGCTCTTCGTGGCCAACGCGACAGCCGCCGCGGTGCGCGAGCGGCGTCGCGAGCTGGCCATCCTGTCCTGCCTCGGCTGGCCGGCGTGGCGTCGTACCGCCCTTGTGGTGACGGAGACCGGCGTGGTCGGCACGTTGGCGGGGGTGCTCGCCGCTGCCGTCGCCGTCCCGCTCGGGCGGGTGATGTCGATCTCCGTGGCAGCGCGGCACGCGTGGCTCGCCGTACCCGTCGCGGTGGCGGTCAGCGTGCTCGCAAGCCTCGCACCGGCCGTACGAGCGGGACGCGCACACCCGGCTGCCGCGATGCAGCCCGCGGTCGCCAGAGCCGGTCGTACCCGGGAGGTCCGCGGGCTGCCCGGCCTGGCACGAACGAACCTGCTGCGCACGCCGGGACGTACCGCTGTGGCCGTCATCAGCCTGACGGTGGCGGTCACGGCCCTGACCATGCTGGCGGCCTTGCTGTGGGCCTTCGACGGCACGGTGGTCGGCACCCTGCTCGGCGACGCGGTCTCGGTCCGGGCCCGGCAGGTCGACGTGCTGGCGGTGGTCGCCACCGTGGCCATCGCCCAGTTCGCCGTCGTCGACGTCCTGTACCTGAACATCCGCGACCGCGCGGCCGAGCTCGCCTTCCTCCGGGCCGCTGGGTGGAGCGAGGGGCTGCTCGCACGGCTGGTCCTGTGGGAGGCGCTCGGGGTGGCGGTGCTGGGCACGGCGGCGGGGTGCGCGCTGGGGGTCCTCGGCATGGCGTCGTTCGCCGGCGGCATCACCCCAGCCCTCCTCGGCGTGACCGCGTTGATCGGCGCGGCCGGTGTGGCCCTGACACTGGCGGCGGGCACGATCCCGGCGCTCGCCGTGGACCGGCGGCCGACCGCCGCCTTGCTGGCCGAGTCGTGACCGCCGTGGAGTCCTGGGGTGTGCGCGTCGACCAGGTGACCAAGTGCTTCCGCTCGGGCGAGCAGGAGATCCTGGCCGTCGACGACCTGTCGCTGACCGTCTCGCCCGGATCCACCGTGGCCGTCACGGGAGCCAGCGGGTCCGGCAAGTCGACCTTGCTGCACCTCGTCGGTGCGATCGAGCGCTGCGACTCCGGTGACATCGAGGTCGGCGGGCTCGGTCTGACCGGCCTGTCGGCCCGCCGGCTCGCGCAGTACCGCCGCCGCGTCGGCTTCGTGTTCCAGCGGTTCCACCTGCTGCCGACGTTGAGCGCCATCGACAACGTCCTGGTGCCGGTCCTGCCGTTCCGCGTCGACTTCGACAAGCGGGCGCGAGCCCTTGAGCTGCTCGGGGCAGTCGGCCTCGCCGGCCGGGAGCACGCGACGCCGGGCCAGCTCTCGGGCGGCCAGCAGCAACGCGTCGCAATCGCCCGCGCTCTCGTCGGCGGTCCACGGCTGCTCCTCGCCGACGAGCCGACCGGCAACCTGGACTCAGCCAACAGTGCGGCCATCGTCGACCTGCTGGTCCGGCTGCGCGCCGACTACGGGATGACCCTGCTCGTCGCCACCCACGAGCAGGTCGTCGCAGACCGGTGCGACCGGGTCGTGGCCTTGCGCGACGGCCGGATCATGGCTGACTCAGCTGACTCATGGGGCGAGCAGGGTCTCCAGCTTGGGCGTGACGCTCCAGGCCGCGGTTAGCGCCCGGTAGTCCTCGACCTGCTCCAGCGTCGGCGCCGCACCCGTGCGTACCGCCCGGATCAGGGTGTTGCGCGGCGTGTGCTCGGAGCCGACGAACTCTATGACCTCGACGCGATAGCCGTGCAGCCGCAGCAGCGCGGCACGAAGCGCGTCGGTCAGCACGTCGGCGAACCGTTCGCGCAAGATGCCGTGCCGGACCAGTCCGGCGTACGGCGCCGGTGGCGGCTGCGCAGCCTCGCCGAGCTGGCGCTGGACGTCGTGGTGGCAGCACGGCGACGCGAGGACGACCGGCGCCTGCCAGCGCACCGCACGGGCGAGGGCCTCGTCGGTCGCCGTGTCGCAGGCGTGCAGCGCCAGCACGATGTCGGCTCCGTCGACGGGCGCCGCCAGCACCGTGCCCTCCACGAAGCGCACCGCTTCGGACCAGCCGAGCTCGGCGGTCACCTGCTCGCCGTGCGCCCTCGCCTGCGCCTTCACGTCGACCCCGGTCACGCGTACGTCGAGACTGCGGACGCCGTGCAGGTACTCGTACGTCCCGAGCGTGAGGTAGGCGTTGCCGCAGCCGAGGTCGACCACCTCGAGCGGCCGCCCGGCGGCACTCGCGACTTCGGCCGCACTGCCGACCACCGGGTCCAGCGCGCGCAACAGCTCCTCGACCTGGCGGTACTTGTCCTGCCGGCTCGGCTTGACCCGTCCCTGCGCGTCGGTGATGCCGAGCACCTGCCAGAACGGTAGGGCCGGGTCGAGCAGTCGCGGCTTGCTCCGGTCGTGCGACCGGTCGACCGCGTCGATGGCGCCGACTGCGTCGTCGCCGGCGCGCGACGCCGGCGCAGAGCGATGCACCTGGGCCTCGCCGCGCTTGGTGACGCGCAGCTGCACGGTGCCCTCGGTCGTCTCGACGTGCCAGTTGCCGAACGGTTCGGCGAGCAGGAGGTCCACGGCGGCCGCCAGTCCACCTGCTCCCTCCGGGTCGTACGGCTCGTTGCGGGTGTGCGCCTGCCGGTCGTCGTACGCGGTGACCTGCAGGTGTGGGCCCGACTTCAGCTCGACCGGTCTGAGCTCGACCCGCCGCCACGCGGGCACCGCGCTCCGCCGCCGCCCGGCCGCGACCGCCCGCAGCAGCCGGTCGGGATCTAGCAGCAGCGCGCGCACCTGCGCGAGCGCGTCGTCGAGGGGTTCGGGCACCCGCCCATTGTCCCGCCCGGCGCGGGCTCAGTGCTCCAGCAGGCTCAGTGCTCCAGCAAACTCAGCGGTGCAGGATCGCGACGACGGCCACGACGACGAGGAGCCCGAAGAGGGCCACGAGCGTGACGGTACGGCGAGCGCGGGGATCCACGACCGTCCCGCTACTGGGTCGCGCGCACGAGCAGCGCGCGCCACGCATCGACGGCTGCGGGGTCGCCGTGGACCGTGACCGCCGAGTCCGGCCGCCGTCCCCACAGCCAGAGCAACAGCTCCGACGGTTCGCCGCTGACCGTGGCCTGCGCAGCTCCGCCCGACCGTACGAGTCGGATCTTGTGCCCCGGATCGGTCCCGTCGACCGAGACGTGCCAGGCCCAGGGGCCGGTACGTACCAGCAGCGAGCGCCCGTCGTCAGCCGCCACGTCCTCGTCCGGGTCCTCGCCGAGGGAGTAGCGCAGGAACAGGTCGAGCACCTCGTCGATTCCGTCTACGGCCAGGTCGTCGGCCGAGGCGGTGATCTGGTCGCCGGCTGCTTCCGCGTCGACCCGGTGGACCACGGTCTCCTGAGCCATCCGCCGCTGCCAGAAGGCGACCGTCTGGTCGGGCTCGTACCACGTGGCCGAGTAGGACTCGGGCGCGCGGCCCCCGAGCGTCTCGAGCAGCGTCGTCGTCGCGCTGCCGAACCAGTCGAGCGGGTCCTGGCCGTCGGCGGGGCCGTGCTCGTACTCGTCCTGCTCGGGCCGGCGCCCGAGCACCGTGCAGGCGACCTTGTGGTGGTAGACCTCGCCGGTATGGGCGACCAGGTCGGTCAGCGTCCAGCCGGGGCAGGTGGGTACCGCTGCGTCGAGGCGACCTGCGGCTACCGCTGACAGCCGCGTGGCGTCGGCGGCGATCAGCTCGAGGTAGCGGTCCGGGGTCAGCCTGGTGTCGGTCACAGAGCGAGCCTGTCAGGCCGTGACGCGTCCGTCGATGGGCTCGCTGGCCGCGATCAGGAACCCGGCGCCGCGCGGCCGCAGCCAAGCGACCGCGAGGAGGGTGAGGAGCAGCGTCGCCAGGCCGCCGCCTAGCAACGACCAGCGCGGACCGGCGACCTCGGCGAGCCAGCCCAGCAGCGGTGCCCCGAACGGCGTGCCCCCCACGAAAGCCAGCAGGTAGATGGCCATCACCCGGCCGCGGAGCATCGGCTCGATGCCGAGCTGGACGAAGGCGTTGGCGGTGGTCGCGAACGCGATGGCCAGCAACCCGGTCGGGATCAGCAGCACGAAGAACGATGCGTACGACGGCGCGAAGCCGGCCCCGACCTCGAGCACGCCGAAACCGAGGGCGAGGGCGACCACAAGGCGCAGCGGCGGCCGGCTGCCGGTGCTGCCGGCCCGACGCGCCGAGAGCAGAGCCCCGACGAGGGAGCCGACCGCGAACGCCGTCGTCAGCAGCCCGAAGCCCGACGGCCCGGAGTGGTAGACCCGGGTCGCCATCAGCGCCGACGTGATCTGGAAGTTGAAGCCGAAGGTGCCCACGACCCCGACGATCACGATGGGCAGCAGCAGCTCTCGCCGCTGCCGGACGTAGGCCAGCCCCTCGCGCAGCGCGCCCGGCCCGCGAAGGACCCGCTCGGCCGGGGTCAGCTCGGCGGGACGCATCAGCAGCAGCCCGGCGATGACCGCGAGGTAGGACGCGGCGTTGACGAGGAAGACCGGTCCCGTACCGATCGCCGCGATCAGCACGCCCGCGACGGCCGGACCGATGACGCGGCCCAGGTTGAAGGTCGCGCTGCCGAGCGCGACCGCGTTGGGTAGGTCGCGACGGCCGACCATCTCGGACACGAACGACTGGCGTACCGGCGTGTCCAGGGCGGCCGCGAGGCCGAGGACCGAGGCGAGCAGGTAGACGTGCCAGACCTGCGCGACCCCGGCGACGGTCAGCAGGCCGAGGGCGAGCGCCTGCGCGCCCATCACGGCCTGGGTGCCGACGAGGACCTTGCGCTTCGGGAGCCGGTCGGCCAGCAGCCCGCCCCAGAGCGTGAAGAGCAGCATCGGCAGGAACTGCAGCGCGGTGGTGATGCCGAGGGCCGTACCCGACTGGTGGGTCAGCGAGAGCACCAGCCAGTCCTGCGCGACCCGCTGCATCCAGGTCCCGGTGTTGGACACCATCTGCCCGGTGACGAACAGCCGGAAGTTGCGGTTGGAGAGCGCGCTGAACGTCGGGGTCACTCGGCGGCCAGCCGGTCCAGGATCGGGGCCGCAGCCGAGAGGATCGCGCGCTCCTCGGCCGTGAGCACCGCGAGGTGCTTCACCAGCCAGGCCTCACGGCGACGACGGTCCTCCAGCAGCATCGTCGTGGCCGCCTCCGTGAGGTCGACCAGGACCTGTCGGCGGTCGGTCGGGTGCGGGACGCGGAAGACGAGTCCCCGCTCCTCGAGCGCGGCGATCACCCGGGTCATCGACGGTGGCTGGACGCGCTCGTGCGCCGCCAGCTCCGAGGGCGTGCTCGGNCCGTGCCGGCCGAGGGCGGACAGCGCGGAGAGCTGGGTGAGCGTCATGCCGGANGCGGAACGCTGGCTGCGCAGCCGNCGGGCCAGGCGCGTCACNGAGATNCGCAGGACGCTGGAGAGCTCGGAGTCTGCAAGGGTCGTACGGGCCATGGTGCTTAGTCTAACTCATTACTCTCGCTAACGATATGCCTGGCGCGGGCGAGCCGCCGTACGCCGGATACGCTGCCGGGCATGGGTGACGCGGAAGGACCGGACGGGCTGGAGCAGTCCGACGCCGTGGTCCCCGTCACGGTCGGCACCGTGCTGTGGGCGATCGCCCTCGTCGCTTCGTTGGCCTTCCGGTCCAGGCTGAAGGCCGACGGGACCGACTGGTGGATCTGGGTGTGCGCGACCGGGTTGGCCCTCGGGCTGCTCGGCTCGTGGTGGGTCCGCCGTCGCCGGGCCGCCTACCGCCGCAGCCTGTGACCGTTTGGCGGGCGACCGCTGGCGGTACCGTCCAGGCATGGACGAGAGCGAGCTCCTGGCAGCCACGTTGACCACCACCGGAACCGTCATCGCCGGCGTCGCGCCCGAGCAGGGCGGCCGNCCCACCCCGTGCGACGGCTACGACGTCGACCAGCTGGTCGACCACCTGGTCGGCTGGGCGGGCAGCTTCGCGGCCCGGCTCGGCGGGGAACCCTTCGAGGGCGAGCCTGCGGCCTACCGCTGCGGCCCTGACCCGGCCGGTGACTTCCGTGCTGCAGCGGTGTCGATCTCGGCCGCCTACCGCGCCGGCACCGAGGCCAGCCAGGCGCTCCCGCTGGGCGTGCTGCTGATGGAGTTCCTCACCCACGGCTGGGACCTCGCCACTGCGACCGGTCAGGACGTGCACTTCGAGCCGGCGGCCGCCGACCGGGCCCTGGCCGCCGGGCAGCAGATGCTCAAGCCGGAGTACCGCGGGCCGGACCAGCCCTTCGGTCCTGAGGTCGCCGTGCCGACCGAGGCCGGAGCGGTCGACCGCCTCGTCGCCTACCTCGGGCGCGACCCCTCCTGGCGCCCGGCCTAGCCGCACCTGTCCGTGCCGGGTCACGCCCTGGCGTGATCTGGCACGGACACGTCGAGGTGGATCACGACCTGGCGCCGGGGCACCCCACCGCGGGGGCAGGCTCGGACCGAAGCGCGTGTCGTCAACGGGTGCCCTGACACCACCTGTCGACACGTCATCGGCCGCCTGAGCCGGTTGGGTCCTGGGCGCCGGCGCGTGGTTGGCGCGTTCAGCGGCGGCCAGCCAGCACCGGTTGGCCGGGTGAAGCGGCTCAGCCGGCCCCGTCGAGGCCGCCTGCGTCCAGGCGTCCCATGACGCGGACGAGGTCGTCGAGGTCACGGTCGTCGAGGGCGTCGCCGAACGCTTGCTTGAGCGACGCGTGGTGGGCCCGCCTGGCCTTGCGTACAACCGTCCTGCCGTGCCGGGTGATGCGGGCGAAGGTCGAGCGCGCGTCGCGCGGGTCGGGCTCGCGCCGGAGGAGACCGGCCGCCTCCATGCGGTCGAGCAGCTTGGACAGCCCGGACGGCGAGAGGACGATCATCGACGCGAGCTCGCCCAGCCCCAGCCGACCGCCGGCGCCGTCGAGCTGCATGAGCACGTCGTAGCGCGGCATGGTGAGCCCGCTGTCACGGCGCATCTGCGCATCGACCATGTCCCAGAGCCGCGCCTGCGTGCGTACGAGCGCGAGCCACGCAGGCGTCCATCGCTCGGACTGGTCCACCGGATCGGGGGGTCTGGCTGCCACCGGACCAGTGTACGCGATTTACTTGACATGCCAAGAGTTCGGGTCTATTACTTGGCATGCCAACTACCAGTGTAGGAGCAAGGACAAGGAGCGCAAGCCATGGACAGCAAGGCATACGGAGTCGTGCACTTCTTCCCCGGCGGCACGTCGGAGCAGTACGAGGCGTCGATCGGCGCGGTCCACCCCAGCGACGGGTCCCTCCCCGCCGGCCAGATCTTCCACGCTGCAGGCTCGTCCGCGGGTGGCTGGACGATCATGGCGGTGCACGAGTCGAAGGAGAGCTGGGAGCAGTTCCGCGACGGCACGCTCCTGCCGACGATGCAGAAGGGCATCGAGGGTGGCTTCCAGTCGCCGCCGGAGGAGACTGCGGTCGACCTGTACAACGTCGTCTCGTAGGCCAAGACCGAGGAGAGCACGATGATCAGCGCGACCATGGTGGTGGCGACGGTCCCGGTGACGGACCTCGACCGCGCGAAGGAGTTCTACGGCGGCACGCTCGGCCTGACGCACCTGTGGGAGACGCCGGTGGCGGTCCGCTACCGGTGCGGCGAGGCGAGCGAGCTCTCGGTCTTCAAGCGGGGGCCGGTCACGACCGAGCACACCCTGGCGCACTTCGAGGTCGGCGACATCGAAGCGGTGGTCAAGGACCTGGACAGCCGGGGCGTGGAGTTCCTCGACTACACCGAGGGCCCGCTCGCGACGACCGACCACATCGCGCAGCTCGGACCAGCGCGGTGCGCGTGGTTCCACGACCCCGACGGCAACACCCTCGGGATCCGGCAGGGCTAGCTCGGGCTGGTGCTGGCTAGTCCCACGACTGCTCGGCGAGGAGCTCGTCGGCCCGCTCCGGGTCGGCGAGCACCGCGTCGAGCAGCAGCCGCAGGTCCCAGCGGCCGGCCGCCCAGGCGAGGCCGCGCGCCAGCCCCTCGACCGTCGCGGCGTGGACCGTGCCGTCGTCGTCGACCCACCAGTCGCAGTCGACACCTGAGACGGTCAGCTCGCCGTGCTCGACGTAGGTCTTCGACCCGTCGGGCAGTACGCGGAAGGCGACCTCGGGCACGGCGAGGAGGGTGCCGGCGCCCGAGACGNGGGCGCCCGCAACGGCGATCCCCGCCCGCAGCAGCGGCAGCAGCATCGGCGACTCGGCCACCTCGCTGATCGACATGACGACGCCCAGCGCCTGCAGGAACCCGGCGTCGAGCCCGAGGTCGGGTGCCTCGTCGAGCAGCCCGGCAAGAGCCTGACCGGTACCTGCCGCCCTGAGCTGGTCGGGACGGCGGCCAGCGAGCACGGGGTGGGTGCGCAGCCACCACGCGGTGTACGACGGCACCAGGAGCGACCGGCCGTCGCCGAGCAGCACCCGCAACGGCTCCACGACAGCCGCCCGAAGGGCCGGGTCAGCGGCGATCAGGGCCACCGCGGCCGGCCAGCGTCCCTCGGCGACGAGGTCCAGGTCGCGTACCGCGACGAAGGCAGGGAACGTCGGGGGGAGGCCGGAACCCGCGGCCCCACCCAGGTCGTCGAGCACCTCGTCCAGCCACTCGTCCTCACCGTCGAGGTCGTGGTCGCAGCCGTCCTCATCGACGGGTACGTCGTCGTCCCGTACGAGAGCGAAGGTGGCGAGAACTCCTGCGGCAGCAAGGGTCTCCACGCCCCAGCGGGCAACCCAGGCGGCATCGACCGTGCCCAGCGAGCCAGGGAGGACGACCGACGCCAGCGGCCCGTCCGGCAGCAGCAGCTCACCCGCCGGCGCCCACCCGCCGTCCACGTCCGGCAGCGCGAGGGCGGCCAGCCAGTCCAGCTCGCCCGGCTCGACGCCGGAGGCGCGTACCAGCTCGAGCACGGCCTCAGCCACCGCCTCCGGGTCGTCCGAGTCGATCGAGTCCTCGACCGCGGCACGTACCGACGGGTCCTCGAGGAGCGTGCGCGGCTCGGCGGGCCAGGCACCCAACCGCTCCAGCAGCGGGTGCACCGCGCCGGCGTCGGCGACCCGGAGGCCGAGCGCGACCAGGGACGCCGCGAGCGCACGGTCGGCGCCGACGACCACCGAGCGCGGGCCGCGGACGAGCCGGCCGTCCGTGAGCGGTACCGGCAGCCCGCGCAGGGCCTCCAGCTCGGCGCCGTCCAGCGCCGAGTACAGGCCGGCCCACCAGTGCACGGGGCGGGCGAGGGTGGCCAGGTCGTCGACGAGGTCGGCGAGGCGCGTGCGGCGTACGCCGAGGACGTCGAGCTCGCGTCGCGTACCCCAGGACGGCGGCAGCAGCCCGGGGACGACCTCGGCGAGGACGTCGTACGCGGCCGGGGGAAGCCCATCGACCGCCAGCGCCTCGTCCGGGCGGAGCCCGCCGGCCAGGATCGGCGCTCCCCGCAGGCGCTCGACCACCAGCTGCCGCAGCTCGGCGTCGAGCGGGCCGGCAGCCAGCGGCCCGGGTACCAGGCGAAGGACCGCGTCCGGGGACGCGTCGTCACCCGCACCCTCGCGTACGAGCTCGACGTAGGCCGCCGCCGACTGCTCCACGAGGTAGTCCCGCAGCGGGCCGGCAGCGACGTGCCGGCGAGAGGGGTCGAGGGGGAACGAGGCCAGCAGCAGGGCCGGGAGGTCGAGCGGCTCGTCGGTCGGGGTGGGTGCGTGGACGACGGCAGCCACCCCGTCGGGCCGCGGCACCGCCCAGCGAACCGACCAGGTGAGGACGCGCCGCTCCTCCGTCGGGCGGTCGGCGAGCAGCGACGGGTCCAGGTGCCCGGAGACCTCCACCGTGCGCACGTCGAGGTCGCGGGCCCGAAGCCTGCGCGGCGGCGCACCAGTACCGTCGTCGACCTCGATCTCGGCCAGCGCCGGGAGCATCAGCAGCAGCCCGGCGTCGACATCGCCCAGCAAGCGGCGTACCAGGGCCACGGCCTCGTCGTCGCGCAGCGGGAGCGCGACACTCGTGTCGTAGCCCTCCAGCGGTTTGTCGCCGGACGGCCAGGGCAGGCGCAGGATGGGAACGTGGCCGTTCCGCCGTTCGACCTCGTCGGCGAGGGACGGGATCGCCAGGACGGCCTCCCGGGTCCCGGCAAGGCTCCATCGCACGGCGCCCGCTGTCGACGCGACCTGGGGATCGTCGGAGACCGCCAGCACGGCAGCGAAACCGACGCCGAAACGGCCGACGGTGGCCGTCGGGTCGTCGTCCCGCTTCGCGGAGGCCCGAAGCGTCGACAGCGCCTCCACCCCCGCGGAGTCGAGCGGTGCCCCCGTGTTCGACGCGACGAGGACATCGCCCTCGAGCCGCAACGACAGCCGCCCGGCCACCCCGGCACGGGACGCGGCGTCTGCGGCGTTCTGCGCCAGCTCGACGACGAGCCGGTCGCGGTAGCCGGTGAGAGCGTGGTCCTCCTCGGCGTTGGCGTCCTCGCGGAACCTGGCCGGCGAGGCGGCCCAGGCGTCGAGGACGCGCTCTCGCAGGTCAGCCGTGCCGAACGGGTCCGGCGACACCTGGGGGCTCAGCCGTGCCCGAGCTGGTCGTAGCCGACCTCGTCGAGCACCGGCGCCGTCGTCGCCGACAGCGACAGGGTGACCGCCGCCTCGCTGTGCGCGCCGCAGCCGTGGTCGTACGTGACGACATGACCGTCGCTCGGCGAGCTCTCGTTGGCGCAGACGCCGAACGCCTGCCCCAGCAGACCNCCGAGCCGCAGGACGAACCCGCAGGTCCCGCAGTGGCCGGGTGCGGCCTCGGCAAGGGGGACGTGCGGGCCGCCGGCCCCGTTGACCCAGCGGTCGGCCGCGTCGTCCATGCCGATCAGCGAGAGCACCCGCGGGCGGCCAAGACCCAGCTCCCACGCCACCTCGCGGACGTCGCGCGCCGCTTCCGAGTCACCGGTGCGCACCTCGAAACCGCCGGTGTAGCCGGGCTCGAGCCGGTCGTCGTCTGGGTCGACCGGCAGGAGATCGCCGGGGCCGAGGTCGCCGGGCAGCAACCGCTCGGAGTACGGGACCCACGCCGGGGCCAGCAGCGCGTCGGCGCCGGGCAGCAGGCACACCTCGTCGACCGTGGCGACCTTGGAGCGCGAGGCGCGCACGACGGTGACGGACCAGCTCCAGCCGACGTAGGCCGGGCTGAGGGAGGCGAACCGGTGGGTGGCGAGGCGCTCGTCGTCGGCCTCGCAGCCGAGGTAGTCGCCGACGCCCGAGGCGCCGGCGACGGCGACGGCCGCCTCGCGGGCGAGCTCGACGGCGTCGGCGCAGGTCTTGTCCAGCGTCGCGGTGGGCACGGGGTCAGCCCTCGAGGTCGTCGGCGACGGCACGCAGCAGCGACGCCACCTTGCGTCCGTCGGCGGAGGCCGGATGCTTGCCCCGTCGCAGGTCGTTGCCCACGCCGTCGAGCAGCTTGATCAGGTCCTCGACGATCACGGCCATGTCGTCGGCGGGCTTGCGGGCCGCCTTGGCCGCGGCCTTCGCGACACTGGGCATCGGGTCGAGGACCCGTACCGACAGGGCCTGCTCGCCACGCTTGCCCTCGGCGACGCCGAACTCGACGCGCGCCCCCGGCTTGAGGGACGTCACGCCTGCGGGCAGTGCGGACAGGTGCACGAAGACCTCGCCGCCGTCGTCACGGGCGAGGAAGCCGAAGCCCTTGTCCACGTCGTACCACTTGACCTTGCCGGTGGGCACACTGACCCCGTTCGCTCAGCTGGGACAACAGGTCGGAAGAACTCGTCGGTAGAACAGGTACCCAGGGTAGTCGGATCCCGGCCCCGTCATCACGACCTCGCCCAGCCGGCCTTCTAGCGGTAGCGCTCGGGCTCGGCGAGCAGCTCGTTCATCGCGCCGGACCGGAAGCCACGCGGGTCGACCTCGACGGCGCCGAACCCGGCCGCGCGGACGGGTTCCAGGAGGTCGGCGCGGTCCCTCACGAGCGGTACGAGGGCAGCGTCGACCTCGACCCGCGCCAGGTCGCCGAGGTCGCGCACCCGCAGGTCACGCACCCCGATCCCGGCCGCTGCGAGGGACTCGCGCAGCCCCTGCTCGGCCCGCTCGACCCGGGCCAGGCGGTCACGGGTGACCTCGATGCCGAACGCGATCCGGCTGGACAGGCAGGCTGCGGCCGGCTTGTCCCACGTCGGCAGCCTCCATCGCCTGGACGCGGCGCGGATCTGGGCCTTGGTGAGCCCCGCGTCCAGCAGCGGGGTCACGGCACCGCGCTCGGCAGCGGCTCGTACGCCAGGACGGAACCCGGCCGCCACGTCGTCGGCGTTCGTACCCGTCGCGACGTGGACCACTGCGAGCGAGTCGGCGACCGGGCGAAGGACGTCGAGCAGCTCGGCCTTGCAGAAGTAGCAGCGGTCGCCGGAGTTGGCGCGGTAACCCTCGACCGAGAGCTCGTAGGTGTTCGGGGTGACGTGCCGGACCCCGAGGTCGGCCGCGAACGCCCGGGCCGCCTCGAGCTCGCTCGCCGGCAACGACGAGGAGACCGCGGTCGCCGCGACCACGTGGAACGGCCCGAGGGCACGTACGGCTGCGGCCAGCAAGAACGCGGAGTCGGCACCCCCGGAGAACGCCACGACGACGGAGCCCAGCTCGACCAGCCGCCGCTGCAGGTCGTCGAGCCGCGCGTGCAGGACGTGCCCCTCGAACCAGGCCGGGAACCCGTCGAGATCGTCGAGCACGACGTGCGCGCCCGCCGCGCGCAGCTCGTCGGCGTCTGAGGGACCGGTGAGGACGCCCACCGCGACGGCACCCGCCCCGACCGCTGCCCGCATGTCGGCCGGGTGGTCGCCGACGTAGACCGACGCCCCTCGCTCGAGCAGCGCCTCGGTCTTGCCAGGACCCCAGCACCAGCCCATCAGGGCGTCGGCGTCGAGGCCCAGGTGGTCGAGGTGGAGCTGGGCGTTGGCCACGTACTTCGCCGTGATGACGACCGAGGTGCCACCCGCCGCGCGTACGGCGGCGAGCGACTCGCGCGCCCCCGGGAGGAGTCCGGTCGGCGTGATCGCGAGCCCTGGGTACAGCGCCCGGAACCGGTCGGTCGCCTCGGCCACCTCGTCGGCCGGGAACCACAGCGCCATCTCCTCGTCGAGCGGAGGGCCGAGCCGCTCCACGACGGCCGCCACGTCGATGGTCACGCCGCGCTCGGCGGCCAGCGCCGCCCATACCGCCCCGATCCCGGGCCGGCTGTCGATCAACGTCATGTCCAGGTCGAAGCCGACGACGATGGGAGTCACGCCAGCAGCGTACGGTGCTGAGGGAGGGGACCTTCGGGCGAGAGGAGCGCCGCCGTGCGTCGGATCGGACTGATCGGCGGGCTCGCCTGGCCGTCGACCGAGATCTACCACCGGCTGATCAACGAGGACGTCGGCCGGCGACTCGGCGGCTCGCACTCGGCCCGCCTGGTGATCTGGTCCGAGGACTTCGAGCACATCGCCGCGCTGCAACGGGCCGGCGACTGGGCCCAGGCCGGAAAGGAGCTCGCCGCGGGGGCGCAGGCGCTCGAGCGGGCCGGTGCCGAGCTCGTGGCCATCACCGCCAACACGATGCACCTGGTCGCGTCCGACGTACGCGCCGCGGTGGGAATCCCGCTGGTCCACCTCATGGAGGTCGCCGCCGACGCCGCAGCATCGGCTGGCCTCCGGACGCTGGGGCTGCTCGGTACCCGCTACACGATGACCTCGACGCTGTACCAGGACGCGTGCGGGCCGCGGGGCATCGCCGTCGTCGTCCCGGACCCCGCCGACCAGGACACCGTCCACGACCTGATCTACGACGACCTGACGCTGGGTCGCGTCCCTCCCTCCGGCAAGTACGCAGTGGCCGAGGTCTCGGACCGGCTGATCGAGGCGGGGGCCGACGCCGTCGTCCTCGGCTGCAGCGAGCTGGGCCTCGTGCTCGCGCCGGGCCAGCTGTCCGTACCCGTGCTCGACGCCACCGCCCTCCACGCCCGGGCCATCGTCGACGCCGCCCTCGCCTAGCCCCCGCCCCCGGATCGTGGGCGGGGGAGGGGTGTCGGGCAGGAGCGTAAAGTTGGTCGGATGACCGCCCGGAGCCTCGCTGACGCCTTGCGAGGGTCCTCCGACGAGGCGCTGGCCGAGCTGCTGGGCGCCCGGCCCGAGCTGGTCTCGCCCGTGCCCGCCGACCTGGGTCAGCTGGCGGCCCGCGCGACCACCGCGCCGTCCGTCGCGCGAGCGCTCGACCGGCTCGACCGGTGGACGCTGCAGGTGCTCGAGGCGGTGTGCGCCGTCGCGGACCCGAGTGCGGCCGACCCGCCGACCTACGCCCAGGTACGCGCCCTGCTGCCGCAGGCGGGCGACACGGACGTACGGGTAGCGGTCGACCGGCTGCTGACCCTGGCGCTGCTCTGGGGGGACGACGACCGCCTCAACGTCGTCGGCGGGGTGCGCGACGTCATCGGCACCCACCCGGGCGGCCTCGGGCCGTCGCTGCGCACGCTGCTCGCCGCGGGCTCACCGCTGCGGCTGCTGGACCTGCTCGACGACCTCGAGCTGCCGGCGGCTCGCGACACCGACGAGGCCGTCAGCCTGCTGGTGCGGCACCTGACCGAACCCGCCAGCCTCGACGAGCTCCTTTCAGCCGCACCGCCGGAGGCGCTGGCCCTTCTCGACCGGCTGGCCTGGGGACCGCCGATCGGGGCGGTCGACCGGGCCGATCGCGCGGTGCGCACATCCACTGCCACCTCGCCCGTCGACTGGCTGCTCGCCCGCGGGCTGATCGTCGGCACCGACGCTGCCACCGTCGTCCTCCCCCGCGAGATCGCGCTGCAGAGACGGGCCGGACAGGTGTTCGCCGCGCTCGAGCCGACCCCGCCCGTCCCCGCCGAGGCCGCCTTCCGCGACCGCGTCGACCCGACCGCGGGCGCGCAGGCCTTCGGGTTCGTGCGTGCGACCGAAGAGCTGCTCGAGGCGTGGAGCCTGGACGCGCCGCCGGTGCTCAAGGCGGGCGGACTCGGCGTACGGGAGCTGCGGCGGACCGCGACCCTGCTCGACCTCGGGGAGGCCGACGCCGCCCTCGTCGTGGAGACCGCCTACGTCGCCGGGCTCCTCGGTACGAGCGGGGACATCAGCGACTGCTGGCTGCCGACCCCCGCCTATGACGCGTGGCGGTCGGGCCGGCCGGAGGAGCGCTGGGCTGCGCTCGTCGGAGCGTGGCTGCGGACGACGAGAGTGGCCGGCCTGGTCGGCAGCCGCGACGACCGCGACCGCGTCGCCGCACCGCTCGGTCCCGACCTCGACCGGACCTTCGCCCCCGAGGTACGGGCGGCCGTGCTCGCCGTGCTTGCCGGGGCACGGCCGGGAGCGGCGCTGGCAGCCGAGGCCATCGAGGCGGTGCTCGTCTGGACGCATCCGCGCCGCCCGGCCCGCCTCCGGCGCGAGCTCGTGGCCTGGACCCTGCGCGAGGCCGAGCGGCTCGGGGTAACCGGTCAGGGCGCGCTCTCCGGGCCGGCCCGTGCGTTCCTCAAGGGCGGCGCCGACGACGCCGCAGACGCCCTCGCACCGCTGCTGCCCGACCCGCTCGACCACGTGCTCCTGCAGGCCGACCTGACGGCCGTCGCGCCCGGTCCGCTGGTCACCGAGCTGGCGCAGGCGCTCGCGCTGATGGCCGACGTCGAGTCGACCGGCGGCGCCACCGTCTACCGGTTCACCGAGGCATCTGTACGCCGAGCGCTCGACAGCGGGCGCAGCGCGGCGGAGCTGCATGCGTTGCTGGCCAAGCACTCCTCGACGCCGGTACCCCAGCCGCTCAGCTACCTCGTCGACGACATCGCGCGCCGGCACGGCCGCGTCCGGGTCGGTGCCGCGTCCTCGTACATCCGCTGCGACGACGAGTCGCTGCTCGCCGAGCTGGTCGCCGACAAGCGCACCGTGGAGCTGCGGCTGCGACGGCTCGCGCCGACCGTGCTCGCCTCGCAGGCGCCAGGCGACGTGGTCCTCGACCGGCTGCGGGCCATCGGTCTCGCGCCCGCGGGAGAGTCCGCCGACGGTGCGGTGCTCGTGCGCCGCCCCGACTCCCGGCGTACGCAGATCAGGCAGCGCCCGCCCCGCGTGGTGCAGGAGCCACCGGCTCCCGGGGCCAAGCTGCTGGCCGCCGCCGTGCGCGCCCTGCGGGCCGGTGACCGGGCGACGAACGCGCCCCGCGGGAGCACCGTCCGGGGCATGGCCGGCCTCGGCATCCTCCCGCGCACCGCAGCCGCGCAGACCCTCGCGCTGCTGCAGTCGGCCCTCGACCTGGGCGCCGCCGTCTGGATCGGCTACGTCGACCAGCACGGCAGCGTCACGGAGCGCGTGGTCGACCCGATCCGGTTGGAGGGCGGCTACCTCACCGGCTATGACCACAGGTACGAGGAGGTCCGTACCTTCGCCGTGCACCGCATCACCGGAGTCGCCGCGCTGGAGATGGGCGACAATGGAGGGCTCACCGACGGCGAGCACGGCAATCGCGACACCACCGAGGTCAGGGGCCCTGCGTGACCGACGGACCGCTCATCGTCCAGTCCGACAAGACACTCCTGCTCGAGGTCGACCACGAGCTCGCCCAGGAGTGCCGGCTGGCCATCGCACCCTTCGCCGAGCTCGAGCGCGCCCCCGAGCACGTCCACACCTACCGGCTGACGCCGCTGGGGCTGTGGAACGCGCGTGCGGCCGGCCATGACGCCGAGCAGGTCGTCGACACCTTGCTGCGCTACAGCCGCTATGCGGTGCCGCACGCGCTGCTGGTCGACGTCGCCGACACCATGGGTCGCTACGGCCGGCTGCGGCTGCTCAACCACCCTGCGCACGGCCTGGTCCTCGAGACGAGCGACCGGGCAGTGCTCGAAGAGGTGTTGCGCAGCAAGAAGATCGCACCCCTCCTGGGCACCCGCTTCGATGCGGAGACGGTCGGCGTCCACGCCTCGGAGCGCGGCCATCTCAAGCAGGTGCTGCTCAAGATCGGCTGGCCGGCGGAGGACCTCGCCGGCTACGTCGACGGCGAGGCGCACCCCATCGCCCTCGTCGAGGACGGCTGGTCGCTGCGGCCCTACCAGCGCGAGGCTGCCGACAACTTCTGGGCCGGCGGCTCCGGCGTCGTCGTGCTCCCGTGCGGCGCCGGCAAGACGATCGTCGGCGCGGCCGCGATGGCCCGCGCCCAGGCGACCACGCTGATCCTCGTCACCAACACCGTGTCGGCCCGGCAGTGGAAGTCCGAGCTGCTCAAGCGCACGACGCTGACCGAGGAGGAGATCGGCGAGTATTCCGGCGCCCGCAAGGAGATCCGCCCCGTCACCATCGCGACCTACCAGGTGATGACGACCCGCCGCAAGGGCGTCTACGCGCACCTCGAGCTGTTCGACGAGCGCGACTGGGGCCTGATCCTCTACGACGAGGTGCACCTGCTGCCGGCGCCGATCTTCCGCTTCACCGCAGACATCCAGTCGCGCCGCCGGCTCGGCCTGACCGCGACGCTCGTACGCGAGGACGGCCACGAGGGCGAGGTGTTCTCGCTGATCGGACCCAAGCGCTACGACGCGCCGTGGAAGGACATCGAGGCCCAGGGCTACATCGCTCCGGCCGACTGCGTCGAGGTGCGCGTCACGCTGTCCGACCGCGAGCGGATGGCCTACGCGACGGCCGAGCCCGAGGAGCGCTACCGGCTGTGCTCCACCGCGGAGTCCAAGACCCGCATCATCGAGCGTCTCGTCGAGCGGCACGTCGGCGCGCAGACCCTGGTCATCGGGCAGTACCTCGACCAGCTCGACGACCTCGGCGAACGCCTCGGCGTACCCGTGATCAAGGGCGAGACGACCGTACGCGAGCGGGAGCGGCTGTTCCAGGCGTTCCGTACCGGCGAGGTCCACACGCTGGTCGTCTCCAAGGTGGCCAACTTCTCCATCGACCTGCCCGAGGCCTCGGTGGCGATCCAGGTGTCCGGGTCGTTCGGGTCACGGCAGGAGGAGGCGCAGCGCCTCGGCCGGATCCTTCGCCCCAAGGCGGACGGCGGCACGGCCCGCTTCTACGCGGTGATCGCGAGGGACACCGTCGACCAGGACTTCGCGGCGCACCGGCAGCGGTTCCTCGCCGAGCAGGGCTACGCCTACCGCATCGTCGACGCCGACGACGTGATGGCCGACGGCGACGTCTGAGCGCGCGGGGCGGGCCGCCGCGCAGCGCCCTTGGCCCATATCGGGCCGGGTTGGCCGGCCTCCCGGCCAACCCGCGTCCGTCTCAGCCAGCCAGCGAGCGGTAGCGTCGGGGGATGGCACCTGAAGGCGCCGACGGCGCCGACGGCGCCGAGGGGCGGACGCACTGGCAGCGCTGGCACGACGCCTATGCCGACCCGACGTCGAGGCTGTCGCAGCGGCTGGCCACCGTGCAGCAGCGGCTGCGTGAGGCGTTCGACGCGGCACCGCACGGGCCGGTCCGGCTGGTCAGCGCGTGCGCCGGCCAGGCGGGCGACGTGGTCGGCGCGCTCGCCGGGCACCGCCGAGCGGCCGAGGTCACCGGGCGGCTGGTCGAGCTCGACCCGGACAACGCCGAGGCGGCCCGTACGGCGCTCGCGGCAGCCGGGCTTGCCGGGATCCACGTGGTCACCCGCGACGCCGGCCGCTCGGACGCCTACGCGGGCGCCGTACCCGCGGACGTCGTCCTGCTCTGCGGGATCTTCGGCAACGTCTCCGACGCCGACGTCGAGACGACCGTGCGCCACGCCGCCGAGCTCTGCGCGGACGGCGCCACGGTGCTGTGGACACGGCACCGGGACGCCCCCGACCTGACGTCGGACATCCGCGGCTGGTTCGCCGACCAGGGCTTCGCCGAGGTGGCCTTCGACTCGCCGGACGGCGGGTCGTGGTCGGTGGGTACGGAGCGGTACGAGGGCCGTCCGCAGCCTCTCGTACCCGGGCAGACCTGGTTCCGGTTCAGCTGAAACGCATCGTCGAGGGACCACGTTCGAGCTGGAGCGCAGCGGCGACCGCCTCGGCCTCGCGCAGCACCCGGAGCACGTTGCGGCAGGCGAGGCCGGCCAGCTCGTCGTCGCTCCAGCCCCGCTCGACGAGCTCCGCGAAGAGCCTCGGGTAGCCGGACACGTCCTCCAGACCGACCGGTTGGACGTCGACCCCGTCGTAGTCGCCGCCGATGCCCACGTGAGCGGCGCCCGCCACGTCGCGCGCGTGGTCCACGTGGTCGGCCACCTCGGCCACGGTCACGATCGGCCGGGGTACCTGCTGGGTGTAGTCGGCGTTGACCGCCATCCGCGCGTACCAGTCCGACAGCGGCAGGCCGCGCCGCGTCATCTCGGCGGAGACCTCGGCGTCCCAGTCGGCGCCGGCCTGGCTGACGAACTGCGGGACGAACGTGACCATGAGGACGCCACCGTTCGCCGGCAGCCGTCTCAGGATCTCGTCGGGCACGTCCCTCGGGTGGTCGCAGAGCGCGCGGCAGGACGAGTGGCTGAAGATCACCGGGGCGGCCGCGACGTCGAGGGCCGCGCGCATCGTCGCGGCGGAGACGTGCGACAGGTCCACGAGCATGCCCAGCCGGTTCATCTCGCGCACGACCTCGACGCCGAACTCGGTCAGCCCGCCGCAGCCCACGGCATCGGTAGCGGAGTCGGCCCAGGGCACGTTGTCGTTGTGCGTCAAGGTCAGGTAGCGGGCGCCCAGCTCGTACATCTGTCGCAGTGTCCCGAGCGAGCAGTCGATCGAGTGGCCGCCCTCCATCCCCATCAGCGAGGCGATGCGCCCCTCGGCGACGGCCCGCTCGGCCTCGGCGGCGGTACGGCACAGGGCGAACGCGTCCGGGTGCTGGGCGGTGAGCCGTCGTACCAGGTCGATCTGCTCGAGTGTCGCGGTGACCGCGCTCCCGCCGGCCAACGACGTGGGCACGAACACCGACCAGAACTGGCCGCCGACGCATCCGGCCCGCAGTCTCGGCAGGTCGGTGTGCAGGTCGGGCAGGGACGTGTACGGGTCCCCGGCGTCCAGGTCGTAGAAGGACCTCTCCCGCAAGGCCATCGGCAGGTCGTTGTGGCCGTCGAGGACGGGGTGCTCGGCGAGCACGGCGAGAGCGCGCTCGAGCGCGGCGGTGGAGGGCATGAGGCCATTCCAGCATCCGCGCACCGGGTGGGTCCGTAGGGTCGCCGCATGGATCTGCTCGCGACCTGGCTGGACCTGTGCGACCGGGTGGGCGCTCGCGGGGACTGCTCCGGGGTGGGCCGGTCGCTGATGGTCGCGTACGCAGGGCCCGACCGCGCGTACCACGACGTTCGGCACCTGGCCGAGGTGCTCGAGCACGTGGACGCTCTGGCCGGCGCGGCGGCCGCGGCCGACCTGGTACGGCTCGCTGCGTGGTTCCACGACGCCGTGTACGACACGCACGTCGGGGCGGAGCCGGGCGATCGGGGCGCCGAGTCGAGCGAGGACCGAAGCGCCCGCCTCGCCACCGACAGCCTGTTCGGCCTCGGTCTCGACGAGGTCGAGGTCACCGAGGTCGCCCGCCTGGTGCGGCTGACCGCCACGCACGACCCCGAGCCGGGGGACGCCGACGGTGCCGTGCTCTGCGACGCCGACCTCGCGGTCCTCGCGCGCGACCCCACCGGGTACGCCGGCTACGTCGCGGCGGTTCGGCAGGAGTACGCCCACGTGCCCGACGACCTGTTCCGTACCGGCCGGGCCGCGATCTTGCGCGCCCTNCTGGACCAGCCACGGCTGTTCCGTACCCCGGCCGCAGCCGCCCGCTGGGAGGCTCGCGCCCGAGCCAACGTCACCGCCGAGCTNACCGCCCTNGGGGAGGCGGGGCCAAGGCTTGGGGGCTAGCTGGTGGGGAGGCGCCCGTACGCGGCGGCCACGAAGGCGGCTACCTCGCCCGCGACCTGGTCGTCGGACCAGCCGAGCACCGGCGCGACCAGTCGCGCGGCCGCCTCGGCGATCGACACCGCACCGTCGCGCGTCTCGAGGGCGAGGCGGGTACGTCGGACCAGCACGTCGTCGAGGTGCCGGGCGTCCTCGTGCGTGGCGGCGTGCAGGATCTCGGCGACGAGGTAGGGGGCGTCGGGGTGCATGCGCTNGCCCATCGAGGGGTCGGCCGCCACGAGCTCGAGCAGCTCGCGCGTCAGCACACCGTGCCGGGTGAGCAGNTGCTCGATCGTGTCCAGCGGCAGCCCGGAGTCGGTGGCGAGCGCCTCGCGCCGGGCCCACAGGTCGGCAAAGCCGAGCGCCCCGGCCAGCGGTACGTGCTCGGTGCGCGATGCACCCACCGGGTCGGGCAGCTCCTCGGCCACCGCGTCGATGGCGTCGGCCGCCATGACCCGGTAGGTCGTGTACTTGCCGCCGGCAACGGTGACGAGGCCCGGCACGGGCCGCGTGACGAGGTGCTCGCGCGAGAGCTTGGTCGTCTCGGCGGCCTCGCCCTCGGCCGCCTCGGCGGCGACGAGCGGCCGAAGCCCCGCGTAGACGCCCTCGATGTCGTCGCGGGTCAGCGGTCGGGTGAGCCACCGGGCGGCCTGCTCCAGCAGGTAGTCGACGTCGGCCCAGGTGGCGCGCGGTTCCTCGCGGTCGCCCGCCCACGGCCTGTCCGTCGTACCGACCAGCCAGTGGTTGCCCCACGGCAGCAGGAAGAGGACGGATGACGGCGTACGTGCGATGACCGCGGTGTGCAGGTCGATCGCGGACCGGGGCACGACGAGGTGGACCCCGATCGACGGGACGACGGGTGCGTCAGCCTCCCGGCCGAGCCAGTCACCGACCCGGTCGCTCCACACACCGGTGGCCGCGAGCACCGCCCGGGCCCGGATCGTGATCTCCCGCCCGGTCTCGTGGTCCACGGCAGTGACGCCCCGGACCGTAGCCGCCTCGTCGTCGTCGCGGAGCAGCCCGGTCACCTCGACGCGAGCGGCGACGACAGCACCGCGGCTGGCTGAGGTACGGACGACGGCGAGCGTGTGACGTACGTCGTCGATCTGCGCGTCGTGGAAACCGATGGCGCCGACCACAGTCTCGGCGTCGAGCGCCGGCGCGAGCCGCTGCACCGACGTGCGGGACAGGTGCCGGTGGCCGCGAAGCGCGGTGCCCTTGCGGGAGATCCGTGACAGCGCGTCGTACAGCGCCACCCCGGCCCCGAGGTAGGGCCGCTCCCAGCCGCGGTGCGTCAGCGGGAGCAGGAACGGGACCGGGCGTACCAGGTGCGGCGCCAGCCGCTCGAGCAGCAGCCCGCGCTCGCCGAGCGCCTCACGGACGAGGCCGAACTCCAGCTGCTCGAGGTAGCGCAGGCCTCCGTGGGCGAGGCGNGACGACCGGCTGCTCGTACCGCTGGCCCAGTCGCGCATCTCCAGCAGCCCGACNGTGAGGCCCCGGGTCGCGGCATCGAGCGCGGCGCCCGCGCCGACGACGCCACCACCGATGACCACGACGTCGAGCAGCTCGGTCTCCAGCCGGGTGATCGACTCGGCGCGGTCGTCAGGGCCCAGGCGGAAGCCGGTCACGGGNCAGCGCCGCTCAGCGCGACGTCGTCGGCGTGACCGTGACCTCGACGCGCTGGAACTCCTTGAGCTCGGAGTATCCGGTGGTCGCCATCGACCGGCGNAGCGCACCGAACAGGTTCATCGTCCCGTCNGGGACGCGGGAGGGACCCAGCAGGATCTCCACGAGCGTGCCCGACGTGCCGACCTGCACCCGCTCGCCGCGCGGCAGCAGCGGGTGGTGGACCTCGGAGCCCCAGTGCCACCCGCGGCCGGGCGCCTCGATCGCGCGCGCGAGCGGCGAGCCCATCATCACCGCGTCGGCGCCGCAGGCGATCGCCTTGGCGATGTCGCCGGACCGGCCCACGCCGCCGTCGGCGATGACGTGGACGTAGCGGCCGCCCGACTCGTCCAGGTAGTCGCGTCGCGCCGCGGCGACGTCGGCCACCGCCGACGCCATGGGTACGGCCACGCCGAGCACCGCCCGCGTGGTGTGCGCGGAGCCTCCGCCGAACCCGACCAGGACGCCGGCGGCACCCGTACGCATCAGGTGCAGGGCCGCCTGGTAGGTGGCAACCCCGCCGACCACGACCGGTACGTCGAGCTCGTAGATGAACTGCTTGAGGTTGAGCGGCTCCGCCTGGCCCGACACGTGCTCGGCGCTCACCGTCGTCCCGCGGATGACGAACAGGTCGACACCCGCGTCGACGACCGCCTTCGCGTACTGCGCCGTACGGCCCGGCGACAGCGCCGCGGCGACCGTGACGCCTGCGTCTCGGACCTGGCGGATCACGCGGGCGATCAGGTCGGGGTCGATCGGCGCGGCGTACAGCTCCTGCAGCCGCGACGTGACTCGCTCGTCGGGCAGCGCGGCGATCTCGGCGAGCAGCGGCTCCGGGTCGTCGTAGCGGGTCCAGAGACCCTCGAGGTTGAGCACCCCCACGCCGCCGAGCCGGCCGATCGCGATCGCGGTGTCGGGCGAGACGACCGAGTCCATCGGGGCCGCGAGCAGCGGCAGCTCGAAGCGGTAGGCGTCGATCTGCCAGGCGATCGAGACCTCGTGCGGGTCGCGGGTACGCCGGCTCGGCACGATCGCGATGTCGTCGAACGCGTAGGCCTCGCGGCCGCGCTTGCCCCGCCCGATCTCGATCTCGCTCATGGGGTCGATCCTCCCAGACTCGCCGCCGACGGCGGCACGTCAGCGTGCCGACACGTCAGCGCGACGAGTAGTTGGGCGCCTCGATCGTCATCTGCACGTCGTGCGGGTGGCTCTCCTTGAGCCCCGCCGGCGTGATGCGGATCAGCTTGCCGCCGGTCTGCAGGTCGGCCACCGTCGCTGCCCCCGCGAAGCCCATCCCGGCGCGGAGGCCACCCACGAGCTGGTGCGCGACCGCGGCGAGCGGGCCCCGGTAGGGCACCTGGCCCTCGATGCCCTGCGGTACCAGCTTGTCGTCGGAGAGGACGTCCTCCTGCGAGTAGCGGTCCTTGCTGTACGACTTCGAACCGTCGCGCGACTGCATCGCGCCGAGCGACCCCATGCCTCGGTAGGCCTTGTACTGCTTGCCGTTGATGAACATCAGCTCGCCGGGCGACTCGCCGCAGCCGGCCAGGAGGGACCCGAGCATGACCGTGTCGGCTCCGGCGACGAGGGCCTTGACGATGTCTCCTGAGTACTGCAGCCCGCCGTCACCGATCACCGGCACGCCGGCCGGCTTGCACGCCAGCGAGGCCTCGTAGATCGCCGTCACCTGCGGTACGCCAACGCCTGCGACGACCCGCGTCGTGCAGATCGAACCGGGCCCGACGCCGACCTTGACGCCGTCGGCGCCCGCGTCGACGAGCGCCTGGGCGCCTTCGCGGGTGCCGATGTTGCCGCCCACGATGTCGATCTCCGTCTCGCGCTTGAGCCGGCTGACCATCTCGAGCACCGCGCGGGAGTGGCCATGGGCGGTGTCGACGATGACGAGGTCGACCCCCGCGTCGACCAGGGTCCGGGCCCGCTTGTACGAGTCCTCGCCGACGCCGACGGCAGCACCCACGACGAGCCGGCCGCCGGCGTCTTTCGTGGCCGACGGGTACTGGTCGGACTTCACGAAGTCCTTGACCGTGATCAGGCCGGTGAGCCGCCCCGCGTCGTCGACCAGGGGCAGCTTCTCGATCTTGTGCTGGGCCAGCAGGGCGAACGCGTCGTCGGCCGAGATGCCCACCGGACCGGTGACCAGCGGCATCGGGGTCATCACGTCGCGCACCAGACGGGAGTGGTCGGACTCGAACCGCATGTCGCGGTTCGTCACGATGCCGACGAGGACGCCCGAGCCGTCGACGACGGGGGCCCCGGAGATCCGGTAGCGGGCGCACAGCCGGTCGACGTCGGCGAGGGTGTCACCAGGACCGCAGGTCGCCGGGTTGGTGACCATGCCGGCCTCGGACCGCTTCACCAGGTCGACCTGCGAGGCCTGGTCCTCGATCGACAGGTTGCGGTGCAGGATCCCGACGCCGCCCTCGCGGGCCATCGCGATCGCCATCCGGGCCTCGGTGACGGTGTCCATCGGCGAGGACACGAGGGGGATGCGCACCCGGATGTTGCGGGTCAGCTGCGTGGACGTGTCGACAGCGTCCGGCAGGACGTCGGAGGCCGCCGGGAGCAGCAGGACGTCGTCGAAGGTGAGGCCCACACGGGCGAACGGGTCAGGGACGGGTGCTGGCTCCATGCCTCATCGTACCGGCGTCGCGGGACGCGTTATCGCACTAGCCCCCAGCGGAAGCCCACCGCTACAGCGTGCGCCCTGTCGGCGGCGCCCAGCTTGCGGAACAGTCGCCGTGCGTGCGTCTTGACCGTGTCCTCGGAGAGGTACAGCTCGCGGCCGATCTCGGCGTTGCTGCGGCCGCGCGACATCCCGGACAGGACCTGCAGCTCGCGCTCGGAGAGGGTCGGCGGATCGGCCTGCCCGTCGCCCCTGCGGGTGGGCATGACCGACGAGCGGCTGCGCCCGCTGAGCACCTGGACGAGGGTGGCGGACAGCTCCTCGCGGGAGGCGTCCTTGCGTACGTAGCCGCGGGCCCCGTGCGCGACCGCGCGCGCGACCCCGTCGGTGTCCTCGGCCATGGTCAGCATGAGCACCGCAGCGCCGGGGTGCACCGCGAGCAGCCGGCGGGTCGCCTCCACGCCGCCGATCCCGGGCATCCGTACGTCGGCCAGCACGAGGTCAGGGCGCTCGACCGAGTAGCGGGCGAGCATCTCCTCGCCGCTCGCAGCCGCGCTCACCCGGTCGACGCCGGGCACGGTCGCCACCACGCGGCGCAACGACTCGCGCGCCAGCGGGGAGTCGTCGCACACACACACCGTTGCCACAGGTAGTGCTTCGGCACGATGCGGGCCGTACGTGAGCGCGAATGTCTACTCGCCGTGCAGCAGCGCCGCGATGTCGGGGCGGCCGAGCCAGTCGGCGCGCAGGTCCTCGGGCAGGTCGTCGGCGATCGAGATCACCGTTCCCCTGGCCCCCGCCAGGTTGCGGGCGCTCTCCTGCGGCAGGTCGCCGTCGAGCAGCGCGCCGAGCATGGCGCGCGAGGGCCACACCAGTGGCAGGCAGCCGAGAGACTCGCTGAGCGTTGCCGCCCTGCGCAGCGTGGCCGCGGCCTCCGCCGGGTCGCCGGCCTGCACCTGCGCGACGCCGAGGAAGAGCAGGCTCTTGGCTACGTGCCTCGGCGCGCCGGACCCCTCGGCGAGCGTCACCGCGGTCTCCGCCGCCTTGACCGCAGCCGCCGGGTCACCGCCCGGCAGCAGGGCGATCTCGGCGCGAACCCATAGCATCCGGACCCGCTGCCGCCACCAGTCCGTGCGTCCCTCCAGCAGCACGGTCGCCTGCTCCAGCCTCGTACGGGCGGCCGTGCCGTCGTCGAGGCCGACTGCGTCGGCGGCGAGGCCGAGCCGGGCGTCGAACAGGGCCTCGGGGGCGTCGCCGGCGAGGGACTCGGCCTGCTCGTCGAGGATGCGAGCCGCGGCGTGCCGTCCGAGCTGGCGGTGCACGCTCGCCGCAGTCGAGGCCGCGAGCGAGGCGAACAGCCGGCGCGCGGGGTGGTCCACCGCGGCGCGGTCGGCCAGCGGTTCGAGGACGGCGAGCGCGCTGCCGTACTTGCCGGCCGCGCCGAGCGCCACGCCGAGCAGCCACGCGGCGGCCGTCGCCTCGTCGTCTCGACCGGACTCGTGCGCTGTCTCGACGGCCTGCTGGAGCGGCGGGATACCGGCTGCGGGCCTGCCGTGGAACGCCGCCCGCTCCCCCGCGGCCAGCAACGTCGCTAGCTGGTCCGACACCGATCCTCCTCGTTGCTGGACGAGCCCCTCGCGCGAGGTTACCGGAGCGTCAGGCTCCCACGGCCTCGCTGATGATCTCGACTGCGTGTGCGAGGTCGTCCGCGCGCACCGTACCCGCCGGCGTCGAGTGCCACCCAGGTCCCCCGACGACCAGCCGGGGGGCCGGTCGCTGGGCCGGGACGGCGGCCAGCTGGTCCGGGTCTCCGGTCGCGGGGACCTGGCTCCAGACGAACACCGCCGCGGGACCGCTGCGCCGGACGGCGTCGGCCAGAGCGCCGCGCGGCAGGCGGGCGCCGAGGACCAGCGCGGCGATCTGCCGTTCCGCCAGGGCTGCCGCGAGGGCGTACAGGGGCAGCGTGTGCTGCTCCTCCTCGGCCGCTGCGAGGAACACCGGCCGGGGATTGGTCGGCGCGCGTACGGGGAGGAGCTCGGTGTGGACGGCCGCGACGAGGCACTCGGAGAGCAGGTGCTCGACCTCCACGCCCTCGCCGGTCGCGGCCCAGCGACGGCCGACGCCTTCGAGCACAGGGACGACCACCTGCTCCCACGTCGACACCACGCCGCGTCGGCGCAGCTCGTCCTTGATGACCTCGGTGGCCGTCGTCGCGTCGAGCGCCATCGCCGCCCTGGCCAGCCCGCGAGCCGCCCGGGAGCCGGACGGCATGGCGATGACCCGCCCACCGGTCCCGCGAGCCGGCTGGGACTCGGCGGCGCCCTCCATCTGCTCGGGAGTCGCTGCGGAGGCGACCCGTGCCGCCTCCGCAGGCGAGACACCGGCCCGGGTGAGCCGGCGCATGGTCTCGAGGCGGGCGACGTCGCTCGGGCCGTACCGCCGGTGCGCCCCTGTCGCGTGCTCGGACGGACCGAGGCCGTAGCGGCGGTCCCAGGTGCGCAGCGTGGCCGGAGCCACCCCGAGGCGGCGCGCCACGGCAGCCACCGTCAGCAGCGCCGCCGGGAGCGGCGATGCCGGCGACGTCATGGAGTCCATTGTCGAACATTGTCGAACCGGCTCGCCCCCGCCGCCACCGGACGCCCCTCGTGCCGAACCCATCCGGTCCGGGAACCGTTCCGAAGTACGAGGTGAAGGATCTGTCTCCTCCCCTCACGTTGACCAACTTATGAAGCGGTTGTACGGTCAGGGACAGGGCTCGTCGAACGAACCCCCCTCGAACGCACGTCAGCAGCAGGGAGCGATCGGCATGGCAGACCTCTCACGGCTCCCCGGTCCCAACGCGGACCTGTGGGACTGGCAGCTCCAGTCGGCTTGCCGGACCGCCGACCCCGACCTGTTCTTCCACCCCGAGGGCGAGCGCGGGCCCACCCGCAGCAACCGCGAGAAGGCCGCCAAGGAGATCTGCTCCGGTTGCCCGGTGCTCGTCCAGTGCCGGCGGCACGCGCTCGAGGTGCGCGAGCCGTACGGGGTGTGGGGCGGGCTCTCCGAGGACGACCGCGAGGCGTTCTACGCACTGCCGGGATCGCCCGCGCGACGCCTGGCAGCCGTCAGCTGACCCTTGCCCACCTCACGAGCGAAGGCCCGGCAACCCCTTTTTCGGGAGTGCCGGGCCTTCGTCCGTGCGGTGCGGGTGAGCGCCTAGTGGCTGTGGCCACCATGGCTGTGGCCCGCGTCGGGCTCCTCGTCGGCCGGCTTCTCGACCACGAGCGTCTCGGTCGTGAGCAGCAGGGCAGCGATGGACGCCGCGTTCTGCAGCGCCGACCGAGTCACCTTGACCGGGTCGATGACGCCGGCCGCGATGAGGTCGCCGTACTCGCCGGTCGCGGCGTTGAGGCCGTGCCCGAGCGGGAGGTCGGCGACGCGGGCGACGACGACGTAGCCCTCGAGGCCGGCGTTCTCGGCGATCCAGCGCAGCGGCTCGACGACCGACTTGCGGACGATCGCCACGCCCGTCGCCTCGTCGCCGGTGAGCCCGAGGTCACCGTCGAGCGCCGGGATGGCCTGGATGAGGGCGGCGCCGCCTCCGGCGACGATGCCCTCCTCGATCGCAGCACGGGTGGCCGAGATCGCGTCCTCGATCCGGTGCTTGCGCTCCTTGAGCTCGACCTCGGTGTGCGCGCCGACCTTGATGACGCAGACGCCGCCGGCCAGCTTGGCGAGCCGCTCCTGCAGCTTCTCCTTGTCCCAGTCCGAGTCGCTGTTCTCGATCTCGCGGCGGATCTGGGCGACGCGGTCGGTGACCGCGGTGGACTCGCCGGCCCCCTCGATGATCGTGGTGTCGTCCTTGGTCACGATCACCTTGCGGGCCTTGCCGAGCACCTCGAGGCCCACCTGGTCGAGCTTGAGCCCGACCTCGGGGGCGACGACCTGCGCGCCGGTCAGCACGGCCAGGTCCTCGAGCATCGCCTTGCGGCGGTCACCGAACGCCGGGGCCTTCACGGCCACGCCGGTGAACAGGCCGCGGATCTTGTTGACCACGAGCGTCGAGAGCGCCTCGCCGTCGACGTCCTCGGCCACGATGAGCAGCGGCTTGCCGGCCTGCACGACCTTCTCCAGCAGCGGCAGCAGGTCCGAGACCGACGAGATCTTGCCCTGGTGGAGCAGGATGAACGGGTCCTCGAGCGAGGCTTCCATGCGCTCGGGGTCGGTGACCATGTACGGCGAGATGTAGCCCTTGTCGAACTGCATGCCCTCGGTGAACTCGAGCTCTACACCGGTCGTGCTGGACTCGTCGACGGTGATGACGCCGTCCTTGCCGACCTTGTCGAACGCCTCGGCGATGAAGTCGCCGATCTCCGGGTCCTGCGCGGAGATCGTGGCGACCGCCGCCATGTCCGACTTCGTCTCGACCGGGCGCGCCGACTCGACCAGCCGGTCGCTCATAGCGACGACGGCGGCCTCGATGCCACGCTTGATACCCATCGGGGCACCGCCGGCGGTGACCACGCGCAGACCTTCGCGGACCATGGCCTGTGCCAGCACCGTCGCGGTCGTCGTGCCGTCACCGGCGACGTCGTTGGTCTTGGTGGCGACCTCCTTGGCGAGCTGGGCGCCGAGGTTCTCGTACGGGTTGCTGAGCTCGATCTCGCGGGCGATGGTCACGCCGTCGTTCGTGATCGTCGGCGCACCGAACTTCTTGTCGATCACGACGTTGCGGCCCTTGGGGCCGAGCGTGACCTTGACGGCGTTGGCGAGGGCGTCGACACCGCGCTGAAGGCTGCGGCGGGCGTTCTCGTCGAACTCGAGGATCTTGGCCATTCTGGCGGGGTTCCCTTTCGTGGGTGGTGCGGAGCGAGATCGCCCCGGGAGCCCGGTGGTGCTGGGCCGCCCGGGGCGTTGTCGCGCAGCAGTCGAACAGGGTGGAGCCGGGGATCAGCTCTCGAGGACGGCGAGCACGTCACGCGAGGACAGGATGAGGTATTCCTCACCGTTGTACTTCACCTCGGTGCCGCCGTACTTGCTGTAGATCACCTTGTCGCCGACCTTGATGTCGAGCGGGAGCCGCTGACCGTCCTCGAAGCGACCCGGACCGACAGCGAGAACCTCGCCCTCCTGGGGCTTCTCCTTGGCGGTGTCGGGGATCACGAGGCCCGACGCGGTGGTCTGCTCGGCTTCGACCGACTTGACGAGGATGCGATCCTCGAGCGGCTTGATGGAGACCGACACGGTTGGTTTACCTCCGACGATTCGTCTGTTTGGAGGCGACCGCGGGCCTGTCGTCGCGGGGCCAGGCCCGGTGTCGCTTGGTTGGGACGCTGGCACACTCGGGGTGAGAGTGCCAACGTCGAACACACTAGGCAACCGTTAGCACTCCGTCAACCCGAGTGCCAGCAGCACGTAGGGTTGGAGCGCGAGGGAGAGGCGGCCAGGTGGCGGAGCTGCGTACCGCGGAGGGGCGGGCCCTGCTCGCCGCCGCCGTACGCGGGCTGGACGCGGGCGACGACGTGCTGCCCCTCGCGACGGCGCTTCGGGCCGACGGTTCCGACCCCGCGCTGGTCGCCGTGGCACTGACCCAGGCGCGGCTGCGGATCCGCGCACGGGCGAAGTTCGGGGTGGACGCCGACCGGATGTACTGGACCGCGGCCGGGCTCGAGCAGGCCACGCGGGCGTCGGTGGCGGCGCACCGCGCCGAACGGTACGCCCGGGTGGCGCCGCACCTGCTGGCCGACCTGTGCTGCGGCGTCGGCGGCGATCTCGTGGCCTTCGCGCGGGCCGGTCTCGAGGTGCTGGGCGTCGACCACGACCCGGCGACCGTCGCCGTCGCCCGCGCCAACGTCGACGAGCTCGACCTGGCGGCCCGGGTGGACGTACGGCAGGACGACGTGACCACGACCGACCTCACCGGGTGCGATGCCGCGTTCATCGACCCGTCCAGGCGGACCGCATCGGGGCGCCGCCGCTTCGATCCCGAGGGCTACTCGCCGCCGTTGTCGTACTCGCTCGCGCTGGCCGGCCGCATACCCGCCACCGGGCTCAAGGTCGCACCAGGGATCCCGCACGAGCTCGTGCCGGCGGCCGCCGAGGTCGAGTGGGTCTCCGTGGGCGGCCACGTCAAGGAGGCGGCGCTGTGGTTCGGCCCGCTGACCGACGCAGCCGGCCGCCGGCGCGCGACCCTGCTCCCCGCCGACGGCACGGGCACCACGGGCACCACGGGCGGCTCAGCCGTGACGCTGCTGGACGACCCCACCCTCGGGGCGCCTCCCGTCGCTGCGGCCGGGCGGTACCTCCACGAGCCGGACGGCGCGGTCATCCGGGCTGGCCTGGTCGCCGAGGTCGCCGACCTCCTCGACGGGTGGCTCCTCGACCCGACGATCGCGTACGTGAGCACCGACTCCGAGGCCAGGTCGCCGTACACGCGGCGCTACGCGGTCGAGGAGGTCGTACCGTTCCAGCTCAAGCGGCTGCGCGCCCTCCTGCACGCCAGGGGGGTCGGCGACGTCGTGGTCAAGAAGCGCGGCACCGCGGTCGAGCCGGAGGAGCTGCGGCGGCGGCTGCGGCTGTCCGGCGACGGCCCGACGCGCACCCTGGTGCTCACCCGGGTGTCCGGCGCACCTCTCGTCCTCGTCTGCGACCCCGCGCCATGACTGACCTGCCCCGGCTCCTTCCTGGCCGAGACAGACGCCGGTTGGCCAGCCGGCCGGGCAACCCGCCCCGGTTTCAGCCAAGCCGGGCGAGGACCAGGTCAGGCCAGGACCTGGGTGACCGGCATCGAGGAGTCGGCGGCATGGTCGAGGGCCGACGGTGCCCGGCCGCGGCGTACCAGCTCGGCGCCGAGCGCCGCCACCATCGCCCCGTTGTCCGTGCACAGGCCGGGGCGGGGCACCCGCAGCCGGACCCCGGCGGCCGCGCACCGCTCCTCCGCCACGAGGCGCAGCCGGGAGTTCGCAGCGACCCCGCCGCCGAGGACGAGGTCGGCGGTCCCGTGCTCGCGTGCGGCGCGCACGGCCTTGGCGGTGAGCACGTCGACGACCGCCTCCTGGAAGGCGGCGGCGACATCGGCGACGGGTACCGGTTCGCCGTCGCGCTCCCGCAGCTCGACCCACCGCGCGACGGCCGTCTTGAGGCCGGAGAACGAGAAGTCGAACCGGTGCTCGGCCCCGTCGGCCAGGTCCCGCGGCCCCATCAGGCCGCGCGGGAACGCGATCGACGCGGGGTCGCCCTCGCGGGCCGCCCGGTCGACGTAGGGCCCGCCGGGGAAGGGCAGGCCGAGCACGCGCGCCACCTTGTCGAAGGCCTCGCCGGCCGCGTCGTCCATGGTCTGGCCGAGCTTGCGCACGTCGGAGGTCACGTCGGGTACGAGCAGCAAGGACGAGTGGCCGCCGCTGACGAGGAGGGCCAGCGTCGGCTCCGGCAGGAGGCCGTGCTCGAGCTGGTCGACGGCGACGTGGGCGGCAAGGTGGTTCACGCCGTACAGCGGCCTTCCCAGAGCCAGCGCGAGCGCCTTGGCAGCGGCGTCTCCGACGAGCAGGGCGCCGGCGAGCCCCGGGCCCGCCGTGACCGCGAGGGCGTCGACGTCGCCGAGCCGGATGCCCGCGGTCGAGCAGGCGCGCTCGATCATCGGGACCATCGCCTCGAGGTGCGCCCGGCTGGCCACCTCGGGTACGACCCCCCCGAAGCGTTCGTGCTCGGCGACGCTGGACGCCACGGCGTCGGCCAGCAGCGTGGTACCGCGGACGATGCCGACGCCCGTCTCGTCGCAGGACGTCTCGATACCGAGAACCAGCGGGCCGTCGCTCACGAGGGCAGCCGCAGTCGCATGACGAGCGCGTCGAGACCCGGCCCGTAGTAGCCGCGGCGTACCGAGATCCGTTCGAAGCCTGTTGCCGCATAGAGGGATTGGGCGGCGATGTTGTCGTCGCGCACCTCGAGCAGCACCTGCGAGCAGCCGCGGCGTCGGGCTTCGGCCAGGAGCTCGTCGAGCAGCTGCCGGCCGAGTCCCTCGCCCTGCCGGTCGAGGCGCACGGCCACGGTCTGCACGTCGGCCTCGCCCTGCACGACGACCAGGCCGGCGTACCCGACGATCGACCCGCCGGACTCGGCCACCACGTAGTAGCGCGTCTCGGGCACGCCGGCCAGCTCGGACCAGAACCCGGCGGCAGTCCACGGGTCTGCCGAGAACACGGCACCCTCGATGGCCAGGACCGGTTCGACGTCCCACCAGCGCATCGGTCGCAGCGTCGCCGCAGGCGCGGGCGCGGGACCCGGGTGAGCCGTGGTCACGCGAGCACCCGCTTGCGCCCGCTCGGCGGCGTGGCGTCCGGGCGTCGCAGGTACAGCGGGTACGCCGGGAGCAGCTCGCCACCCGTCGACATCCGGTGGACCGCGACCTCCGCCAGGGCACCCGCCGAGAGCGTCGCCGCCTGCCCGTCGGCGAAGTCGTACAGCTCCGTCCCGGGACCCACGACCGGACGGCCGGCCAGCAGCGGCGCCACGTCACCGGGCCGGGCGACCGCGGCGGTGCCGACGCGCGTACGGCGATCGGCGTAGGCGGCCCAGTAGACCTCGCGCCGGCGGGCGTCGGTGACCACCCCGAACGGTCCGTCGATCCCGCTCGCCCATGCGAGCGCGTCCAAGGAGCAGATGCCGTGGACGGGGANGCCGAGCGCCGCGGACAGCGTCAGCGCCGTCACGACTCCTACGCGCAGGCCGGTGAACGGGCCGGGGCCGACCCCGACGGCGACGTCGCTGAGGTCTCCCGGCTGCGCGCCGACCTCGGCGAGCACCGTCGCGATCCGGGGCGCGAGCAGCTCACCGTGCCGCCGGGCGTCCACCACCGTCGACCCCGCGACTATGCGCGTGCCGTCGTGCAGCGCCGCCGTCACCGCCGGCGTCGACGTGTCCAGCGCGAGCAGCAGCACCGGCCCAGCCTAGGGCCGCGTGCCTGGCGACCCCGCCGCCCCACTCCCCCCACCGCCGCGTTGATCATGGGCAGATGGCCCCCGTTTCATGATCCACATGGGCCGTTCGTCCATGATCAACGGGGAGGGGGAGGGGCGGGGGCGGCCCAGCGGGGGCCGACGCCGACCAGGTGTACGACGCGGAGCTCGGCCGCCGCCGCCGGACCTTGCTCGATGGTGATCTCGAGGCGGTCGTCCGCCAGCCCCTCCACCTTGCCCTCGCCCCACTCGACCACGGTGACCGACTCGTCCAGGGAGGTGTCGAGGTCGAGGTCGTCCACCTCGAAAGCGTCGCCGAGCCGGTACGCGTCCACGTGCACGAGCGGCGGGCCCGCGACGAGCGACGGGTGCACCCGTGCGATCACGAAGGTCGGCGAGGTGACCGGGCCGCGNACGCCGAGGCCGGCCCCGATGCCCTGCGTGAGCGTCGTCTTCCCGGCGCCCAGCCCACCGGACAGCACGACGAGGTCGCCGGCCCGCAGCCGGCCGGCCAGCGCGCGCCCCAGCGCCTGCATCGCGGGGCCGTCCGGCACCTCGAACCGCTCGGCGGTCGAGGGCCTGCTCACGCCAGCATCCCGGCCACCCACGCCAGGTCGTCGCGCAGCGCCGCGAGCGGCGCCCCGTTCGGCCCGAACCGCAGCGCGGCCGAGGGGTGGTAGGTGACGACGACGCGGCGCCCTCCGACCTCGTGCACGACGCCTCGCGAGGCGCCGAGCCGGACGCCTCGGCCGAGGAACCACTCGGCGGCCGTCCCGCCCAGCGTGACGACCAGCTCGGGGTCCGCCAACGCGAGCTGGGCCTCCAGCCACGGCCGGCAGGCCGCCACCTCCGTACGCGACGGCTTGCGGTTGGCCGGCGGGCGGCACCGCAGCACGTTGACCACGCCCACCCGTGACCGGTCGAGACCGGCCCACTCGAGCACCCCGTCCAGCAGCTGCCCAGCCCGCCCCGCGAAGGGAACGCCCGTGGAGTCCTCGGTCGCACCTGGTGCCTCGCCGACCAGCAGCACGCGCGCGCCCGCCGGGAGCACTCCAGGCACCACCTGGGTACGGGAGGCGGCGAGCGCCGCGCAGCGGGTGCACCCGCTGATCCGCCCGGCGAGCTCGTCCCAGGCCGACTCCGCAGGAGGACTCATCGCACTCTCGGGAAGGACCGGTCGAGCAGGTCCCGCAACCGCGCGTTCACCTCGTCGGGGTACTCCAGCATGAGCATGTGGCCGCACTTCGCCAGGGTGACCAGCTGGGCGCCGGGGACAGCGGCGGCGATGTCCTCGCTGTGCCCGGCCGGGGTGAGGAGGTCACCGTCGCCCACGATCACGAGGGTGGGTACGGCGCCCAGCACCGGCAGCGCGTCCAGCTTGTCGTGGTCGTCGAACGCCCCGAAGAAGTCCGCGACCACCTCGATCGGGGTGCCCGCGTTCATCTGCGCCACGAAGTCGACGGCCGCGGCCGGCACGTCGGAGGCGAACGAGTACATCCGCGTCAGCGCGAACTCGAGGTCGTTGCCGGTGCGTCGCCCCAGCTCGACCAGCCGCGGAGCCCGACCGAGCAGCGACATCACGCCCGGCGCGGCCCGGTGCAGGACCCGAGCGGCCACCGCGGGCACGCCCAGCGTCACCTCGGCCAGCCGTCCGGCGCTCGTCGACATGAGCACGACGCCCACGACCCGCGGCCCGAACAGCTCCGGCGCCGCCGCCGCGAGCGCCATCAACGTCATGCCGCCCATGGAGTGCCCGACGAGGACGACCGGACCCTCGGGGACGACCGCGTGGAGGATCGCAGCGAGGTCGAGGCCGAGCCGGTCGATGTCGACCGGACCAGGCTCACCACGCCCGGACCGCCCGTGCCCGCGCTGGTCCCAGTAGACGCAGCGCGCGGACCCGGACAGGGCGATCCGCTGGTGGTGCCAGCAGTCCAGGTTCAGCGCGTAGCCGTGGCAGAAGACGACCGTCAGGCCCGCGTACGTCGCGCCGGGTCTCGGCTCGTCGACCTCGACGTACAGCTCGACGCCGTCGTCGGCCGTGACCACTCGGGGCGGTGAGTGCACCGTCCCGTAGGCGAGGGCGTGTGCCTCGGCCTCGCGCATCGGGCGCCCGAGCATGCGCCGTTCCACGACCGAGCCGACCGCGGCGCCCGCCGCGAGGACGCCGACTCCGAGCCCGAGCAGCCCCGCGCGCGGTGCGGCGCTCACGAGGTACCCGCCGCACCGACGACGACTCGAGGGACGCGTGGTCCGATCCGCGCCACGATCTCGTACGACACCGTGCCGCACGCCCGGGCCCAGTCCTCGGCCCCCGGCTCGCCGGAGTCGCCCGGTCCGAACAGCAGCACCTCGTCGCCCTCGGCTGCCGCGGAGTCCTCGAGGTCGACGACGAACTGGTCCATGCAGACGGCGCCGGCCACCTGCCGCACCGCCCCGGCGGCCAGCACCGGACCGGTGTTGGTCGCGTGTCGGGGGATGCCGTCGGCATAGCCGAGGGGTACGAGGCCGAGGGTCGTCTCCCGGGTCGTGGTGTACCGGTGGGAGTACGAGACGCCCTGGCCGGCAGGCACCCGCTTGACGAGCGCGAGGCGGGCGCCGAGCGTCATCACCGGGCGGAGCCCGAGCCCGGCGGGCGCCGACAGGTCGGGCACCGGCGACAACCCGTACACGGCAAGGCCGGGACGGACCAGGTCGAAGTGGGTGTCCGGACGGGTCAGTGTGGCTGCGGAGTTGGCCAGGTGGCGCACCTCGGGCCGTGCTCCCGCTGCCTCGGCGCTCGCTACCGCAGCACGGAACGCCTCGAGCTGACGGTCGGTCGTCGGGTGGTGCGGCGCGTCGGCGTACGCGAGGTGCGACCAGAGCCCCACGACCTCGACCGTGCCGTCGGCCTGGGCGGCCAGCGCGTGCCGGACCAGCTCGTCCCACGCGTCGGCCGGGCTCCCCGCGCGCCCGAGCCCGCTGTCGATCTTCAGGTGCAGCCGAGCCGGTCGCTCGGCGGCGAGGCCGGCGCGGGCCGCCGCGGCGACGGCCCAGGGCGCGCTCGCCGACACGTCGACGTCCGCAGCCACGGCGTCGACCCAGGCGTCGTCCGGGTCGAGCAGCCAGGACAGGATCCGCGGCTCGGTGATCCCCGCCGNGCGCAGCGCGAGAGCCTCCTCGAGCAGCGCGGTGCCGAGCCAGCCGGCGCCCGCTTCGACGGCCGCCCGGGCCACCGGTACCAGCCCGTGCCCGTACGCGTCGGCCTTGACCACGGCCATCACCTGGGCCGAGCCGGCCCGGGCGCGCAGCTCGGTGACGTTGCCGCGTACGGCGGCGAGGTCGATCGTCGCTGTCGCGCGCTGCACCGTCACCCGGCGATCCTGGCACGGGGCGGGAGCAGGGCGGCGAGGGCCCGCGGGACCGCCGCGGCCACGTCGAGCGCCGTCACCGGACCGCCCTCGGACGCGACCCTGGCCGCCAGCCCGTGCACGAAGGCGGCGTGCACGGGCGCCATCGCGCCGAGCCCGGCAGCGAGCAGCGTCCCCGTGATGCCGGACAGCACGTCGCCGCTGCCGGCGGTGGCGAGCCACGACGTGCCCGTCGGGTTGACGAACGCAAGCCCTCCGGGCTGCGCGACAACGGTGGTGCTCCCCTTGAGGAGGACGGTGACGCCGAGGTCGGCGGCGAGCCGGCGGGCAGCGCCGAGGCGGTCGTCACCGACCGCACGGCCGAACCGCTCGTACTCGCGGTCGTGCGGCGTGAGCACCGTCGGCGCGGCGCGGCCCCGGACCAGCTCCGGGTGCTCGGCCAGCACGGTCAGCCCGTCGGCGTCGACCAGCACCGGTACGTCGGACGCCAGGGCGGTACGGACCGCGGCGACCGCCTCCGGACCCGTACCCAGGCCCGGCCCCACCACCCAGGCCTGCACCCGCCCGTCGCCGAGCACCGCCTCTGGCCAGCGCGCGCGCACGGCGTCGGCAGCCGCACCCTCGCCGACGAAGCGAACCATGCCAGCCCCGGCCCTCAGCGCGGCACCCACGCACAGCACCGCGGCACCGGTGTAGGCGGGCGAGCCGGCGACGACGCCGACCACGCCNCGGGTGTACTTGTCGTCGTCAGGCCCCGGCTGGGGCCACGCCGCNGCCACGTCGTCGGCCTCCAGCACNNGTACGGCGGCCTGGGCGCCGTCCAGGTGCGGGCCNAGGCCGATGTCGACCAGCTCGACCACGCCGCTTCGCGCGTGCCCCGGCCCGACGAGCACCCCCGGCTTCAGGCAGCCGAAGGTCACGGTCACGTCCGCGGTGAACGCCGCCCCCTCGACCCGGCCGGTGTCCGCGTCGACCCCGCTGGGCAGGTCGACGGCCACCCGCCACGCCCCCGACGCGTCCACGGCCTCGACCAGCCGTGCGACCGGCTGGCGCAGGCCGCCGACCCCGCCGATGCCGACCACCCCGTCGACGACGAGGTCAGCCTTGGCGAGGAGGTCGCCGGAGGTGGCGTCCCCGCCCGGGTGCGCGCGCCCGCCCGAGCGCCGCAGCGCAGCGAGGCCGGCCTCGTGGGTGCGCGACCCCAGGAGCACCGCGTCGACCCGGGCGCCGCGCCTGGCCAGCCGCGCCCCCGCGTACAGGGCGTCGCCCCCGTTGTCCCCGCTGCCGACCAGCAGCACCACCCGCGACCCGTACACGGGGCCCAGCAGGGCGGCACAGGTACGGGCCAGACCGTCCGCGGCGCGGCCCATGAGGGTGCCGTCCGGGAGGGTGGCCATCAGGGCCGCCTCGGCGGCCCGGACCGCCGCCACCTCGTAGCCGCTACGCATCGGCCACCTCGGTGGCCGGCCCGGTAGCCGGCCCGGTGGCCGGCCCGTCGCCTTCGGCGACGACGAGTGCGGAGGCGATCCCCGCGTCGTGCGACAGCGAGAGGTGCCACCGCTCGATCCCGAGGGCCTGGGCGGCCGCCGCGACCGTGCCACGAAGGACCAGCGAGGGGCGACCCGACGAGGCGGACACGACCTCGCAGTCCTGCCAGGCCAGGCCAGCCGGCGCGCCGAGCGCCTTGGCCACCGATTCCTTGGCCGCGAACCGGGCCGCCAGGGAGGCGGGAGCAAGGCCACGCTCCGCCGGAGTGAACAGCCGCTCCAGCAGCCCGGGCCGGCGCGCGATGATCCCCTCGAACCGCGCGATGTCGACCACGTCGACGCCCACTCCGAGGATCACGCCACCCAGCCTAGGCTCGCGCGTCCCCCACGCTCGCTCCAGCGGCTCCTGAACGACATCCCGTATGCAGATGTCGTTCAGGACCCGCGCGCCGGGGTAGGTTCGAAAGATCCGTTCGCTCGCTACGGGGGAGTCTTCATGACGCGTCCTGCTGTCCTGCGCCGCCTGGTACCTCTGGTCGCCACCGCCACAGTCGTGGCCGGTCTCGCGGCCGTGTCCGCTCCGGCTGCCCATGCCTCGGGCGGTGCACCGGCCGGCTCGGTCCGCGCGCAGCACCGCACGGCGCAGGAGCTGGGTACCTTCCTGAGCGCCGACCGCATGCGGGCCTCCCGCGTGCTCAAGCAGGCTCGCAGCAGCCGCGCCGCCGCCAGCCTTCCGCCGTTCAACCGAGCCAACCTGGCGCCCGTGATCAGCGGGCCGACGCTGATCTTCACCCAGGTCGCGTTCCTGGCACCGACCAACATCCGCGAGACCATCGTCGCCAAGGACCTGAAGACCGGCGTCCTCACGGCCCTCCTGCCGGCGTCCACGACCATCTGCCCCTACGAGCCGCGCCTGTCCCCCGACGGCACCATGGTCGTCTATCTCGACTACGGTCCCGGCTGCCTGGCGCAGTCGGGCACGCTCAACGTGCTGACGCTCAGCGGCGGGGCCATCAGCACTCTGGTCACCGCGCCAGCCTTCGGCGACATCCAGCTCCCGAACTGGAGCCCCGACTCGTCGAAGATCCTCTACACGCAGGCGCAGTACACCTCGGGCGGGACCTTCGTCTCGTCCGCGTTGCTGACGATCCTGCCGACGGGTGGCAGCTCGACGCCGATCACGGGAGGCGGCCTGAACGGTTACGACGGGGTCTACTCCCCCGACGGCCTCAAGATCGCCTACGCGCCTATGTTGCCGCTGAGCGCGACCTACCTCGCGGTCATGAACGCCGACGGGACGAGCGTCTCCAACCTGACGCAGACCGCCTCCCTCTCGACGTTCTCGCCGATCCACCCGGCGTGGTCACCCGACGGGCACCTGCTGGTCTTCCAGTACTTCAAGGGGACGATCGGCACGAGTGACACCAACGGCATCGGGATCGCCCACGTCGACGACAGCGTCCCGGCCGGCGGACTCGGCGTCACCGGCGGCCTCAGCGACTCCTTCTTCCCCTGCTGGGCCCCGGACGGCACGGAGATCTACTACGACTCCGCGTCGCTGGACAGCTCGGGCAACCTGATCACCAACTCCCGGCTCTACGGCATGGACGTCGTCGGGCACCGGCGCGCGACCCTGCAGGCCGACAGCGCGCACGCCTACACCAGCCCGTCCTTCGCCGGTCCTGGGCTCGACACCGGTTCGGCGTCGACGTTCACCCCGGTGACGCCGACGCGGCTGCTGCCGCGCACCCCGCTGGGGCCGGGCGGCGTCCAGGACGTCCAGGTCACCGGCGTCGC
>JGI24140J50213_10000036_pt1 | contig 50798 bp, 41 predicted proteins | sample BarGraIncu00222A_FD_50213 | JGI IMG/M metagenome (IMG submission 50213)
CGTACTTTTGCACTGGAATTGTCCGATGGTGTAACTGGCAACACGTCTGTCTCTGGATCAGAAGAGTCCAGGTTCGAGCCCTGGTCGGACAACTTAAACAAATAAAGCACTTACATAATTTTTGTGAGTGCTTTTTTTATTCATTCAATCATTAAATGACCTTTTCATTTAATTTCTAATACAAATCTATCTTTCTGATTAAACGATCATCATGAAATGATTTAGATTTAAATAAAATGGTTTCAGTGTATTCTTCTATGAATTATTCAATTTGGCACAATTATTAGATTAATTTTAAAAGTCTTATTCATATATTTGTTAAAATAAATTAAAAAAGGAAATACTCCTAAGTATTAAGATTGGATTTCAATCATAATTATAGAATTAATATGAAAATTACTCTTCTAGGTCAAGGATTTGAATCCGATTCTGAACATTCTGTCGGAAATCAGTTAATTAATCTTTTTACCAATACAAGCTTTCATTCTTTCACTGGAATATCTGCTTTTACTCGATTAGAGGCAATAAATATACTGTCTCATTCTATTAAAGCAGCCAAACATCTTACTTCTGTTACAATAGTGACAGGTGTTAACCAAAATGTAACTTCTAAAGAAGCATTGGAAGCACTTTTAGAACTTGATATTAATTCGTATGTGTTTTTTGTCTCAAACTCTTCACCAATTTTTCATCCCAAAATTTATCTTTTTGAAGGTGAACTGAAATCAGAACTAATAATTGGATCTTCCAATCTTACTACTAGTGGATTATTTTTAAATGTCGAAACTTCCCTTCAAATTAGTATTGATCACAATATAGAAGAAGAGATGAATGTTATTCATCAACTCAAAGATTATTATCAAAGCATTTTTGATTTTTCGGACCCTAACCTTCAAAAAATTAGTAGGATATTAATTACTCTTTTATTTGAAGCCAATATTGTATCCACTGAAGCTGAATACATATTTAGACAAAATAAGGAAAAGAGGAAAGTTTATAGTGAGGCTGAAAAAAGTCTGTCTAAATTATTCCCAAGTAGAGTTTTCCCAAAACTTCCAAAAAGTTTATTACACCTTCGAAAGAAAACTAAAACCCTTTCAAAACCAAATAAAAATTCAAAAAACAATATTGAATCAATACAACTTTCTGATCCAATATGGAGTAAATTAAATTTGACATCCTCAGATATATTAATTCCAGATAAAAACACAACTCATACAACTGGTCGATTAAAACTCACGAAATCTATTTATGAAATAGACCAAACAACTTTTTTTAGATTTAACCTGTTTAAAGATTACATTTGGAGAACACGAACTAATTCTGATAAACAAGATTTGATATTGAACTTTAAGCTAGTAATTAATCAAGTAGACAAAGGAAATTTTAATTTAAAAATCACCTACAATCCTAAAGGTGATGCAAATCAGAAAAATTATAATACCCATATTTCATGGAAAGGAGTAGGGCATATAATTCGTGAAAACAACCTGGTTGGCAAAAATTTATTTCTATACAAGTATGGCAAATCAGAAAACCATGAACCTGATTATGTTATAATTATTGGATGAGATTTTTAAATATCTTGACTCTTTAAAAAATATTTTCAATAAACTTTTATTAGCTCATTATTTTACTTATCTTTGGACTGAAGTAGTCCAAAATGAAAACAGAAAAAACATTCGGAGAGACAATTAAAAAACTCCGTGAAGCGAAAAATCTTCCTTTACGCGAAGTTGCTGAGGCAGTGAATATTGACACTTCAATGTTAGGTAAGATTGAAAAAAACAATCGTAAACCCACAAAGCAACTGATTGAAAAATTTGCAAAGTTTTTTAATGTAAGTGAAAAAAAATTAATTATTGTTTTTCTTAGTGACACCATAGCGTATAAGGTTATGGATGATGAAAATTTTGCCAGAGAAGTTTTGAAAGTAGCAGAAAGAAAAGTAATGTATTTAAAAACGAGAAAACTTCTTGACCAATGAAGCTAATCACAGAAGCATCAGCAGAAAAATTAAGAGGCGGTTTTTATACACCTGAGCCTATTGCAGAATTTGTTTTACGTTGGGGAATTAATGGGAGCAACAACTTTGATATACTTGAACCAAGTTGTGGTGATGGTGTGTTTCTAGAACAAATTCTAACGCACCAAATGGAATATAATACCATTACTGCAATTGAATTTGACGAGGAAGAGTCACTAAAAGCAGATCAAATAAATTTGCATAATAAGTTAATCATCAATGGTGATTTCCACACATACTGCAATAATACATCACAACGCTTTGATTTAGTTGTTGGCAATCCACCATATATACGATATCAGTTTTTTGACAGACTACAGCAAATTGAAGCTGGAGACATTTTCATAAAAGCAGGTTTAACATATTCAAAACTCACTAATGCTTGGGTTTCATTTGTTGTCGGTTCATCTCTATTGCTTAAAGACAAAGGTGGAAGGATCGGATTTGTTTTACCAGCTGAGATTCTGCAAGTTTCATTTGCACTACAGCTTAGAAAATTCATTGCACACTTCTACAATAAAATAAATATTATTTCATTTGAGAAACTTGTGTTCCCAAATATTCAACAAGAAGTTGTTTTGCTTCTTTGTGAGAAGAACGAATCGAATACACATAATATTGAACACCTTGAACTAAAAGATGCAAGTGAGTTGCAGACACTTGATATTACTAGATTAAAAAGCCCAAAAAAGAAAATTGATTTCAAATCAAATAAATGGACTTTCTATTTTTTGGAACAAGAAGAAATTGACTTTTTAGAAAACATTGCGAAACGTAGAAACATCCCCTTACTTGGAAAGTTTGCAAATGTTGAAGTTGGGATAACTACAGGTTCAAATGATTTCTTTACTGTTCCTTTGACAACAATTGACGAATATGATTTATCTGATTACGCAAAACCTATGGTTGGTAGAAGTGTTCAAGTAAATAGTGTAATCTTTACAGAAGAGGATTGGGAGAAAAATAAGTACTCGAAAGCGAAAGCACATTTGCTTGTTTTTCCAGATGGGAAAAACCTTAACAGGAAAAATGGAGCTGTTAGATATATTGAATATGGAGAAAGTCTTGGAATTCATAAAGGATATAAGACAAGTATTCGAAATGATTGGTTTGTAGTGCCATCACTCAAAATTTCTGATGCTCTATTTATAAGAAGAAATAATCTTTATCCCAGATTGATTATCAATCAGGCTGCAGCATATACCACAGACACTATGCACAGGGTTTTTGTAAGAGAAGGAACAGAAATCAAGGCATTGACAGCTAGTTATTACAATTCACTGTCACTTGCTTTCACAGAGGTTTCCGGTAGAAGTCATGGTGGTGGTGTTTTAGAGTTAATGCCAAACGAAGCAGAAAGAATTTTACTCCCGTATCACAAAGATAATGCTTCATTACTTCCACAAATTGACAACCTTATCCGAAACAAGACTGATATAGAAGAGATTGTAAAGATCACAAACCAGATAATCCTAAAAGAGCATTATGGTTTTACACAAGATGAAATAACGATGGCTCATTGTATTTGGAAGAAACTCTCTTCAAGAAGATTAAACAGAGGAAAATAAAACTATCATTTTAATCGCCTTTACTATTTTTCGATTTAATAAAAGTTTTAATCATAGTTCAAACTTTTACCAAAAAAAGGAAAAGTTTTAATCATAATTAAAACTCTTTTCCTTCACTGTTATTCAAAAAACCAATCCCAGAATGAAGAAAATGGTAAAATGGGTCAGGCCCCCGATTAATTACTAAGAAGAATACACTCAATCCATTAAGCTCCAACAGTACCTGTTTTGACTTCCCCGGCTCGTTTGTAATTGGCGATAATCACTCCGCTTGGGGTCATTATACTCTCTGTTAGTGTGAATGCTGCCGGAATCGTGCCATTGTCAAACAATTTTTTACCTTTACCTAGCGTCAACTAACGGGAAAATTTTGAGCCGGAGTTCGTCAACTAAATCATTTTCGAGTAGTGCCTGGATGAGATTGCCGCTACCCCAAACCTGAATGTCTGAACCTTCTGAATTTTTGAGCTTTTCGATATCTGCAAAGTTCTTGAGGAAAATTGAGTTTTGCCATTCTAATTTTTTCATGGTCCTGGACATAACGTATTTTGTGGGAAGGAAATGGGGACGACCCAATTTCCTTCTGAATCATTTATTCCTAAAATACATATATCCAATTCAGATGTGATTTATACTCCCATTGGTACATCAGCATTTTGTAAGTTAATGGACAAAGTATATTCAAGGGTTAGGTAATATTCTGATAAATTCAATAACATTTAATAGAATTTATTTGTTTCCAGATTAATTCTGAAAGAAAAAAATGAACTTTGAAAGACTAAGGTGCTTATTTGAATTAACAACTCATAAAAAAGAAAAAATGAACACTCAAAATATAAAAACAAATGTACCACTGAGCTTTAACCAAATTGTTGATATCGTTCAGCAACTATCACCAAAGGAAAAAACGCAGCTTATAACTCTTCTTTGGGATGCAACCGATGATAAAGATATTGTTATCACGGAAAAACATCAGAACATAGTTAGAAACAGGTTGAAAAAGATGGAAGAGCAGCCTGAAAGTGGTCTAAGTTGGAAAGAGATTGAAAAGAAAATAAAGCTGTAAAAAATGGCTTATAATTTGATCTTTGCGCCGGAAGTTTATTCCTGGACTTGCAGGAAAGTATCAATTGGTATAATGAAAGAAAAACCGGTTTGGGATTAAGATTCTTTCGGGCTGTAAAAGAACAAATAACTCAGATTAGGAAAACCCCTTTAAGCATTGCTGTTAGGTATGATGACGTTCGATGCAGTAAAGTAAAAAGATTTCCTTATATGATTCATTTTGTGTTTTCACCAATGACAAGACAGATTAAGATAATTTCAGTCTTTAGTATATATAGTGACCCAAAGATATGGAACGAACTGACTGATTGTTTTAACATTAAGTTCTTTTGAAGGGAAACCTCATTTCAGTAGCTCCTCCATGTTCGGCTCTTTTTTTATCTGTTCCGGGGACCGGTCTATTTCTATAATTTGGTCATCCGAGCAGATCATTTCAAGCTTATCATTTTGAAAATCATATCTCAGGAAAAAATACGGACACTTTCCCCCGAAAAGTGGTTCCTGTTTTGGTGTAGGCCAACCAATGGGTAACTTCCTGCAAAAATCTATGTTCACAAAATACTGGTCATCACGATAAAATCCAACATAATACCTTTTGTAACTTCTAAGCATTTGTTTTATGTTACATTCCGGATTGGCAAAGTAATTAAGGACTCTGTACTGATCTGCAAGCGATGTTATCATTCCCGATAACTTTTTCTCAATTATTGCTATTGCACGATTATTCGGAATATATTTCGCCATTCTGGTGTTAGGAAGTTTCAGATAATAGGGTTTCAAATCCACAACCCCTTCATAATTCCCTGTCTTGATATAACGAAACTTCTGGCCACTGGAAGCAAATGCCATCAGTAGGAAAACAAACAGGCCTAAAATCTTAATACTTTTCATGGTTTAAATGTACTAAAGATTTCAATTCTTTAAAACACTTTATCGCTTTCATTTATGGACGAATATTTTTATAAAAACAGATACATTTTCATCTATAGACGAACAATTTATATTTTTAAACAAATTATTCGTCCACGGACGAATAATTTGAACCCATTCAAAAATACTGGTGAATGTGGGGGAAGTCCCAAATTAATTTCAAAAATTAACATGAAATTTTTAAAAGAAACACTATCAATCCATCAAGCTCCAACAGTACCTGTTTTGACTTCTCCGGCCCGTTTGTAATTAGCGATAATCACTCCACTCGGGGTCATTATACTCTCAATTAGTGAGAATGCTGCCGGAATCGTGCCATTGTCAAACAATTTTTTCCCTTTACCAAGCGTCAACGGGAAAATTTTGAGCCGGAGTTCGTCAACTAAATCATTTTCGAGTAGTGTTTGGATGAGCTTGCCGCTGCCCCAAACCTGAATGTCTGAACCTTCTGAATTTCTGAGCTTTTCGATATCTGCAAAGCTATTGAGGAAAACCGAGTTTTGCCATTCTGACTTTTTCATGGTCCTGGACATGACGTATTTTGTGACCTTATTGATACCTGGCCAAAAGTCTGCATGTTCTGGCCAGTAGCTGGCCCAGATCTCAAAAGTTTTTCTGCCCAAAAGAAGATCTGCTGGTTGCATCTCTTTTTCAATGACTTTATTAAAAACTTCGTCTCCATAAGATGCAACCCAACCGCCATATTTGAAACCGCCCGATTTATCTTCCTCAGGTCCACCAGGTGCTTGCATTACTCCATCTATTGTAATCATTGATAAGACGATTATTTTTCTCATAATCCAAAGGTGTTAATTAATTAAGACTTTAAAACAATTAGAAAAATAAAAATGTTTAACCAGGTCTTTACTCCAAAAACATTCCTGAAAATAAATTACCGATACCCATAAACCGTAAAAATGATAATCTTTCCTTTTCTATTACACTGTGTTTAGTATTGTTTTTTAATTAATTTTACCCACTTGACCATAGGTAAATAGGGATAGTCTCTATTTATTTCATTAAGAAATGTTGGAAGACTAAAAAACAATGACTTGTAGCTGACTGCTTCTTAACTAAATCACTTAGATTTAATGATTTAATGGAATATATTTATGAATGATCGGGATAAAATCGAAGAGGCACTCGTTTTTGATTTAGAAGAAGTTAGTTTTACTGATCTCTTCAACATTGAGGAACTTCAACGTTTTCAGGATTTATTTGCTGAAACACATGAAGTTGCTTCTATCATTATACACCCTGATGGCACCCCAATTACCAAACCAAGTAATTTCACACACCTTTGCAAAGACATTATTCGCAAAACAGAAAAGGGTTGTGCCAACTGTTTTCATTCTGATGCCATACTTGGCCGCAATAATCATGCTGGTCCAATTATACAATCTTGTTTAAGCGGCGGTTTATTGGACGCCGTAGTAAGCATTACGGTAGGGGGCAATCATATCGCAAACTGGCTCATCGGACAAATACGTTACGATAATGGAAATGAAGAGCAGATGTTAGCATATGCAGATCAGATTGGGGCAAACCGTGAAGATTTTAAGCTGGCACTGAATAAAGTACCAATAATGTCTTTGGAGAAATTTAATAAAATAGCGCAAATACTTTATTTCTTAGCCAATGAGTTATCGGCTAAATCATATAATAAACTGAAACTTCAATTACAAATTGACAAACTTGAAATTGTCACAAAACAACTCGAAGAAAGCAGGGAAATTCTTTCCACCACGTTATATTCTATTGGCGACGGAGTAATTTCAACCGATATTAATGGATTGATCGTCAACATGAATCCTGTAGCTGAAAAACTTTGTGGTTGGGATTTAGTTGATGCCAAAGGAAAAGTACTGACTGATGTTTTCAACATTGTTAATTCAGAAACCCGGGAAAAAGTTCCTAATCCTGTTAATATAGTATTGGAATATGGCGACACTATTGAACTCGACAGCCATACAGTGTTAATTAACAACAAAAATGAAGAGTTTCATATTGCAGAAAGTGCGGCACCTATTCTCGATAAGAATGGAATCATAACCGGAGTCGTATTGGTGTTTTCAGATGTCACTGAGAAATATATTGCTCAAAATCAGCTTAAAGAGAGTGAGGAAAAATATAAGAAAGCTTTCAAAAACAGTAGTGATGCAATCAATATCAATAAACGAGATGGAACATATATCACTATTAATGATGGATTTACGAATCTCACGGGGTTTACGCAGAAAGATGTAGAAGGGAAATTATCAACAGAGATTAATATTTGGGCAATTCCTGAAGATTATGATAAGTTGATTGAAATTCTCAGAGAAAAAGGCTCTGTTAAAAACCTGGAAACAAAGTTCAGGTGCAAAGACGGTTCCCTGCTTACTGCTATTATATCGGCTGAAATCATCATGCTGAACAATGAACCTCATATTCTTACCATGACACGCGATATCACCGAACGCAAAAAAATGGAAGAATTAATTCTCAAAAGTAAACAGCAATATGAAAATCTGGTTTCCAATATTCCTGTTGGCGTATATATCCTGCTAACGAAACCCGATGGTACTTTTACGCTTGAATACGTCAGTCCCAGAATGGCTGAAATGCTCGATTTAAGTATTGATTATTTAATGTCAAGTGGCAATGCCATATTCAAAGCAATTCATCCTGATGATTTAGATAGTTTTGTCATATTAAATCAGGAAGGAATCCAAAAAAAGCAGCCTTTCGACTGGAAAGGACGTGCATTGATAAAAGGAAGTGTCAGATGGCTGCACTTCAGATCAAAGCCCCAGGAATTGGAAAACGGAGATACTTATTGGCATGGTTTGATTATTGACATCACTGAACGAATGATGGCCGAAGCAGAAATCAAATATCAGAACAATGAACTGGTTAAACTGGATGCCGAAAAGGATAAATTTTTCTCGATTATCGCTCACGATTTGCGCAGTCCATTCAATAGTTTTCTAGGATTAACGCAAATAATGGCTGAAGATTTACCAAGCCTGACAATGGCTCAGATTCAGGAAATTGCTTTAAAGATGAGCAAATCGGCCACTAATTTATTCCGTTTGCTCGAAAACCTGTTAGAATGGTCGCAAATGAAAAATGGCGCTTTTCCATTTAATCCTGAAGTAATTCAATTGCGTTTAATAGTCGATGGATGTATTGATTTAATTCAAGAGTCTGCCAAAAACAAAGACATTGAAATAACAAATGACATTGCACTGGGAATAGAAGTCCTTGCAGACCGAAACATGATTCAGACCATCATTCGCAACCTTCTTTCAAATGCATTAAAATTTACGCCCAAAGGAGGAAAAGTAAGTTTATCGGCTAAAGCTTCTGATAACCAATCCATCGAAATTGCCATAAGGGATTCCGGTATCGGAATGAGCCGGGATTTGATTAGTCAATTATTCCAGATTGATAAGAAAACAAATAGGTTGGGCACCGAAAATGAACCTAGTTCGGGCTTAGGATTGTTGCTTTGCAAAGAATTCGTTGAAAAGCAAGGCGGAAAAATCTGGGTCGAAAGCGAAGTTGGAATAGGAAGTACGTTTACTTTTTCAATCCCAATGGCTTAATGGTCAATTTTTATAAATTTTATAACTAATTTTACCTTCCTGATTCTTACACATTAATCAAAACTATCATGGAAAAGGTAAACAAAATCTGCCAGAGTTGTGGAATGCCCCTAAAGAAAGACGCTCTGGGTGGTGGGACAAACAACGATGGCTCAAAATCATTGCTCTATTGCAGTCATTGCTATCAATCCGGACAATTTACCAGACCCGATTTTACTGTCCAACAGATGAAAGAGCTGGTTGTTGAAAAACTGGTTGAAATGAAGTTCCCACGTTTCATCGCTAAACTTTTTGCCTTTAATATCCCCAAACTGGAGCGGTGGAAAACCACTTCAGAAAAATAACCCGATAAGTCACAGATCAAATCGAAAGTGAAAATCTTCATTTCACAAAAAAAAATGCTCCCTATATTCACCATAAAAATGAATCACTTTATTACATTCAGTTTAAAATTATCATTGGTGTTGCTGATGATCATTCCCATCCAATCAAAGGCTGCGGCTCCCAATGCCCCTTTTAATCTGAGGAATTCGGATAAAATCAACCCGGTCGGAGTCAGCGACAAACCTTATTTCGGATGGTATGTCAGCGATCCGGATAAGAATGAAATCCAAACCGGTTATCAGGTTTTGGTGGCTTCAACATTGGATAAACTGAATGCCAATACAGGTGACATCTGGAACAGTGAAAAAGTGATTTCAAGAAAACAAAACTATATCTTTTATGGTGGAAAACAGCTATCACCTGCAACCCGTTATTTCTGGAAAGTCAGGACCTGGGACAAGGATGGCAACGTCGGTCCTTATTCCGGAGCGGCTAATTTCGGAACAGGTTTGCTGACAAACAAAGACTGGGCAGGAGCAAAATGGATCAAACGAACGACCACTTCGCCGGATGATTATACTTTTTTTAGAAAGAAATCTGCTTTGCCCAACAAAACCATTCGACGTGCTATTGTTTACCTCAACGCTTGCCAGAGTTACGAACTTTATGTGAATGGCAAATTCATTGGTAAGGGCTCCGATAATCATTATCCACAGTATAGTTATTACAATGCCTGGGATATCACCTCTGCATTAAAAGCAAACAATGACAATGTAATCGCCTGCCTTACACATTGGTATGGTGGTGGTCAGGGCCGCGCAACAGGTTCACGTGGATTAATCGTTAAAACCATCGTCGAATATTCGGATCTAACAACTTCTACAATTTGTTCCGACAGCACCTGGAAACAAAAACAGGCCGAACAATGGGTAACCGGACAGCCGCAAAGAGGGGGAGAAGGCAACGGCAGGGTTGAAAAATTCGATTCCCGCAAAGTAATTTCGGACTGGAATACGCTGAGTTTTGATGATGCTGGATGGATGCCTGCAACAGTAATCGGACCACATCCTGTTGCTCCCTGGGTTGGAACACTGCGCACTGATCTCACAAGGGTTGTTGAAAACGAGATAAAACCTGTTACAGTTACCGACCTTGGAAAAGGCAAATATGTGATCGACCTTGGAAAAATCTATCCGGGAAATTTTAAAATCACCTTTTCAGGAGGAAAGTCAGGTGATTCTATACATATGTTTGGTGGATTTGTCTTAAACACCGATGGCACGGTTTCTACAAAAGTTACTCAGAGCACCAATCTGAATTACTACTTCATTCACAATGGCTCCAAAGCCGTCTTTAATCCAGCTGTTTATCTGGGAATCCGCTATTTACAGGTCGACAACTCCCCATGTGAATTAAATAAAGAAAATGTCAGTTATATTGTCCGACATTTCGAACTTGATCCTTCGCGTTCTGCTTTTACCTCTTCCGATAAGATGCTCAACAGTGTCTGGGAACTCATGAAACATTCCCTGATTGCCGGAGCGATGGAAGGATTTGTGGATACCCCGACCCGTGAAAAAGGCGCTTTCCTGGGAGATGGCTGGTCACAGGCCGTTCCTTCCATGAGCGTGATGGGAGACCGGACGATGAACAACCGCGTTTTGCAGGAATTCCTCGAGTCACAGGATCAGTATTGGCCCGACGGCAGACTGAATGCGGTCTATCCCAATGTTGACGGGGCACGCGATATTCCCGATTACACGCAATCTTACCTGGTTTGGGTTTGGGATTATTACATGCAAACCGGTAACGCCGAATTTCTGAAAATGAATTATGAGCGGTTAAAAAAGGTTGCCGATTACGTTAATACCTATAAAAACGATACTACTGGATTGATCCACAAGCTGAAAGGCGGTGGCGGATCATATCTGTATGGCATCATCGACTGGCCTCCGGCAATGAGATATGGTTACGATGTGAAAACCGAATCACGCACCGTGATCGATGCTTATGCCTATATCGACAACGACATTCTTTCAAAAATTGCAGGTGTTCTCGGGAATATTTCAGATCGGGACGCCTATAATCTGAAGGCGATGAATATGAAAAAAGCCATCAACACACTGTTGATCAACAAGGATGGCGTTTATATCGATGGTCTCTACAAGGACAAGTCACAGAGCGCCCATGTGTCGCAACATGCAAATATGTTCCCGATGGCGATGGGAATTGTCCCTGAAAAGAACTTTGAAAAGGTAACGGCGGAAATTGTCAACCGCAAAATGAATGTGGGAATGGTTACAGTCCGTTTCCTGCCTGAAGCGCTTGGAAAGGCAGATCAGGGACCACATATGATTGATTTATACACTAATACCGAATGGGATGGTTGGGCCAAGACGGTTTCGCTTGGCGGAACGGTCACGTGGGAATCGTGGGATGCGAACCTCAATGGAAACAGCATGTCACATCCCTGGGGCGCAGCAGGTCTGCTTGGGATGCAGGAATATATTCTTGGAATTCAGGTTTTAAAACCACAGCATGAGTTGATTCAGGTGAAACCTTTGGATTTCGATAACAAACTTTCCTTTGTTAAAGGAGTTTATCCAACGGACAAGGGAGATATCGTGATCGACTGGAACAAAAGTGCAAACGGCTACTCGATGAAATTGACAATCCCCGTAAACATAACGGCAAAAGTTTATGTTCCCAAAGGCGGAATAAAAGGCGTTTCTGTAAAAGTTGATGGCGTTGTCACAAAAGCAACCGAAGAAGGAAATTATCTTTTTGTTGAAAACATCGGCTCCGGATCACATACTTTCGAAAGGGAAACGGCAATTAAATAGCTGGAAAATATGATACTACCTCGCAGCAGAGCTGACGAGGTAATGCTGGACAACTTTTTACTCACGCTGCAGAGCTGCGGGGAATTAACCTCAAGAGATTTAAATTTGCCCGATGAGCATGAATATCAATTGAAATACATTTCTCCCCTCTTTTTTGCCCGTAGTTCATAAACATTAAAAAATGCAACCCCTTTGTATAATAATTTGTATGAATTAAGAAACATAGGAAGGACGAAATGAATATAACGGTTTGTTCCTAGTCCCGTAGGGACGTCATGATTGTAACCAAATGACTACCCCACTCTTAGTCCCGTAGGGATGACATATCATATCAACAATATACCTATGCCACCCCTCCGGGGCTTGATAGTGTGTATCCGTTAATATTACAATCATGACGTCCCTCTGGGACTTTCTACAATCCAGTGGCACATGCGTATTGAAAAAACAGAATACTACAAAGAATCTCTTGGAAAAAATTAGCTACATCGGCGGGCATCAACATTAAAAGTTAATTCCCTAAGGGCGAAAGATATATTATTTCGATTATTCTATTGATATTCATGCCCAACGGACAAAATTTTATATCGTATTATAATCCCAATTGGTTACAGAGCTTTTCCATTTCGACTTCCGCCGATTCCATTGAACCGGTTTTCATCAACGTCAAATTTTCCTGGTTATCAGCATCATAAAGCAATATTCTAAAATCCTTTTGTTCAATATCAAGACTGCGATTTCCCCGGCTGAAAGCGCTCCAGGTAATATTGGATTCTTCAATCCCGATTTTCATGGAAGGCACAACAGGAATCCATTTCCCTGTTGTGATAAATCCAAAAATATTATTTGAAAATTTAATTCTTTTCAGCTCAAAATCAATGAAAGTGCTGGTTGAAGTAAAGCCCACAAAAGCCCCAAGTACAATCAGAATGATTCCATAAAATAAGCTAAAGATTGTGATGATTCCGACAACAAATAAAACAATGCCAGCCGTGGACCCTATGGGCCCGAACGATTTATCCAGTTTGTTATTTGTTATCATATTATGTTGATTTATTTTATCAAACCATTACCTTTTCTGATTTCATTCAACCTTGCCCTCAGCTTTTTGACGACATCCGGCATAGCGGCATAAAGATTGACCTTCTCCTGCGGATCATTAATCATGTCGTAAAGCTGTCCTGCAAATTTATCAGGTTTAGCCTCTTTGGTCCATCCACCGCTGCCATTTCCATCTACAAATTTCCATTTTCCCGAACGCAACGCGAACATCCCATTTATTGAGTGATGGATCATTTCGGTCCGGCTTGTTTTAGATGTCGATGTTCCTTTGAATGCAGACAACATGCTGAAACTGTCCTCTCCGGCTCCAGGTTCTACAGTTTGTCCTGTAAGTTCTACGCAAGTAGAAAAGAAATCTGTCAGGCAGATCAAATCTGAATTTACGGTTCCCTTTTTAGAAACATTTGGCCATCGAACCAGGAACGGAATGTGATGTCCACCATCCCAGATATCCGACTTTTCGCCCTTGAAAATATAATTGGCATCGTGTTTTGGAAAAGCCTCTTTGTCGCCCGCTTTCCAATCGGCACCATTGTCACTGGTGAAAATTACGATGGTGTTTTCTTTTAATCCTTTTTTGTCAATGGCGTCCAGGATCCGGCCAACAACATCGTCAACATGGCAAACATAATCGCCATACGTTCCGGCACCCGATTTTCCTTTGAATTTAGCTCCCGGCAACCAGGGTGTATGCGGAGAGGGGAGCGTGACATACAGGAAAAAAGGCTTCGGAGACGAATACTTTTCGATATAATTTACGGCCTTATCCGAAAAATGATCCAGCGTTTGGGTGATATCGAAATCGGCAGAGGCCAATCCTTTTCTCCAGAATACACCCCTTGGCGTGCTTGATCCGGCCATCATTTTCATCTTCGGGTTTTCAACTTTCCGGTTCTCGATATACACATAGGGATTCATGTCCAGGGAAGCCGGAATGATATAACTGTAATCGAAACCATGATCATTGGGGGTATCTGTCAATGGCAGAGAATAGTCAACATTCGATCCGGGAACAACTTTATTGGCAGAATCCAGTTCCGGTTTGAGGTTTTTTGATATTCCCCATTCCAGACCCAAATGCCATTTTCCAACAATGGCGGTTTGATATCCGGCCTTTTGAAGAATCTGTGGTGCCGTGGTCCTGGTCTTTTCAATCAACGGCTCAGAATATCCACCCAAAACGCCTTTTTTCAGCGTCGAACGAAAAGCATATCGTCCACAGAGAATCCCATACCGTGTTGGGGAACTGACTGCAGAATTTGAATGAACATTGGTGAAAATCACACCCTCTTTGCTCAAACGGTCCATGTTGGTCGTAGGAATCTGAGAGTTGGGATTCAGGCACTTCAAATCACCATATCCCAGATCGTCGGACAAAATATAAACGATATTGGGTTTATTCTGTGCAGCTGCTGTTAAAGATGCAGCCAATCCGAAAGTCAGAAGCGACATTTTCTTCATTATCTATTGAATTGATATTAAATATTTTAACTTTTAAAATATAAACTGTAAACGTTCACAGCTTTAATCGCAATAAATGTAATCAATTTCCCAAATTTGGAAGCGAAAGAATATTTCTTCACTTTCCCGGAAATTTGAATTTAAAAAATTTCAATAAAAGTTCGAAAATGAAAAGATCATCAAAAGATAATGAAGAGAACACTGGGGGATCACTTGTAAACCAGGGGTAATTGAAGAGTAAATCACTTGTAGGCGTCTCGCACGTGTCTCGCACATGTCTCGCACATGTCTCGCACCTGTCTCGCTCTAATATGTGCGAGACAGGTGCGAGACACCTGCGAAATACCAGCGAGGCATGTGCGGGACAGTTGGGAGTCATTTACCAATGGTTTACCAATGGTTTACCGGTGATCCCTGGATATTCCGGGAATGTTCAAAAAATAGACTTTTTAATACGTTGTAATTGATGGGGCGTTACAGAAGAATGCGATTTGGGGCCTTTTAAGGGCGTCTGTTGTTCGGGACACGCAAATGGCGACCCGAAGTCTAATATAACGCGAAATGCCCCGCAGAATGATTTCTACGGGGCATTTATGGTCATTAAAGAGATATTTTAAAAGGTTGTCTGAAGATCTTAGGCCTGGATCGATGCAATTCCTTTGCGAATCCTTTGGATTGTTTCTTCTTTGCCGATGATTGAGGCGATTTGGAACATGGCTGGTCCGGCGTTTGAACCAACGGTAACTAAGCGCCACCCATTCATAATTTGTCCCATTCCGATCTGTTTTTCTTCGAGCCAGGTTTTAACGGCTGTTTCGAGTTCAGCCTCTTCAAAAGATTCGAGTCCATCAAGAAATGTTGCTAAATCCGCGAGCAGGAGAGGGGTTTCGGCTTTCCATTTTTTCTTAATCACCTCCTGATCATAGCTATCGGGAGCCTGAAAAAAGAAGTGGGCCTGTGTCCAGAATTCTGAAACAAAGTGAACGCGTTCTTTCATCAGTCCGCAAATCCGTGTAACGAAATCCAGATTGGCCGTGATGCCGTTTTCTTTCAAAATCAGATTGAACGATTCCGCCAGTTCTGTATCGCTCTTGTGAATCAGGTATTGGTGATTGAACCATTTTGCTTTTTCGAGATCGAATTTGGCGCCACTCTTGCTGATGCGTTCGATAGTGAAATCCTGAATGAGCTCGTCCATGGTGTATTGTTCCTTTTCTGTTCCCGGATTCCAGCCCAGAAAAGCAAGGATATTGACCAATGCCTCTGGGAAATATCCCGATTCTCTATAGCCTGAAGAGACTTCACCGGTTTTTGGATCTGTCCATTTCAGTGGGAAAACCGGAAATCCGAGACGATCACCGTCGCGCTTACTCAGTTTCCCGTTGCCATCCGGTTTCAGAAGCAAGGGGAGGTGCGCAAATTTCGGCATCGTATCTTCCCAGCCGAAAGCTTTATATAACATGACATGTAGTGGGGCAGATGGCAACCATTCTTCACCACGGATTACATGAGAGATTTCCATCAAATGATCATCAACAATGTTTGCCAGATGATAGGTCGGCATTCCGTCAGATTTGTACAAGACCTTATCGTCCAATAAATTGGAATGAACAACGACCTCGCCCCTGATCAAATCGGTGACTTTAACATCAATATCGGCCGGCATTTTAAATCGAACCACAAAAGGGTGATCGGCAGCCAATAATTCTTTTACTTCATCAGCAGTCAATACCAGTGAATTGTTCATATTCAGACGGGTAGAAGAATCATATTGAAATGTTTTCTTCTCAGACTCATACTGTTTGCGTTTTGTTTCTAATTCTTCCGGTTTGTCAAAAGCATAATACGCCCAACCGCTATTGAACAGTATATCAACATACTCGCGATATAAATGCTTCCTGTCGCTTTGACGATATGGACCGTAGGAGCCGCCAACATGATCAGCTTCATCAAATTTGATTCCCAACCAGGTCAGGGATTCTATGATATATGCCTCAGCACCGGGGACAAATCTACCCTGATCGGTATCTTCTATTCTAAGGATCATCGATCCTCCTAACTTCTTTGCAAACAGGTAATTATACAATGCTGTCCTTACTCCCCCAATGTGTAATGGACCGGTAGGGCTTGGAGCAAATCTGACGCGAACTTTTTGATTTGACATATGATTAGATATTGATAATCAGATTGATGACTTTATTTTTTTAGATATGTATTGTTCTGCAAAGGTAAGAAATCATTTACTAACTCTGTGAACTGAAAAAACTTAGATAAGAAATATTGAAGTTAGTTCTTGACTTTAAACTTTCTATGGAATAAATTTGTTCTCCNTCTTTCTAATAAAATTGTAGTCTATTTCTTCCCCTTACTACCAAGNCTTAATCCTAATTTTCAATATTGTTATGAAAAACAAGAAGATTCCTAAATATCCGATTCTGCGTATATATTTTTCTGCAATCATTCTGCATATCATGTTAGTTTTTCCTGTTGTTTCTATTATTAGTGTTAAAAATGATCCATCAATATTGTCAAAAAATAACACTTCCCGACAATTAAATATGCAGGAAAAACAAAACAATAATAGAGCGAATACTGAAGGTATACATATAAATATTGGTTCGGGTGGAAACAGTAATAACACTACTCAAACTGCCGGGGATAAAAACATATCATTAAGTAATAACCTGACAACCAATTTACTATTATCTGCTGTAGTAATTATTTATATTGTAAATTTTCCTTTCAAATTATACTTTATCCGTAAAAGAAATAACAAAATTATTGCTCCTAAACTTTATAAATATTGCCGGAAATATTTACTTAAAATGCCACTGATTAACAGTGCTATTTTCTTTGCCGCTTTTCTTATTTTGCATGTTTTTATGTTCTTCGTCTTACAGCAAAAAAACAGCTTTCCAGATCAGATCAATAGAAATCTTTACACCTATTATTTATATATATCATTGTTTTCTTCTGTTTTGATCGTCGCATTTGTCTATTTATGGCAAAAGCATCTGACTCATTTCAAATATCTTGAACATATTTTTAATCCTGATGAATTAAGAGTTAAAATTTTTAAAAGCAAGATTGGAGGGATTAGAAATCGCCTTTGGATCAGTAGCGCCCTTACAACACTGTTGCCATTAGTTATTGTTGTTTTTTACATTATCATAAGCATTACCTCACACACTGAATTAGGAAAAATAACATTGGAACAGGCCAAAGTGGTTTATGGTCATTATTATCAGCCGTTATTAGATTCAGATATTGGTCTATATGCGGGGTTTTTCTATATAAATGCTGTTGATAATCTTTTATTGATCCTTGGCGTATCTATGGGAATAATTGTTTCCTTAATATATCTTGCCATTTATCTACGTTGGACTACTAATGATATTGCTACTCCTGTTAAAGAATTGTTATACAATATGAAAAGAATCGGAGAGGGTCATTTGGACTCACTGGCAATTGTCCGTACGAATGATGAAATTGGAGAATTGACTGCAGGATACAACCAAATGTCGAGTGAACTAAATAACTATATTTCCAGGATTTCGAGAATGAACGAAGCATATTACAGATTCGTTCCAAGGGAATTTCTGGAAGAATTGGGGAAAAAAGATATTTCACAAGTTGAATTGGGCGATCAGGTTCAACGGGAAATGACTATACTTTTTACAGATATCAGGGGATTTACTGAGCTTTCTGAAGATCTGTCGCCAAAAGATACATTTGATTTTATCAATCAGTATCTTGGAATCATGGAACCGATTATCACCAATAACAATGGATTTATTGATAAATATATCGGCGATTCTATCATGGCATTGTTCAGCAAAGATGCAGATGATGCGTTGATTGCAACGCTTGAGATGAGACGGGTTTTGATTGATTTTAATGAGATAAGGGAAAGTGAAGGGAAGTCTCCTATTGAATTTGGAACCGGTATTCATACCGGAAACCTGATGTTGGGTATCGTTGGAGGTTATGGACGTATGGACGGAACAGTGGTTTCGGATGCAGTAAATCTTGCTTCGCGACTTGAAGGAATTACCAAACATTATGGCGCTGCTGCAATCATCAGTGAAGATACGTTAATCAAATTAAAGAATCCGACGATGTTTAATTACAGGTTGCTCGACGTCGCGAAAGTAAAAGGCAAAAAGAAAGCAGTATATATTTTTGAGTTAATAGATGCGGAAAACGAACCCGCAAGATCAAAGAAAATAGAAACAAAACCTTATTTTGTAAAGGCTGTTGAATACTACAAACAACAGCAATTTGAAGATGCATTAAGCCTCTTCCAGGAAGTAGAAAAAATCCATCCCACCGATAAAGCTGCGCTTTTATACATCAAAAGATGCCAGAATATCATCCAAAATGGCACCCCTGAAGATTGGAATAATATCGAGATTTTTAAGTTTAAATAAGTTTTTGAAGATTATATTTTAATAAAAAAACGCAATTGAAATGAAATGTAGCAGTTTTTTAAATGAATTTTCGTTGTTATTGAAATGTGATTTATCTGTTTTTGAAATAAATTGTCTTGATTATTGAAATTTATTTTCGTTGTTCTTGAAATGTGATTTATCTGTTTTTGAAATAAATTCTCTTGATTATTGAAATTGATTTTGGTTGTTATTGAAATGTAATTTATCTTTTTTTGAAATGATTTCTCTTGATTATTGAAATTTATTTTCGTTGTTGTTGAAATGTGATTTATCTGTTTTTGAAATGAATTTTCTTGATTATTGAAATTGATTTTATCGGCCAAATAAATATGGAAGTTTTGGTTTTTCAGTCCCGTAGGGACGTCATGATTGTAACAAAAAACGCATACTAAACTTAGCCCCGTAGGGGTGACATAAATTATGGCAAATACATATACACAGTTATACATTCATTCCGTTTTCGTAGTAAAAGGGCGTGAAAATCTTTTACAAAAGCCATGGAGAAATGATATTTTCAGATATATGGCCGGAATTATTAATGACAAACACCAAAAACCTATTATAGTTAATAGCGTTACAGACCATGTCCATCTTTTTATTGGTATGCAGCCATCAATGCGTTTATCCGACTTGATGAGAGATATTAAAAGCAGTACAACGAATTTTATAAATGAAAAAAGGTTTATTAAAGGGATGTTTTCCTGGCAGGAGGGATATGGCGCTTTTTCATATTCGCGATCACAATTAGATTTGGTTTATCAATATATTTTGAAACAAGAAGATCATCACTGTAAGAAAACATTTAAAGAAGAATATCTTGGTTTGCTTAGAAAATTTGAAATCGATTATGATGATAAATATTTATTTGATTGGCTGGATTGAATATGTCACCCCTACGGGGCTAAGTTTCGTATGCATTTTTTGTTACAATCATGACGTCCCTACGGGACTAAAAGAAGAACAATTTAAACGAAAATTAAGAATATAAGTAAACAAAAATCAAGAATGGTTTTATCAATCGGCATTTATGTCACCCCTACGGGGCTATGATTGGAATGTAGTATTAGTTACAATCATGACATCCCTACGGGACTAAAAATAAAACAATTTACTCGAAAAATCAAATATCGCGTAACCGAAAATCAAGTATAGTTTTTTCAATCGGATTTTATGTCACCCCTACGGGGCTATGATTGGAATGTAGTATTAGTTACAATCATGACGTCCCTACGGGACTAAAAGAAGAACCATTTACTCGAAAAATCAAATATCGCATAACCGAAAATCAAGAATAGTTTTATCAATCGGCATTTATGTCACCCCTACGGGGCTAAATTTAGGGATCTGGTTTTTGTTATAATCATGACGTCCCTACGGGACTAAAAATAGAACAATTTAAACGAAAATTAAGAATATAAGTAAACGAAAATCAAGAAAGGTTTTATCAATCGGCATTTATGTCACCCCTACGGGGCTATGATTGGAATGTAGTATTAGTTACAATCATGACGTCCCTACGGGACTAAAAGAAGAACCAGTTACTCGAAAAATCAAATATCGCATAAACGAAAATCAAGAATAGTTTTATCAATCGGCATTTATGTCACCCCTACGGGGCTAAGTAAAGTTATGCCGTTTATTACAATCATGACGTCCATACTGGACTTAAAACAGAAACGCATTTAAAAGTATCCTTATATTATCACTTTCCCAATTGATAAAATCCCTCTTTAAATGTAACTTTGTAAAAAAGAAAAAAGATGCGCAGTACAGAAAGAATCAGTTTTCAGACACAGGACATTGTCCTGGTCTTAAAAGAGAAGAAAAAAATCAGGCAATGGATTGTTGATGCTATCAAAAATGAAGGGAAAAAGACAGGGGATATCACCTATATTTTTTGTTCTGACGAATATCTTTTGAGCATGAACCAACAGTATCTGCAGCATGACGATTATACTGACGTCATCACATTTGATTATACAGAAGGGGACAGGGTCTCTGGTGATATTTTCATGAGCGTTGAAAGGATTCTCGATAACTCGATTCAATTAAAAACAACGCCCGAGGAAGAGCTGCACCGTGTCATGATTCATGGCGTAATGCATCTTTGTGGATACAAAGACAAACAGCCCAAGGAAAGGGCAAATATGACAAAAAAAGAAGACCAGTATCTTAAAATATTTTAATGCATAAATAAGTGATTTAACACATAAGAAGGATGGTCTTTAAGGCCATCCTTCTTTTTTTAGACGCATAAAATAATAGCTTCAATCACAGCCTAAATTAAAATTAGCGCCCGGATCTTTCTTACCCAATAGATGTGCAAATTATTTATTAAAAGTATTCTTAAAAACCCTTCACATTATTCCCAATAGCGCTAAAAGAACTCAAAGAACATTTCAACCACAAAGTAATTATCCGTATTTTTGTACCGCTTAAAGGGCAGGGGACCTTCACCACAGTTGTAGTTTCCTGCCTGTTTTATTAAGCCCTTTTCGGAATTGTTCCACGTGAAACATAAGGTGAAATGTTTAAAGAATATGATGTAATTGTTGTTGGAGCCGGACATGCCGGGTGTGAAGCTGCAGCCGCTGCAGCCAATATGGGTTCATCGGTCTTATTGATCACGATGAACCTGGGCACCCTTGCACAGATGTCATGTAATCCGGCAATGGGAGGAGTTGCAAAAGGACAAATTGTTAGAGAAATAGATGCGCTGGGGGGTAATTCAGGCATCATCACAGATAAAACCATGATTCAATTCCGCATGCTGAACCGTTCAAAAGGTCCGGCAATGTGGAGCCCAAGGGCTCAAAGTGACAGAATGCGTTTTGCAGAGGAATGGAGAGCTACACTCGAACAGATTAAAAATGTCGATTTCTTTCAGGATATAGTTACGGCATTGTTAAATAATGGGAATCATGTTACGGGTGTCAGGACCGCCCTTGGAATAGAAATAAAATCAAAATCGGTCGTACTAACCAATGGCACTTTCTTAAATGGCATCATCCATATCGGCACCAAGACATTTGGTGGCGGAAGAATAGGAGAGAAGGCTGCCTTAGGATTAACAGAAAATCTGAAGGATTTGGGATTTGAATCAAGCCGACTGAAGACCGGTACGCCCGTCAGGGTAGATGGTCGTTCCTTGAATTTCGACCGCATGGAAGAACAGGGTGGGGATGAAGATCCACAGAAATTCTCTTTTACAGACACACCAAAACTGACCAAACAGAAAAGCTGCTACATCACCTATACCAATCAAAAGGTCCATGATATCCTGAGAACCGGCTTTGACAAGTCTCCCCTTTTCACAGGAAGAATCAAAGGTCGGGGGCCCAGATATTGTCCTTCTATTGAAGACAAGATTGAACGATTCGCAGACAAGACCAGACACCAGTTGTTTGTTGAACCCGAAGGTTGGACAACGGCCGAATACTATCTGAATGGGTTTTCGTCTTCCTTGCCAGAAGACATTCAATACAAAGCATTGATTGAGATCCCTGGGTTTGAGAACGCACGGATCTTCAGACCGGGTTATGCCATCGAATACGATTATTTCCCGCCTCTACAACTCAAGGATACTCTTGAAACCAAGCTTATCGATAATCTCTATTTTGCCGGACAGATCAACGGGACGACCGGTTACGAGGAAGCAGCCGCACAAGGCCTGATGGCAGGTATCAATGCTCACCTGAAAGTACATGAGCAACCTGCTTTCGTATTGAAACGTTCGGAGGCTTACATCGGTGTGCTCATTGATGATCTGATCACAAAGGGTGTTGAAGAACCTTACCGGATGTTCACTTCAAGAGCAGAATACCGGATCTTGTTGCGACAGGATAATGCAGATGTAAGACTAACCGAAAAGGGTTATGCCATTGGTCTGGCATCAGAAGATAGGGTGAAAGCTGTTCGCCTGAAGAAAGATGCCACCTCCAATCTGATTGACTTTCTGAAACAAACCAGTGTCGATCCCGAAGACATAAATCAATATTTACTGGATTCCAACACGCCTGAGATCTCACAGAAAACAAGGATCTCAAATGTCTTGTTGCGCCCTCAGGTCTCCCTGAAGGAGCTTATTCCTATCATCGCCTCACTCAATAACTATTGTACAGCTGAAGGAATCATCACAGATGACATCCTTGAGGAGTCGGAAATCCTGATCAAATACGAGGGGTATATCGATAGAGAACATGATATTGCTCAAAAGCTCAATAAATTTGAAGACATCATTTTGCATGATAATTTCAATTATTCAAAACTTTCATCCCTCACTTTAGAAGCAAGAGAAAAATTAACTAAAATAAGACCCAAGACAATTGGTCAGGCATCGCGGATCTCAGGCGTATCTCCTTCTGATATCAGCGCCCTACTGGTCTTCCTTGGTCGATAACGTTTCACGTGGAACATAAACAAAATGGAGCAAATAAAAAACTGTATCAACTGTGATTGTCAAGACTTTACGTCTGTATTTTCCTTGAAAGACTACTTTTACACACAAGAAACTTTCACCATTCAACAATGCAAGCAATGTGGATTGCGGATCACAAATCCCCGTCCGGATGAAAAAGATCTCGGGGCATATTATAAGACCGAGAATTATCTTTCGCATTCAGACAGAAACGAAACCCTGTTTGATAAGATGTATCATTTTATCAAAAAGTATAATCTAAACCATAAACGCAATCTGGTTGAGAAGTTTCACCGCTCGGGAAGGATCATGGACATTGGTTGTGGTACCGGCGCATTTCTTGGACAGTTTGATAAACGACGATGGAAAAGGGTAGGTTTTGAACCGGATGATGAGGCAAGAGAAATTGCCAAAACTGTTCAGGGTATAGAAGTCAACGATCTTTCGGTTTTGAACAGTCTCACCGATACAAAAGCTGAAGTGATTACCATGTGGCATGTTTTGGAACATGTTTCAACAATCAATGAACAACTGTCACAAATCAAGGGCCTACTCACTGAAGATGGAATTCTGGTAATTGCTGTCCCAATGAGTAATTCTTACGATGCGAATTATTATGGGAAATTTTGGGCGGCATATGATGTGCCCAGACATTTATATCATTTCACAAAAGATACGCTTGAACAGTTGCTCGCAAAACATGGATTTAATTTGGTCAAAAAATATCCGATGCGTTTTGACTCTTTTTATATTTCGTTGTTGAGTGAAAAATATCAAAAAAGGAGATTTCCTCTACTGAGGGCAGTCTTGAAAGGGTTAAGTTCAAATTTAGCCGCAACGACCGAAAAAGGGACATATTCCAGCATGATTTTTGTATTTAAACAATAAATATTTAAAATTAGCCCCTATAATTAATCCTGGAGGCTATTTGATACCGTAGGTCATATTTTTTGAGATCGTTTCTGATAGGTGCTAATTTAAAACGACTTTTATGTCAATTTTTTTAAATTTTTTCCATCAAATCAACCGGAATAGAAAATTAAGGGTCACTTCCCTGAATTTTCTTATTCCGGTTACTTTTATTTTATTTTTGGCGGGAAGCTTTAACATCGTTAAAGAAACAGATTGCGATTCGTACACAAAAAGTTTTCAAAAAATTCTGATCTCGCATGAAGACGAACTTGTTCAAAAACTGAATTCTTTCGTGTATGATTTAGGGACCAAAGAAACGACCTATCATTCTTTCAATGTAATCTCAACTCTACATAAAGATAAATACACCGATTTTTATATTTACAAAAACAAGAAACTTATTCGATGGTCGTCGAGCGAAGTAATTATTCCTTTTGTAATCACAGATTCTCTTACAAATTCTTCAATCATTTGGTTTACCAAAGGAAATTACCTGATCAAGCACATCAGAAAAGATAAGTTTGATTATCTGGCAGTCGAATTAATCAATTCTGATTATCCCTTTCGGAATGACTATCTCATCTCCCGGTTTAATCCCAGCTACCATCTTCCACAAGAAACTGAGACTTCTGAGAAAATTACTCCTTACAGGGTTTTTTCGAAAGACAAGACTACTTCCATTAATCTCAGTTTTCCGAAAATAGAAACAAGTCAGACGGCATTAGTAGTCGCTTATATTTCATTTCTTCTTCTTTTGATTTTGTTTGCTATTTCAATATTCAAATATCTAAAGAATAAACATGGAGGTTTTGGTAAAAGGCAATTTCTAATCTATTTATCAATAATTGGGGTTTTCCGGATTATATTGTCTTTTATTCCCATTCCCCAGACAATAACATCATCTCTGCTTTTCAGTCCGTTTCTATATGCTTCATCTGATTTATTACCATCTCTCGGTCTTTTAATTATCAATACCGTATTCTTATTATTGGTTACTATTGGCTATTATAATACAGGAATTACCATTATTGAACCACGCAAAATAACACTTAATAAAAGTATTTTTCTCTTTTATATTTTCAGTATTTTATTCTATTTTATCGCGTTTCAGTTGATAGCTCTGACTGATTCATTTGTGACTAATTCTAATATTCCGCTCAATCTATCGAATATTTTTTCAACGAATATTTACAGTTTCATCATCATTTTTGTACTTTTCTTACTTAGTTTAAGCTACTATTTTCTGGTTCGCAGATACTATCTTTTCCATTTTGAAAACTTCAACACCCGGAAATACTATCTCTTCATTTGTTCGTTTGTAGCATTTATTACGATACTTCCATTTATTTTCGACATCAGGTATACGATACCTTACATCGTAATATTTTTGTTTCAGCTTTTACTCCTCAACAATGTATTCTCTGTAAAATCTAAAACATCTCTTGTTTATCAGCTATTTATTTTAATCCTGTTGTCATTGTTTATATCAAGTATACTATATAACAGCACTCAACTTAAGGAAAAGGAGATCCGAAAATCGTTGGCCTATAAATTGACGGCAAAGCGTGATAAACTTGCAGAATTTCTATATCCCAATATAGAAAAATCAATTTTAAATGAAGCTATTGTAAAAAAATATCTGAACCTTGCTCTGGCAAAACCGGATTCGGAATTTATGTTGATTGATTATATCAAGACCAAATTCTCTAATAATTACTGGAATAAATATGCAGTTCAACCTTATATCTGTCACACAGAAAATAAGCTCGAAATCAGACCAAATAATCTTTTGGTGAGTTGTGAGGATTATTTTACTTCACGTATTTCGAAGATGGGTCTCAAGACAATCAGTAATAATCTTTATTATCTGGATGAATCATATGACATGTGTACCTACATGGCGAAGATAGATTTCCCAAACCTTGATAAGTCAAAACAAAAAGCAACCATTTATCTTGAATTTTATTCCAAAATCACAACAAGCAGCCTGGGCTATCCTGAATTACTCATTGACAATGAGTTTTATCAGCGGATAGATTTATCAGAATACTCATATGCTATTTATCATCAGAATGATTTGGTAAAGAGTGTTGGAGATTATAAATACCAGTTGACCTTGCAGGCAACTTATCCAAATATCTTAAACTCTCTCTTTTTCTTCAATAAGGATTCATATAATCACTTATACGTCAAGACTTCTCCTTATACATCGATTCTGGTTAGCATAAAGGGGCCCAATCTGATCAATACGTTATCGTTCTTCTCATATATATTCCTTTTCTCGGCTCTTTTTTATTTACTGTTCAGACTGATTACCACTAAAAATCCAAGACTTCTGTTTTCATCAACTATTAAACAACGTCTTCAATTCTGGACCATTACTATTATATTATTGTCGTCAATTGCAATTGGATGTGTGATGCTCTTCTATCTCTTTGACCTTGATAAAAGGAAAAATCAGAATATTTTAAGAGATAAGGCACATTCAGTATTGGTTGAACTGGAACAAAAGGTGAATGATCCAAATTATTTAACCAGTGTTCAACCCACATTTCTCTCTGACTTTTTAACAAAACTCTCTAATGTCTTCTTTACAGATATCAATCTGTTCGACAGAAACGGAGACTTGATGGCAACTTCCAGACCTCAACTTTTTGATGTACAGTTGTTGTCAACAAAAATGAATCCTCAGGCCTACTGTGCTTTGCATGATGAACAACAAATCATAGAAACGATTGATGAGAGAATAGGGGATTACACATTTCAGTCGGCTTATGTTCCATTAAGGGATTCAAACAACCGTACACTGGGATATATTAACTTACCCTATTTTGCACGTGAAACAGAATTCAGGGCCGATCTGTCAAACTTCCTTGTTGCATTCATCAATATATATGTCATCTTAACGGTATTGGCGATACTTGTCGCGCTAATTGTATCGAATTATATTACATTACCCCTACAGATTATAAAGGATAAAATCAGTCAAATTAACTATTTCAAGAAACCTGAAAAAATAAAATATTCCGGGGTTGATGAATTGGCGGACCTGATCAATCAGTATAATCAAATGGTTGATGATCTGGCTCATAGTGCCGAAATGCTAGTGAGTTCAGAAAGAGAAAGTGCATGGAGAATCATGGCCCAGCAGGTAGCACATGAGATCAAGAACCCGTTGACACCCATGAAGTTGAGTGTTCAACATCTTGAAAGAGCATGGTTTGATAAATCACCTGACTTTGAAAAACGGTTGCAACGGTTTACACAAACCATGATTACCCAGATTGAAGCATTATCAACAATCTCGGGAGAGTTTTCCGACTTTGCCAAGATGCCGGCCAGTGTATTGGAAATGATAGATTTAAATAAATCAATCATGGAGGCTATGACCTTGTATTCTGATTCCACTAATCTTGGTATTAAGCTTAAATTATCCAAAACCGATCATTTGATCAAAGCCGATAAACAACAGATTGCACGTATTCTGAACAATCTTTTCAGAAATTCAATTCAATCTATTCCAACCGCAGTTAAAGGCCAGATAACGATTACAACATATGAAGACAATAAATTCATCTTTCTGGAGTTTTCTGATAACGGATCGGGCATTAAACCGGATTTACAATCTAAAATATTTACACCTTTCTTTACAACAAAATCAGCAGGGACTGGTTTGGGATTAGCCATGGTAAAAAATATCACTGAGAGTTTCGGAGGAACTATCCGTTTCAAATCACAGGAAGGTTTCGGCACTACATTTATTTTAAGCTTTCCATCATCAGAACTGCAAGGCTAATCTACAGACGCATCTTTATGCTTATATTTGTATTTTATATTATATGGCATTGAATCCAATAAAAAAATTAGCAGGACAGACCGCAATCTATGGAATGTCAACAATAGCTGCCCGCTTTTTAAATTATTTTCTTACTTTTTTCTGGACCCGTATTTTTCTTCATCCTGCTGATTTTGCAGCAGTTCCTTATTTCTATGCCATCATTCCTTTTGTATTAAACGTGTTATCATACGGAATGGAAACAGCCTACTTCAGATTTTCATTGAAATATAAAACGAATGATGCTGTTTATTCAACTTCTCTGATTTCAATCCTCTGTTCAACAATTGTTTTTTTACTGTTTGTTGTTTTATTTAATCAATCTATATCAGGGGCACTCTTCAACAATGATCATCCTGAATATATCATCTGGATAGCTTTCATTTTAGCTTTTGATACATTGTCTGCCATTCCATTTGCCAAATTAAGAATTGAAAATAAGGCAAAACGTTTTGCAGTGATCAGGACCATGAGCATTGTGATCAATGTGTTTTTCAACATTGTCTTCCTGCTATTGTTTCCATGGATGGCTAAACATGCAGAAGGTCAATCCATTAAACAGATATTATCTTTCATATATAATCCTGCTATTGGGGTTGGATATATTTTCATTGCCAACCTCATTGCCAGCTTCGTAACCCTACTTCTTTTGTTGCCTGAATATTTAAAGATCTCCTTTAAATTTGATATCACGATCTGGAAGGAACTGTTTAAATATGCCTGGCCATTGATGTTTTTAGGTTTGGCAGGAAGTGTCAATGAAACATTCGACAGGGTAATCATGAAATGGATAATACCCACAGATGCTTATCCCAGCCCTGACTTCCAGCTCAGTGTTTATGGCGTTTGTTACAAATTATCCATTGTGATGACTCTCTTTATTACAATGTTCCGATATGCGGCAGAACCATTCTTTTTTAGTCATTCCACGCAAACGGATTCAAGAGTGATCTATTCTCAGGTAATGAACTGGTTCATTATTGTTTGCAGTTTCATTTTTCTTTCCGTCATGCTGAATATTGACCTACTGAAATTACTTATTACCAAAGAATACCGGGTTGGTCTGAATGTTGTAGCAATACTATTGATTGCGAACATGTTTTTGGGCATCTTTTATAACCTCTCTATCTGGTACAAACTGACAGATAAAACAAAATTAGGTGCCCTCGTATCAATTATAGGTGCCGGTATTACAATAATACTTAATTTTATATTGGTTCCGATTTTTGGATATGTGGGAGCTGCATGGGCCACGCTGATCTGTTACTTGTCAGTGATGGTGATTTCGTATTTTCTTGGACAGAAGCATTATCCGATCGATTACAATCTTAAAAAGTTCGGATTATATTTTTGTGCTGCGTTACTACTTTATGCTTTGAATTTTGCAATTAGGGACTATCATTTACCAATACAATTCATCATCAACAATCTGTTTTTACTACCCATGATCTGGTTGGTTATAAGAGTAGAAAAAATTGATGTTCAGGCTTTAATAATTAAAATCAATGGACGAATTAAACGTTAAAATAATCAATCAGTCTAAACATAACTTACCTGCTTATGAAACCATTCATTCTGCGGGAATGGATTTAAGGGCTAATCTGGATATTCCGGTAACCATCAAACCACTTGCCAGGGTAATCATTCCAACCGGGCTCTTTATTGAATTGCCGGAAGGATATGAAGCCCAGATCAGACCTCGCAGTGGATTGGCTGCCAAGACAGGCGTCACGGTATTGAATACGCCCGGTACTATTGATGCCGACTACCGTGGTGAAATTAAAATCATCCTCGTAAACCTTTCTGACACAGAATTTGTGATTAAAGACGGAGAGAGAATTGCTCAGATGATTGTTTCTAAACATGAACGGATAAAATGGCATCTGACCTCCGAGCTTGCAGTTACTGAAAGGGGAGAAGGTGGTTTTGGACACACTGGTAATAAATAAACTAAATTTATACAATAAAAATATGTTTCGATTTTCACTGCTATTTTTCTTGCTGGTCATTTCTTTGAAGCCGGTTTATAGTCAAACAGCTAAAGAAACGTCAAATAATGATTCAAAAGTAGGCTTGTTACTTATTGATGCTCAGAAAGAAACATTGATAGGAAATATTGAAAAGGCCATTACTAAATATGAGACCATCATCCAAAATTATCCTGACTGTGGGGTAGCCTATTTTGAATTAGCCAACATCAGCAACAACAAAGGCCTGGTATACCAATCAATTTCATACCTTAAAAAAGCATACCAAATAGATTCCACCAATAAATGGTACGTCCAGGCGCTGAGCCAGCTATATCAGGTTACGGGAAAATATGACAGTACAACTTACCTTTGTGAACGGTTGATCCAAATGGATCCGGGAAACCTTGATTACTATAATAATCTTGCATCTAATTATATCTATGCCAATAATATTAAAAAATCCATAGATACCTATAACAGGGCAGAAAAGCAATTCGGGATATCGGAAGACATTAGTTTGGAAAAGTATAAACTCTTGATATCGATTAAAGATACAGTTCAGGCGATCAAAGAGATAGAAAAACTGACAAAGAAATTTCCAAAAGAACAGAATTATTATTCCATCCTGGCCAAGCTATACCACGATAAAGGTAATTTTAAGAAGGCAGAATCTTACTATCTGGCCATTGAAAAGTTGAATCCAGCAGATCCCTATATTCATATTACCCTTTCAGATTTTTACAAAGAAAGAAAAAATTCTAAAAAAGCTTTTGAAGAATTAAAGAAAGGTTTCTCATCCAAAACTTTGGATAGTGATTTCAAATTAAAAGTATTTGAACAATACCTGAACGATACCATCAACCCTTTTTTGAAACCGGCGGATGCTGACGAGTTATCAGACATCATATATCAAACTCATCCTACTGATTTAAAAGCCATCCTGGTGAGAGGAAATTCTTTATTCATTCACAAAAAATACTACGAGTCAAAGGAATATTTTGAAAAGGCCCTGAAGATTGATAGCTTAAACATTTATGCCTTAGATTATTATATCCGCTCACATTTAATCCTGAACGACACAACAAATCTCGAACCTTATCTGTCAAAGGCCATAAGGCAACTCCCCAATAACACTTACTATTTCTATTTTCTGGGTTCAATCCAATTCAGTAAAAAAGAATATGTTAAGGTAATCAACACCCTAAAGGATGGGTTAATGACAGCAAATAACAGTTCGTTAAAGGAAGAAATGCTTCTGCAGTTAGCAGAAGCTTACTATTATAATAAGCAGGATTCTTTATCAACTATATATTATCAAAAAGTCATAAGCCTAAATCCAAAGAATGCTCTGGCACTGAATAACTTTAGTTATCACTTGTTGTTAGTTAATAAGAATCTTCTGGGTGCTCTTGAATTAGCAGAAATGGCTGTTAAGTTGACGCCTAAAAACTCCAATAACCTTGACACATATGCCTGGGCGCTTTATAAAAATCAAAAATACGAAGAAGCGAAAAATGCGATTAAGAAATCCATGAAGTATGGAGGAAAGAAAAATGATGTTGTATTAGAGCACTATGGAGATATTCTGTATAAATTAGACAATGTATCCCGTGCTAATAAATTTTGGATTAGGGCACTGAAATATGGACCCGGTTCAACGTTGTTAAAGTCTAAAATTAAGGAAAAAAAATTAATTGAATAAAAATATGAAGAACAGGATCATCTATAGCATTATTATTCTCAGTCTTATTATCACATCGTGCAAGACACAACGCAGCATCATTAATGCTCCTTTAAAAGAGCAGGGTTCTGCATATTTATTCAAAAAATTACAGGACAATGAGTTAAAATACAAATCATTTAAAGCATCTTTTTCTGCTGAATATGAAAAAAATAAAAAAAAGACTTCTTTTTCAGGCACCATAAGAATAAAGAAAGACAGTTTGATTTGGTGTATGATAAGTCCTGTTCTTAACATAGAAGCTGCCAGAGTTGTTATATCACCTGACTCAATTAAAATTCTTAATAAAATGGAGGGGACATATATGATTCAGGATTTCGATTATATCAATGAGATGATAAACCGGGGTTTGGATTTTGATATGCTCCAGTCCTTATTCATTGGAAACGACTTTTCCGTTTATGACAATAGCTCTTTCAAGGCAAGTATCGACAAACATGAATACAGGTTGAGTACTCAGAACCGTCGTCGTCTAAGAAAGTTATCTCAGGTTGCTGATACATTGACAGACGTTATCCCTTTTGAACAAATCTATTTAAACCCTATTAATTTTAAGATCTCAACAGTTATTCTCAAAGAAATCGATAATAATAACCGAACATTTCAGGCATACTATAAAAATTATTTTGCTGTGAATAATCAATTGGTGCCTCAATCTATTGAGTTTAATGTCAATGATGGTGCAAATAGAATTCATATTATAATTAAATATTCAAAAATTCAAATAGATACTGATCAAACTTATCCATTTACAATACCATCAAAATACACCAGGGTTGCGCGATTTTAATGTAAAAACAGGAAAATGATAATTTATAGAAATTTCGTCTTCATCATTCTTCTATTGGTTTCCCTTTCTACTTATTCACAAAACGAAAAAAGCGTTTTGAAAATAAAGAAAGCTAAGCTTGAAAATATCATCAAACAAACCAGTAGCCAGCTGAATGAAACGAAAAAAAATAAACAGGGTTATCTGAACCAAATCACTATTTTAAACAAACAAATCAGTGCCCGTCAAGAACTTATTTCTTCTATAAATTTACAATTAAATGATATTGATTTAGAATCTATTAAAACAAGAGATACCATTCTGAGCCTTGCCAAAAGTCTGGAGTCTTTAAAAAAAGAATACTCGCGTATTGTATATCAGGCATTTAAAAGCAAAAATGAACAAAGCATACTATTGTTTATCTTTTCTTCTAAAAGCTTCAATCAGGCTTATCTGAGAATAAAGTATATGCAACAATATTCCCTATACAGACAACAGCAGGCATCAAAAATTATTGGACTTACCCGAAAACTGAGTACGAAACTATCCTATCTCGAGTCTCAAAAAAGAGAGAAGATGGCCCTGTTAAAAAATAAAGAAAGTGAAAAACTGATATTATTCAGTGAAAAAGAAGAACAAAACTTCAACATCAATCAGCTTAGTCAGAAAGAAAAGATGCTGTTAAAAACTTTGCGAAATAATGAAGAGGCAGTTCAGTCATTACAAAATGCCATAGAACGCATTATAGCTGAAGAGTTAAAAAGGGTAACAGAAACCAAGAGAAAAAACGTTGCTTCATCTAAAAACGTTGCCTCATCTAAAATCACTACTACGTCTTTAAAAACAGAAAATAAGAATACTGATTATGTATACAGCTTAACCTCTGAAGAAATAAATTTATCTAATTCATTTGAAAAGAATAAAGGCAGGTTACCCTGGCCTGTGGATAAAGGAACCATCACTGATTATTTTGGTGAACAGCCACATGCAGAGTTGAAAGGCATTATGATAAAAAACAATGGGGTTAATATTGAAACCAGTCAGGGAGCAAGTGCCAAAGTCATCTTTGATGGTGTTGTTACCGGAATTATTACGATACCAAGTCTCAATAATGTAGTCATTATCAGGCATGGTGACTTTCTTTCTGTATATTCAAACCTGAAGAATGTTACCATTTCTAAGGGAGATAAAGTAAAAACTTTGCAGTCGTTGGGTACAATTCAAACAGATCCAACTACTAACAAAACAAAAATTCACTTCGAAATATGGAAAGGGAAAGTGCTTTTGAATCCTACAGGATGGATTTCAAAATAATTTAACACGCATGTATATTTCCATCAAATTATACTTATTTTTGTCATACTCTAAAAATATCAGTTATGCTGAACACAGTTATTGCATCTTTAATGCCTGGTGGCGGAGAATGGATCATCATTTTGATTGTAGCCCTTCTCATCTTTGGAGGGAAGAAAATTCCTGAATTAATGCATGGGGTCGGAAAAGGAATCCGTAGTTTCAAAGAAGGAATGACAGGTACAGACGATCCGAAAAAAGAAGATACTAAATAAAAAAAGAGGAGTTATACTCCTCTTTTTTTTTATCCTTTTAATTCAGGTTTAATGATTACTCCGTCATATTTTTTTTCTATTCCACCCTTGTAATTAATCACAAGAAAAATAGATCCTGAGTAATTATATTGAGTCCAATCTCCTTCTTTTCTTCCCATTACATAAGAGCCTTCGTCTTTTTTATTTCCATTATCCCAGTAAAATATATGTTTTCCATTTGGTAAATTATCAATAAAATTACCTTCAAAGAAAAGTTGTTTTGTGGCTCCGGCTGTCTTTGAAATATAATAGAATTTCCAGGTGCCATTTCTTAAACCTGCTTTGTAAACGCCCTCTTCACGATATTCTCCCACTTCAGAGATCCATTTACCATCTTCAAGCCCTTCTATATATTCACCCTGCCGGATTACATTACCCGTTTCGTCATATTCAACCGTCGGGCCATCTAAAACTCCATTTAAATAAGCTTCATCTCTCTTTAAACTGCCATCAGGAAAAAACCATTTCCAGTTTCCTTCAAATTTTCCATTCTTCGAGAACTTGCCCCTCTGCTCCACTTTCCCATCGGGGTAGTAGTATATCCATTCGCCAACCTGCTTACCCTTATCATAGGCCCCTACAGCGCGTAATTTGCCACCATCATAGTACTCCTTCCAACTGCCGTCTTTTACTCCGTCATCAGAAACGACTCCTTCGCCAACTACATTTCCATTTTTAAATACGAAACCCTGTGTTATTTTTCCAGATTGATCATACTCGCGACGAACACCTTCAGGAACATCTCCACGGTATGTTGCGACAGTCTTAACCTGACCATTTGAATAGTAATCTGATTTTACAACAAGTTTTGAAACTTCAACAGCCTGAACCTCTTCAACATCATTAATGTATTTTTTAATACTTGAGAGTACCCCATTCTTGTCATATTCTTTGAAATAACCATTTTTTAAATTGTCTTTGTAAACACCTTCCAATTTAACAATATCATTATCATAAAAGAATTTCCATTTCCCTTGTTTCTTGCCTGCTTTATCGGTCTTATTTATAAATTCCCGATCTACAATAAAACCTTTTTTATATTCAGTGATTGAAATTATCGTTCCATCCTCGGCAAATTCTTTCGAAATACCGACTTCTAATCCATTTTCAAAATTAACTACCTGCCTGACTTTTCCACTTGCATAATAAAAAGTAGTGGGTCCCTGTTTAAAATCGTCCACAAAGTTTTCTGTAACTAATTCACCTTCTCTATAGCTCTTTCTAAGACCGTTCTTTTTTCCTACTTTATAATTTATCTCAAGCGTAAGTTTTCCCTTCTCATCATAAAATTTCCAGGTACTATCCAGTTCAAAATTTTTTCTGTTTCCCTCAGATTTTAAAATGTTGTTTTCATAGTATGTTTTCCAATAACCATCTGGTTTACTGTCACGCATTGTTCCTTCGCTTGCAACATTCCCATTGGGATATTTAAAAACATTTACACCGTTTGATGTAACCGTATTTTGAGCTGATACGAGGAAACTCCATCCAAGTATCAGTAATAGAAGCATTTGTTTTTGCATAACAGCAATTTGTAAAGGCTTTACAATAATACTCATTTTGAAGCCTTATCGCAACAAAACCACTTAAATTAATTTTGCATCTCTTGAAATTTGCAACATCTTTAAAATTGGATCTTTTGCTTTTTGGATAATTTCACTATCCAAAGTAATTTCAGGCTTCCCTGTTTCAAGACAACGGAGTAACTTTTCCATTGTATTCATTTTCATATAAGGGCAATCATTACAAGCACATGTCTCATCAGCCGGAACAATTATGAATTCCTTTTCAGGACAATCTTTCTTCATTTGATGCAATATTCCTGTTTCGGTTGCAACGATGTATTTCTTTCCCGAATCTTTTTTAACAAATTCAATCAGTGATGTCGTCGATCCGATAAAATCAGCCATAGCTAAAATTGGGCCCTGACATTCAGGATGAGCAATTATTTTAGCATCGTTATTTTCCAGTTTTAATTCAATTACTTTTTTAACATTCAACTGATTATGAACATGACAACTGCCATCCCAAAGAACCATATTTCTTCCCGTTATATTATTAACGTAATTTCCCAGGTTTTTGTCAGGAGCAAATATTAATTTTTCATCTTTCGAAAAAGATTCAACAATTTTCAGGGCATTACTTGAAGTACAAATAACATCGGACATCGCTTTCACATCAGCTGAACAATTTATATATGATATAACTTTATGGTCAGGGTATTGTGATTTAAAAAGTTTAAATGCAGGTGCAGGACATGAATCTGCCAACGAACATCCGGCCTGAAGATCAGGCAATAAAACAATTTTTTCAGGATTCAGAATCTTGGCAGTTTCGGCCATAAAGTGAACCCCGGCAAATACAATAATCTCTGCATCAGTTTTTTCAGCATTTTGTGCCAATCCCAAACTGTCACCTACAAAATCGGCTATATCCTGAATTTCCGGAATCTGATAAAAGTGAGCCAAAATTACTGCATTCTTTTGCTTCTTCAATTCTTTTATTTTTCCCGCAATCATTTCATTATTCATTATCATTACTCTTTATATTATTATTTTATAAATATTGTTTATGTAATAAATGTGCTGTTGGTTTGGTTGATATTATTTTGATATTTTTTTTGGTTTTTAAGTTTTCAACAATTGATCAACATGTTGTTAGTAATTAATTGGTTTTAATTAACTGAACAATAAATGTTTAATTAATTATAAACAATCAATCAAAAAAGGTCAATTGTTAACAACCATTTTAACAAAACGGTGTTTTCTTTGTTTGTCATTTGTTGATTTCTTTTCATAAATAAACCCAAATACCCCTGTTTTGCCTGATTTGTTTATAACCTCCAAAAGTTATCATTACTGTTTGAATCGAAAACGATGTTATTAACAAACGCGATGTTCATAATTTTATGTTTCTGAAATTTAGACATATATATTTATAAGCCATTCAAATACACATTTATTAAAAGCTTAGAAATAAACAAGCTAAGAGGTTAGTTGATTTAATGATTAATTTTGTGCAAAATTAGTTATTAACATTTCACGAAATGAATAAAGTTTTGGCATTGGGGTCTGATCATGCAGGTTTCGAACTTAAAGAATTTCTTAAAAACCATTTATCTGAAAAGGGATTTGAAATCGTTGATTTTGGCACAAAAAGTATCGATAGCGTTGATTATCCAGACTTTGCTCACCCTGTAGCTAAAGCAGTAAATGACAACAAATTTGAAACAGGTATTTTGATTTGTGGTAGTGGAAACGGTGTAAATATGGTTGCCAACAAATATCCGAATGTTCGTGCAGCATTGTGCTGGTTGGAAGAGATAGCAGAGCTGGCACGAAAGCACAATAATGCAAATATTTTATCACTTCCGGCAAGATATATTTCTTTCGAAGAATCCATAAAAATTGTAGATTTGTTTCTTTCAACGACTTTTGAAGGTGGAAGGCACCAAACAAGAATCGACAAGATTAGTAAAAATTATTGTTAATATGACTGAAATATTTAATAAATCGAATCAGGATTTTGACATGAATGCTATCGATAAAGAAAATCGCGATAAAACAGCATTCAATATTTCACAGTATAATACTGAATTTGAAAAGGCTAAAATGCAATATGCTGATTTAGAATTGGCAAAGGAAAGAGCAGCAGCCATTAAATATAAGGTGCTGAACGAACTGGATAAATACCTGATTGAATTCGAAACAAATTTTGTCAAAAGAGGCGGGAAGGTAATCTGGGCTCGTGATGAAGAGGAAGCGATAAGAGAAATCCTTATTATTGTTGAACGGAAACGTGCCAAGCTGGTTGTAAAATCAAAAAACACGATTACCGAAGAGATTCATCTGAATGAAAATCTTGCTAAAGCAGGGGTGACCGTACAGGAAACTACATTGGGTGAATTCGTACATCAGGAAAGCAATGAAAAAACTTTTCATTTTGTTAATCCTGTAATAGATAAGTCGAAATCAGATATTTCAAAATTCTTTTCGCAAAAATATGGTTTGGCTTCGAACACAAGCTCATCAGATTTAGTGCTTTATTTTCGCAAACTATTAAGAAGTAAGTTCACAAAAGCCGATATAGGAATAACAGGAGCTAATTTTCTGGTTGCCAATGTTGGAGGAGTTGCGCTGACTGAAAACGAGGGAAATGCACTGATGTCTGTTGCGTTTCCTAAAACACATATTGTGATTGCAGGGATCGAGAAGATCATTCCATCATTAAATGATCTTGATCTGTTTTGGCCTTTACTGGCTACCCATGGAACGGGGCAGAAAATTACAGCGATTAATTCTGTCGTCCTCGGACCTAAGCAAGAAGGGGAAATTGACGGACCTGACGATATGTATGTCATTTTTCTTGATAACGGAAGGACTAAGTTGCTCGAAAAGTTAGAACAAAGAAGAGCTTTATCGTGTATTCATTGCGGAGCATGCCTTAATGCATGCCCTGTTTACAAAACAATTGGCGGACAAGCATATCATTCAACCTATAGCGGACCCATTGGATCTGTGATCACTCCTTATCTAAAAGGAATGGATGATTTCAATAATCTGAGCTTTGCCTCTTCGCTGTGTGGAGCATGTACTGAAGTTTGTCCTGTAAAAATAAACCTGCACGAATTACTGATCTTTAATAGGAATGATGCTGTCATGAATCGCCATACCGGATTAAAAGAACGAGCACTTATGTTCGGGTGGAAATTGTTGATGAACAAGAGAAGTTTGTTTGACAAATTTTCAGCAAAGCATAAAAACTGGTTCATCAAAACCTTTATCAGCAAGGTCTGGGGTCCCAACCGCGAATTGCCTGTAATCAAAGAAAAGAGCTTTAAGCAATTGTGGGAAGACCGCGATAATCCAAAACGTTAAGAAATATTTTAAAATTGCCCGGTGGAAATAGAAATAAATAGATATACAATTCACCGCTATAATTATTTCACCCCTTCGGGGTTCATTTTTGCTTTTGCTACTATGCTATAATCATTTCATGCCTTCGGCATTTTTCTTCAATCCCGAAATGGTTTTTCTTTAATCCAGAGGTGGTCTTTCTTCAATCCCGAAGGGATGGAATGATTATAGAAAAACAAATGAATGTAGATAAACCCCGAAGGGGTGAAATGATTATTTGAAAAATCCAATGATAATATCCTATGGGTAAAAGAAAACAAAAAAATCTCAACTGTTTTTTATTTTGCTTCGTGACCGCTTAGGTTGAAAGGGAATATATTGCGTATGAGCGATTTGCTCAACATGCTGTCAACCAATAATAAACCGATTCCGGCAGCCAGGATGACAAAGAAGAGTGAATATTGTTTCAATCCAAGGAGCAATGCGGAAAAGAAATCAGGAACATTGCTGAGGAATACGATAAACCGATTGAAATTTTCAGCACTGATAGACTTGGGGAATAAATCAAATATTGACCAGTCGAGCAGGAAGAACATAACCGGAATAAGCAGNGCAATTGAAGCAATTAATGTCCAGAGTAATTTATTAATAGTTTGTTGNTGAGCCGAAAGATCAACTTCAGGTTGAATAATCAAATCCATGACCCGCTCTGCGAAACCGGATGATGGTGCATCCNGAGTCATTTTNCTGAAGAGTTTTTTCAGCAGCTCATCGTTTTGATAAGTTATATTTTTCATTGCGTAACCTCCTTAAAATATGCCTGTTTGTTTTCTGAATGTTCCAGGCTTGTCATCATTTTTTGCATTTCTGTATAAAGCTTTTTGCGTATGCGATGAAGCTTTACTTTTACATTGGCTACTGTAAGACCTGTTATTGAACTGATATCTTCAATCGAGTTATCGTTTTGATAGAACAAAGATACAATTACATTCTCATCTTCAGGTAGACTTTGTAGTGCTTTTTGTAGTAATTCAAACTGGTCAGGTTCATCAACAAGGAAAAAATTAGAATCTACACTGTCTTCTGAATAGTTATTAATAGTTGTATCATCCAGTGGCGAAAGCTCCAATTTCTTTTTCCTGACTTTAGAGATTGCCGAATTATAAACAATCCTATAAAGCCATGTAGAAAATTTTGCCTCATTTTTGAAACCCGACAACGACTGATATGCTTTGACAAACGCATCCTGAGCAACCTCTTCTGCATCCTCTCTACTGTGAAGTATTTTGAGTGCAATAGAGAAAACCATATCCTTATGCTTTTCAACAAGGAAAGCATAGGCCCGGGCATTGCCGGAGATGATTTGCTGTAAGTAAAAAATGTCGGTTTCGAATTTCATACAAACCTTTGACGACGAACCGGTAAATTGGTTACATGATAATACAAATTTAATAAACTTTTATGCGTAATCTATTTGTTCCCAAAAATTTAACATTTGTTTCAGGAATATAATCTTAAAAATGTAACCTTAATCAACAAATGACGTCAAAACTCCAAATAAGAACAATTAAAAATTTGTATCATGGAAGGAGTTATTGTAAGTCTGGGAGTGTTCGCGATGATATATGGAATCGTTCGTTTGTCGCTGAATAAAAAAGAACACCTGATGTTGATTCAGGCAGGACTGGATCCGGCCACATTCGAAAAAAATGCAAAACCAACACTTTCGACTGCAAAATTAGGAATGCTCCTGGTTGCAGTTGGGTTGGGGATTTTGTTGGCTAACATCATTGTTAAGTTTAACTGGATGGATCGCGATGCGGCATATTTCTCATTGGTATTCATCTTTGGAGGTGCCAGTTTGCTGGTCTCCTTTTTTATGGAGCGCCATCATATTAAAGAAAGTCTTCCCGAAGAGCCTAAAAAACCCGAACAGGAATAATTTAACGAAATTGTTTAAATTTCCCCTACGGGGAAAAGAAACGAATATATTTAAACAGTTTTAAAGACCTTGTTCAATGCAGTAATTCCCCGTTTTAACGGACTTGTTTATTATTCAAACAATTGGGTTAAATCGGGGATTTATTATTTAAGGATATAAGAATTCAACGTATTATAGATTGGACCTTCCTTCATCAGGATACTTTCAATCAGACTAAACTCTGTAACATATTGTTTCATGATTTCCTTTTCCCTGAACTCGCCAATTATTTTTTGAAACAATTTCAGATCCTTCAATTGTTTTACCCTTGAAAGTGTAAGGTGCGGAACAAAGTTTTGGCGGTCCGAAAAGAACCCGACTTTTTTAAGATCTGTTTCAATTCTAGCGTGGAGCTGTATAAGAGCTTCATTGTGATCGATCCCAAACCAGATAACCCTGGGATTGTATGAACTTCCAAAGACCCCGACATTATTGATATTCAATGTAAAAGCCTTATTTGCTTCCGCACTTTTTTTCATCATCCGATCGATATCCGGTATCATTTCTTCCTCCGTATCCCCAAGGAAACGAAGGGTCAGATGCAGTTTCTCCGGTTCAACGAAACGAAGATTTTCATAACTTAACTTCGCGCTTAGCTCACGGTAGATCGCAGTAAACGATTGATCCGGTACAATCTTGATGGCAATAAATAGTCTTTTCATCATGTTGTAATTTTTTTTATGCCAATTGAAAGTTAGGTTGAGATGGATTTTGATGAAATATCTCTACAAAAGTAGGATTATTCAACAGAAAATGTCTATTTTTGCCTCATCAATCAATACCGGGGTGTTAGCTCAGTTGGCTAGAGCGTTTGACTGGCAGTCAAGAGGTCAAGGGTTCGATTCCCTTACGCTCCACAACTCGGATGTAATTAATTAAAATAAAATTGATTACATCCGGTTTGTGGAATTGGCTTTAAAAAAGTCTAAATAAAACCAATTATTTTTTAGAATATTCTCCCTTTACTCTTTGATATCTCTTCGAATATTCCCGGATAATTCTCCTCTTTCCCAAAAAATCACTGTTTATCTACCGATTCTTTCCCCTATCTATGCCGTATCAGCTCATACAGCATAAATACGGCAAATTTACGGCTTAGATACGGCCTAAATACGGCATTTATCATAATTATACCTAAATTGTCTGAGAATAGTCAAACAATAATTGGGAAAAGGTTGAATTTTTAATGAAAATAAGCTGCTTTATTCATGTCGCTTACTTTCGTAAATTTGACGGGTGGATTTAGATATCCGGCCAGGAACTTATAGATTTTCAGTCTGATCTCTTTGCCAGCAGGTGTGTCAATGCGATCGAAAGAATGACCACCTTCTACTCCTTTAAAAATTTCATATTCGAATTTCTTATTTTCAGCTTTCAATGCCTGAATCAGGTGTTCTACTTCGAGTACATTCACATCATCATCAATCGTATTGGTGTGAATCAGCAGCGGGGTCTTTAGTTTGGCGGCATTCCAGGCCGGGCTGCGGCGTTTGTATTCTTCGACATCCTGTTGTACGGTTTTGCCTATATGATATTTTGCTGAAAAGAGATCGCGATATTCCTGATCATAATAACCCATTCGGGAAATCAGGTCACTTACCGGAACGCCGGCAAAACAGACTTTATAACTATCGGGATGCGCAAAAACATCCATCAAGGCAATCAGGCCCCCATGGCTCCAACCAACTATCCCTACCCTGCCGGAATCAACCATTTCGTAGTTGTTGACCATATAATCGCGTGTTGCATTGACATCTTCAATTTCCAATCCACCATAATCTATCTTCTCATAGAAACTTTTCCCATATCCGGTGCTGCCCCGGTATTCAGGCGCAACAACAATATATTGTTGGGCTAGCAATTCGCGGATGATATGGGTGTGGTATGTCCCAAAATCTCCATGGACACCTCCATGAGGCAAGACAATGAGCGGATATTTTTTGCCGGGATCCAGATTTTTTGGGATGAAAATATAGACCTGAAACTTCAACGGATTGTTGGCCCCCATTGCTGTTGGATTGGGTACTTTGGCAGGCGGTGGCCCACAAATGATTACTTTATCAATATAGCCGACATCACCAACTTTGTCATACCACAATACATCGTCACTTTGTTTCTCCAGAATATCAAAACGGTGTTGCATATCATCGAGTGTTTGTTGGAGTGTCTGGACCTGATTTTTGAGGTCCGGAGATTGTTCCTGACACTGTCCGTTTTGAAACGATAATACAGAGATTGTAAACGCTAATAAATATGGAATTATTTTTTTCATTGTGACATGTTATTTATTGGAATTAAGGGTCTTCAAATATAAACAACTTTTATGAATTCAAAATCAACAGGCAATTATAGATCTTAAATCACACAATTAATTATTATTAAAAAAATTTAAAATCAAAACAGATAAAACGTATTATTAATCAGTTTTTTCAAAGTACTTTTGTATGACTAAATAATAAATTATATGAAAATTACACATATTGAGCATATTGGAATTGCTGTCAAGAGTCTCGAAGAAAGTATCGCTTACTACGAGGGAATTTTAGGATTAAAATGCTATGCTGTTGAAGAGGTTAAAGAGCAACGCGTTAAAACTGCCTTTTTCATGGTTGGGCAAACCAAATTAGAGTTGTTAGAGTCTACCGATCCCGAAGGACCAGTTGGAAAATTCCTTGAGAAAAAAGGCGAAGGTGTTCATCATCTTGCTTTCGCTACTTCTAATCTGGAAGATGCATTGACCGAAATGGACGAAAAGGGTGTTGCCCTGATCGACAAGAAGCCCCGAAAAGGTGCCGAAGGTTTAGACATTGCCTTTCTGCATCCAAAGTCTACACATGGAGTGTTAACAGAATTGTGTGAGGATAAAAACAAATAAACTTATGGGATTCGAGGACAAAATTAAAGAACTGCTCGATAAACGCGAACTGGCCAAATTAGGTGGGGGTCAGAAACGCATTGATGCACAGCACGCTAAAGGTAAGCTTACTGCACGCGAACGCATTGACCTTTTGCTTGACGAAGGAAGTTTTGAAGAATTCGACATGTTTGTTTCTCATCGTTGTACCGATTTTGGACTTGAAGAACAATCCTATCTCTCCGACGGGGTTGTAACTGGTCATGGAACGATCGACGGACGCGTGATTTATGTTTTTTCGCAGGATTTCACTGTATTCGGAGGATCTCTTTCCGAAACCTTTGCAAACAAAATTTGCAAAGTGATGGACCAGGCCATGAAAGTTGGCGCTCCGGTTATTGGAATCAATGATTCAGGTGGAGCCCGTATTCAGGAAGGTGTACAGAGTCTTGCTGGTTATGCGGAGATCTTTGAACGGAACATTCTTGCCTCGGGTGTTATCCCACAGATTTCAGCAGTTTTCGGACCCTGTGCAGGTGGTGCTGTTTATTCACCTGCCCTGACTGATTTTATTGTGATGAGCAAAAATACAAGCTATATGTTTGTAACCGGACCCAAAGTTGTGAAAACAGTTACCGGCGAAATTGTTACAGATGAAGAGCTTGGTGGTGCTATGGTTCATGGTTCAAAATCAGGGGTTGCGCATTTAATTGCTGATGATGAACGCGAAGGCATTTTATTGATCCGTAAACTGTTGAGTTATTTGCCCCAAAATAATCTGGAAGATCCACCACTGGCTCCTTGTGATGATCCGATCGATCGTCTGGATGAGTCTCTCAATTATTTCATTCCTGAAAACCCCAATAAACCCTATAACGTAAAGGATGTAATTCATGCAATTGCAGATTACAGTGAGTTTCTGGAGGTTCAACGTCATTATGCGCCAAATATAATCACCGGATTTGCCCGCTTTAACGGTATTTCGGTTGGAATAGTTGCTAATCAACCCAATTATTTAGCGGGAGTACTCGATATCAATGCATCACGTAAAGCGGCACGTTTTGTTCGTTTCTGTGATGCTTTCAATATTCCTATACTTACCCTTGTAGATGTGCCAGGGTTCCTGCCGGGAACCGCTCAGGAGTATGGCGGAATAATCATTCATGGCGCTAAATTGCTTTTCGCTTATGGAGAAGCAACTGTTCCAAAAATCACGATTATATTGCGCAAGGCCTATGGCGGCGCTTACGATGTCATGAGTTCAAAACACCTGCGTGGCGATCTCAATTATGCATGGCCAACAGCCGAAATTGCAGTAATGGGACCAAAAGGCGCCATAGAGGTATTGTACAACAAGAAGATTGCCGAATTCACCGATGAAAAAGAACGGGCCGATTATATCCGTCAGGCAGAGGAAGAATATAAAATGAAGTTTGCTAATCCTTACAATGCTGCAAAATACGGATTCATTGATGATGTGATAGAGCCTCGAAATACCCGTTTCCGCATTATTCGCGGCCTACAGGCTTTGTCGACCAAAAAGGAAAGCAATCCTCCGAAGAAACATTCTAACATGCCCCTCTAATGGAAATGGAAGTATGAAACTACAACTAAATTTTATTCCACTCCTGACAATCACATTGTTGGGGACCGGTGAAAAAGGACCTTCGGGTGCAGGAATGGCTTTAACGGCATTGATCATTGTATTTGTGGTATTGGTTGGCCTTTACTTTATTTACAAACTTTTGTCTGTACTCCATTCTCTCGATATTCGTAACAGATTCATCAAAAGGAGAGGCCTTGAAAATGCAGCAGCGATATCGACCGAAGCAATATCGGGTGAAGTGAATGCAGCAATTGTAATGACGCTCTTTCTTTACCAGAATGAATTGCACGATATCGAAAATACGGTGTTGACCATTAAAAAGGTATCGCGTACTTACTCTCCCTGGAATTCAAAGATTTACGGTCTAAGAAAAAATCCCAGATAATTCAAATTATCACACATGAAGAAGTATAAATTTATTATAAACGGTAATCATTATGAGGCTCAAATCAATAACATTGAGGACAATGTTGCTGATATTGAAATTAATGGTACTTCATATACAGTAGAACTCGAAAAGTCTATTGAAACCGGAACTAAAACACCAAAACTGGTCAGATCTATTTCAGTGCCATCCACAGACAGTCATCCTTCAATGGCTAAAACCAGTAGCCCTGAAGGCCCCAAAGGAAGTGGAACGATTAAGTCACCCCTACCGGGTGTGATTCTTGAAATACATATCAAAGAAGGTGATTATGTAAAAATTGGTCAGCGTTTGCTGACACTGGAAGCAATGAAGATGGAAAACAATATTGACTCTGACAAAGAGGGCAAGGTGATTTCCATTAAGAAAAAGAAGGGTGAATCTGTCATGGAAGGCGATGTTCTTATTATGATAGGAGAATAAAAACATGGCAGATAATACATTTCAAAATGTAGGTGATAATCTTAATCAGTTTCTGGCAAATTCTGCTTTCTCAAATCTGACCATAGGTCAAATCATCATGATTATCGCCGGATTGGCTTTCATCTATTTTGCCATTACCAAAGAGATGAATCCCTTGTTACTCATTCCGATTGGTTTCGGAATTATTATTGGCAATATTCCTTTCTCTTCAGGATTTTTACTGGGCATCAATGAGGATGGTAGTGTTTTGAGTTACCTCTATTTGGGGGTTGTCAAGAGCATTTATCCTTCTCTGATCTTTTTAGGGATAGGAGCGATGACAGATTTCTCATCACTCATTGCAAATCCTAAACTGATTTTGATTGGGTTTGCAACTCAGTTAGGAATCTTCGGCGCTTTTTCAATTGCAATGGCTCTTGGTTTTTCTCCAGCACATTCAGGCGCTATCAGTATTATTGGTGGTGGCGATGGCATGACAGCTATCTTCCTTGCTTCGAAACTAGCTCCTGAACTGATCAGTATCGTTGCCATTTCTGCATTTACCTACATGGCGTTGATTCAGTTTATTCAGCCCCCGGTAATGAAGTTGCTGACGACACAGAAAGAGCGGACCATCAGAATGAAACCTATGCGGGTAGTATCTAAGCTTGAAAAAGTGTTTTTCCCGTTAATCGGTATATTGTTGACCTGTTTTATCGTCCCGTTGGCATTGCCTTTATTGGGAATGCTGTTCTTTGGAAACCTGTTGCGCGAAAGCGGAGTAACAAAACGTTTGGCCGACACGGTAAAAGGTCCTTTGATTGATATTGTTACAATTCTGATTGGATTAACCATTGGCGTTTCGGCTGAGGCATCGATTTTGCTTACCGGTGAAGCGCTCAGTATTTTTGTGTTGGGAGCAGTTTCATTGTTTATAGCCACAATTGGTGGTGTCTTATTGGTGAAATTAATCAATCTGTTCTTGAAGGCCGAAAACAAAATCAATCCATTAATTGGAAATGCAGGATTGGCAACCTTACCTGAAAGTGCAAGAATCTCTCAGATTGTTGGTCTGAAATATGATAAGACCAACTTTTTGCTGATGCATGCAATGGGCCCTAACGCAGCAGGGATCATTGGTTCAGCACTGGCTGCCGGGGTGATATTAACTTTCTTATTCTAAACACACACACACAATTATATGCTTATTATTGGAATTGCCGGAGGATCAGGAAGTGGAAAATCTACGGTTGTTAACAAAATCGCTTCAAGCCTTCCACCTGGATCAGTTGCAATTATTTCTCAGGATGCATACTATAAAGACAACGGGCATCTAACCCCTGAGGAGAAGGTGAGCATCAATTTCGATCATCCATCTGCAATTGAATTTAACCTGCTTATCAAACATCTCGATCAGCTTAAATCAGGCCATTCGATCGAAATGCCAATCTATTCTTATCTCACTTGTGCCAGGGCTAAAGAGACGATCACCATTCTGCCCAAAGGAGTTATCATAGTGGAAGGGATCCTGATTTTAAATAGTCCGCGTCTGAGAGACAGGATTGACATTAAAATCTTTGTGGATGCAGATTCAGATGACAGATTGATCCGTATTATCCGGAGAGATATCGTTGAAAGAGGTCGGACGTATATTCAGGTTTTGGACCATTATGAGGAATATGTGAAGCCGATGCATATGCAGTTTATAGAACCTACTAAACGGTATGCCGATCTGATTGTTCCCCAGGGTGGTGAAAATCAAATAGCCATAGATATTCTTACATCAAGAGTCAGGATGCACAATAAAGATTAAAACAGGGGAATTTGTTTAGTCTTGTTTTCGGATCAGGTTATAATTTGCTTTAGATTCAAATTCATTCATCTCATCATCTATCTGTTTGATCGTATTATTATTAACAACCAGATAATTGATGACATCTGAGTCTTCGGGGTCATCATTTTGAACGCTTAACTGATAAACTACTGCTTTTGGATCTTCCTGCGTCCCTTTTAATGCGACCCATTTTCCATAGGTATCAAACGTCTTTTCGTTGTTCTGGCCAAGGTAGACTTCATGCAATTTATACGAATACTGATTCTTAGCCTTATTCTGAAAGAGTGTCAGTGTCGTTTTGATTCCATCGCAATCGGCACATGGAAGCGTACCTTCAAAAACGATAGCAGAATTATTATCAGCAAACAGTACCTGATTATTGGATGAAGCATTTTTATTATTCTTGTTCGATGAACAAGATACAAGTACTATAATTAATATGAAGAATATAATATTTCTCATGTCAGTGAATTTAAAAATGTCTGCACATAACATTTGCTATTTAAAATAAATCGGGCTAAAAATATTTTTAAAGATACGATTTTTATCAAAATAAATCCAAGATTAATTGTTAATACACAATAATAATTTTAGGCTGCAAACATAAATCAATTAATTTCACACATTTATTTTAAGACAATTCATGTACGCAATTATAGATATTGAAACTACCGGAGGTAGCGCCGTTTATGAGCGGATAACCGAAATAGCCGTTTTTATATATGATGGTGAGAAAGTAGTTGACCAATTTACATCACTGGTAAATCCGGAAAGACCTATCCCCTATTATATTACTAAATTGACAGGTATCAATGATCAAATGGTTGAGCGTGCGCCAACTTTCGAGCAACTGGCATCAAAAATTGATCAGATCACTGAAGGATGTTTCTTTGTAGCACACAATGTTACTTTTGATTACAATTTTGTACGGGAGGAGTTTCGCCGAATAGGTTTTAAATATGAACGGAAAACACTTTGTACGGTTAGGTTAAGTCGTAAACTGATTCCGGGTCATCGCTCATATAGCTTAGGAAACTTGTGCCAGGAAATAGGAATCAATGTAAAAGATCGTCACAGGGCAGCAGGTGATGCTCTTGCAACCGTAAAGTTGTTTGAGTTATTGTTATCAGCAGATCCCTCACTGGCCCATCAGATAGCACATCAACTTCCAAACGGGATGCCAGTTCATTTATTAGAACGGTTACCTGAATCAACGGGGGTCTATTACTTCTATGATGAAAACAATGGATTGATCTATATTGGCAAGAGTATCAATATCAAAGAACGTGTGCTATCTCATTTTTATAACCGTTCTGGAAAAAAGGCACAGGAGATAAAACGGCTGATTCACAATATCGATTTCGAATTAACAGGATCCGATCTTATCGCTCAGTTGAAAGAATCAGATGAAATCAAGCAACATAAACCATTGTTTAACAGTTCACAGAAACGTCCTGTTTCAGGATATGGCATCTGTGTTACAATAGATCAGAATGGTTATCAAAGTTTGAAAGTAATTAAAAATCCTTCAGACCATATTCCTCATGCTTCATACAGTAACAAGGCAATGGCTCAACAGGAACTCGAAGCATTGTGTGAAAAATATTTCCTGTGTCGAAAGATTAATGGATTACAAGAAACTGGAGGGGCTTGTTTTCAACACGGGTTGGGTATTTGCCTGGGCGCATGCGTTGGAAGGGAAGAACCGGAATCCTATAACCGGCGAACCCGGGAAGCATTAAAACAGTTTGACTATATTCATCAAAACATGATTATTCTGGATAAAGGAAGGACGATGAATGAAAAATCTGTTGTCATGATTGAAAATGGGAAATACCTTGGATTTGGATATATCGACCTTACCTATTTTGGAGGAAGCATGGATGAATTCAGAGATTGTATCAAAAACCAGGAAGACAATCGGGATATTCAAAAGATAATCAATGGATATCTGTTGAAAAATAAAGTAGAAAAAGTGATTACATTTTAGATGATGGTTCTTCTTCCGGATTTAAATGTTCGGATGTTTTGATATTCTTTTGGTGGTCATCAAAATGATCTATTCCCTTAGATAACAGTACTGTGATGACAAAATAGACAAAGAACAACACTAAAGAGGTGATGACAGCCAGCACTACATCCGCATATAATTGGGTTTTCCGCCAGAAGATATAACCAACAATCCCGGAAGCTATCACAGAAATCAATAGTATATAATGCATTAGCCTAAGTCGCCAGAATGTTGGTTTGGTATCCAGCTTTCTGATTAT
>JGI24140J50213_10000038_pt1 | contig 50604 bp, 43 predicted proteins | sample BarGraIncu00222A_FD_50213 | JGI IMG/M metagenome (IMG submission 50213)
GGGTCAATTTTTTCTTTGAAACTCATTGTTGAAATTATGAGCTAAATAATGAATAAATGCTTGATTATTAAAATGTTTTTTGTTAATGTTTGTTAATGCTTATTCAGCTCTTCGCAACGTTCTCCCTTGAGAAAATTGAGTCTGAAAGAGATCCAAAATCCGGCAAAAGCATACCAGTCTTTTGCACTAGATATCCTGATTCCCGGTTCATAAACATTATCAATCTTATCGGCCTGCTTTCCAAAATTCTTACGTAAACCCCATTCAAGGCCTAAACTTAAATTCTCAACAGGCATGTATTTTATACCCAATCCAAAAGGAAAGGATGTGATATTGTGCTGAATCGGATCTGATTTAAAGCCCATACTGTCTTTTCGGGCCGTAAACCAGGTGTATCCAATCCCTCCAAAAATATAAGGACTCACCTGTTTCTCGTTTACTCCAATACCAAATTCAGCAAAGTTGACCTCGAGTTGGGCAGATATTTCATTTAAATTTGTTTTGAATGTTATTCCCCTGCCCTGAAAATCATCCGACTTTAATATTGTTCCTATATAACCTGCTTTTATTGCAAGTCTGTTATTGAAAATGTATCTGTAAAATGCACCAAAAGCGGGCGAACTATTCTTAAAAGGAGTACCGGGATTTAAATCGCCGGTATAATAAGAACTCCCCGCAAATAGACCAAAATCTCCACTCTGTGCATAAGTTGCCCCAAAAGAGAGTATAATCAGGATTACAATAATCAGCTTTTTCATAACTTTTTCAGCGTGTAAAATTAACAAAAAAAAGGTTAGGCCCGTCAGTTACATTCAGGCATATCTGATTAGTTGCGAATATCTCTTCCCCAGAGTAATTTTTTACGTATTGTAGCGAAGAAATCATCGTCAGATTCTTGTAAAAGACTGATGTTAAAACTCTCTTTCCTCACAATAAGTTCATTGGAAGAATCAAATAAAGAAGATCGACTGTCGAGACCAACGAAAAATTGTTTTTCTCTTCCTTCGACCCTGATACGAATGACGCTTGTATCGGGTATAACGATTGGTCTTACCGTCAAATTGTGTGATGCAATTGGAGATATCACAAAACTTTGTAAATCGGGGCCTATAATTGGACCATTGCAGGATAAAGAATATCCTGTGGAGCCTGTAGGAGTGGAAATAAGTAACCCATCGGCCCAGTATGCATTTAAAAACAGGTCGTTCACCCATACATGAATTGTGATCATGGATGAATTGTTTTGTTTATGGATCGAGAGTTCGTTTAAGGCAAAGTTCAGTTCTCCAAAACTATTTTCAGCATTATCGAGTCTCAGCAAGGTCCGTTTATCGATTTTGTAATTGCCACTCATCAATGAATTCATCACATGGATGATGTTTTCCTTGGGTATGCTGGCCAGAAAACCCATTCTACCCAAGTTAATGCCAATAATCAGAATCCCTGAATCGCGGACAAGGGTGATGGTATCGAGTAAAGTTCCATCACCGCCAAGCGAGAAGAGATAATCGACTCTTCCCACCAGATCAGTATGGTTTGAGAAATATTGGATTTCTGATTCGTTTTCAATGGTGCCATTCAAAATATCCCTGAAAGAATGATGAATCAGAATTTCTCCATGTTGTTGATTAATCAGATCGATCAATTGTTTGAGATAGGGGGAATGTTCTTCACTAAACCCTTTTCCAAATATTGCAATTCTTAATCTCTTCATGCGTTCAGACTTTAAAGGGATGATTCAAAATGAACAAAAAATCCACCCTGACCAAAATGGTTAATTGTATATTCAAGACGCAACACTTTATCGTAATAAGTTACAAGGTCCAATCCAACACCGATGCTTCTCAAAATAGTGTAATTGAGCGGTTTTGAGGTATTTGCCGATATTGTAATTTGTTCCTCATTGGGCACAGGGGAGAAAACTTCTCCCATATCTGCAAAGATATTGAAATAGGCTGCATAATGAAACTTATCAAACTTTTCGGTTCCGGTAAATTTTAAGTATTGAATATGGGGTTTAACGAGGTTGTATTTGAGGTTGGCCCTGGCAAGAAAGAAATTTCCTCCGTCGACTACATAATATTCGTAGCCTCTCACATAATCTCTTCGAAAGCCAAGTCCCTGGTTCAGGAAATAAGGAGCGCTTTCGTTCTGGGAAAGTCTGACAGTGGTTCCTGCAGACCAGGACAAACGTTGGTTAAATTGGTTATAAATGCTCAGGTTGGTATTAACAAAACCATTACTGTAATTTTGTTTGTTGTTGTAGCTTCCAACCTGGGATGTAAGGTTCATATCGGCATAATATCCTTTAAGTGGATATGGCTTACTATCGCGATGATCGTTTCTGAAATATAAGGTCCCTACAAAAAGATTAAGTTGTTTTGCATTTGTAGGAGCATATGCACTATTGAGTTCGGTGAGTTTTGAATTGTAATCAAAACGGTTTAATCCAATTATCGCTGAATAATACATAAAAATGGAAGGCCTGTAATTGAGGGATGTGGAAATAAGTGAGTTTCGCAGCATATAACTTTCCCCTCTGTAAAAGACCTGTTTATTGTTTTCGGTCATGTAGGAGACCTCATGGTTCTGACTAACCGATCCTACAAAAGTCATGCCCAGCGTCTGTTTGATATTTATATAAGGAATATCATAGGACAAACGGTATCTTTCATCATAACCGAAACGGATAAGTAGATTAAGTACTTCCATTCTGCCTCTGAGGTTACTCCATTTTATAAATCCTCCGTAGTTGACTCTTCGCCAGTCTTTGTGTGCCAACCAGGTGTTGAAATTGCGGTCTGCAATCTCAAATATTGGAAATGGGAAAAGGTACCATCGTTCAGTCATTTTGAACTTCAGAGTGGTAGTGCCACTGATATCTGTAGTCGTATCAATGGTTACAAAATTAAATAGCGATGTATTCAACAGGTTCAACCGGCTCTGTTCCAGTTTGTTTTTGAATGAAGAATTGGAAAGTGTATCACCTTCTTTGATGATTATTTCTCTAAAGATAATGTTCGGTTTGGTGATCCGGTTTCCTTCAAGACTTATTTTCCCGATAACTTTCAGGTGACTTGAGGGGCCTTCAAATTGGGGTGATTGAATTCCCTGCGACATGAGTAACAATGGGAAAAGGCCAAATATTATAAGTAGGATGTTTCTCACAAATGAAAAGTAATCAGATAAGTCATAAAAGCATTTCGGCCCGGATTTATATTTGGCTGACAGATCGTTAAATGAATTCCGGAATTTAAATATTCAGGTAGTTCATAAATGAATTGTAACGATCGAGCAAATCATCATAATACTCGGCTTCAGCAAATGATGCTTTTACAGTGTACTCATAACGTAAAAATGTCTGTAATATTGGCTGGATATCCATCCTGTTAATTTTGAGAGTAAGCTCAATTAATGTCGAATCGGGGATATCTGTAATATACAAACTCAGTATTTTGGCATCATTGGTTTCTACAATCTGCGCTATTTCACTCAGGGCATAATCATTTTGATTGAGTTCGAGTACGATAATTCCACCGGGATTACTGACTGCTGTCATCTCAGAAATAAATCCAACCAGATCGTTAACAGTTATAACACCAAGATATTGATGGTTTTCATTTAAAACCGGTAACAAAGAAAGATGTTGAGAAGAAAAAATCTTAATGACATCGTAAATGTGTTGACTTGCCAGGACAAATTGTTTTGACAATGAAAGTACATGATTGCCAACTGGTTCTTCAAAATCACTCAAGGTATAAATATCTTCCTCTGATATCAGACCAAGAAAATCTTCTTCATTCACAATAGGTAAATGAAATACCCTGTATTCCTCCATCCAACTCAATGCCTGCAGCGCTGTGTCTGAAGTATGCAATGGTGCTATTTCATTGCTTATAAGATTTTTCGCGATCATAATATATGGATTATATTACATAATGAACAATTATTGTGCCGTAGAGTTTTCTGAAAACACATATCTGTTATTGTATACAAATATACGTGATTCCTTTTGTTTTTTTCTGATACCTATGACTTTTGCCATATTCAGAGTAATTTTGCAAATTAATATATGACAATAATGACAAAACTTAGTGTAAATATCAATAAAATTGCCACTCTTCGCAATTCAAGAGGTGGTGACACGCCAAATGTAGTTAAAATGGCTCTTGATTGCGAGAGATTTGGGGCAGAAGGTATCACGGTACATCCCCGTCCCGATCAAAGACACATCCGCTATAATGATGTTTTTGACCTGAAACCTGTTCTAACAACAGAATTAAATATTGAAGGAAATCCTATTCCACAATTTATAGATCTGGTTTTAAAAGCCAAACCTGCCCAGGTAACATTGGTTCCCGATGCGCTTGATGCACTGACATCGAATGCAGGATGGGATACTATTAAGTTTGAAGGTTTTTTAAAGGATGTGATTGAAGAGTTCAAAAATCACGGTATCCGTACCTCAATTTTTGTAGATCCAGATCCTAAGATGGTTAGAAATGCTTTTAAGACAGGTGCCGACCGCATCGAACTTTACACCGAAGGATATGCCAGCCATTTTGCTAAAGATCCTGAAAAAGCTATTGCTCCATATATGGAAGCGGCTAAAATTGCGGTGGAGGTTGGACTTGGTATTAATGCAGGTCATGATTTGAATCTGGATAACCTTCGTTACTTTTCGGACAGGATACCAGGTTTGCTGGAGGTTTCAATCGGTCATGCCTTGATTGCTGATGCACTTTATTATGGAATGGCAGCAACTATCCGTATGTATTTAAATCAAATCAGGTAAAGTCAGTTATAGCATGAAGTTATTCTGTCGAAAGTTTGGGAGTGGGCAACCGATCATTATCCTTCATGGATTATTTGGATTGTCCGATAACTGGGTTTCAATCGGTAAGTTACTGTCGGAGAATTATCAGGTTATTATTCCTGATTTGAGAAATCATGGTCAGTCGCCGCACAGCAGCATTTTTAATTATGATGCAATGGCCGGTGATATCCTTGAACTCATGGATGATTTGGAGCTCTCATCTGTTATTATAATGGGGCATTCAATGGGAGGGAAGGTTGCTATACAGTTTGCACTGCATTATCCTGAAAGGACAGGGAAGCTTATTGTCGTAGACATGAGTATGCGTCAATATGTGGAAAGCCAATTGCAATTAGAGATCATTAAGGCGATGATGGCGATTGATTTCGATAAGATTGAATCAAGAAGCGAAATCAGTGAGATGTTAAAGCATTCGATCCGTGATGAGAAGGTCAGATTATTTATTATGAAGAATCTTTACCGGGTAACGCGAACACATCTTGGATGGCGACCTGATCTTCAGTCTATTTATCAGAATATAGATTATGTTTTTGAGGCTATTTCGGGTGACACTGTCTATGAGGGACCATCACTTTTTATTCATGGGGATGATTCTGATTATGTCTTAGAATCTGATACCAAAGAAATCTATCATCATTTTCCCCGGGCAGTTTTTAAAATTGTCCCCGATGCAGGTCATTGGGTCCATGCCGATAATCCTGAAGGATTTTTGAAAGAAGTGATCGCTTTCCTTGGGAAAAGAGTATAAATAGTTCTAGTATAATGTGCAATAGTTTGATGATGTGGTGTTTGTGATCATGTCACCCCTTCGGGGTTTAAAAGGGGGAGGATGCGATTGCTATAATCATGTCATCCCTTCGGGATTGAAGAAAAAGCCTTTAGATATATCTTATTGTTTGTTATTATCATGTGATCCTTTGGGGTTGAAGAAAATGCCGAAGGCATGAAATGATTATAGAAAAACAAACATAAACAAAATAGAACCCCGAAGGGGTGAAATGATTTTCAAAGAATGGTTTAATCATAAACCCAATCGGAAATACCAAAAAAAAGCTCCCTTTCGGTATTACAGAAAGGGAGCTAAACCAACTTAAACAAGCATTTTTAGTATTGTTCGACGTTTAGGCTCGACACAGCTGCGTCGACATCGATGTTAGTTTTGATTTTAGCGGTATTGTAGTTGTTGGTTCGATATAGATGACGTTCAATTCTGTTAAAACCTACCAGTTCACGACTTGAAAGAACAGTGTTGGTCTTAACTTCACAAGCTCTGTTTTTAGGAATCATAAGATGTATTGAAGAAGCGCCCGCACTGATCTTTACATGCTGATCTTCGTTAAGATCACCTATTTTAAGATAGATGGATGACGCACCACTTTCAACTGTTACGGAACGAACTTTGTATTTACTCAGGTCCATTTGCATGTCTGCTGCTCCGACTTTGAAATTGATATCCCACACAGGTTTAAGATTGAGCTTAATGTGAGTTTCTCCTCCAACGCCTGTATTTATTTGACCATCCTTCAATTTGAGTCGGATGATTGCACTAGTACTGTCTTTTTCAACCGAGGTCTGATAGTGAATATTGCTCCCGGATTTTGCAAAGTCATAAAGATTTTCTGTTGAATCTCCAACTTTGAAACTTCCTGCAGCTGCATCAAGATAAATAGTTCCCGATTTGATAGCTTTATCAAATGGTTCTGAATAATTTTCATCAGCCTGGAATGTAGAATCAGTGTTGTATTTTACCTGCCAGTCATGATTACTGCGGTTCCAGTGAAAGCCAAATGTATTGATATCCGGTTGTGTAGAAACAACCCACACACCAACTACTACAGCGACAAACGATATTATCAGTTTGATATAATCTTTAACGGGAAGGACAGAGATTCCCCAAAGGATGAGTAATACGGGCCATAGTGCCCAGAGGGAATGCCAGCTAAACCAGATGAGATCAAGGTTTTTAAGCATGATCAATATTCCGATCGCGATCAATACGACTCCCCAAAATATCTTCTTATAGCTCAATGTGCTATTTTTGAAAGGTTCCATAGCGGGTTACTTTTTATTAATGATTATCATAACACCAACAGCGACAAGGATTACAGGCCATAGTTCATGAAAACTAATGTTGGGTACAAAATTAGAGATCAGAAAGAGACCACCTATTGTGATGAGCATTACGCCACCCCAAAGTCCGCCATTTCTTCTGGGTGTGGGGGGAGGAAAACCTCCCATTGGGTCATTGCCAACTGTGTTGGGGTCGCCCGGTTTTTGTTCAAACGGATTTTCCATGTTTTCGAAAAAAGGATTAAAAGGTTTCTTTGATTCTGGAACGAATATCCAAAGTATGATGTAGATCAGGACTCCAGATCCGGCTCCAAGCGTGAGGGCGATAAAGCCGATGCGAAATATGATGGGATCTACATTAAAGTATTCACCTAATCCACCGGCGACTCCTGCGAAAACCCTGTCACGCGTGCTGCGATATAATCTAGTTTCTTCCATTGTTGTGACTTTTGCTCTTTTGACGCAGTCATTAATGAAAGGTTACAAGGTGTTGAACCGGAAAATGCGAATTATTCTTTTAATGCATCTTTTTTAGCAGCTCTGGCTGAAAAGAAGATTCCGACTTCATACAATCCATACAATGGGATGGTGACCATCATTAAACTTACTACATCTGGAGGCGCTATAATCGCAGCAATAATCAGGATTATGAAAAAGGCATATTTGCGTGTCCGACGCATAAATGCAGGGGTGAGGATGCCTATTCTGCTTAAAAAGAAAATGAATACTGGGATCTCGAAAACCACACCCATTCCAAAGGTGATATTTGTAATTGTACTGATATAGGTATCAAGTTGCCATTGGTCGGCAACTGTATTGCTGACAAGATATTTCCCGAAAAAGTTTATGGTCAGTGGAACAATCAGAAAATATCCAAACAATACACCTGCTAAAAAAAGAAAAGACATGGTACCGACAGCACCTCTTGAATATTTTCTTTCTTTTTCATGAAGTGCCGGTTTGATGAATTTCCAAAGCTGCAACAATATATAGGGAAAAGCAACGATAAGTCCGCCAAAGAAACTTACATACATATCAGACATAAACTGACCTGACATGTGCAAGTTAATGATTTTATAATCAAAAGTTCCAAAGCAAAGAACCTTAGAATGGAGGATCGCACTGAGTTTGCAAAGCCATTGATAAGTTATGAAATTACTGCTTTTGGGAGCAAAAATAATATTGTCAAATATGAATTTACTGTAAATATAACAAACGGTTGACGTAAGTACAATGGCAACAGCAGCCCTGAACAAAAGACCTCTTAATTCATTCAGGTGATCCATCAGGGTCATTTCAGCATCTGGATTTTTTTTCTTTCTTGCCATTAGGTATATTTGTTTCAGTTGACAAATTTAACAAATAAGGTTGCGCCAAAATCATTATGATAAATTTTGACCAATAAAAAAAATGCAGGAAAGACTTTTGTCTTCCCTGCATAAATTATTGATATCAATTTTCTGACCTGAATAACCAAAGAATTCATTTCAGATGACGATATTCAAGGTCTTTTAGGTGAATATAATCTGAGTGCCTTGTCCTCCACATAACCCGTAGAATTCTCCAATAGTTATTATGTCGGTGACCTCATCGCTTAAATCTTCTTTTTTTAATTTAAACATGTCGACAGCAAGCTTACAGGCATAAATTACTCCACCACCTGCAGTGATCATTTCAAGGAATTCGGGAACTGTAGGAATGTCAAGTTGCTCCATCTGATTTCTCATCATTGCTGAAACGCCTGCTTCAACACCCGGAATTGCTCCAAGGAGTGATGGGAAAGCCCAGCCATTTGGCATACGCATTGCCGGATTACCAACAGTTGCTGTATGCAATTTGGTCATTTGTTTTTTGGTAATTGCATCTAAGCCAAAAAAGGTAAAGAATACTTTCGTTTCAATGCCTTCCATAACTGCTCCATTTGCCATAACCAAAGCTGCATAAACATCTTCGATAGATCCTTTAGCACAAATGAGGCACACTTTCTTCAACGGGAATTCTTCTTTTTGTATCATACCTTATTTTTTTTCTTTTTTAATTAAACACAACTTACCGGTTTTGGCAAGCCGCCAATTCTTGTTGCAAGTTTTAAAGGAGCTCCGGGAAATAAGCCGTAAAAACCTTTGATGTCAACAATTCCTGATTTGCCGATTGAACGGATCGTAAGACCCTCGCCCTTGGAAACCCTGTCGCGAAGAAATTCGATTACTTCAAAATGTTTATCTGTGAGTTCAATGTTTTCTTCCTGAGCGATAGCTTTTGCAATATCCTTAGTCCATTGTTTTTTATCGAGCATATATCCTTCATCGTTTAATTCAAGGACTACTCCTGCATACGTTTTTTGTGACATACTATAAAATGTTTTGATGAATTGTGAATATGAATATTTAGTTTTAATCTTTGTTTTTACCGGCCATGCTCATGTTGTTGCTGACCGGAAGTTTACGATCTTTCAGTAAAAACTCCCAATACATAGTTTTGAAGGCAAGTTTTCCCAAATGATTGATACATGAATTTCCCAAAAGGCTGAAAGGACCGATCAATGGAACAGGATATTTACCGGATAACGGTTCAGTAACATAATTAAAATCGATTAGAGAAGCCTTTCCAAATCCGGTTTCGATATAACAATTGGCATGACCATCAAATGAGTGAGTCATTGGTTTCCCATTTATTACTTCAAGTATATTGCCGATCAATGCTTCAGATGAGAAGTGAGCAACAGAACCTGCTTTAGAAGCTGGAATATTTGATGCATCGCCCAAGACAAAAATGTTTTCAAAAGCAACCGAACGCAATGTGTGTTTATCTGTAGGGACAAAGTTCAAATCATCACCCAATCCTGAACGGGCAATAACTTCGTCTCCCATATTGACAGGGACAATGGTCAGGCAATCAAAGGCAACTTCTTTTCCATCATACGAACGGATGATGTTGTTTTCGTTATCAATACTTTCAACATAAAAATCGGGAATAAGTTTTATGTTCTTTTCCGACAGCAGTTTTCCCAACATGGCTGTTGCCTTTGGTTTGGTGAATGCGCCTGACATTGGTGTGGTGAAAATAATTTCAACTTTATCGCGGATTCCTCTTTTTGTAAAGTAGGCATCAGCCAGGAAAACAAATTCCAAGGGTGCTACCGGACATTTAAAAGGTAATTCAGTGATCGTCATGACCAAACGGCCACCCTGCCAGTTTTTGAAAAATTCATGCAATGCCAAAGCCCCTTCGATGGTGTAAAAATCGAAGATGTTTTTGTACCAGTTTTCCTCTTTGAGTCCGGGCGTTTCTTCGGGACGGGTCTGACAACCGGTTGCAATAACAAGGAAATCATAATTGAATACTTTGCCATCTGAAAGCAGAACCTTGTTTTGTGCTGCATCAATTCGATCAACATCACCATAAATCAAATTGACACCATCAGGAATAAAAACGTCTTTTTGTTTGACTACATCTTTTAGTGTGTAGGTGCCAAAAGGAATGAATAGAAAACCAGGTTGATAGTAATGGGTTTTGTATTTATCAAGGATGGTAATTTCCCATTCTTTTTTTGAAAGTGATTTACGAAGCTTGTTAGCCATCATCGTTCCGGCAGTACCGGCACCGACTATTACTATTTTTTTCATGTATTGATGTATTATTTTTTCTTCCAAAACAACCAGACAACATTCATATATATTATATTTATACGGTAGTTGAATAACATTGTTTTAAAGCCTGCAAATAGTTAATTTTACGGTTCAAAGTTAGATGTTAAAAACATCTGTTATTCATTTCACAATATGATATAAATCATAAAATGATAAATATTTTAAGCAGGTGAGAAATTGACTTTGGGGCAAAAGTAATTCGAAATTCTATATGCAGATTCAAAACAGTACATGCGAATGTAAGGAGTGCATTGTTCGTTCACTGATATTTGAACATGTTTCGACAATGGAACTAGGCACATTTTGTACGACCAAGCGGGAAGAAAACTATCATAAAGGTCAGGTTGTTATTCAGCAGGGAGCACCGATCACTGAATTTATTTATGTGAAGAATGGTTTGGTGAAACTCTCTACACAATCAGTACAAGGAAGGAATCAGATAATATCACTGGCAAGGCCTTATGATTTCATTAGTTTACTGACAATTTTTTCGGATAAATATTATCAGTATACTGTTTCTGCAATTGAAGACACGACTGTTTGCATCATCGATCTTATCAGGATGAAAGAATTGGTGCGTGAGAATGGAAATTTTGCCCTGGACTTGCTCGAAAGGATGAGCCGGACAGCTGATAATATCATTAGAAACTATAATGACATCAACCGGAAAAATCTCAGGGGGAGAATTGCATATATTCTTCTCAATTTCGCTGATACTATTTATCTGAAAGATCGTTTTGATCTGCCTGTTTCGCGTAAAGAAATCGCTGAATTGATTGGTATGACGACTGAAAACGTAATCCGGATCCTATCTGAATTCAGAAAAGAAGGAATCATTCGTATTAACGGAAAAGAAATTGAGATTGCAGATAAGCCAAAACTGCAGTTTTTGAGTGAACATGCATAAAAAAAAGACTGACCCTTTCGAGACAATCTTTTTTTAAATAATTTTTCAATCCAATTTAAAGTTAAATATATACAAGTGTTTGAACTCTTGTATCTCATCAGAAATTGTTTTCTGATTTCATTTGGTTTTAATTGGACGGATGAATTCAGTTTTAGTGTAAAGACAATATCATTGATTATAGTTTAGTTAAAACCAGGATCCTTGATGTTAATATACTACCGGATGTTTCAATAATAATACCTGAGTATTAATAGTTTGAACGATAGTTGTTATTACTTCTTCTGTTGTTATCTTTTCTGAAATTGTCTTTTCTTTCTTCTGATTGATTAACAGTCATGTTTCTGCCTTTCATATCAACACCGTTGAGATTCTTAATGGCAGCTTCACCTTCTGGATCGTTTGGCATTTCAACAAAACCAAAACCTTTGCTACGTCCTGAGTATTTATCGGTAATAACTTTTGCGGAAGTTACTTCGCCATACTCTTCAAAAATTTCTTTTAATTCATCTTCGCTTAAATTGAAATGAAGATTGCCTACGTAAATGTTCATAAAAAAACTTTAAAAATTATTAAAAATGTGATTTGAAAAATGTTTCTAAAGGTACATCAAAAAAGGGTGCAAATCACAGAAAATGAAATGAATATTATTTTTTTGCCAATTTTTCAAGTTATTTATTGATATTTTTTAAATTTTAAATTTGATTTGTTGTGTAAAGGGCTATCATGTAGACGACTAATCCAAAATCATTGACAAATAAGAGGTTGCATCAATTCTTTTAGCAAGCTCATGTAAATTGGAAATAAATTGTCCAAAATCAACTATGGCATTAATAAACAACTATCCCCGTAACTTAGAAAACGAAATTCATTGTTGAGCGCATAATCATATACTTTTTTCCAGTCATCGCCAATTAAAGCTGAAACAAGAAGTAAAAGGGTGCTTCTTGGTTGATGGAAATTAGTGATCAATCCTGATGCGACTCTGTATTTGTATCCGGGCGCAATAATCAATTGAGTGGAAGCGATGAGCTGATCTTCTCCTGTCCCGGTGAGGTGTTCGAGTAAAGCCTCCATTGATTCACACATCGGGATATTGGTATCCAATTCAGGATCATAGGGATCCCATTGATGGACGGAAGGATTTGAAGTATCAAATTTGCCCTTTATCTTTCTCACTCCCAGCCAGTAAAAGCTTTCAATCGTACGCATTGAAGTTGTTCCTACCGGAAATACTTTTCTTGTTGTATTCAGATCATTTTGTGAGATAAGTTGTTGCAGTAGAGTCCGGGTAATGGAAATCTGTTCTGCATGCATTTCATGTTCTCCAAGTGTTGAAGCACTTACGGGTTTAAAAGTCCCTGCTCCGACATGAAGGGTAACGAAAGCCGAATTAATATTTTTAGATTTTAAAGAAGCAAAAACCTGATCCGTGAAATGTAAACCTGCAGTGGGGGCCGCAACTGATCCTTTAAGTCTTGCGTAGATGGTTTGGTATCTTTCTTTGTCTTCAGAATCTGCTTCACGATGAATATAGGGGGGAAGGGGAACAAGCCCGGACTGATCCAGAATGACTGCAAAGCTAAGTTGTTCAGGTTCCCATGAAAACCGTACAATAGAGGTTTCACCAGTCTGGTCAACTTTTTCGGCTTTCAATATGACCTCTTCTTGATTTACAAGAACGGGAAGTGTGAGGATACCGTTTTTCCATTTCTTATTGTTGCCAATAAGGCATTTCCAAAAACATTCCCCGGGATTTGAAAATGCTATCTGATAGTCTGCTGTAGGAGCAACGGGTTCCAAGCAGAAAATTTCTATTCGGGCACCAGTTGATTTATGGAATATGATCCGGGCCTGAAATACCTTAGTATCGTTGAATAGTAGCAGACTATCAGAAGGGATATATTCTGTGATATTGCTAAAAAGCGATTGTGATAATTGTCCTTGTCGGTAGATTAATAATTTTGATGCATCGCGTTCTGAAAGTGGATGCTGGGCTATGCGTTCATCAGGAAGAGAATAATCAAATTCGTCAATAGATAATGCCTGAGGATTAAAGAAAGGGGAATGCGTCATAGTAGATTTAAAAGGCTAACTGCTTATTTTCTGAAAAGATCTTCAATGTCGATGTTTCTTTCATAGAGATGAAATACATCTTCAATTTGGACAGGTTCAACCCGATCGATCTTATTGGATGATGTTTTATACCATACTTCTACATAAAAATCTTCGATACAGTACAACCGGATAACATAAAACAGGAAGATCCTGTTCAGGATTTCCGTCCCATTATCAATAACGAGTTCTATTTTTTCGTTAATGGTTAATTCAGAAAACTGAGTTCTGGTCATGGTTCAAATCATTAATACCGATTAAGTCCAAAAGTAAAAAAATAATTCGATTTGACTAATTAAAAGAGCAATAAAGAAATGATTGAACATCAATAGTATTGTTTTTAATCTGGTCCATTGATAATCTTCCGTTTGTAAATGTTCTTTCGCTATAACAAAAATAAGCAAAGGGGGTTCAATTAGCAAGAAGAATAGTGATGGGCAAAAAAAATCTTAACTTTGCATTATGGAATCAAAGAGACAAGAAAAGATATCAAGGCTAATTCAACGTGATCTGAGCGAGATTTTTACGTTGGAATCACGCAATCTATTTAACAGCAGTATGATAACAGTTACTAAGGTCGTTATCACACCTGATCTGTCGATTGCGCGGGTATATCTGAGCCTTTTTGCAACAGCCGATAAAGAAGCGTTGCTCACAACTATCAAGACACATACCAAACTGCTCAGGGGACAATTGGGTAACAGAATTCACTTACAACTTCGGGTTATTCCGGAATTGCACTTTTATATTGACGATTCACTCGATTATATTGAGAAGATTGACAATTTACTAAGCGATTTATAAGCGGATTGTATTTTACCTAATGGATACCATATAGTGAGACTGCCCTTTTTTATTGCCCGTCGATATTTGTTTGCGAAAAAATCGCACAATATCATCAATATCATCTCCGGTATTTCTGCCGGAGGGATAATGGTTGGGACTATGGCGCTCATTATCGTATTGTCAGTATTTAACGGGTTTGAACATGTTATTGTCTCACTCTTCAACACTTTTGATCCCGATATCCGGATAACACTGGTCGAGGGTAAAACTTTTCATGAAGGTGATCTGGCAGCCGACAGGATTAAGAAGTTGAACGGGATTGTGCGCTATACCGATGTGCTTGAGGAAAATGCATTATTGCGCTGTAATAACAAGCAATACTTTGCCACCATCAAAGGGGTATCTCCTGAATTTCAGCAAAGCAGTGGGCTAGACAGCATGTTAGTTGAAGGTAATATGATTCTTGAAAGTAAAGGAGAACCATATGCAGTAGCCGGACGTGGAGTGGCTTTTTATCTGGGACTCAATCCTCTGGATATGGTTCACAAGCTGGAGATCTATGTGCCAAGACGAGGTGCAACAGCTGTTCGACCCGATCAGGCCTTTAATTCAGCATCACTTTTTACTTCCGGTATATTTGCTATTCAGGATGATTTTGATTCAAAATATGTGTTGTTGCCTATTGCTTTCACACGTGAGCTTCTCAATTATACTGACGAGGTTACTGCTGTAGAACTCGGTTTGAAAAAGGGCACAGAAACAGAGCAGATTCAAAAGGATTTGCAAGCCATCGTCGGTCCCAGATTTAAAGTCGAGAACCGTTTTCAGCAACAGTCAACATTATATAGTCTGATGAAATCAGAAAAATTAGCTGTGTTTTTTATTCTGGGTTTTATCTTGTTAATTGCTTCTTTCAATGTAATCGGCTCGCTTTCAATGTTGATTATTGAAAAGAAAAAAGACATTAAAATATTAGGGAGTATGGGTGCCGATGAAAGGTTGATCAGACGCATATTCCTTGTTGAAGGTCTGCTTGTGACAACATTGGGAGCCCTGACCGGATTAATTCTCGGGGCAGGGATTTGTTGGGTGCAACAACATTTTGGATTAGTGAAACTACAGGTCAGTGGCGGATCTTTTTTAATTGATTCATATCCTGTTAGTATGCAGCTTTTTGACTTTGTCATGGTATTCCTGACCGTTTTCTTTATTGGATTAGCAGCTGTAATACTCCCTGTACGTAATATCAGAACAGGACCTGGTCGTTAAGGGAGGCTTAATTTTTCAGATATTTGCAGAATAAAACGGGTTTACTTATTCCTATCAACTGAGTTAAAATATTTGTTAACACCACATTCGACTATTAAAAAACAAAATATAATCAAATGAAAAAACTTTGGAAGATTCTTCGCTTTGCTTTGCCCTATAAAGGACATGCATTGTTGAATATCTTGTTTAATATTTTTGGAGTGCTTTTTGGATTAGTTTCTCTTACATTATTGGTCCCCATTCTGCAAATTCTTTTTAAACAAACTGCATTAATTAGTATTGCCCCATCTCCAATTACCTGGGATCAAATAACAAATACTACTTTGCTGAATGATAACTTTAAATACTTCATCAGTCAATATATTGTTGAGTATGGTGCGCCTCATACTTTACTAATAATATGTATTGTATTAGTTGTATTATTTTTCCTTAAAAATTTCTTCAGGTATATGGCAATGTTTTATCTTGCCCCTGTTCGTAATGGAGTCGTAAAAGATATTCGCAATATTTTGTATAAGAAAATGCTAAACCTTCCATTGGGTTATTATTCAGATCAGCGCAAAGGCGATTTGATGGCCCGACTGACTACAGATGTACAGGAAGTCGAATGGAGCGTTATGAGTTCACTTGAAATGATGTTTCGTGAACCGTTTCAAATTATTTTTTATTTGGCAGCAATGTTATTGATGAGTCCTCAACTTACGTTATTTGTAATGATCATGCTTCCAATTAGTGGCTTGATCATTGGGCAGATAGGTAAGAGTTTAAAGCGGACTTCAGTAAAAGGTCAGCGCAAAATGGGTGAGATTCTCAATATTATTGAGGAGACCATATCAGGGCTTAGGATAATTAAGGCTTTTAATGCAATTGGATATTCACAACAAAAATTTGAAGAAACCAATACAAATTACTATCGTTTAATGAACAGGCTGTATCGCAAACGTGATTTGGCATCTCCTTTGAGTGAGTTTCTGGGTGTCATCGTAATGGTTGTGGTCCTTTCCTATGGTGGAAATCTTGTATTCAGTGCATCAAAAACATTATCTGCAGAAGTATTCCTTACCTTTCTTGCAATATTCTCCCAGATTTTAAATCCTGCTAAAGCAGTTGTAACTGCCGCATATAATATTCAAAAAGGAGCAGCCTCAATAGATCGCATTCAGAAAGTACTCGAAGCTGAAGAGACAATTTTTCAAAAGCCTAATGCCATCGAACATAAAGTTTTTGAACATCAGATTGAGTATCGGAATGTCAGTTTTCAATATGAAAAAGATGAAGTGCTTAAGAATATCAATCTTACTATCCCCAAAGGGAAAACAGTAGCACTTGTAGGTACATCTGGAGGTGGAAAATCAACGATGGTCGATTTATTGCCCCGTTTTTATGATGTCGTGGGAGGTGAAATTCTCATTGACGGGATTCCAATAACGGATCTTGTTATTTCTGATCTGCGTGGTATGATGGGTATCGTGTCGCAAGAGACCATACTTTTCAATGGTTCATTGTATGAAAACATCGCATTTGGGCTCGAAAATGTCAGACTTGAAGATGTGGTATCTGCAGCTAAAGTTGCCAATGCACATGAGTTTATTGACAAACTCGAATTGGGTTATGAAACCAATATCGGAGACAGGGGCGTTAAACTTTCGGGTGGACAACGTCAACGTATCAGTATTGCAAGGGCAGTATTGAAAAATCCACCTATTCTGATCCTTGATGAAGCCACTTCTGCACTGGATACAGAAAGCGAACGGCTGGTTCAGGAAGCTTTGACCAATCTGATGAAGAACAGGACCTCAATCGTCATTGCACACAGATTATCCACTATACAACATGCCGATGAAATCGTTGTCATGCAGAAAGGAGAAATTGTCGAACGTGGCAATCATCCCGATCTGTTAGAGAAAAATGGCATTTACAAAAAACTGAATGAAATGCAGACGTTGAGTTAATTATTTTGAAACCAGCCTGTCTTTTACACCACTGGGTAGCGGTTGTGGAGAACGGGTTGGGCCCAAAACCTTAATAACCCCATTTTCAAATATCATTCTGTCGATACACAGGTTTCGGTTTCCACTGGGTTTATCAGGAAAAGTATGTGTATGATAAACAATAAAAAACTCTTTACCATCCGGAGAAGTAGTCACACAATTGTGGCCGGGACCGGAAACGCCAATTGCCATATTCTTTTTAAGAACGGGATTTCCTGCATATTTTGTCCAGGGTCCTAAAGGGTTTGTAGCAGTTGCATAACCCACAGAATAATTCTGACCACTGTAAACATTAGCCGAATACATAAGATAGTATGTTTTGTCGTGCTTCATGGCATAAGAACCCTCATTCCAGATCCAGTCGTTGTTGGGGCTTTCCCAAGCCTGATCTGGAGTGGTGGCCAAAACCGGTTGTATTGCAAACGATTTCAAATCCTTGTTTAATCTTACTACATAAATCTGGCTTACATGTTTTCCATTGATGATATTCAAGGAACAGTCTTTGGTGAAAAACATAAAAATGTTGTTGCCATCCAGGAGTAGATCAGCATCTATGTACGAAAATTCATCATCAGGCAGAAAGGGTTCGGACCAATTGGTAAACGGGCCTAACGGACTTTCGCATGAAGCAATTCTGACCTTCATTTTCCCATTGGTCATGCGTGCACTGTAAGTCATATAAAACTTTCCATCAATATATTTTACTTCAGGTGCCCAGAAATTGCCAGTCCCCCAGTTATTTGCGGGGTTATTTTTGTCCAATGCAAGCCCTTTTAAAGTCCAGTCGATCATATTGTCCGATTGCCATACTTTAAATCCATTGGGGGAAGAGGTGGCATACATGAAATATTGTTTATTGTATTTCAGGATGTAAGGATCACCAATATTAGTGATCCCGCCCAGTGGATTTGTATAGGTTTTGAGGGTGTCGTTAGCGGTAGCAACCTGATTTATTTTACCTGAAACTGTTGATATAAAACCAACATTCAATGTAGCCAGAAACAGGATGACTAAAGTTTTAGAATAGACTCTTTTCATTTGCCTGTTAATTGACGGATTAATTTAACCTCATCTTCTTTATATGGAGTGCCATCTTTTCTGAAGATATCGTGAAACCAGAGTTTTGGTTCTGCACCATCAGGCATAGGATTATCCCATGCGTACTTGGTATTTGTTTTTCCAGACACCAAGCCCCAGTTAATAGCAGCAACATTCTCAGCTTTTAACAAGGGCATAATATTGGCAAATCTGCTGTTGTTTCTGCGGGCCATATATTCCGTACACAGTAAAGGGCGATTGTATTTACGCAGGGAGTCAATGGTAGCCTTGTGCTCAATCTCATCGTTATAGTTGTGATAAGTGATCACATCAGAGTTGGCGAGTTGAAATATATTCAAATCTACCAGGCTTTTATTCCAAACTCCTGAGGAAACTGGTTGAGAAGGATTGACTTCGCGGGCCCATTGAAATACCTTTTTCAAAAGGCGCATTGATTTATTGTTATAGTCTGAGTTTCCGGGTTCGTTGTATAAATCCCACAATACGATGCGCTTATCTTTTTTAAAATGTGTAAGTACATCCTTAACATATTTTTCGAAAAGTGGATAATTTGTAGTGTCATCTCCAAGTGTGCCTGGATCTCTTACCCAACCTGAATTGTGAACACCCGGTTTAGGATCTGGTTGCTTTCCGGCTTTATAAACAGGATTCCAGCAGTCATCAAAAAAGACAAAGAGAGTAGATATTTTATGTTTATTGGCGATAGTAAGATATTTTTCCATCCTTAATTTAAATCCATTGGGATCTGTTTCCCATGCCAGATGATGGAGATAAACACGCATAATGTTCATTCCGATAGATTGTGCCCAGCCCAATTCACGATCAATTGTAGCTGTATCAAACGATTCAGCCTGCCACATTTCCAATTGATTGATGGCTGTACTGGGTATAAAGTCACAACCTCTGAGCCAACCCCATTGTTTATACCATTCATTTGCTTTTTCATTTGTCCAACGAACAGCAATCTTATGGGTAGTGTTAGTTTTAGTTGTTTGAGCGTTACACACAAACAGATTTAATGTAGCGATATAAACAAAAAACAGGCAAAAGATTTTCTTCATGATCAATGTTTTGAAATTTAATATTTATTCAATTCTTAAAGTGACAATTAATTCATCAAATTTACAACTTATTTTTCCCTTATCAAGGTGTGTTTGTAATAGGATGTTATTAAATACTTAGAAGTATTCTAAATAAAGGTAAAATGTAAAGAATTCTGAACCATAGTATGTCCAGGTTGTTTATTATAAACTTATTCACAATAAAATATTTGACAAAATGGTAAAACATCCCGGTGTAAACTATCACAGAATGGCAGCTGAACATCATGAAAAATCAGCACTTCATCACAAAAAGGCTGCCGATTATTATGAAGTCGGTAATATTCAAAAGGCGATGATACATGCTGACTTAGCAGCAGTATATCATAAACATGCCAACGAACATCTTTTTAATAAACAGGATGATCGGGTTGAACATCACGAACAATATTATTCATAATTTTCAATAGTGATTTTGAAATAATGATTTGTTTGAACATTTTCAGTTCAAAGCTTATCGTATATTTTGTAACTCTCTTTAAAAGATTCTCATAGACCAGAATAATTTGTATCGTTCAATCGCTTGACTTATCGGAGATAAATTTTCTTAATTGAAGTTTTGATATTAAAAATCTATTACTTTTGAATAGCTCTTTTTGCTATTTCAATCTTAATAATTACTTCATTAATGAAAACAATTTTATTTATTTCCCTATTATTGGGGAATGTATTGATTTTACAGGCTCAGTCGCAATTAACTATAAACAATCAGAGTAAAGAAAATTCAAACAAAACTATGTCGGGTAATCCGATTGTAGAGGGTTGGTATGCAGATCCTGAAACAAGAATCTTTGGGAAAGAATATTGGATTTATCCAACGTATTCGGCAGTATATGATAAACAAGTGTATTTTGACGCTTTTTCATCTAAAGATCTTGTAAACTGGACAAAACATAGTCACGTTCTTGATACTGCAAATATTAAATGGGCAAAGCGGGCTGTTTGGGCTCCATCTCCTGTTTATGCAAATGGGAAATATTACATGTTTTTTGCCGCCAATGACATCCAGAGCGATCAGCAATATGGAGGAGTAGGAGTCGCGGTTTCTGATAAACCTGGTGGTCCATTTAAAGATTTATTGGGAAAACCATTGGTAGATAAATTTCAGAATAAAGCACAACCCATTGATCCACACGTATTCATTGATGATAATGGCGAAGCTTATCTCTTTTATGGTGGGTGGGGACATTGTAATGTGGCCCGTTTAAACAAAACATTTACAGGGTTTGTTCCTTTTACTGACGGATCAGTTTTCAAAGAACTTACTCCTGAAAAATATGTTGAAGGTCCGTGTATGATAAAGCGCAAAGGCAAATACTATTTTACATGGGCTGAAGGTGGATGGACCGGACCTGATTATTCAGTTGCCTATGGAATTGCTGATTCACCATTAGGGCCATTTAAAAGAATAGGAAAAATACTGCAGCAGGATCTAAAAATTGCTTCCGGTTCAGGTCATCACTCATTTATTCAAATCCCGGGGACCGATGAATGGTATATTGTTTATCATCGTCGTCCTCTGAACGAAACCGACAGGAATCATCGTGTATTATGTATTGATAAATTAAAATTTACGGCTGAAGGATTGATAGAACCGGTGAAATTAACTTTTGAGGGAGTTAGGAAACGGAAAATAAAGTAATAACAAAAACAACCCTTATGCAATCCACTGAAACATCTTTTAAGAAACAGTTAACCCTTTTCGATAGCATTGCTATTGTCGTAGGCTCAATGATTGGCTCAGGGATATTCATTGTCAGTGCTGACATTGCAAGGGTTGTGGGATCACCGTTTTATTTGCTTTTAACCTGGTTTATAACGGGTATACTGACAATTATTGCTGCGCTGAGTTATGGTGAACTGGCCGCCATGATGCCAAAAGCAGGAGGACAATATGTTTATCTGAAAGAAGCATATAATTCATTGGTGGGATTTTTATATGGATGGACCTTGTTTCTGGTGATTCAGACAGGCACTATTGCAGCAGTTGCTGTAGCCTTTGCAAAATTTTCAGGTGTTTTGGTTCCGGCTTTGAGTGAAAAGAATATTTTGTTTGAGGTCGAAGGACTTAAGATCTCTGCTGCACAAATTTTAGCTATTGCAAGTATTCTCGTTCTGACTATTATCAATTATAGGGGAATCAAAAACGGAAGAATAATGCAGGTTGGCTTTACTGTAACAAAAATAATAGCGCTTGGAGGATTGATTATCCTGGGATTTATCGCGGCATCAGGACAGAGTTTCTGGCATGCAAATTTCAGTGATATGTGGTCAGCTTCAACCACTGTTATCAATAAAGAAAATGCGGTTGTCAGTATTCATCAGATTGGAGGGATCGCCATATTTGCTGCAATAGGTGTTGCAATGGTTGGATCTGTCTTTTCAAGTGATGCATGGAACAATGTTACATTCATAGCCGGAGAGATAAAAAATCCTAAAAGAAATATTCCTTTGAGTCTTTTCTGGGGCGTATTGTTGGTTACTGTATTTTATATCCTTGCCAATATTGCCTATTTGTCCTTGTTGCCTTTAAAGGGTAGTCCTGATTCAATAAATATACTGGGCAGAGGCATTCAATTTGCTGCATCAGACAGAGTTGGTGTAGCAGCAGTGTTCAGAATATTTGGAGATTCGGCAGCTATCGTAATGGCCGTATTAATCATGATCTCGACTTTTGGTTGCAATAACGGGCTTATTCTGTCCGGGGCACGCGTTTATTATGCAATGGCCTATGATGGATTATTCTTCAAAGAGGTTGCTAAACTGAATAAATTTGCTGTACCTGGTGTTGCTTTGATCTTTCAGGGAATATGGGCAAGTGCTTTATGCCTGTCAGGAAGATATAATGATTTGCTTGATTATGTGGTCTTTGCTGTTTTAATCTTTTACATTTTAACCATTGCAGGTTTGTTTATTCTCAGGGTAAAACGACCCGATGCCGATCGTCCTTACAGAGCATTTGGTTATCCTGTTCTTCCGGCTTTATATATTGTCCTTGCCCTTGCTTTATGTATTGACCTGCTGATTTATAAACCCAATTATACCTGGCCGGGAATGATCATTGTTCTTTTGGGAATTCCTGTTTATTTTATCATGAAACAATTTAGCAGGAAATAAAGATTTTTGGGTATTATATTTTAGATGTTTTGCTGTTTTTATACATCAAACGCAGAAGTGATGGGAATACCAAAAGTAATAGTGGCATAGCAAAAATAAAACCTCCGATTACAGCAACGGCAAGGGGTTGTTGCATCTGAGCTCCGACTCCAATGCCAAGCGCCAGAGGTGTCAATGCAAGAATGGCTCCAATGGCAGTCATTAACTTTGGTCGGATTCGTAGTGATATGGCATAATTTATAGACTTATCCACATCTCCGGTTGTTTCATATGTGGTCAGGAACTGATTAACCGTGAAGATTGCATTTTCGGCAATGATTCCCACTATCATAATTATTCCTGTATAACTACCAACGTTTAACTGAATATTTGTCAGATACAAAGCCCAGATACATCCTCCGATTCCAAGAATCGAGACGAAGATGATCAACAGAGCAATTCCCAGTTTTCTGAATAAAAACAAGAGAACTGTGAAAACCAATATAATGGCCGTTATCAGAATGAGCAATAATTCATCGAAAGATGACTGTTGCTCTGCATATGTGCCACCATATTCAATATAGTAGCCGTTTGGCAGCAATACATTTTTATCGACCACCTGTTTGATTTCATTGATTGCACTCCCCATATCCCTGTTGTCCAGACGTGCAGTAACTTCGATATTTGATTTCAGGTTTTCACGGTTAAGTTCAGGATCGCCTTGTGAAAGATCTACAGTGGCATAAAAACTTAATGGTCTGGTTGATCCGTTAGGTGAAAATATGGGTTGATTTTTGATCAGGTCAATGCTGTTGTTTGCAAATTTGGTGTTTCTCAAAAAGATCTGTAGCATTTGTTCTCCTTCCTGAACCTGACCAACCTGAAAACCTTCGTTATACACCTTGAGTTGAGTCTGAAAATCTACAGGAGTGATTTTATACTGTGCCAGTTTGACTTCATCAGGGACAATGGTAATCGAAGGACCATCATAAATAATACCATTCATCACATCTGCAACACCTTTGATTTTTTTTAGGTTTTCCTGTACATTGATAGCAAGCGACTGTAGTGTTTTCTGATCTGAACCAAATATTTTAATTACGATCGGTTGTGGCCGACCAATCAAATCACCCAGCAAATCAGCAATCCTTTGTCCGAATTCAATTTCGAGAGCTGGTGCAACAGCAACTGCCTTTTCACGGATTTCGGCTATTACATCTTCTGTCTTCTTTTTCACTCCGGGTTTTAACTGGATCAGATAATCACCATAATTTGGAGGGGTAATACCTGAAGCCATGCTGATCCCTGAGATCATATTGGTGCCGGTTCGTCTCATATATGTCTCTACATCAGGATGATTGAGCACAACTTTATCCACCTCTTTCAAAATTGCATCAGAAGCTTCGAGTGTAGTTCCTGTCGGGGCAATATAGTCCAGAACAATTGAGCCTTCATCCAGTTCAGGCAGAAAACCTGTTTGTAAATTGTTGATCAACAGCGCTGATGAAGCTATAAGTAGAACAACAAATCCAATGGCATACCAGGGCTTTTTAAAAAACCAGACAAGCCACCACAGTTTTTGTTTTTCAGGAGTATCTTCAGAATGGTTTTTAATGTCTTTCTTCTGATGTGGTTTATATCCAAATAAAAGATGTAAAGCCGGGATACCAATCCAAGTTGCAACAAAAGAACACACTAGCGTAAGTTCAATGGTAAGTGTCAGCTCTTTAAAGAAACTGCCGGCAACACCACTCATCATGACGAAAGGGAGAAAAATCACAATAGTACTCAATGAAGAACCTACCATGGCAGGGAAAAACATTTTCATGGTTTCGCTTACAACAGTGTATTTGTCTTTTTGAGGTTCTTCTTCATGCATCCGATGAAGCTGTTCAATAATTACAATTGCATCATCAATAATCAGTCCTATCGAAGCAGCAATGGCTCCAAGCGACATGATGTTAAGGGTGATATGAGCAAAACTTAAAACGATAAATGTAAGAGCCAGGGTAACTGGAATGATAAATATAATATTCAGACTGGCCCTAAAGGATCGTAGAAAGAGGATAACCACAATAATGGCCAGGAATAATCCTTCGTAAATACTTCTCAGGACACTATCGATGGAGTTTGTAACAAAGGCTGATTGATTGTAATATGGTTTTAGCACCATGCCTTTGGGCAATTGTTTTTGAATTTCAATCGCTTTAGCTGTAACGTTTTTCGCAAAATCGACCAGATTAACCCCGTTTTGCTTTACCAGATCAAGGATCACAGCATCGTGGCCATTGGCATTGATTCTAATGAATTCCTGTCGTTCTTCGAGGTCTATTTTTGCAAGATCACCCAACTGAATAATCCGCTGTCCATCATTTTTGATGACTGCATTTCCCAATTCGGTGATGTTCTTAAAACGGGTGTCGGCAAGGGTAAGGTATAAACGCCGATAGTTCGAGAGTAATCCATTCGACTCGATGAAATTGGTGTTTCCCAGCGCATTGATAATATCCTGGGGCGTTAGTTTAGCTGCAATCAACTTTGCAGGTATCAAAGCAATTACAAATTCTTTTGTTTTTCCACCTCTGACAATCACATTTGAAATACCCGGAACTTGTGAAAATTGAGGTTTCACATTTAACAATGCATTATTCTTCAATTCAATCTGACCCCAATTATTGCTTTCCAGGGTAAAACCAATTACAGGGTAGATGTTTTGGCTCATGGCCTCAACGACTATATTGACAGTAGGGGGAAGAACATTCTTTATTTCGTTGATCCGTTCATTCAACTGTGTCTTGGCAAGATTAATGTCTATATTCCAATCAAAGAAAGCTTCGATAGTAGTACTTCCACGATTTGTGGTACTTCTGACAGTTGTGATTCCATTTACTCTCTTAACGGCTATTTCGAGTGGCTTTGTGATGGTTATCATCATCTTATCCACAGGCTGTTCACCATTATCGGCAATAATCGTTATTTTGGGAAAAGTAACATCGGGGAAAAGCGATGTTTGCATTTTATGATAGGAATAGACCCCCCAGATAAGGAGAGCCATCAATACAAAAAGGATTGGTTTTAAAAATAGCCTGTAATAATTGTTTTTAATCAATTCCCCGGTTTTTAGGTTTATTTTCTATCCTTTTTAAGATAAAGAATTTGAGTCACCTTGGCAGTATCTGATCCAAGAGTAGTTCGCATTACCAATTCCTCATCGTTTAATTTTTCAATTTTTGATGGGACATCAAAGAATCCGGTTCCAAATCCAATGATAATGGTGTCTCCTTTAGCATTTAACTTCCATCGATTTGGGATGTCACGATCTGATTGTTTAACATTCATTGTACTGTCAGCATTGAATGTGTATTTCCAGGTCTTCATTTCTGTAACAGAATAACTTAGCAATTCAGGATCTATGTGAGACTTGCTTTCAAATTTGGCATCTACTACCTGCCATGTTCCCATAATCTGTTTTTTGTGATTTGAATTACAAGCCGTTAATGCAATAAATACAATAACTACTGTGGCCAGTCCCTTCAGCAGTGAATTCTTCATTCTGATATCTTTATATTGATTATTTTTAAAAATTTCCTTGGACACAAATATAATCAAAATTCAGTCCCTGCTTTAACTGAAACAATTAACATAAAGTAATGTTAACTTTGCAACATCAAATGAATACTTGTTATGGAACTGCTTAAAGAAAAGATTCGGGCACAGGCCGGATCGGTTTATCCTGAAATGACTGAAATCAGACGTCATTTACATCAACATCCCGAATTGTCAAAACATGAATTTGAGACTGCGGAATTTATCTGTCGTTTTTTGGATAAAGTAGGAATTGCTTATACTTCAGGTGTTGGAGGGAATGGAATAGTTGCCTTGATTGAAGGTAAGAATCCCGGCAAGAAGGTCATAGGTCTTCGTGCAGATATGGATGCTTTACCGATCCATGAAGCCAATGAGGTTGACTATAAGTCTGTCAATCAGGGTGTGATGCATGCCTGCGGTCACGATGTTCACATGACATGTCTACTTGGAACAGCAAAGTTGCTTTATAACATGAAAGATGAGTTTGAAGGAACCGTCAAGCTGATATTTCAGCCATCGGAAGAAGAGTATCCGGGGGGAGCATTGATGATGATCCGTGATGGTGTTCTCGAAAATCCTGCTCCGGTAATGATGTTTGGACAACATGTTTTACCTGGACTGGCAGCTGGACAGGTTGGAATGAAGGCTGGGAAATACATGGCCTCCACCGATGAAATCTATTTTACGGTAAAGGGAAAAGGTGGACATGGAGCGACTCCGGAATTAAATATTGACCCCATTGTAATTGCTGCACAGATCATTCTGGCATTGCAACAAGTTGTGAGCCGGGTGGCTAAACCCACCATGCCAACAGTTTTCTCTATTGGAAGGGTAATAGCAGACGGAAGAACCAATGTGATTCCAAATGAAGTTAAAATGGATGGTATACTCCGAACCTTTGACGAAATCTGGCGTAAAGCAGCTCATGAAAAAATAACCCATATTGCGCAAACAGTGGCTATCGCTTTTGGTGGTGAATGTGAGGTGTTTATTGATCATGGTTATCCTTTTCTGGTGAATGATGAAGAAGTTACAGGACTTACAAGACGTTTAGCCAAAGAATATCTGGGTCAGGAAAATGTAATCGAACTCGGTGAACGTATGACGGCTGAGGATTTTGCTTATTTCACTCAAAAAGTTCCATCCTGTTTTTACAGGTTGGGAATAACCGATGCTGAAGGAAAACATGTTTCAAATCTTCATTCATCAACATTTGATATTGATGAGAAGAGTATTGAAACCGGAATCGGATTGATGACCTGGCTGGCTGTTAATGCATTAAAAGGATAAATTCGGCAGTGTAAGATCATTTCAATATAAATTGCAACATAACACATTAAATGGTGTTTAATTCAGTGAAATTAAAGCCAAAAACAATGAATCAGTAAATAAAAAATCAAATATTGCTTTTTGGCAAAATATTTGTTCTATTACTATTCTTTTAAATTAAATGAGTTATGAAGAAGATCATTATTGGATTATTTTTTCTGCTGTTTATTTCAGCAGCAAGCGTAAATGCGCAAGATTACAACACAGGTATTGGCCTCAGAGGAGGTCCTTTTAATGGGCTTACGATCAAACATTTTCTCAGTTCAAATACTGCAGTCGAAGGAGTTCTTTCAACCCAATGGAGTGGATGGCTGATTTCAGGTACATGGGAAAAACATGCAACTGCATTCAATACCGAAGGGCTGAAATGGTTCTATGGCTTAGGTGGACAAATTGGATTCTGGAATAACTCCAATTATCCGGGTGGCGACCTCAATCATGGAAATTATACTGTATTGGGTGTTCATGGTGCTTTAGGACTTGAATATACTTTTAATGAGATTCCTTTTTCTATTGGAGCTGACTGGAAACCTGCATTAAACTTAGTGGGATACGGCAATCAACAGTTTTGGGGTGGGAATATGTCGGGTGCTTATATCCGTTTTAATTTCTAATCCGGAAATTTAACCGAATTATTTTTAATACTTCCCGGGTGTTACGCATTCCGGGAAGTGTTATTTTTGGGAAATAATTTATCATTGAACAAAAACAGAGAAATTTTGCTTAATGCAATGTAGATCTGTTTTTTCTCTGTTTATTATCTTTTTTAAAATTCAAATTCCCACAAATGAAGATAGCCGGAAAACATTACCGGACCGTATGGATGGAAGGTCGTGAAGTAAAGCTAATAGATCAGACACTCCTGCCATTTCAGTTTGAAATTTACACTGCTAAAAACTATAAAGATATTTGTCATGCCATTCGAACGATGGTCGTTCGGGGTGCAGGTGCTATCGGAGCAACAGCAGGATATGGCATGGCGCTTGCATTCCTTCAATCTGATTCAAAAGAATATATTGAACAGGCAAGAAAAGAACTTGATGCGACGCGTCCAACTGCCAGAAATCTTTTTTATGCCACAGAAAGGGTATTCAATGCGGGGATATTATCCCCAAAACTCGCACTTGAGGTCGCTGAACAAATTGCCCTGGAGGATGAAAACGCAGGGAAAAATATAGGTGTCTTCGGAAATACACTTATTAAAGATGATTTCAGAATATTGACCCATTGCAATGCCGGATGGTTAGGGTTTGTTGATTACGGTAGCGCACTTTCTCCGATCTACCGGGCTCACGATGAAGATAAAAAAATCTTTGTCTATGTGGATGAAACTCGTCCAAGAGGACAGGGCGCCCGTCTCACTGCATGGGAGTTACAAAATGAAGGTATCCCTTATGCCGTAGTTCCCGATAATGCCGGAGCCCATCTTATGTCAAAAGGCCTGGTTGATATGGTGATCGTCGGAGCGGATCGTATTGCACGCAATGGTGATAGTGCCAATAAAATAGGCACACTTGAAAAAGCAATCGCTGCAAAATATTATGGAATTCCATTTTATGTAGCCGCACCTTTTTCCACTTTTGACATGAATTGTCTTTCAGGAGTCCACATTCCTATCGAAGAAAGGGACCCTGACGAAGTTTTATGGCAAACCGGGCCCGATAAAAAAGGAGGAATGCACACCATACAAGTATGTACTCCAGGGTCTAAAGTGATGAATCCGGCCTTTGATGTTACCCCTGCTGAATTAATTACTGCAATTATTACAGAAAAAGGTGTTATCAAACCAACAGAAGAAGCTATATTCGCATTGAATTTATAAATTTGAACAAAAATAAACATTGAGTACCATAAACGGGTGCTCTGAATACGACAGCTATGGAACTGACGTTAAAAGAAAATTACACTATTTTGCATATTACTGCAAAAAAAGGATTAGTAAACCACACTGATTCAGCTTTTTCAATCGGACTTGCGTCAGTTGTACTTGCAGAATTAATGATGTATCGCAAAATTACACTCAAGGGCGAGTATCTTGTATTAAAAGATGCGCTTCATACAGGCGACGACGTGCTTGATTATGTACTTGATTTGTTGGATGCTTCGGATAACGACTACAATGTCAAATCGTGGCTTGAACGCCTTACAGTGAAAGATAAAGAAAAGGGCCTTTTAAATGTTCTCTTTAGCAACATGGAAAAGAGCGGATTGGTAAAACTCACCGTTTCCTATAAATTTCTTTTCTTTGGAAAGGAGTTGACCTATCAGTTAACAAATCCTTCCTTAAAGTCAGAAATTGAAAACAGATTTCGACAGAGTCTGTTAGTTAAAGATGCTTCTGTCACGGATGAGGACAGCATTTTAATCATACTTATGGATCGTTGCCGACTTTTCAAACTCTTCATTGCAGATGCAAACGACAGAAGAACTGCCGGAAAAAGAGTTAAGGAATTAATGGCTATTCCTGTTTTTGGCGATAATAATCTGTTTAAAGCACTTCAGGTAGCCTTGAAAGAAAAATACACAATCGTCACGAAATAATTTATGGATACTTCCCGTTGTACATGGCCTGCAAATGATGTATTGATGATTGCCTACCACGATGAGGAATGGGGCATGCCGGTCCATGATGATCAGAAATGGTTCGAATTTCTCTTGTTGGATGCATTTCAGGCAGGGTTGAGTTGGAAAACGATACTTCATCGCAGGGAAGGATTCAGAAAAGCATTCGATAACTTTGACTATCATAAGATTGCTGCTTATTCAGATGATGATTATGAACGATTGCTCAATGACGCATCTATTATCAGAAACAGGGCTAAAATAAGAGGAACGATTAAAAACGCTCAGGTATTTATTGCAATTCAGGAAGAATTTGGAAGTTTTGACAAATACATCTGGCAGTTTACTGATGGAAAAACTATTGTCAACCATTGTAAACAATTAAGCGATATCCCTGTTCGTACTGAACTCTCCGACCAGATCAGCAAAGCATTGAAAAAAAGAGGCTTTTCTTTTGTAGGTTCGACAATCTGTTATTCTTTCATGCAGGCAGCAGGTATGGTTAATGACCATATGGAAGATTGCTTCAGATTCGAAATGTGTGTTGGAAAATAAGCAATGTGTTTATATTGCTTTTTACTTAAAAGCCTGTAGTGGGAATGATTTGAAAGGTGTGAGAATACAGGTATGAATGAAAATGGAAAAAAATATGTAACAAACTGGCTTCCAATCACCCGCGACGAAATGTTGTTGCGTGGTTGGGATGAAGTCGATATTGTTATCGTCTCAGGAGATGCCTATGTGGATCATCCATCGTTTGGTAATGCTGTAATTGCACGCATACTTGAACGCGGTGGATACAAAGTGGCGATCATTCCCCAGCCTAACTGGCGTGATGATCTTCGGGATTTCAAAAAGTTTGGTAAACCACGTCTCTTTTTTGGTGTTACTGCCGGATGCATGGACTCCATGGTCAATCACTATACTGCCAATAAACGCCTTCGTTCTGATGATGCTTATACACCCGGAGGAGTTGCCGGATTCAGACCTGACTATGCCTCTGTTGTTTATTCAAAGATTTTAAAACAGATCTATCCTGACGTGCCCGTCATACTTGGTGGAATCGAAGCCTCACTCCGTCGACTTGCCCATTATGATTATTGGTCAGATTCTTTTATTCCCGGCCTGTTGGCTCAAACTCCTGCCGATTTACTTGTTTTTGGAATGGGGGAGAAGACAATTCTGGAAATAGCAAAGAGACTCGATCAGGGAATTCCTTTGGAAGGATTGCGCGATATCGAACAAACTGTTTATTATCTTCCCGAAGGAGAAACACCATTCTATAATAATGAATGGAAGAGTATCGAATTGCCTTCTTACGAAATTTGCAAAGAAGACAAGAAGAAACATGCAGAATCATTTCGCATCTTTGAACAGGAGTCGAACAAGTGGCAGGGGGCAAGATTGATTGAGAAGACGGCTAACCGTTTTCTGGTCGTTAATCCGGCATATCCCCCAATGACAACCGAAGAGATCGATGCATCTTTTGATTTACCCTACACACGTCTTCCACACCCAAAATATTCAAAGCGGGGTCCTATTCCTGCATACGAAATGATTCGACATTCTGTCAACATCCATCGTGGATGTTTTGGAAGTTGTGCATTTTGTACTATTTCATCACATCAGGGAAAATTTGTTGTGAGTCGCTCGGAAGAATCGATTTTGCATGAAGTGAAAGAAGTGGTGAAGATGCCTGATTTTAAAGGCTACATCAGCGATTTGGGAGGCCCATCAGCCAATATGTACCTGATGAGAGGCATGGATGAGAAAATATGCAGGAAATGTGCACGTCCTTCGTGTATCTATCCCGCCATTTGTCAGAATCTCAATACCGACCATCATCCGTTAACCAGTTTGTACCGAAAAGCAGCACAGGTTCCCGGAATCAAGAAAGTATTTGTAGGAAGCGGTATCAGATATGATATGCTGGTTGGAAGAAACCGGCAAGACGCAGAAAAGAATGGGGTTGACGAATATATGCGACAGTTGGTCGGTCATCATGTCTCCGGAAGATTAAAGGTTGCACCTGAACATACTTCTGAAAACGTATTAAAAGTAATGCGTAAACCCTCTTTCAAGTTGTTTCATGAATTTAAACACCGCTTTGAAGAAGAAAACCGTATTGCTGGTCTAAGACAGCAAATCATTCCATACTTTATCTCCAGCCATCCCGGATCTACAGTAGTCGAGATGGCAGAGCTTGCTGCCGAGACAAAGGACATGGGATTCCAGCTTGAACAAGTTCAAAATTTTACGCCTACCCCCATGACACTTGCAACAGTGATGTTTTACACCGGTTATGATCCTTACACCTTACAACCCATATTTACAGCCCGTAAGATGGATGAAAAGAAAGACCAGCAAATTTTCTTCTTTTGGTATAAAAACGAAAACCGTGCATTCATCCGGCAAAAACTAATGGCTTTTAACCGGCCTGATCTGGTTCAAAAGTTGTTGAAATAAAGACTGTAAGCAATTATTCATATAAAATCACCCCTGATATAATATTCCTTCCTTAGAAAGGTTATAAATCATTGATATTTAGTAAAATTAATCAGCCCCCTCTTGATTTTAATGCATGCATTTTAGTATATTTGCTTAACTGCATTCAACTTACTTTCACTAACTGACTTATTGTATTGGATTTTTTTATTTTAAATAAATATATTCAACTTAAAATCAGTTTATTATGAAATTTTGTCCTACCTGTGGTGGTGAACTTAGGCCAGGTGCCAGGTTCTGTATTTCTTGTGGAACACCTTTAGCTGATGAACAAGAACAACCAATTATCCAACAATCTTATCAACAATCAGTCGCGTATACTCCGCCTCCCCCTGTGCCGGAACATCATCCTCCGACTTATCAGCAACAAGGTTATCAGCAGAATAAGAATAGCCAGGCAGCTCCTCCACCCAATTATGCCGGTCAGCAGTCCGAAGTTGGTATTGTCACGCGAGCAATGAATATGATAATTAAACCCAAAACAGAATGGGTAAATGTATATAATGAGACACCCAATAATTCTAAATCTCTGACCTATGCTGTAATCCTTTTACTCATACCGACAATTTGCAATTTTGTTGCCTATAGTTTTATTGGTGTAAAGGTGATGGGATATACTTTTAGAAGTGTTTCGTCGGGTTTACAACAAGGGATAATGAGTTTTATCGGTGGTATTTTGTCATTATATGTGACAGCAATTGTTATTGATGCATTGGCTACAAGTTTTGATTCCGAAAAGAACTTTGGTCGTTCAATGCAATTAGTTGTCTATTCCATGACACCTTTCTGGGTAGCGGGGGTGTTTTTTCTTATCCCTGGATTTCAACCTCTTGTTTTTCTGGTCGGTATTTATGGGCTTTATCTTATGTATCAGGGAATGCCGGTTCTTATGCGGACACCCCAAAACAAAACGCCAGGATATCTTGTGGTTTCTATTATCGCAATGATTGTGGTTCAGATAATCATTATGCTTATTCTTGGGGTTATTTTAGGCCTTTTCTTTGCTTCCAGGATGAGTGGATTTTAAAGTCATATTTTTAAAACAAGCAATATGAAATTTTGCCCTCAATGTGGAACTTCGCTGATTGAAGGAGATGTTTTTTGCTTACAATGTGGTTTAAAAATTGAACAAGAAGCTCCAGCAAGTCCGATCGTTCAACCGAATGTCCCCCCACAGGATATTCCAAATATTCCACCCCCTCAACCTGCAAATTATCAGCCTCATCCAAATGTTGATACATCCTATCACCCACCCTCTGTAAATGTATATGAATCGGGTCCAAAGAAAAAAAGTAAACTTTTCCCAATCCTGATTATTATTGGCGCAATAATCATTTTGGGTGGAGGTGGTTGGTTGGCTTATGCTAACTTCTTTAAAGTAAAAACAGAAGTTGTAGTTGCAAATACATCCAATGTGATGACACCCGAAACTTCAGCTACTGTTCCAGATACTACACCAAAAGTAGAAGAGCAACAGCCAACCCAGGTTCCTGTTGCTGCTGTCACGAACGCTTCAAAACAGGAAACCCCATCACAATCAGCCAAGATAATGGCAACAAATACTACGCCTTCAAAGCCGAAAGTTGAGACAAAACCTGTTTCGAAATCAACAACACCAGTGTCAGTACCTGCAAAGACTAATGAAACTTTTAAAGAATCTAAACCAGTCAGTTCAAATCAACCTGAACCCAATGTACAACCTGATGCTCCGGCTAAAGTAGTACCACCTTCAATTACTATTTTTCAGGTAGGGCAATTGGGTTTGGCAATTCTGAAAAACCCGATGAAAGATTGTGATTTTACCCTAAATGGCAATTATTGCATCACCCGAATTACAACTGATCATTACAATAGTGGACATGGCACTGGCCAGACTGGTACTATTGGAATTGAAGATGCGAATGGCCGGCTGATTAAACAATGGAATGCCAGAGGGAGATCTGGTCCTTCGGGAGTAACAAATTGTAAGTGGTTAGTTGAACCCGGAATTACCCTTGATGCGGGTAATTATAAAATAATCGACTCCGACAGATCGACATGGTCAAAAAAAATCACCGGTGTAGGATTTGTACTCATTGAAGGATATAAAGTGCAATAATTTATAAATTAAAACTTAACGATATGGCCTTTTGTTTTAACTGTGGAACTTCATTGAAAGAAGGAGCAGTGTTTTGTCATGAATGCGGATCAAGATTTGAAGCAGTCCAGGGTTCTGCCCAGCCTGCAATGACAGCTACTCAACCACCTCCTCCAATTACAGGAGGCGGATATATTCCCCCTCAACCACCACCTCCGGCAATGCCACCAACGATGGGTTATCATCAACCTCAGCCTCCATTACAGCAACAACCCTATTCACCACCCATTCAAACTCAGGGAAACGGTAAGGTGACTTTCGAAGTTGTGCCAAAGGAAATGTTGCGGCTAATGATGGTACAACTCGAAAATAGTGCTTTCCGCTACGAACATGGTGCAATGTATTATATGAAAGGACAACTGGCAATTGAAGCCAACCTTCCATCTGCCGGGGGATTTCTGAAAGCAATGGTCACCAAAGAGTCAGCTGTTAAGCCGGTAATCAGAGGAACAGGAACAGTATTTCTTGAACCCAGTTTTGGAGAGTTTACAGTTCTCGAATTGAAAGGGGAGGAGTGGATCCTTGATAAAGGAGCATACTATTGTTCTGAAATGGGAATTGATGTCGGAATGTGGACCAATAAAGCCATCTCGGGATTCTTTTCGGGTGAAGGATTCTTTCAGACTAAAGTTTCGGGATATGGGAAAGTTGTGATTGTATCTAATGGCCCTTTAGAAGAGATAATATTAGATGGTTCGTCAAATTTGACAGTTGATGGTACATTTGCTATTGCAAGAACTTCAGGAGTGAACCTCTCTGTCTCTAAAGCTACAAAGGGTCTTTTTTCATCTTTCACATCCGGTGAAGGATTGGTAAATACATTTTCTGGTGTTGGGAAAGTAATGATTGCACCTGTAGCCAATCGCTATGTGACATTGATGGAATATCTGGGTGTGATCAACAGAAATGTAAGGGCGATTAAGAACAGCGGAAGTTAGTATTAGCTTTTTGGTTTAGTGAAGTAGGGACAAGCCACGACTTGTCCCTACACATTTATGTCTAAAGCTGTTTACCACATTTCACACAAAAACGAGCACCTTCTTTTAACGGACTTCCGCATTCAACACAGAATCTTGGATTAGTTTGTACCGTGGGCTGACTTGGTGGAGGTGTCTGTAGATATTGCGACTGAGGGCCTGTAGATTGAACTTGTGAAATTATAACCGAATCAGGGATCATAGGTTCATGCTGATATACAATGGGTTCATTTGCTTTAAACCTACTTTTCTTTCTTCTTTTAAACAGTAAAATCCCGCTTATTATCAGGAGAATGGCTAACAATCCGCCTCCACCAATCAACATCCAATTGTTATTCTTCTTTCCTGTTTGTTCAAACTCACCAAGCTTTGGGTTCGACGGCAGCGCGTCCAGTTTCTTGACAACATCAATCGTATTGGCCGAAAGCTTATTGGATGCATCCGAAACCAAAGCACCAACTTTGTTAAACTGACTAATTAATTCACTGTTTCCGTGTGAACTTGCAATGCCTATAGTCAGAAGCTCAAGTTTTTGGGCATTGTTTTGAAATTCCGACATTGAAGTCATGAACTGAGCCATGGATATAGGATCTTCAAATGCTAATCGCAGCAATTGTGACTGGTTGGCTTCAAACCACCTGGTGTAATTGGCATCTCCTTTGATCACTTCGTTCAATTGATTGATCGGTAGCGCTCCATTTTGAATAGTTAAACCTGATTTGTTGATGTTTGGGATATCCGGAGGGGATATACTATTCGTTTTTGCAGCGTAAGCACTTGGGAAAAGACTAAAACTGTTGACTTTCAATGAAGTTGTCACACTCCCCTGGGCGACGCATTTATTGGTATACTCAAAAGCCAAAGTGGCATCAGCCCATAAAGCATTGTACCAATGAAGTTCAAGTGCAAGGGTAGAGCCAGTGTATATAGCATCAAGTTGTTTATTGCATTTGTCGAGTTTCTCCATGTGTTCGGCTATACTCTTCCAATTCAAAGTATAGGCATCATAAAGAATAATTGCTGCTTTGGCAACCAAATCCACCAGCAGATCTTTATTAGCTTTCATATCATCTGACCAGAATCGCCAGTTAGCTATTTCTGAATAATAGGCTCTCAGTTCTGTAGATCGGTCTTTTAATACCGGTTGCAGATTTGGGTAAACCTGATGAATGGCCTCGGGCGTTTGCCTGAGATATAACCTGATGTGCGCTTCCAGTTCCTGATAGTATTGCTTATTCCATTCTCCCGTAAGATAATCAGGAATAGGATTTTTTTTAGAAAGTGCCTCACAAATCCCCTCAGTCATTTTTTCAAAGATCTTTGAAAGCGCTGCACTTGCAGTCTCACCCATCAGTTTATAATAGGCCTGCGTTGCTCTTGTTTTATTTACGCCTTCATGATTTCCTAACATCACCTGATAAATGAACTTCTTGATCATTGTTTTCGACCCTTCTTTGGGTTGCATTCCCAGGAGCCGATCCCACAATACCTTGTCAATCCGAAGCCCCATCTTTATAAGCGAATCAACACCAACCTTTTTCCCGAGCCGTTCTATGAATTTATATTTTTCATCTACAAAGGATGCCAACTGTTTAAAGGCATCCCACGACTTTCCGATCATTTCACCCCCAGTATCTTTTAATAGGGCAGATACAAAATTTGAATTGGTCATCAAGTTACCCAGGATATGAAGTTTCTCTTCGGTGTATAAGGCCTTATCTGCATCCAGACCACAAAGTTCTTTGTCCATAATCAGTAAGGATGCCGACATTTCATCACTGAAAATGGAATCCTGAAACTGTGTGAGGACATTTCCCAACGACCCTGTCCGCTTACCGGTTAGATCGCTCAGTTTTATTTCAGAAGGTTCCTTCTTCAGGATTTTATCTGGAATTGGAGAAACCGAAATATCATAGTTGCCTCCTTTGTCGGTATAGGCCAGATAACCACCGGCACTTTTGACCAACGTGATGAACTGTGCCCGTTTACCGGCATTATACTCTCTAAAGATTTTATAGAGATTAACATCAAATTTTGGTCCTTCGATCAGTACTCCGGCATCATAGATAGGCACTTTAAACGGCTGAACACGCTTGTTGTAGGATGAAAGTGTTGAAAATATAGAACCTTTCAACCGGTAAAATTCAGCCTGTGGAAGCAACATTTTGATAGGCTCAGGATCGAAACCGGGTTTCAGAATGCGGACTTTTGCTTCGTAAGTCTTGTAAACAGTTAAAATCGTACTGACTTCATCTGCCTTTCCCTTCTCTCCGGCGAATTGTGCTTTGATGATAAAAATCAAACTGTTATCGACAATTTCATTGGTGGCATCACTGCGCGTGAGATTTCCTGCTTTGGCAACCGGAGCCTGGAATTCAGCCACAGCATTTCCCGAACCGTCAGTTATGTTTTGCCCCGAGATCAGTTTTAAATCTTTATTGAAACTCCAATTAAGCTTTTTTCCTGAAACAGAGACTCCTTTAGCCGTTTCGAAATGAAAGATTGCTTTTGTCCGGCTCTCGCCATCTCCAATGATCTTTTCTGAACTTAGGCTGATAAAAACCTTCTCCTTTGGCTCTTCCTGATCATTTTTTGCAGAAGAAGATGGATTGGCCAGGCGTCCTTTGTATTCGAGCAGCAACGGCGGTACGTAGATAAAAACAGCATTATCCGGCATTGGGATATATGGCGTTTCGATCCCCTGCTTACGGATATCGTAATCCTTAATATATTTAGAGTCCCTTTCCGAAGGGCCAAGATAAGCTTTTAGAAAACCTCCCATGCCATATAACTTGCCCATAGCATCGTTCACCTCTTTTGAAGGCTCACTGGTAAAAAGAATGGTGTTTGATTCTGAATTGCCTGAACCGGGTTGCGAAAATGTTCCGGAACCGTTTGAACTGATCTCCATTTCAAAAGGAGCCTGCCCCGTAATGTCCCTTCCGGCATAGAAACCTGGTATAATGGATCCGTTCGCACCATCGGTCGCCTTGTTGATCTGGATTTTTGCTTTCCCTTTTACCCCGTTCATTTCAGCGACAATGTAGACAAAGTTGTCTTTATCGTTTTTGGTGATCAGTGTGAGCGGGTTAGCCCCCTCTTTAAATGTCTCCATTGCGACATTTTGCGCGAGTTTTGTGTTGGCAGCCTGATCCGTACTCCTGGCTGAACGTGAAATGAACTTCTGCATGAATTTCACCAGAAAAAGAACCATTCGTTGAGATGCCTTTACAGGTGTTCCCAACATCGGGGCAGTGAATTTCACATAAGCAATCCCTCCATTCATTTGCAGATTGGCCTCATTTATCATTCCTGAACTGATCCGCAAAGCTATCGGACCATTTACATTGGTTTGTAACTCGCCCTCTTTGTCACGGGCCGTAATAAGGATAGTTGTATAATCATCTCCGTCACCTTTCATCTCTAACTTGCCAGGCTGAACATGAAGTTTAAATGTTTGTTGGGCAGGCGAAGTGAGGAAAAACAGGACCATTACCATTCCAGATAATAATCGGATAGTGGTGCTATTTGTTTTCATTGTAATCCGGGATTTGTTCATACTCTTTCTGAACAGGCGACTTTTTGGGGATGCTTTGGTAATAGTAGTAGCCGGCAGTGCCGAGAATAAAAACAAGTAGCGCAACGAGAAAGAGAGAACAACCAAAGCAACAGCCTTTTTTCTTTTTTTGGGGTTGCTCTACGGGCATTCCCATTTGTGGAGGGGCTTGTTGATTCATGATAAACCTTGTTTCTGTTGAATAAAGGAAATTAGGATAGAACGCTGTGAACGACTGTGTATCACGGTTGTTAAATTACAATAAATAAATGCTATTCCAACAGAATTACAAAAATTATTGAGATAAGAAAATTTATAATTCTTCAATCACTTTTATCCCAAATTATGTGAGATTTATATATAGGGGAGGATATTATAGTAACCTTGAATAAGATCGATCAATTTGTAGTATTTTTGTGTTCAAATGCAAATGGGTATGAAAACTTTAATTCTAAAAATTGATAATGCAATTAATGCCTCGAAAATTTACGAGGTAGTAAAACTCTTTAAGGGAGTTAAACAAGCACGTATAGTCACATCAGAAGAGGAGAAAGAAGTACTACATAATAATTCTAAAGCTGACGAAAAAGAAGACTTAGAATTATTAACTGCAATCGAAGAAGGACGAACTGGTAGATTTGTAAACACTGAAGAATTCTTGAAAAAACTCAGAAATTGAAAATTTCGAGTTTTCAGTTTTTTAAGAATTATTGATTTCTAACAGCCCATTTATATTTTTCAAAAACTAAACTATTATTGTTCAAATATCGCTTAAAGACTGAAAGAATACTCCCGGATAATTCTCCTCTAAGCAAAAAAATTGCGGATTGTTTCCCGATTCTATCCTGTATGTATGCCGTATGAGCTTATATGGCAAACATATGGCTTAAATACGGCCTAAATACGGCAATGATACGGCTAACACTTAAGTATTACGGGAAGTATCGGGGAGTAGTCTGAGAATATTTGAACAATATTGAAAGGATTTTCAGAATTGCTTATCGTTTGATTTTCATAAAAGTATAATAATTTTAAGGAAAAAGCAACTTTCTTTTAAGAATAAATTTAAGTGCTGTTTTTTATATTTTTTAGGCACTGAAGTATATTCAGAGCGAAATATTAATTGATATAATCTTAGTGGACACGTCTCATATAGAGTGTGTTATGATTCAATGTCAGCCCAATAAGTTTATTTTTCAGGGATGATGAGAACAGGAACCCGGGCTCTGCGAATCACTCCTTCGCTTGTAGTTCCCAACAGTGTGCGATAAAGCAAACCGTGACTCTCTTTCCCCATCACAATCATATCGGCCTGCATTTCTTTGGCTTCATCGATGATAGTGTCGATAATTGAACCCTGGAGCAAAATAGAATTGGCCTCAACACCCTGCTTTTGAATGTGATCTGTAATGGCCTGCAATTCATCTTTTTCGCGTTCAAGTTCTTCATCCACGTATGTTTGAATCAAAACGGGTTCAGCATCCGGACCTGGGTAAATAGGATTCGGCGCGGTTACATGTAAGACAGTAATTGAACCTGAGTCTTCCTTTGCCTGATGAATGGCATAGTCCAAAACCTCAGTTGTGATATCAGAAAAATCGACTGGAACAAGTATTTTTTTCATGGCTTTAAAGTCTCTAAACAAATATAGCTTATTTATGTTCAAAAGTCAACAACATTCGAAAAACTTAACTAATTTAGTAGCACTCTTATAAATAACCAACCATGATAAAATTTTTCACACAATCAGATGAAAAACGAGACAGCCTTTATTGGCTTGTTTTACGAGGGCTTTTTGGTTTATTGATCCTTTCGATGATTTCGATGCCATTGAATGCTCAGAATAAAGATAAAAAACCGGCTGCAGTTACAAAACCGGCTACTATAGTTAAGAACATCAAGCCTCAAAAGATTGAAAACAAGGCTGATACAACTGTTAAAGCTAAAGATTCAACGAAAACTCCTCCTGTTTCCGGATTGAAGTTCAGGAATATCGGCCCTGCTTTTACCTCGGGTCGTATTGCTGATTTTGCTGTGAACCCCAACAACAAGAGCGAGTATTATGTTGCAGTTGCTTCAGGAAATGTCTGGAAGACTGTCAATAACGGGACTACTTTCACGCCGATATTTGACTCATACGGGGCATATTCTATCGGATGCATTAAAATTGACCCCAATAATTCCAATACTGTCTGGTGTGGTACAGGTGAACACAATCATCAGCGTGCCCTTGGATATGGCGATGGCATCTATAAATCTACAGATGCCGGTAAGTCATGGAAAAATATGGGTCTTAAAGATTCCCGTCAGATTGGTGGAATCGTGATCGATCCCAGAAATTCTGATGTCGTCTATGTTGCTGCTGAAGGTTCTGTCTGGGGGCCCGGAGGAGACCGTGGATTGTATAAGACAACCGATGGTGGAAAAACATGGAAAAAGATTCAAACTATTAGCGAAAATACCGGGATAAATAACATCCTCATGGATCCGCGCAATCCCGATGTACTCTATTCAACATCCGAACAACGTCGTCGTCATGTATTTACCAAGATTGGTGGAGGTCCGGAATCTGCTGTATGGAAATCGACCAACGCTGGCGAAACCTGGGTGAAAATTATGAAGGGAATGGCCACAGGTGATATTGGTGGAATGGGTATGGCCATTTCTCCGGTCAATCCTGATGTTTTATACATCATTGCAGAAGCAAAAAAAGGTCAAAGTGGTTTTTACCGCAGTCAGGACCGTGGTGCAACCTGGCAGAAAATGAGTGATTATTCTTCACAGGGTCAATATTTTAATACCGTTATTTGTGATCCTAAAAATGTTGACAAAGTTTATTCTCTGGAAGTAGTTTCAAAATACTCTGAAGATGGTGGCGCTACCTGGAAGCCAATTGGGAATAACCATCGCCATGTTGATGATCATGCAATGTGGATCGATCCATCGGATTCAAAGCATTTCATGATCGGTGGAGATGGTGGCGCTTACGAATCATTCGATGGAGGTAAAGAATTCATCTTCAAATCGAATCTCCCCGTTACACAATGTTATCGGGTATCGGCTGATAATTCATTCCCATTCTATTATGTATATGGCGGTACTCAGGACAATAATTCAATTGGTGGACCTTCGCGCACTACAAGAGGTGCAGGTACACCGGCGGATGATTGGATGGTAACCAATGGTGGTGATGGTTTTTGGTCGCAGGTTGATCCAACAAATCCTGATATTGTTTATGCAGAAAGTCAGTATGGCGGAATGGTTCGTTATGACCGCAAGAGTCAGGAGAGCATGGATATCCGTCCCGAACCGCGCAAGGGTGAACTGACCTATCGCTGGAACTGGAACACACCACTAATCATGAGTCCATTCTCTAATACCCGCATCTATACGGCCGCAAATAAAGTTTTCAAAAGCGACGACAGGGGGAATAGCTGGCAAGTAATCAGTGAAGATCTCACGGCCCAGATAGATCGCAATAAATGGCCTGTCATGGGCAAGTTCTGGCCGGCCGATGCTGTTGGCAAAGACGTTTCAACTTCTTTGTACGGGGAAATCGTTTCTCTTGATGAATCTCCGGTAAAAGAAAATATGCTTTATGCCGGAACCGATGACGGTTTGATTCAGATGACCGAAGATGGTGGTAAGAATTGGCACAAGACAGCTCAATTTCCAGGTGTTCCTGAAAACACTTATGTGAGTGATGTTTACGCTTCACGGTTCGATCAGAATGTGGTATTTGCGTCATTTGACAATATTTTGCGTGATGATTTTAAGCCGTATATCTTTAAGAGTACGGATAAGGGCGCAACTTGGACTTCTATCGCTGCTAATCTTCCTGCCAACGGAACAGTTCATTGTATTCAACAGGATTTTGTAAATCCTGATCTGTTGTTTGTAGGAACCGAATTTGGTGTATTCTATACCAACGATGGCGGAAAGGTCTGGAATCAGATCAAAGAGGGCATTCCGACGATCTGTATCAAGGATATGACTATTCAAAAGCGTGAAAATGACCTGGTCGTTGCTTCGTTTGGTCGTGGATACTTTGTGTTGGACGATTATTCTCCACTCAGAACGATCAACAAGTCGTTGCTGGAAAAAGAAGGACACTTGTTTAGTGTAAAGGATGCATTGATGTATCTGCCAACAGATGTAAAGGGCAGCATGGGTTCGACACCATATCTGGCACCTAATCCTGATTTTGGCGCAACCTTTACCTATTTTGTGAAGGATACGAAGTTTAAATTGAAAAAGGATTTGCGTAAGGAATTAGAAGATTCTCTGTTCAGGAAAAGTCTGCCAATTCCAATGCCTACCGATGCTCAACTTGATGCTGAGGAAAAAGAGTTGTCGCCATATCTGACTTTCACGATTACCGATGAAGCGGGTAATTTAGTACGGAAAATTAAAACTGAAGCCGGAAAGGGTGTCAAACGAATCAACTGGGATCTGAGACTTGAGTTGCCGGGTAATGTCCAGCCTGCCGATAAGAAAGTAAATATACTGGCAGGTGGTCAGGGTGGTCCATTTGCATTGCCGGGTACTTATAAAGTAAGTCTTGCTTTGACAACTGCCGGAAATACAAAAGTGGTTGCCGGACCGGTTTCATTTAAAGTCGTTACATTAAATAATGAAACTTTACCGGCGGAAAATAAGGCAGAAATGAATGATTTCTATAAGAAAGCGATTGCTTTAAGTCGTAAGATGCGTGAGGCACAGGCATATGGCGAAGATTTACAGAAACGTGTTAACTATGCCCGTCAGGCATTAGTTCAGTTTGAACAATCGGCTGAACTGCAGAAAAAGGCTCAGGTTTTGGCAGATGAACTCGATGATTTGATGGTGAAATTCACCGGACGGACCAAGGGTGCTTCTGATGAAGAGACTCCGCCAATGCCAGTTCCATTGAATTGGAGAATAGGTGGTTTGGCATATTCATATCGTCAGTCACAATCTGCTCCTACACAAACGATGCAGTCAAATTATCGAATTGTGACTGAAGAGTTTCCTCCAATACTGGAACGTTTCCGTCAGATCGGTATCGTTGATTTGAAGGCATTGGAAGATGCAATGGATAAAGCAAACATTCCATATACCCCAGGACGTATTCCTTTGGGGAATTAATGGGATAAGTAATTGGAAATAAAAAAAGCTGTCTGATTTCTATAATCAGGCAGCTTTTTTATTTATAAGAGATTATTTTCCTTTAAGAATTTACTCTGCAGAGAACTCTTTCAACAATTTCCGGTAAGCTGAAAACACATTGGCCCGTGAAACGAATCCGATATACTTTCCATCCTGGAGGACCGGGAGATTATAATGCTGTGTATCTGTAAATTTCTGTGCCACCTCTTCCATGGTCTCTCCCATTTGCACGATGGTGTCGGGCATAAACAGCAGATTCCGGACATAGGTTTGATCGTACATTTCAGTGTTAAAGATGATATTACGTATGTCGTTGATAAAGACAACCCCAAAGAAATAATTATTGGCATCTACAACCGGAAAAACATTGCGTGGTGACTGAGCTACTACCTTCACCAGATCGCCCAATGTTGCATCGGGTTCTATTGTGAGGAAATTTGTTTCAATCAGATTATCTATTTTCAGTCGTACAAGAACCGCTTTATCTTTATCATGAGTCAGCAATTGATTCTTTAATGCCAGTTTTTTACTGTAGATCCCGTGAGGTTCAAAATAATGGATCGTCAGGTATGAGATTGTCGCTGTAATCATAATTGGTACGAAAAACTGGTATCCCCCGGTGATTTCAGCAATGAGGAAGATGGCGGTCAGTGGGGCTTGCATGACACCTGCCATGACACCAGCCATTCCCGCAAGAGTGAAATTACTCTCTGGCAGGTTTAAAAAGTGTAAACCACTTAATATTTTGGTCATGACAAAACCCGTGATTCCACCTACAAATAGGGAGGGTGCAAATACCCCTCCCACACCACCTGCGCCGTTTGTAAAAGAGACAGCAATGGCTTTGAAAAGGACGATTAGAACGAGAAATATGATATACAAAAACAGGTCATTGTGCCACGTATAGAAATAACTCCCTGCCGCTATTTCCATTCCTTTCCCATTCAAAATATTGGCAAGAATATTATAACCCTCACCAAAAAGAGGGGGAAAAAGATAGATTAGCAGACTTAGACCAATTCCTCCTACAATTAGACGGAGTTTGATGTTCTTTATTTTAACAAAATTGGCTTCAAGAAATTCATTTGTGCGGTTGAAATATAGGGATACAAAGCCACAGATGATACCCAAAATGGCGTAAAAAGGAATATTCTTTAACTGGAAAGGCATGTCAGCAACATATTGAAAAAGCACATCTTTGCCCATCAGAAAATAAGACAATGAAGCTGCCGCTACAGCCGAAATGAGCAGTGGTATGAGGGAGGCCATGGTCAGATCGAGCATCAAAACCTCGAGTGTGAATACGATGGCAGCAATCGGGGCCTTGAAAATACCTGCAATCGCACCGGTAGCACCACATCCGATTAACAGCGTTAGGGTCCTGTAATCGAGCTGAAACATTCTGCCAAGATTAGATCCAATAGATGATCCGGTCATGACAATAGGTGCTTCTAATCCAACAGAACCTCCAAATGCAACGGTGAAGGTACTGGCGATCATCGACGAGTAGCTGTTGTGGGACTTCAGGTGACTGTTGTTTTGTGAAATGGCATGCAAAACGCGGGTGATGCCATGTCCGATTTTATCTTTCAAAAAAAGCCGGACATAAATGACAGTTATAATAATTCCAATAAGTGGGTAAGCAAGATAAAGCAGGTTCCCTCTTTCTGCTGTAAATCCTCTGGTCAAAAGCAGATGGGCGTAAAAGACAGTATTCTTTAAAATAACAGCAGCAAGTCCACTAATCAAACCAACAAAAAGGCTTAAAAACAGGACAAACGTACGTTGGTCAACATTCCTGTTTCTCCATAGCAGAAAGTTTTTAAACCATAAAGAATTTTCGATCATAAAACAAAGATAAATATTTAATAATAAAACACCTATTCTAAATTGCACGTGTTTCATCCATATAATTGACCCGACTTTAAGTCCTCAAATAAAGTTATCAATTATTGTGAGTAATAAATAAACTACTCTCCTTCATTTTTAGTATTTTCGCTTAAATAAAAAAAGAATAGCCAATATGGCGCGGGAAACTGTACGATCGGGATATTCAGGGCTTAAGGCACAGGTAATCATAGGATTCAGCCTTACGATTCTTGCTGTGGGTATTGCAGGATATATTGCATTTAAGAGTACAAGACAATTGGTGACTTCATTGGTTACTCTCACACAACCCAATCCAAAGTTAGAACGGTTAGAATCAGCCCTCAGGGCAGCAACATATGCTGAAAATAGCATACGTTTGTATTCAATTTCTCATAAAGACTACAATTTTTTTGAATATAAAAAATATATTAATCAGGTCGATACCAATATCAGGGCTTTAGGACAGTTGATGGACGATGATCCGATTCAACGTAAGCGATTGAGATCGGTGAAGATATTGGTGAGCCAGAAAATGAAGAATATTAAAGCCTTCATTGAATTCAAGCGGGTTCGCGATTCTTTGGTGGGGGCTTCTATGAATTGGGATCAGCTATCGATTTCAGCAAATGATTCTGCCAAGTTAAAACTGCTGACCCGAACAACTAATATTACCACTTTCGATACCATCTATCCTCAGAAGATAACTGCTACAACAAGTGCTGCGGTCAAACGAAAGTTTTTTGACCGTCTACTGGGTAAGAACAAACCTAAAAAGCCTGAGCCGTTGCCACAACCCCGTGTGCTGGCAAAAACACGCACCATCATTGATTCGAGCTACGTGCCTTTGAAAGACACTACGTATATCAGTAGGTTTAGAAAGATGTACAATCAATCGAGGCAGAAACAGGACGAAACCGATGGAGAATTAAACCGGAGGGAGGAACTACTTGTAAGATTAAATTCAAGGATGATCACGCAACTGCTTGAGCTAATCAGTTATATGAAGAAAGCTGAGCAGGTGCAACAAGAAGCGGGAGCTATTGCAGCTTCTGATATTGGGAACAGGTCTGTTATGATCATTTCGATGGTAGCCGGGGCGGCATTGCTAACGGTTATTCTCTTTACATTGTATATTTTTCATGGGATCCGGCGAAATATTCAGTTAAATAAAGAATTGGTTCTTGCAAAACAACGGGCTGAGGAGTTGGCGAGTGTTAAAGAAGAGTTTTTAGCAAATATGAGTCATGAAATCCGAACGCCACTGAATGCGATAATCGGCTACTCTGAACGATTATCCCAGACTGAACTTGATAAAAAGCAGGGCGAATTTATCTCTGCGGTGCAGAAGTCATCAGATCTGCTGTTGGCTACAGTAAACGATATTCTTGATTTCTCTAAAATCGAAGCAGGCAAGTTGCGCATTGATGCTATTCCATTTGAACCTGCTGCAGTAGTCAGGGAGGTTGTGGATACATTACAACTTCATGCAGAAAAAAAGCATTTGGCTTTACAATATGATACTTCATCCATTGACGATTTATTTGTTACCGGAGACCCTATCAGGCTCAAACAGATCCTGATAAATTTAACAAATAATGGGGTTAAATTTACTGATAGTGGATTTGTGAAAATTATTTGTAGCCGAGTGGATGATGGGGAAAATATTGTCCTGAAATATCAGGTTGCCGATACCGGAATGGGTATTGAACAGGATAAACAGGATCTGATATTTGATGCATTCAGTCAGGCTGATGCTTCTGCAACACGACGTTTCAGCGGTACCGGACTGGGTTTGGCAATTTGTAAAAAGCTGGTTGAGCTTCAAAACGGAACCATTAACGTTGAAAGTCAACTCGAAGAGGGATCTGTATTCACGGTTATAATCCCTTATTTACCTGCAAATGAAGAACGGGTTACTTACGTAAAACAGGTGGCCGGTAAACCAAATGTCGAGCAGATCAAGGATAAACATATTTTGTTGGTTGACGATGATGAATACAATATCCAGCTAACCCGTATGATGCTGGATGATTGGGGGATCAGATATGATGAGGTGAGGAATGGGCTTGATGCTATGGAAATGGTTCTCAAAAATAATTATGATCTTGTTCTGACGGATATTCATATGCCGGAAGTTAGTGGTATTCAGCTTACCCGCTATATCCGGTCGATCGAAGATCCTCAGAAATCCTCCATACCTGTCATTGCATTTACAGCAGATGTCATGAAGGATGACATTGATAATTATTTGCAGGCAGGTATCAATGATTTTCTTTTTAAACCTTTTACCAGTGCACAGGTATTGGATAAAATATTAACGGTTCTGGGTGTTGAATATGATGCCGAGACCGTTGGGGAAGTTATTCTTGAAGGGGAAAATCCAGCATTAAATCACAGTGAAATCAATCATGTGGAGTTGGCTCCTGAAATTATTTCTTTACGTCGTTTTACAGGTGATGATGCAAACGCTCTCTCTACGGTTATTCATATGTTTTTAGAGAATGGAGATTCGAATCTAAAGATTGTGAATGAATGCCTGCTTGAGGGTAAAGACCGGGAAATGGGCGAGGTGGCACATAAAATGCTCACACCATTTTCACAGCTTGGGGAGAACCCTGTAGTGCCAATTCTTGTGAAGCTCGAAATGCTTATTTATGAAGACCTGGATTTAGAAACAAAGCAGGCATTGGTTGATTCTTTAAATACCGAATCAGCCATAATCTTTGAGGTGCTTAAAAAGGCGTTGGTTTAATTTTATTTGAAAAGTTGTTATAAAATCCCATTAACCCTCAATCCCGTATTGTCTTAGTTTATTATAAAGCGTTTTCCGGTCGATATTCAACATTCGAGCGGCTTTGGACTTGTTATAATGAACCTTTTCAAGTGTTGAGATGATGACTGTACGTTCATTCTGTTCAGCAATAACCTTGAGGTCAGTCGTGATTGGATAAGACGTTTCTGTCTCACTAATGGCAGAAACCATTTCTACCGGCAGACATTCAAGCGTAATCTGTTCATCAGTTGCAAGCAGTACAGCGCGTTTAATGACGTTTTTCATCTCCCTGATATTTCCGGGCCATGAATACACGTGCATCAGATCAACAACATCCTGTGAGAAATTTTGAACATTCTTGCCTAATTCTTCATTGGCCAATTCCAGAAAATGACTTGCAAAAACCCGAATATCGTTATGCCTTTCACGAAGAGGAGGGACGTCGATCTTAAATTCATTTAACCTGTGATACAAGTCTTCTCTGAAAGTCCCTTTCTTGACTGCATCTGAAAGATCTTCATTCGTTGCAACAATGATTCTGACATCAACCGGAATATCCTTGTTGCCACCTATCTTTCTGATTCTGCGTTCCTGGGTTGCCCTCAGCAGTTTCAACTGTGTTTCATAAGGAAGATTACCTATCTCATCAAGGAAGAGTGTCCCACCATTTGACAGTTCAAACTGTCCTTGTTTTTCATTAATAGCATCTGTAAATGAGCCTTTCACGTGTCCAAACAATTCACTGCCGGCCAGTTCTTTTGACAAAGCACCACAATCGACAGCCATGAATGGTTTGTCTGATCGCTTACTTTTTTGATGAATCATTCGGGCAACATATTCTTTTCCAGTTCCGCTTTCTCCCTGAATAATGACAGACATAGAAGTTGGAGCCACGAGATCGATGTAGCGTTCAACCTTAGAAGAGGTTTTGCTGGCGCCACTGACATAATGAAAATTGCTTTTGTGTGGTGCCTGTTCAGCGGTAGTATCGCTTTCTTCTTCAGCTTTTTCAAGTGCACCGCGGATGGCAGCAAGAATCTCGTCAGGATTGATAGGTTTGGTAACATATTCATATGCCCCCATCTTGATCGCCCTGATGGCAACCCGGATGTCGGCGTAACGTGTCATGATGATAACCGGTAATTTCGGTTTCAGAAGTCTAATGTCTTTTAAAAGCTCAAGTCCATCTTTGTCTGGTAAGCGAAAATCACACAATGCAATATCAAATTGCTCCAGTCGCATAGCTTTAAGCGATTCAGCAGCACTAAATGCTTCCCTTACGG
>JGI24140J50213_10000039_pt1 | contig 50152 bp, 34 predicted proteins | sample BarGraIncu00222A_FD_50213 | JGI IMG/M metagenome (IMG submission 50213)
GATAATTGTTCCAAGGTTACCGGGATCTTTAATGTCATCCAGCATCAATACAAGCTCTTTTTCAGCAGTAATAGGATCGAATGGTACGTTGTGCGCCATTATGATTAAAAGACAGGGAGAGGGTGTCGATAATGAAGTTATCCTTGACATTTCTGATTCGGTGATTTCAAAAATATCAATTTCTGTCCTGGAAGGATTTATATTGTCATTTAACCATTCTTTTAAAGCAAACAAAGCTACTGCAGTATAATTGCTGTTCAGTAATTCCAGGACGAGTTTACTCCCCTCGGCAATAAATTCTCCATGTAGTTCTCTGTATTTCTTTACTTTAAGAGAGGAGATATGTTTGATTTGGCTCTTTGATAGCATATAAGAATAAAAAAATCCCGGTAAAAGTAAACTTTACCGGGATCATTATGAACAATTAATCGTAATTTATTCAGCGTAGACTTCAAATTTGATGCTGGCGCTTACTTCCTTACTCAGGATGTATTTAGCAACGTATTCACCTATTTCTTTAACAGATTCTCCGTCGATAATGATTTTCTTGCGGTCAACTTCAATATTGCATTGTTCTTTCAATGCTTCAGCAATCTGAAGTGCATTAACAGAACCATATATTTTGCCGTTTTGAGCAGCCTTAGCACCGATACGGACACTAACTGCTTCAATTGTTTTGGCAATGTCTTCAGCTTCAGCCTTGATTTTTTCAGCCTTGTGAACACGTTGTTTAACGTTTTCTGCTACAATCTTCTTGTTAGAAGGAGTTGCAAGAACTGCATATCCTTGTGGGATAAGGTAGTTACGTGCATAACCGTTCTTAACGATTATAGTATCATTGGCATAACCCAGGTTGGTTACATCTTTTTTTAGAATAATTTCCATGGTTTATACCCTCCTTTATTTAAGTAAGTCTGCTACGTAAGGCATTAATGCTAAGTGGCGAGCCCTTTTAACGGCCTGGGCAACCTTCCTTTGGAACTTTGTTGAGGTTCCTGTAATACGTCTTGGAAGAATCTTACCCTGTTCATTTACAAATTTGAGCAGAAAGTCTGCATCTTTATAGTCGATATATTTGATACCACTCTTCTTGAACCGGCAGTATTTCTTCTTCTTGATATCGACGGCAATCGGGGTCAAATATTTTATTTCCGAATTTCCTGGTGAAGCCATTTTGATTTCTGTTTGAAGTTAAATTAAACGTTGGACTTAGCAGCTTGAGCAGCAACGCGTGCTAGGCGTTTCTTTTCGCTATAAGCAACTGCGTGCTTATCAAGTGATACGGTAAGGAAACGAAGGATGCGCTCATCACGTTTGAAAGAAATTTCAAAATCGTTTATAATCTTACCATCAGCGATGTATTCTATCAAATGATAGAATCCTGTGCTCTTCTTCTGGATAGGGTAGGCCAACTTACGTAAGCCCCAATTGTCGCTGAATAAAATCTGCGCCCCTTTGTCCAACAGGTATTTCTCAAACTTGCTTACCGCTTCCTTCATCTGATCATCAGACAAAACGGGAGTCATAATGAAAACGGTTTCGTACTGTTTCGACATTTTGTTATGTTTAAAAATAAATAAATAATTCCCTTTTGAAAAGGATTGCAAAAGTAGTATTAATTCTGTAATAATCAAACTGTGAAGCGAAATATTTTAAATTCACAGTGATTTCTTCGTCTGGTAGGCTTAATGAAGATCAATTTTTGTTCTTCAACATTTGCTCGCAGATAAACCATGCAGCTTTGCCGTCACCAAATATTTTAGGGAACGAAGGTTGTGCCTCTCCCATAAAATGCATGACTGCTTCCAGAATTCTTTCAGTATCTGCATCACAGATCATACCGGCTCCATGTTCAACTATTTCAACCCATTCTGTTTCGGGACGCATAATGATACAGGGTTTCCCGAAATAAAATGCCTCTTTCTGTACGCCACCTGAATCGGTCATAACCAAAACTGCATTTTTTTCAAGGGCAATCATGTCTAAAAATGAAACCGGTGCTATCAGATGAATTTTCGAATTATTTTTTATATTGGCGTATAAACCCGGTTCGAGATTTTGTTTCAACAACTTTGCTGTACGTGGATGCAAAGGCAAAACAATGTCAATGTCTTTCAGGATGGAAATCTGATATAGCGCTTCAAATATCCCATTTAAACGTTCAGGCTGGTCTGTGTTATTATCACGGTGGATAGTGGCAAGAATAAAAGCCTTTCCGTTAAGTCCAAGTTCATCGATTATTTTTGATTGTTCGTCAGATAATGTCGCAAAGAAAAGACTGTTGTCATACATTACATCCCCACTGTGAAATACTCCGGGGTTATCGATTGTAAAGGGTGAAGCATTATCCATCCTAAAACCTTCACTTTCGAGATTATGAATTCCGGTAAGGGTAGGGGAGAAGAGCAATGTTGAAGCATGATCACACATGATTCGGTTAATCTCTTCGGGCATACTTTTATTGAAAGATCGCAGTCCGGCTTCAATATGGACGATAGGGATATGTAATTTTGAAGCTGCAATTGCCCCTGCAAGTGTCGAATTGGTATCTCCATACAGCACCAGAAAATCGGGCTGTTCTTTAAGCAAGACCTCTTCAATTCCGGTGATCATTGTCGCAGTTTGTTTGCCATGCGCTCCCGAACCGACATTAAGATTATAATCGGGTTGAGGAATTCCAAGCTGTTCAAAGAAGACTTCTGACATATTCTGATCATAATGTTGACCGGTATGCAATAAAACTTCATGGATCTCATCGCTGAAAGATTCACGTATAGCACGACTGAGTGCTGCTGCCTTAATGATTTGTGGTCTGGCTCCTATGATTGTCAGTATCTTAATCATTTATTAATCAATTTATTTATTGCACATTATTTATTAATGCAAAGCTAAACAAAACTTTACGTTTTGGAGATGGGTTCTTCTCAAATTCAAAGGAATTGAATTTATTCTAAGATAAAAATGGCTTTATTTTTAAAAGTATTTTGATCATCACATTTTTGGTATTTACTTTGTCATTGTAAACGTCATTTGAATTTCTTTTAACAAACAACCTAATATGAAAAAACTTACCTTTTTAATTTTATTAATTTTATTGGCACCACATTCAAAAGCAACCAATGAAACGAAACCTATATATAAAGATTCAAAGGCCCCTGTCGAAGCCAGGGTAAAAGATTTGCTTTCAAGAATGACGTTGGCTGAAAAAATTCTACAGCTCAATCAATATGTTTCAGGTAGAAATACGAATGCGAATAATACAGGCCCTGTTGTAACAACAATTCCTTCCGGTATTGGATCAATCCTTTATCAAAGCACCGATCCTGTATGGCGCAATCAATTCCAGAAAAGAGCAATGGAAGAATCACGTTTAGGGATTCCTGTTATTTTTGGATTTGATGTCATACACGGATTTCGTACAGTTTATCCAATATCTTTGGCACAGGCTTGTTCATGGAATCCTGACCTTGTCACCCAGGCTGCCGCAATTGCTGCAAAAGAGGCCAGATTATCGGGCGTTGACTGGACTTTCTCTCCCATGATTGATGTCGCCAGAGATCCAAGATGGGGACGTGTTTCAGAAGGTTATGGTGAAGATCCCTACACCAATGCCATTTTCGGAGTTGCTACCGTGAAAGGCTACCAGGGAAAGAATTTATCCGATCCTTATTCAGTGGCTGCCTGTTTGAAACATTTTGTCGGTTACGGAGAATCTGAGGGTGGACGCGATTATCATTATTCAGATATTTCGATGCAATCTTTATGGGAAACATATCTGGTTCCTTACGAAGCCTGTGTGAAAGCAGGTGCCGCAACGCTGATGAGCGCTTTTAATGATATCAGTGGCATTCCAGCCTCAGCAAATAGTTATATCCTGAACGACATTCTCAAAGGTCGATGGAAACACGATGGTTTCGTTGTTTCAGATTGGGGAGCAATTGATCAATTGATAGACCAGGGATTTGCAGCAAACCGGAAAGATGCCGGCCTCAAGTCTTTCATGGCAGGGGTCGAAATGGATATGAAGGACAATATCTACTTTGAATTTCTGCCGCAATTGATTGCTGAAAAGAAAGTACCGATGGCAAAAATCGATGATGCCGTGAGTCGAATACTGCGGGTCAAATTCAGACTTGGATTGTTTGACCATCCTTATACCCCGATTGTAGATGAGACTTCACGTTATCTTCAAACCGAAAGTAAAGCAACAGCACAAAAGTTGGCTGCTGAATCGATGGTATTGCTTAAAAATAAGGATAATATGCTTCCAATCAATTCATCTGTTAAACAGATTGCACTGATTGGACCAATGGTAAAAGAAAAGGCAAATCTTTTGGGTTCATGGGCTGCTTTTGGACAAGAAACAGATGTTTCTTCCATTTATGAAGGATTGGTTTCAGAATATAAAAACGGCGTTACCTTCAATTATGCCAAAGGATGCGACTTTGATGGAAATGACGAAACGGGTTTCAATGAAGCGCTGGCAGCAGCACAAAAATCAGACATTATTGTAGTATGTCTTGGCGAAAAAAGAGGTTGGACTGGCGAAAATGCATCACGATCAACCATTGCACTGCCTGCTATCCAGGAAAAACTTGTTCAGGCTTTAAAAGGCACAGGCAAACAAATTGTACTGCTTCTTTCAAATGGGCGTCCATTAGAACTGGTCAGATTGGAACCTTTGGCAAATGCTATTCTTGAAATATGGCAACCCGGTGTTGAAGGAGGTTCTGCCATCTCAGGAATACTTTCAGGACGGATCAATCCTTCCGGAAAGCTCGCTATTACATTTCCTCTGACAACAGGACAGATTCCCATTTATTATGATATGCGCCAAAGTGCACGACCTAAATCAGGTAAATATCAGGATATTTCAACGGAACCATTGTACTGGTTTGGACATGGATTGAGTTATACAACCTTTTCGTATGACAAAGTAAAACTTTCTGCCCTGAAAATTAAAAAGACAGATAAATTAACGGTTGAAGTTGAAGTATCGAACACCGGTAAAGTGAAAGGTGCAGAAACTGTTCTTTGGTATATCAATGATCCTGTCTGTTCAATTACCCGCCCCATGAAGGAGTTGAAATATTTCGAAAAGAAAGAAATAGCACAGGGCGAAAAGGCAACCTATAAATTCACGATTGATCCAATGCGTGATCTGAGTTACACAGACGCCAACGGAAAAAAGTTTCTGGAAGCCGGTGACTACTATATTATTGTAAACGATCAAAGGGTGAAGTTTGAAGTAGTAAACTAATCCATCAGCTAATAGGCTTTTTGAAATTGGTTTTCAGACATACATTTCATGAGAATGCATTTTGGATCAGTCCGATACGCTTAAATAATATTCAAGAGCCCGGAATATTCCGTTTTCATCAAAATATCACCAAAAGAACCAGCTGGGAACACTCCCTGATGAAGACCAAAAACTGCCTATATACGCAGGATATACAGAAGGGGTTTTCCGCACCATCTCCGCACGATCTCCGCACCTTTTCCGCACCTTCTCCGCTATATAGTGCGGAAAAGGTGCGGTAAAGGTGTTGAGATCGTGCGGTAAAGGGGCTGAGTATCTACTAATGGTATACTAATAATTTGTAAGTGATCCGGGAGTGTTGTCAGAATGATCAAAAAGTATTGGAAAAAGGGTCATTGAATAAAGTTTCGTGGTGCTTTATTCAATGACCCTTAAATTAGAATGTTGATTAATTTTTTTCTCGGCCCGGCAACATGATTTTTTCTTCATGTAAGAAGATAAGTCCGTCATAGTTAATGCCTTCTGCTTTGATGACCACTGATTTTAAGGGTTGGGGAACTGTAAACTTAAAAGAGGCTGTTCCAGTAGAATCTGTTACTATTTCAGGTTTCCAGTAAATGGCAGCATATTTTGAGTAATCAGGATTTTCAGGTTGGATCAGATACATTGGTTCGAAGTATTCTTTGGGTGTAGAATATCCATTTACCGTTAATCTTTTCATATTCGTTGCTTCCTCTTTCATCTCGAAAAGTGGTGTGGTACGTGTGGTAATTGCAATAACGCCACCGCCTTTTCCCATTCCACCGGCTCCGGTTTTATCAACAGCAATTGCTTCAACCATATTTAAAGGGAAAGTTAGTATTTCGTAAGGTTCATGAACTCTAACGCCATCAATTGTCATAGTTGGGTTTCTCTTTGAAAGTGAAGCGCTACGTCCCATGTTGAATACTGTCTGACCGTTTTCATCGGTTTGAACCGTTACATTGAAGTAAGACATCAGAATTTGTTCAATGTCATTATATTGGGTATAGTTGTCCTTGGTAAGTTCAAACTGGCGGCTCATAAAGCTAACATAAGGATTGTTGCCAAAAGGATTTTTCTTGTTCGCTGTAATGACAACCTCGGCGAGCCTGATAACACCTTTTGTCATTTTGGGTATTTCTTCTGTGATTTCATTTTTCTCTAAAGGTTCAGTACGGATCTGTTCAAAATCAGGGTCTTTAAGGATTGTCTCTGGAATCGTCATCAGTAACACTCTGTTCCATTTAGCTCCACTTTTTCCTGAAGCTGATGCAATCAAATAAGTGGAATCTTTGAGATTTAATTTTGTGAAATTAAACTGACCGTTTTTGTCGACCGGGGAAACCATTATGAGGTTATTCTGAGGAGAGATCACCGAGATCCGGCTATTGGCTTCGGGCTTATTCTTAATCCAGTTTTTCACTACACCATTGATTGCAAATTCAATTTCTGAAGGATAGATAAACGACTTTTTTGTGTTTTTTGAAATCTCAGGCCAGTTGTACTTTCTCCAACCCTGTGTCAGTAAAAGGTTGTCCAAAGCCATTGCGTGTTCGGTATTATTCTTTTCAAAATAATATCCCGGATTCTCAATGTCGCCTTTCAAAGCAGGACGCAGTCTGGATTCTGCAAGCATATTGCTTGAAAACTTATTCATTAATGTTCCCTCGGGTAAGACTGAAAAACTAAATTTTGCAATCTGTGCCTTTGAAAGAGAATCTGTTGCTGATAAGGTTAATTTATAAGAGTCGTAAGCTAAAGACTCTGTTTTAATAGAAATCTTACCTTTTAAAGTCATGTTTTGATTGTAGAATAACCGTTCGGCAACAGGAGTCAGGTCTTCATTGAAAAGCGTAGCATAAATGATTCCATTGCCCAAATCCTTCTTGTTTAGCTTAAATTGAACAGAAGGTGAAGCCGTAAAACTAACCTTATAATTGTTGTACATATTACCATTGGCATGGACCATCAGAATATAGGTTTGATGCAGTGATTGGGTCAACTTATTGGTCTGCAACCTGATCCAGACTACATCTTTCAGATAAGCATTCACATTTATTGCAACACCCTGCTTTTCTGTTTTGGGTAATTTAACCTCTCTTGAACTTCCATCAGGCAGCTCAATAATGGAACGTAATGAATGATTAGTTGCTTCATTGATCGTGAAGTTGGTCATTCCCAGTTGGTTGGTTGCAAATGACGCCTGTTCTTCATTGGTTGAATCTACCACTTTCCCTTTAACCGAAACGCCATGGCCATATGAATTTGTCACTTTCACACCAAAGACATTATCAATGCCTTCGATAAAATGGCCACTCTCGGGTAAAAACTGAATGTCGTAATCTTTCTTTGGTTCGGCTTTGGCTGTCACTTTATTAACGGTGATGGCTTTTGCACGGGTTGATGAATTATTGTTTTTTGAATTATTAGCCGGAGGACCCAAAATAGTTAGCAAAGTATTGAATTCCTTCTCATCATAAAAATTACGCATCCAATTGGTGTAGGCCCTGAAACAATAGGTTCCGGCACTCAAAGTATCCGGCACATGAAAGAAATTACTTGAAGTGCCTCCCTTTACATATATTATTTTCCGGCTGATCATTTTCTTTTCACCCGACCAAAGTTCAACATAAAGTTTGGTGGTATTGAAACTGAGCCTTTTGTCCGAAGGATTTATTACCCATGATGTAAACCAAATATCGTCACCGGTAACGTAACGCGATTTGTTAAACTGGGTATAAATCATTTCACGATTTGAAGAAAAAAAGTTGTCGTAGGGCGTTAAAAGTTTGGTTTTAATCACATCTTCCGTCAGTGGTTTTTGAGCATTTACAGAAATAACAGATAGCAATAGAAGAAGTACAAGTAATGTTTTTTGTTTCATGACGGAAAAATATTTCGAATTGAGAATGTTGTTAGAAATAAATAAATCAGGTGTTTATCTTTTTATTTTGAAACTGGTAAAATTTAGTTTTTTCTTTTGCCCGTAGGGCATAAATATCAATAGAAAAATATCCTACCCTCCCTTTTGCCCGTAGGGCATTAACATTTAGGGTTGATCCCCTACGGGGAAAAGATTAATGATGATGATCATTCTATTGATATTTATGCCCTACGGGCAAATTTAAACAGTTTCTTAATCTCTTCCCGGCAAAGCAATTTTTTCTTCATGTAAGTAGATTAAACCATCAAAATTGATTCCTTCTGCCTTGATGAAAATTGAATTTATGGGATGTGGTACTTTAAATTTGAAGGTTGCGGTTCCTGTCGAATCTGTAACTATTTCGGGCCTCCAATAAATTGCAGCGAACTTAGAGAAGTCAGGATTCTCGGGCTGAAGTAAGTATTTGGGTTCGAAATATTGTTTTGCGGGTGAATATCCTTTTACTGTTAGTCTTTTTAAGTTGGTCGATTCTGAAGTCATCTCGAAAAGAGGTGTTGTTCGTGTCGTAATTGCAATAACTCCGGCGCCACCTTGCATCCCACCACCAGTTCCACTTTTATCAACGGCAATGGCTTCGACCATATTCAAAGGATAAGAGAGAATTTCGATGGGTTCCTGAACCTTGATGCCGTCAATTGTCATGATCGGATTCTGTGGAGTTCCTGTTGTATGACGGCCCATGTCGAAAGTGTAATTGCCACTTTGATCTGTGATGACATTGACATTGAAATAGACCATCAGCACTTGTGCTATATCATTGAATTGGGTATAGTTATCTTTGGTCAGTTCAAACTGGCGGGCCATCATCCCAACATAAATATTGTCCTGAAATGGATTTTTCTTTTGGGCTGTAATTAAAACTTCTCCCAAACGGATTACACCCTTTGTCAGGCTGGGGATCTCATCTGGAATTTCCTCTTGCTTACCAGTTGGCGTTAAGATCTGCGTAAAGTCTGGATCTTTTAATTTGGCTTCAGGAATCGACATTAGTAAAGTACGGTTCCAGTTTGCACCCTTAGCGCTTGATGCAGCAGCAATTACATATGTTGAATCGTTCAAATATAACTTGTTAAAATGAAATTGACCCACGCTATCTACCTGTGATAACATCACAATATTATTTTGTGGCGAGATAAGCGCGATCTTGCTTTTCATCTCAGGTCTGTTTCTCAACCAGTTTTTTACGGAACCCTCTATTGCAAAGGCTGCTTCCGAAGGATAAGTGAATTGTTTTTTCCCTTTTTTAGCAATATCCTGCCAGTCGTATTTTCTCCAGCCCTGAATCATCATCAGGTTATCCAGTGCCAGTAAATGCTCTGTATTGTTCTTTTCAAAGTAATATCCCGGATTTTCAATATCTCCTTTTAAAGCAGGCCTCAGTCTTGATTCTGCAAGCAAACTATTGGTGAAGTTATTCATTACGGTACCCCCGGGAAGGACCGAGAAGCTAAGCTTTGCGATCTGTGCCTTTGACAATGAATCTTTAGCCGATACAATTACTTTTACTGTATCATTTGACAAAGTCGATGTTTTCAAAGTAAGGCTGCCTTTAAGAAACGTGTTTTGATTATAAAATATCCGTTCCGAAATAGGAGTAAAGTCTTCGTTGAAAAGGGTAGCATATATAATTCCATTTCCCAAATCCTTCTTATTCAATTTGAACTGAACAGTAGGAGAGTTTGTGAAACTTATTTTGGAATTATTGTACATGACTCCATTTGCATGGATCATCAGAATATAGGATTGATTGAGTTTTTGTGTCAATGGATTGGTCTGTAAACGAATCCATATAACTCCCTGCAAATAGGCATTCACATTAATTGCAACACCTTGTTTTTCGGTCCGGGGTAACTTTATTTCACGGGTTTCTCCATTGGGTAGTTCAACCACAGATTTATATGAAGTGTTTTGAACATCTGAAATAATGAAAGTAGTCATGCCCAACGGATTGGTTGTAAATGTGACCAGTTCATTATTCAATGAATCGACAACCTTTCCTTTTGCAACAGTGCCATGCCCATAAGCATCGGTGATTTTTACTCCAAACACATTGTCAATTCCTTCGATAAAGTGACCACTCTCTGGTAAAAACTGAATGTCGTAACCTGTTTTTATAACAGGTTTTGTTGCTTCTTTTAATGTCGTTACATTGGTTTTTTTGGTAGGATTATTCGCTGAGGATATAGTTTTTACGGTTGGGGCAAGGATTGTTATGGATGTATTAAAATCTTTCTCATCATAAAAGTTACGCATCCAACTGGTATAAGCCCTGAAACAATAAGTGCCGGGTGAAAGCGAGTCTTCGACATGGATATAATTACTTGCTGTGCCCCCTTTTACAAAGAGTATTTTCCGACTGATCATTTTCTTTTCGGCAGACCATAATTCCACATAAAGTTTTGTTGTGGTGAAGCTGAGTCTTTTGTCCATAGGATTTATCACCCACGAAGTGAACCAGATATCGTCTCCCGTCAGGTAACGCGACTTGTTAAACTGGGTATAAATCAGTTCGCGGTCAGCTGAAAAATAATTGTCGTAGGGAGTGAGAAGCTTATTCTTGATCACATCTTCAGTAAGCGTTTTTTGAGCCGATGCGGAAATGGAAGCAAAGGCAATGAGCGTAACAAGTAGTATTTTATTGATCATAACAGGATGTGACTTTAATAACTTAACTGTAAATAGACGATGATTTTAAAACTATAAACTTTATAAAAATGGAATTATTGTTTACTTCAAAACAAGAAACGGCAAAAGTGAAATTTATTCTTCATCCTTATTTAGAGTAATGGTAAGAAGAAAAGTTTAAATCAGGTCAAACTTTAAAACAATAATTATACCATTAAATTAAATGTAGCTTGAATATGTACTAATAATAAGAGTACTTAAAACGCTTTAGACCGTTCATGTTCAACGCCATCAATTGTCTTTGGGAGTGGTTTTCCCAATAAACGGGCACCTGTTTGAGTGATCACATAATTTTCCTCATTTCTGCATCCACCAAAATCCTTAAAGGTATCAAGCAGATCATAATTCAGGAACTCAGTAAATTTATTTTCACTTCGCCATTGGTCGATGAGTTGAGGAATGAAATAGATCCCCGGTTCGATGGTAAAAACAAATCCGGGTTCCAGTTCCCTTGCCAGTCTTAGAGATTTTAGTCCAAATTGGGTGCTTTTAGGCTTTCCATCATAACCCACAAAGATTTCTCCTATCCCTTCCATATCATGAATATCCAATCCCATCATATGGCCTAAACCACAGGGAAAAAACATGGCATGCGCACCGGCTTCAACGGCATCCGCTATATTCCCTTTCATAAAGCCCAAATCTTTCATTCCATTGGCTATGGTTGTGCAAGCTGCCAAATGAATATCTCTGAAATTTATTCCTGGTTTTAATTGAGAGACAGCATGTTCATGGGCATCCAGAGCCACCTGATAGATCATTTTCTGTCTATCGGTGAACCTGGGACCTACCGGGAAAGTACTGGAAAGATCACCTGCATAATGTGATTCGATTTCTGCACCTGCATCCAACAGAATCATCCGACCCTCATTGAGCGTGTTTCCATAATAATGACTGTGCAGGGTTTGTCCGTTTATGGTAGCAATGATTGGAAATGAGAGATTTCCACCAGCTCCGAGGGCAACATGATTTACAATTGCCATGATTTCGGCTTCGGTCATACCGGGACGTGTCATTTGCATGGCAGCCAAATGCATATCAGCGGTTAAAGTTGCTGCTTTATCAATTTCAAGAATTTCCTCTTCAGATTTAATATTTCTTTGCGCAACCACAGCCCTGATCAATTCTTCAGAAGCATTTTGAGTCACTAAATTGTGATTGATTGAACACCAGTCCTGAAGCAACAATTTATGTTCTCCTCTGTAGGGTGGAAGAAAATGAACGGATCTTTTTTGCTGATACGCTTTTTTAATCATTTGTTCTGCTTCATCAACAGAACCTGTATTTTCAATTCCTGATAAGCGTGCTTTTTCTTTGATAGTTGGTTGGGCTCCCATCCATACAATGTCATCAATCGTAAAATCATTGCCGAAGATAAAATCCTTTCCACTGTCGATATCTATGATCCCAATTAATCCGGGGAAGTCGAGACCGAAGAAATACAAGAACGAACTATCCTGTCTGAAATGATAGGTGTTGTCTGTGTAATTCATCGGACTTTCATCATTGCCCAAAAGAAGAATGACCCCTGATTTTACCTGAAGTCTTAATCTCTCTCTCCGTTGTAGATAGGTTGATTTTTGAAACATACTATACAATTTTAAACTATTATCAGTCAAATGAACAATATTTATTTACGGAATTGAAAACAAGATGGTGAATCAGAGTCAATTCCATATTAAATATCCTAATGCAATTTTAAGCATTTTATTCAAAGGTGAGGTAAATAATAGGAATTATTTATTCTGGTTTGTTCAAGTAACCGATACTGTGAAATATTTGAAAGTCAAGGGCAATGAATGAACGAGGTATTGTGTTGTTTGATGGTGTTTGCAACCTGTGTTGCTTTCTCGTGAAATTTATCATCAAAAGAGATCCTGATAAACGATTTAGATTTGCAGCATTACAATCATTGACTGGACAACAATTACTTACTAAATCAAAACTAACTTTTCCTGATGGTAATTCTGTTGTCTATGTCCGGGACGATAAATTTTATTATCGGTCAACTGCTATTTTAAATATCCTTAATGATTTAGGTGGCTTGTGGAAAGCAATGTATGTTTTCATCATCATCCCTGCATTTTTACGCGATTATGTCTATTCTATCATTGCAAAGACCCGGTACAGGATTTTTGGGAAAAGATCAACTTGTTTGGTTCCAACCTTAGAATTACAAGAAAGGTTTTTGGATTAAGACTTTTGAAATTGCCTTGAAAAATACTAGTCCAACATGTTAAAGCTGCTTAGAAACTGTTTAAATTTGTCCTACGGACATTAAATGTTCAGTGGGCACAAGGTATAACACACTTTTAACAGTTTCTTCATTATGAAATTTACCTCTTTGAAAATCATCTTTCTATTTATTTCTCTTTCACTTGTTGTAAGTTTAAATGCTCAGCAACAAAAATATGCTGGTGAATTTAGGGAATTTAATAAGCAGGATAGTATTACACCCCCTCAAAAAGGAGCCATTCTTTTGATTGGTAGTTCTTCATTCAGAAAGTGGACCGATGTGCAATCCTATTTTCCGGGATACACCATCATCAACAGATCGTTTGGTGGATCAATTTTGCCGGAAGTTTCGGCATATGCAGATCAAAATATTGCCAAATACCATCCTAAACAGGTCATTATCTATTGTGGCGAGAATGATTTGGCTTCGTCAGATACGGTCACACCGATGGTTGTCTTCAACAGGTTCAAGCAACTCTTTAAAATCATCAGAAGCAGGGCAGGAGAAGTCAATGTTACTTTTGTTTCCATTAAGCCCAGCCCGATCCGTAAAAAGCTTCAGTTGAAAGTTGAAGAGGCGAATAAAATGATCGAGGCTTTTCTGAAGACCCGATCAGGGACAGCATTTATAGATGTTTATCACCCCATGTTGGTAAAAGACAGAGATATCAACGGTTCTATCTTTACAGCTGATAGTCTGCATATGAATCCCAAAGGGTATGCCATTTGGAAAAAGGTGATGTTGCCTTATATGTTGAAATAATTTAATCAATGATTCCCATTTGCTTCATTAAAAACGTAGCATTCCGGTTTTGAGAAACGCCACTTTTCAACTTGTAATCAAACGACAACTGATTGTTTTCCAGTGAGCTTTCGAAGCACCAGTTCTTAATTGTTTCCGGATATTCATTACTCATCTTCGAAAGCGCAATGTCATGTGTAGCCAGAATAGTCACGCATCCGGTCTGGATGAGCTTTTTGACCAGTTCCTGACTGCCATAAAGTTTATCATCAGAATTTGTACCTCTCAAGACTTCATCGAGCAATACCAAAGACTTTGGATTCATGGAAAGTCCATGCAATATGGATTTTAACTTCCTTAGTTCTGAAAAGAAAAGCGATACATGATCGAGCAATGAATCTGTCTGCCTGAGCGAAGTATAGATATCCATCACACTGCATTCAAATTCAGTCGCGCAAACAGGGGCGCCACATCTTGAAAGCAACACATTGACTCCGATCGTCCTCAGAAATGTGCTTTTTCCCGACATGTTAGAGCCTGTAATGATAAACAGACGCTGATCGTTTCCCAGGGTGATATCGTTGTTCACACATTCCTCAGAAGGGATCAGGGGATGAGCCAGATCTTTTGCTTTCAGGAAAGGTTCCTGATCGTTTATCTGGGGGAAAATATATTCCGGGTGATTAAAACAAAATGTTCCAAGCGAGGATAAAGTTTCGGTCTCGGCAATACTGTTGAGCCAGAACCCAACCTTCGATTTATTCTTTTTCTTCCAGGTCTCAAGCCGGTAGACACATTGGATATCAAATAAGATTGTGACATTCAGAAAAAAGCTGACCAAAAGATTGATGCGTTGGTCGAAGAAGTTTCCCAGTTTTGAAAGAGCCTTGAATTGTTGCTGACCTTCCGAAGCATTATTTCGGATGTTTATCAGCAGTTGCGCATTGAATTTTTCCTGATTAATCAGATCAAACATTTCAGCAAAGTCAGCAAAGTGTTTCAGGTTTTTGCTTAACGATTGATGGATCTTGTTAATCCTCTTGGTATAGGTCCCGGCAATGATCAGATTGATGATGATGGCATAATTGATGATCCAGTAATAATCTGCTATCCAACCATATAATACAGCTCCGATAATAAGTAGAGGGGCGAAAATAAGGAAGAATCTTATTTTGGGAGAACCTATGAATTCGTTTGGGGAGTCGAGCCACTCGAAAATGGCGTTATAATCAACCTGATTTTTGGTTGACCGCATTCCAATGGCACAATAGTGTTGACGCAACAATGTCTTTTCTGACAATTCTTTTATTGCAGCCTGTTGGGCTTTAATGCCTTGAGATGTCGTCAATGGCGCTTTAAACAAAGTAGCAAGTCGTTCTTTTCCAATGATAGTGGTGGTCCTGTTGATTAAATGAAAGAGTGAACGATCTCCGAAGATATCCAGATCGGCATGATAACTTTCATCATCCAGATATTCATTTCCGGAATCAAAAATGGATGGTCGATGCTCAAGGACAGCAACCTCGTTTTCATTGATACTGATCATGTTGGTGATCAGTTCTCTTTCATTCGAGAGTTTGTTATAGACATACAACAGGAAGAGAAAGACAATAATTGATCCTATCAGCAGTATTAAGTGCAGGTTGTTGAAATCGGCGATGCTATAGTAGACAGAAAAGGAAGCGGTGATAAAAACCAGCAGCCGTGACCATCCAAGAATGGAAATTTGTTTGTTAAGGATTGATTTTGATTTGTTTAAAGCATCAATCGTATTTTGGTAAAACCTAATTTTCGTGTTAACCATGAATTCAATAGTGACTAAAAATGTAAAAAACATCCCGATAAAAATTATCGGGGTTCTGATTTGCAAATATTATAAATAACTCTTCAATATGTGTTACTTTTGATCTATTAATTTCTCAAAGTTAATAAAGTTCATTTTTTGTTTTGTCTTATTATAGCTAATTGAATGTGAAATTGGTGATTCTTCAATCCCGAAGGGATGAAATTATTATAGTAAATGACCATTACAATATAGAACCCCGAAGGGGTGAAATATTTCATTTCTAATTTATTACTTTATTGTTAAACAGAATTATTTTAATTTTATACTAAAAATATAATGGCCAATTTAAGCGAAAACTATGAAAAAGTAAGGGCCCTGACCCAGGTTGAATGGCAAATGCTTTTTGACCTGATCCCCGAAATTCAAAAGACTGAAAAGTTTGGAGAATTCGAAGAGGGACAGACGCTTGAAGACGGAACTGTTGAACTGCCATATTATCAACCTATTGAAATTGTGGGCGATTTGATAGATGTCGTCATCACCCTTGATTTCGTTCCCGGTTGGAATTGGCTGGAGTGGGAGGAGGGAGACGATATTTTGTGTGAACCTGAGCCAAACTATAGTAAACACAAAATCATCACGCTTTGTAAACTGCTGACAATGATTGTGAGAGCTGATGAATTTGAGGAAGGTTTCCTGATTGAAAACTTTGAAGACGGAACCATTTTGAAAATTCTGAAAGCACTGAAAAGAAAAATCGGTTAAGTGTTTTTTAAATATTCTTTGTTAAAGCTTTTGATATCAAAAGTTGTCTTAAAATTCATACCTAATTGTCACATGGTTTAGCCATACTCTATGAGTATATATTAAGTAAGGCTCAAGTATGTCTTAAGTATGGCTCAACTATGGCTATCCAATTAGTTGTCAGATAATTATGAAATAGTTTTAAAACGAATTTTAAATTGATTTTCATTAATGTTTTTATGTATTATAATGATGAATATCAGATGATTAAAATTTGCACTGTCTTTGAATAATCCGGATTGTTTTTATTGGCCGAATCTAAATTCTACAGGAGTCTCAAACTTGACCGGAACAGTTTCTCCGTTAATTTTACCTGGTAACCAGTCAGGCATATTCTTAACTATACGAATAGCTTCTTCATCACAGCCGCCTCCAATACCATTTAATATTTTCACACTTGATACTTTTCCTGTTTTTTCAACTACGAATTGAACGATTACTTTGCCCTGAATTCCTAGTTCCCGAGCTTCAATCGGGTAATTTATATTGTTACTAAAATATTTCTTCAATCCTTCATATCCACCTTTAAATTCCGGATTTTGGTATACATCTTGATGTGGATTCTCTTCTTTTTTTGCCGGATTTTTAGCATTTTTCAATTGAAATATAACAGGTATCTGAAACATAACCGGAACAACCTGACCATTTTGCCTACCCGGTATCCAGTCGGGCATTCCCATCACAACACGAATTGCTTCTTCATCACATTCCTTGCTGATGCCTCGTAATATTTTCGGTTTAGATAATTTTCCTCTTTTACTAACCACAAACTGTATAAAAACAGTTCCCTCAATTTTTGAGATTATAGCATTTTCCGGATAGTGTATACTGTCGGCAATGTATTTTTTCATCGCTTCATCACCACCATTAAAACCTGGAAACTGTTCTACAACGAGGAGTGGTTTCTCGTCTATATCATTCGATGTTGTGTCTTTTGATATGGGTGCAAGTTTAAGTTTGATGGGTAAAATATACTGAAAACTGAGGGAAATACCGTTTTTTAGCAACGGTTTCCATTTCGGCATTAAACCTATTACTCTAAGTGCTTCTTTATCACAAGCAGAATCAATACCACGGATCACATTTGGATTCATAACATTGCCTTTTTCAGTAACTGTAAACTGAACAAAAATTATTCCAGATATATTTTTTATTAATGCTTCCTCAGGGTAATTGAAATTATTTCTCACAAACTCTAACCATGCAGGGTATCCTCCAGGATATTGAACATTAAAATCAACTGAATCTTCATCGGCAGTGTTTAATTTGAAAGCAAAACCAGTTTTTTTTATGTTCATTTGCTTTCCGTCATATTTTGGAGGAGTAGTTTTAGCCTTCCCAGGGATTGTAATTGAAAACAGCAAAATAAAAACAAGTCCAATTAGAATGGAAAACCTGATTTTGGAACCTGTAGATATTGACTTATGGTTTTGTGAAATCATATTATAATATGGATAATTGATATTCTAAATTAATATTTCATAGATAGCTGAAATTTTACAGGTATTTGGAACATTACACGGACGACTTTTCCGTCTTGTTTTCCCGGAATCCAATCCGGCATTGTTTTGACTAAACGCATTGCTTCGTTATCGCAAGCTTTGCCGATGCCTCGTAGTAGTTTTACGCTTGTTATTTTGCCATTCCTTTCTACAACAAACTGCACAAAAACCGTTCCCTGAATCCCTTCTTTCTTAGCTGTGATCGGGTAAATCATTTTATTTTTCAGATATTTCATAAGGGCGTTATAACCGCCATTAAATTCAGGATTCTGTTCAACAACTAATAATGGTCTGTCTTTTTCATTATTCCGATCAACAGGAAAATAATCATCTGGCCCATTATCTTCTTCTTTAAGCGTTGTTTTGGGTAATTCAAAATCAATCTGAGTTCGGTACAAAACAGGTACGATTTTTCCTTCTTGTCTTCCTGGAATCCAATTCGGCATTGCTTTTACAATTCTCACCGCTTCTTGATCACAACCACTACCAATTCCTCTTATAGATTTCACATTAGATATTTTACCTTGTCTGTCTACTACAAAACTAACATATACTGTTCCTTCAACTCCAGCTTTTTGAGCAGACTTCGGATAGTGCAAATTCTTATTGATAAATTTTAGCATTTCCTTGTAACCTCCTTTGAATTCAGGTTTATGATCTACCGAAAGAAGGGGTTTCTCTTGAACAACATGATTGGGTCGTTTTTTCTGCTTATTATCGGGTGAAGTCTGAACTGTTGGGGATATATTATTTTTAGAAGATGGGGTTGAATTGGCAAGTGTCGTAAAAGGGAATAGCAACATCATTGTTAATGAAAAAAATATAGCCGAAAGAATTCTGAATCTATCGCTTATTGATTTATTGTCTGTGGCGTTCATCTTAAGGAATCATTTATTAATTAAATAGCTGTTCTTAATAATTTTGTCGTTTTCAAGATTCTCTTACTTAATATTACATTAATTACTTTTTTAAAAAATTAACTTTGAATCCCTTGATCTTCACCGATAAAAGTAATATTTTTATTGATGGAAATCAAGGGATTCAAAATTTATAATTTAGTTCTCTGAATTATTGGTTTTTAATTCATGAATAATTGAACTTTTTTACGATGGATATTCTTTATTTTTGAGAATTATCAGTAGTAGCGTAAGTTGCTTTAAGTTTAAACTTTACAATTACTACTTGATTGACATTTACAGGCATTCCTTTACTGACTCCCGGATTCCAGTCCGGCATGTTTTGGACAATGCGGACGGCTTCTTCATCACAACCTCTGCCTATACCGCGTTCAACATTAATATTTGTTAGTTTACCTGATTTATCTACCACAAATCTAACATAAACAGTACCCTGAATACCATTCTCAATAGCGGATTGAGGATATTTCATATTATCTCCAATGAATTTTAACATTGCATCAAATCCACCTTTAAATTCAGGTTGTTTTTCAGCAATTTCAAGGGGTGGTTCAGGATAGGAAGTAGGTCTGGCAACAAGACGAGGTGTAAATAATCCCAAAGGAATTGGTAACGTGAACATCACTCTCTGCGCTTTTCCGTTTTTCATGATAGGTTCCATTTTTGGCATTATACTGACAACTCTTAACCCTTCTTTTACACAAGCTTCATCTACTTCAGATCCATTCATAGCGCCATTGCCTCTCATTGGAACACTTTCGATTTCTCCGGTTTCGGATACTATAAATGAAACGCCAAGCGTACCTTGTGGACCACCAATTGCATCTTCCTGGGGATACTTAAAGTTTTTTTTGAGATAATCAAACCATGCAGCACTTCCACCAGGGAAATACTTATCGATACCGTCATTCGTTTTCACAAGAATCGATTGATCAACTTTGGGATATTCAATTTTTTGTTGTTTGACTTTAATGGAATCAGCATCAATTTTTGATTTTGAAAAATCGGTAGATTCCGTTATTTGTAGTGGGTTTTGTAGTTTATCAATTGATGATTGAACTGCATGAATAGTAGGTTGAATGATATTGCTTTTTATCAGAGATGTTGTTTTCTCAAGACTTGTAAAGGAAAAAAGCATCAACAAAGCAAATGCTGTTGGGACTGCCAGCAGGATTCTAAACCCGGCCAGACGTGATTTTTGGTTTTTCGAGATCATCTTAAAGCGTCGTTTGATAAGTGAATAACTAAATTGGTTTACAATGTTGTATGTCAAGTTTCCGGAAACTTCATTGAGAAGCAGTTGATGATAGGTGAGTTTATCATATCCACTGTTGATTACAACCTGGTCAGCCTGGCATTCATGGAGCAGATGTAGGTCGTGACGATAGACGTAATAGAAAGGATTGAACCATCCAAACACAAGGATTAATTCTGTTAATAAATTATCGATCGAATGCAGTTGTTTTACATGAGCCTTCTCATGTTGAATGATATAATCAATTGAAGGCTTCTCCCAATGTTCAGGTTGAATAAAAATGTAATTGAAGAAAGAGAAAGTGGTTTTGAGTTTAATTGGATAAAGTCTTAAGATCCCGCATTTTCTGAAATCATTACTACGGGCCATTTTATAGATGCGCAATAAACCCCAGATAAATCTGACAATAAGCATTATGGCAATAATCGAATAAGCAGTGATAATCAGATCGGAAAGGCTGAAAGAATTTTGGATTTGAACTGGTTGATAGGATGTTACATTTGGTGTGGTTGTGATTGCCTGACTGAAATCTATTGCAGGGGCATGAAATATGATCGGTTTCTCGGTAATGAACCAACCGGATATATTAAAATAAGGTAGAAATAATGAAACGATCATTGTCGACAACAAGTAAAAACGGTTCCAGTTGTAAGCATTGCTGCTGCGAACAAAGAGACGGTAAATGAAAATGAATAATCCGGCTGAAAGTATGGTCTGCAGGCTGTATAATACTATTTCATTCATGCTGGAATTTGTTTAATGTTTGAAATCACCCTTTGTAACATTTAATGAAGAACACGTCTGAATACAGATCTTTCTAATGGACAAACGTGTTCTTCATTTATAATTTGTGTTTAATCCTGATTAATTATTTCAAGGCAAGCTGAAACTTAACCGGGATCTGAAATAAAACCGATACTGCTTCTCCGTTTTGCCTTCCCGGAATCCATTTGGGCATTTCTTTGACAACACGCATGGCTTCTTCATCACAGCCACCACCAATACCACGTAATATTCTTATGTTGGATATTTCTCCGGTTTTTGTTACTGCAAATTGAACAAATACAGTGCCCTGAATTCCTGATTGCTGTGCCAAAGTTGGATATTGAATTTTATTTCTTAAGAACGTTTGCATCCCCTGATAACCACCTTGAAATTCAGGATTTTGTTCTACTACCATAAGTGGTTGATCACCATTTTTGTCTACAATAGGTTTTGCCGGTACATTTTCCGTGTTAGTTTTTACATTATTAGATGGGGTTCCAAGTTGAAACTTGACTGGTATCTGGAACATAACAGGAACAGTTTTACCATCATTTTCACCGGGATTCCAGTCCGGCATTGCTTTTACAACCCGGATTGCTTCTTCATCACAACCGTTGCCAATACCACGTAATATCTTCACATTTGTTATTGCTCCGGTTTTAGTAACTACAAACTGAACAAATAAAGTACCTTGAACTCCTGCTTTTTTTGCGGTTTCAGGATAATGTATATTATCACTAAGGAATTTTTGCATTGCTTCGTAACCGCCTTTAAATTCGGGATTCTTTTCAACCATTAGGAGTGGTCTGTCATCTTCTACAACATCTAAAGATGCCCCAGAATATCCCAACCCTCTTGCTAATCCTGAGAAAGTGGCAATAGCAGGTAAACTGGCATTGATTGGATTAGGTTTGATAAAAAGATCCAAATGGATTAAGGCACTTATGGGTTTGCCATCATGAACAAAGGGTGTCCATTTTGGCATACTCTTCATTAATCTTATTGCCTCTTTATCACTTATTGCATCTATTCCCTTGCCAATTTTGACGTTATTTATATCTCCATTTTCAGAAACATGAAATGAAACTTCGATGTAACTGTTAACACCTTTTTTAGCTGCTTCAACTGGAAACTTAGAATTTGTTTCAAAGTGTTTTTTCATTGCTTCATAGCCGCCCGGAAAACCTCTTTTTTCATTGGCTCTTCTGTCAACATTCTGTCTTGCGGTATCTATCTGTTGATTTAAAGATGGATTGATTTGACTTTCAGATTGATTGAAAGAAGTTGATAGTTGTGGGTTTTGAAAATTATCAATTGAAGATTGAACTACTTGAATCGTGGGTTGAAGTATTTTGTTTTTTAAGATTGATGTCGTTTTCTCAAGTGTTGTGAAGGAAAAAAGCAACAACAAAGCAAAGGCAGTCGGGATGGCCAGCAGGATTCTAAATCCCGCCAGGCGTGATTGTTTGTTTTTAGAGATCATCTTGAAACGTCTTTTAATGAGTGAATAGCTGAACTGGTTTACAATGATGTATGTCAAGTTTCCGGAAACTTCATTCATGAGCAGTTGGTGATAGGTCGCAGTATCACAACCGCTGTTGATCACAACCTGGTCAGCCTGGCACTCGTGCAGCAGGTGAAGGTCGCGGCGATAGATGTAATAGAATGGATTAAACCATCCGAATACAAGAATTAATTCTGTCAACAGATTGTCAAGCGAATGCAATTGATTTACATGAGCCTGTTCGTGACGGATGATGTAATCGATGGACGGTTTTTCCCAATGCTGGGGCTGGATAAAGATCCAGTTGAAAAAAGAGAAGGTGGTTTTTCGTTGGATGGGATAGAGCTTTAGTCTGCCGCTCTTCTTGTAATCGTCGTTCTTTGCCAGTTCAAGAATGCGCATGATGCCCCAGCCGAACCTTAAGAGTAAAAATATGGCGACCAGCCAGTAACCGGTCATGATAAGATCCGAAAGGTTGAAGGTGTTTTGGACCTGTTGAACGGGTGTGATGGTTACAGCCTGATTAAAGTCGATCAGTGAGCCATAAAAGATGATTGGTTTTTCAACTTTAAACCATCCTGAAATATCAATGTGGGGCAGGAACAAAGAGATAATCATTGTTGCCAACAGATAGAACCTGTTCCAGTTGTAGGCATTGGTATTGCGGACAAACAGACGGTAGATGAGTATAAATACTCCAGCTGAAAGGATTGTCTGCAGACTGAATAATACTGTTGCGTTCATGATATGCTGCTTTTAAGTTCTCTTTTTCCTTTACGTTTTAAAATGCGACTGTTAAATAACGGCATATAGGTACCTGGCTTTTACCTGGATTCCAATCCGGCATTTCTCTTATAACACGCAATGCTTCTTCATTGCAACCACCACCTATACCTTTCAATAATTTTACTTTAGATACTTTTCCGTCATTATTGATAAAGGCAGCAACCCACACTGTTCCATGGATCTTTTGTTTTTTTGCTGATTCAGGATAATGTGTATTCTTCCTGATATATTGATGTAATTCTTCATAACCACCTTTATATTCAGGTTCTGATCCGGCAACAAAAGCGTCGATTTTTGGTTCTGAAAATTTAATTTCGCATTTTATCGGTAATACATAAGTAAGCCTGACTGGTTTTCCATCTTTAATTATTGGTTTCCATTTTGGCATCAATTTTATTATTCTAAGTGCTTCTTTATCACATATTCCATTCATGCTGCGAGCAATTGTCGGATTTAGAATATCGCCATTTTCGGAAACAGTAAATTGAACATAAACCTCAAACTTGGTTCCTCCCATTATTTTTGGAGTTAAAAGTTTAAAATTTATATTTTTTTTCACCAAATCTATCCATGCTGAATATCCTCCAGGATAATGAGAATCAATATCTTCCTTTTTTTCTAAAAGCGTATCAGTATCTTTCATAATTAAAGGAGGAGTAAATTTTATTGTTTGCTTTACTTGTTTTTTTACAATAGGTTTTTGTTGTGGATTCTGCAGATTAACCATTGAAGATTGAACTGCCTGCATAGTAGGTTGTAATATTTTGTTATTCAATAATGAAGTGGTTTTCTCCAGACTTGTAAAGGAAAAAAGCAACAACAAGGCAAAGGCAGTCGGAATGGCAAGCAGGATTCTAAATCCCGCCAGGCGTGATTGTTTGTTTTTAGAGATCATCTTGAAGCGACGTTTAATGAGTGAATAACTGAACTGGTTTACAATGATGTATGTCAAGTTTCCGGAAACTTCGTTGAGGAGCAGTTGATGATACGTTGAAGTATCACAACCACTGTTAATCACTTGCTGGTCTGCCTGGCATTCATGCAGCAGGTGCAGGTCGCGGCGATAGGTGTAATAGAATGGGTTGAACCATCCAAATACAAGGATTAATTCTGTCAAAAGATTATCGAGCGAATGCATGTGTTTCACATGAGCCTCTTCGTGACGGAGTATAAATTCGGTAACAGGCTTATCCCAATGGTCGGGTTGAATGAAGATGTAGTTGAAGAAAGAGAATGTAGTCTTGCGTTGTATGGGATAGAGCCTAAGATTACCGCTCTTTTGATAATTAGAATTGATGGCTAGTTCATAGATTCGGATTAAACCATATCCAAAACGTAACAACAGGAGTCCAACAATAGCCCAATAGACGAACATGAGGATTTCTGAAATAGAAAATGATTGCTGAACCTGCTGACCGGGCGTGATGGTTATTGCCTGACCTAAGTCGATCATTGTTGTGTAAATCAGAATAGGCTTTTCAACAGTGAACCAGCTTGAAATATTTATATGAGGCAACAATAAAGATACAATCATAGTTGCCAGCAAATAGAACCTGTTCCAGTTGTAAGCATTGGTATTGCGGACAAACAGTCGGTAGATGAGAATAAATACTCCCGCCGAAAGGATTGTCTGCAGACTATATAACACTGTTGCGTTCATGATGGTCAGCCTTTAAGTTTTTTGATCTCTTCGTCCATGATGCGTTTAATCTCTTCCATTTCTGAAAGTGTAAGTTTCTCTTCTGTGGCAAAAAACGATACCATCTGTTCAAAAGAGTTGCTGAAATAACCACTTAACATTGTTTTGAATGTTAACTTAGTGTATGCCTTTTTCGTGACGATCGGAAAATACTGATGGGTGTTACCAAAAGCCTTGTGACTGACAAAACCTTTCTTTTCCATAATTCTTACAACTGTAGATACTGTATTGTAAGCTGGTTTTGGTTCGGGCAGTACTTCGAGTAAATCGTTTACAAATGCCTTTTTCTTGTCCCACAAGATCTGCATGAGTTGCTCTTCTGCTTTCGTAAGTTCTTTTATTTTAGCTGCCATGGTAAATAGAATTGTAGTTGTTGATGTTATTTCATTACAAATATACAACTATCAAAGGCGTTATGCAACTAAAATAATAGTTATTTATAAAATATTTTTATGTATCTGAATATCAGATTATAAATAATTGTATATTGATGATATTTTGAGTATATTTGTCGAAATAATCCTCTTTTATTTATAAAAATAAGATTTTGAAGGAAGGTTTTGGGTACAAAATGAAATATTTTAATCCTGATGCAACCAATGGCGTTAAAATTGAATCATTATAATATGAAACGATCTGCTATGAAAACATTATTAGGGTCTCTGTTTTTAATTTTACTGATATCAATTATAGGCTGTCAGAAAGAAGAAGTTCAAAAAAGCAGTTCCGGAACAGGAATTGTGGGAAAATGGGAATGGGTAAGTACGATGGGAGGTTTTGTTGCAGTGCGTCAGACACCACAGAAATTGGGTTACACTTATTGGATTGCTTTTACCAATGATAGTTTATATCAGTTATATGACAAGAATAATCATCTGACATTTTCTAGTCATTTTACTGTCTTTAATGATATTTCTATTTTTACAACTCATTTGCACCAGATGCTGAGGATTGATAACTCAATCAGATCCAGTATTGAAGTCAGAAATGATTCATTGTTTATGTCTGAGGAAGTCTCGGATGGCGTTGATCAGGTCTTTATCAGGAAATAGTTTTCTGATAATTTAAGAATCTTTTTAAATTTTGTTTTTTCTTTTGCCCCTAGGGCATACATATCAATAGAAATAAATCCCTTTCCCCTTTTTTGCCCGTAGGGCATATACATTATAGGTCAATCCCCTACGGGGAAAGATAGATTATTTGAATGTTTCTATTGATATGAATGTCCTACGGACAAAAAAATTACCATGGAAGTTGTTTCCCCATGTGGATAAAACCTCCACTGGGTCCGTTTTCATCTATCAGGCACAGATCAACAATTGACTTTGCGCCATCTTCAATCGTCATTGGGGCACCTTCACCACCCAGGTCAGTCTGAACCCAACCCGGATGAGCTGAGTTCACTTTAACTTTTGTCTTTTCTAGTGCAGCTGCCAAATGTACTGTAAACTGATTCAAAGCTGTTTTGGATGAATTATAAGCGAAAGGTTTCACACTATAAATAGGTGATGTTTTATCAGCATGCATGGTCAGTGATCCCATGATACTGGATACATTTACAATTCTTCCTTGTTCTGCATTGACAATTAAGGGAAGCAATTTTTGTGTTAAACTGACTACTCCGAAAAAGTTGTTTTCAAAAGTTTCTTTCAGAATCTTATGGGAAACCGTTTCAACTGAGTTTGCTGCCGAAAATGAATCATTGTCTAACTGAATGCCGGCATTGTTGACCAATACATCCAACTTACCGAACTTGTCATGGATGTATTTATAGGCCTTGTCTACTTCCTTTTCATCAGTAATATCCAACTTTATACTGAATGCCTCTATGCCTTCTTCTTTTAATTTATCGGCTGCATCTTCTGCTTTTTTCCCTTTACGGGCTGAAACGATTACAATAAAACCATTCTTGCCTAACTGTCTTGCTGTTTCATAACCGATTCCTTTGTAAGAACCAGTGATTAATGCTACTTTTTTCATTATACTACTTTTAAATTTTATAATAGGATTTCTTACACTTTTTATCTCAGTTGGATTAGCTTTTAGTTCAATAGAATTGATGTTTCAAAAATATGTTATCAATAGCTTTCTAATGACATATTGATAATTAACACCCCCTTTAACAAGTCAAACAGTTGTTTGTTACTAGAAATTGTTTCTTTTTTTAGAGTTATATGCGTTTAGAAGTTACTTTTGCAAAAAAAAACATCGAATGAAGCAGTTCAATAAATTAAACAACTATGTCGGTTGGATTGTGTTTGCAATCGCAACGATTGTTTATTTCCTTACTATCGAGCCTACCGTGAGCTGGTGGGATCCGGGTGAACACATATCAACTGCTTACAAACTCCAGATAGGACATCCCCCGGGAGCGCCTACTTTTGGAATGATCGGAAGGCTGTTTTCACTATTCGCAATGGGTGATCTGACAAAAGTTGCCCTGATGATCAATGCCATGTTGGCATTGAGTAGCAGTTTTACTATTTTGTTCCTTTTCTGGATTATCACAAGACTTGCACAAAAGTTGATTTCTGTAAATGGAGAAATGACTCAGGGACAGATGTGGTCTGTTATTGCTGCCGGATTTGTTGGCTCTTTGGCTTTTACCTTCAGCGACTCTTTCTGGTTCTCTGCTGTCGAGGCTAACTTGTTTGGAATGTCTTTGTTGTGTACTTCAGTGGTAGTTTGGGCAATACTCAAATGGGAAGCGGAGGCCGATCAAAAGTATCATTACAGGTGGATTCTGTTGATCGCATTTGTAATTGGTTTGTCAATCGGGGTGCATTTATTGAATATACTAACCATCCCTGCACTGGCTTTAGTCTTCTATTTTAAGAAATTTAAGACTACTACTAGGGGAATTATCCTGACACTTTTGACATCAGTGGTACTTCTGGGAATTGTAATGTATTTCATCATTCCAGTCATTCCTCAACTTGCCGGCAAGTTTGAGTTGTTCTTTGTGAATAGTATTGGGTTACCTTTTAACTCGGGAATTATCATTTATTGTTTACTTCTCATCGGATTAGTTGCATGGGGCCTCATCTACACTTCACATCATAAAAGAACTGTTCTTAATACAATTTTATTGGCATTCACCTTGCTTATAATAGGTTACTCATCTTTTATGATGCTTGTAATCCGTTCAAATGCAGGTACTCCAATTAATTTTGGTGCTCCTAAAGATCCTTTGAGTCTGGTTTCATTCCTTAACCGTGAACAATATGGTACATGGCCATTGCTTTATGGTAATTACTACACTGCACCTGTTGTTGGTAACAGCGATGGGAATCCGGTTTACAAAAAGGACTTAAAGAAAAAAAGTTATGTTGTAATTGATGATCAAAAGGAGTCAATTCCTGTTTATGATCCACGCTTTACCAGTTTCTTTCCCCGTATGTGGTGTACTGATCAGGACAGACCTGGAGCATCTGCATTTTACAAAGAGTGGGGTGGACCGGGTGAGCCCATTTCGGTAACCAATCAAGACGGAAAATCTGAAACGATCATGCGGCCTACTTTTGGGGAGAATCTGAAATTCTTTTTCAATTATCAAGTGGGTTGGATGTATATGCGTTACCTGATGTGGAATTTCTCCGGAAGACAAAATGACATTCAGGGCATGGGAGATAACACGAAAGGCAACTGGATAACCGGAATACCTTTTGTCGATAATATTCGCTTAGGACATCCTCAAACAGGATTACCGGAGCGCATGAAGGATAATGGTATGGCCAAATATTTCATGCTTCCATTTTTACTGGGTCTACTGGGCTTCTATTTCCAGATGAAAAAGGATTATAAGAACAATATTGTTGTGGTTCTTTTGTTTCTGATGACCGGTATTGCGATAGTGATCTTCCTGAACCAGAAACCTTACGAACCCCGCGAACGTGATTATTCTTATGCTGCGTCCTTTATGGCTTTTGCTATCTGGGTTGGATTGGGAGTGCTTTGTCTGATCGATTGGGTACAAAAATATATTAAATCAAAAGAAATTCATGCAGTTATAATTGTAGGAGTTTTGACAACTTTATTGGTTCCAGTTCTCATGGCACAACAAAACTGGAAGAGTCATGACCGCTCAGGTAAATATGCAGCACGTGACTTTGGACAGAATTATCTTGTTTCGTGTGATAAGCAGGGAATCCTGTTTACCAATGGTGACAATGATACTTACCCGTTATGGTATAACCAGGAGGTCGAAGGTGTAAAAACTGATGTACGCAATGTTAATCTTGAACTTTCAGGCGGTTCATGGTATATACAGCAGCTTTACAATAAAAACTATGAGTCAGATCCATTGCCAATCACTTTGGCTCCCGATCAGTATCAGCAGGGAACCAATGACGCTATACCGTTTAATGATATGGGAATTAAAGGACCTGTTGAACTGAAAGATTTCATAGATTTTATCAAGAGCAGTGATCCCCGTACTTTTGCAACACTCGAAAACGGACGTGTTTTAAAGTTCTTCCCTTCAAGACAGATAAAGATTACTGTCGATACGGCTGCATGTTTCAGAAATGGTATTGTCCCGGCTTATTTGAGAAAGAAAATGGTTGATACTATCTATTGGACGATCAAATCAAATGTGTTGTATAAAAATGATCTTATCCTGCTTGATTTGATTGCTTCAAATAATTTCAAACGCCCTCTTTATTTCTCTGCTCCTTATTCAGTAGCAAAGGTTTGTAATATTGTTCCTTACTCTTTTCAGGAAGGATGGGTATATAAGATTATGCCAGTTAAGGCAGATTCAACTGATTATATGAATGATTTAGGCGGAGTTGACGGACCTGGATCCTATGATCTGTTGATGAACAAGTGTAAATGGGGTAATCTCAATAATCCGAATGTGTTTGTTGATCCGGAAAGCAGAAATAATATAGGTCGTTTTAAACAGATTGTATTGCGTACTACATTATGGATGATCAAAAACGGTGACATGCAAAAGGCTAAGAATCTGTTGGGATTAAATGAGAAATACTTCCCAAATTCTAAGTTTGTTCCCGAAACATATGACCTAAACTTTGTTGATTTATATTTCCAGGTTGGAGAAAAAGATAAAGCCATTGCTTTGATTAACCGAATTGTTGGTTGTTATAAGGGTGATTTGAATTATTATCATTCCTATTCCGTACAAAGAAGAGTTCAGTTTCAGGATGACATCAGAACTTCATTTGCTGTATTGCAGCAGTTGAGCTTGATTGCTAACCGAAATAAGGAAACTAAACTTGGAACAGAAATCGAGACTTATCTCAATCAAAAGGTGAAAGAATTTGAATAGTATTCAAACGTAATTGATCAAAGAACCTCATATAGAAAGCAATTAATATTGCCGGATATATGAGGTTCTTTTTTTGTACTTACAGGACAAAAATAAAATGGTTATAAACTGTATTGGTAAATGCCGAAGGCATGAAAGTATTATAGCCAACAAAGTAGTTTTTAGATTAATCCCGAAGGGATGAAATGATTATAGAAAAGTGGCATCTTCATCTAGAACCCTGAAGGGGTGAAATGATCCTTGTGTAAACGGAAAGAATTATTTCACCCCTCCGGGGTTCATATTCAAACAGTTGATTTGCTATAATCCTTTCACCCCTTCGGGGTTTTGGGTGTGGAATTAAGTATACTCCCTTTTTTTTTGTTAATATAATCATGTCGTGCCTTCTACATTAAACACATAGAGACGCAATATTTTGCGTCTCTACGATATACAAACAAATGTTGTTGATTGATTTTAAAGCTTTAAATCTGTCTCAGCCAGTAACTGTTTAAGTTTGGTTTCGGCAACTTTCAGGTTATACTCAAAGTTGAGCATTCTGGTAAATGAATCCTGATAGCTTTCCTCTGCAAGTTTGGTTTCAAGTGTAGTAGTCTCTCCCAAACGCAATCGTTGTATTGATATTTCCAGATTCTCTTTGGTCAATAAATGATTGTTTTTCTCAATCGCTAGCAAATTCCGTTGTGATTCAAAATCGGTTAATGAATTGATCAATTCAGTATATAATGCCAACTTTGCATTCTCCAAACCATATTCGCTTGATTTCAGTTGGATCGATGAAACACTGACTTGTCTTTTGACATTTCCACCCTGATACAATGGAATAGTCAAAGTACCTCCAACTAATGGGCCAAAGGAGTTGTTTGTCTTCAATGCAGTAGGATTTCCGACGGCATTATTACTATTTAAATAATTGTAACCTGCATTAAAATTGAACCTTGGTAAATACAATGTCTGCAACTCCTTCACGCTTAGTTTTGCAATATCGACCTGTTTTTGTAATGAAATGATACTGGCATTGTTTGCATAAAGCTTTTGGAGTAGATCCTGTGTATTTGGAATATAATTCGTTTCAATGGTATCTGTAACTTCAAATTCAGCATTAATGTCTCTGCTAAGTAATTGGTTAAGGATTTTTTTAGCGTCCAGAATTACACTTTTCTGCATTAAAGCATTTTCATTATAAACATTCAAGTCAATTTGAGCCTGAAGTAGATTTGTCTTTGCAGTGTTTCCGGCGTTAAAACTCGTTTGAAGAATCTTAACACGTTCGAGGTTATAGTTGATCACCTTATTGTCAGAAACCAACTGTTGTTTTTGTTTCACTACATCATAATAAGCCAGGATTACATTTGAAACAGTCTGTAGGACTGTTTCCTTATATTGTAATTCGCCCAAAGCTTCAATCTCCTGCAGTTTCTGTTTGGTGACGAACATTTTCCCTCCATCGTACAACGTCCAGTTGAGCGTGACGTTTGAGTTGAAAGAATTAGTTCGGGCATTATTAGAACTTGTCTGAGTATTGTTGAAATATGTCTGTTTTGTATTATACAACGAGATATTATCGGTAGCGTTTACAGCTACTGTTGGCAACATACCTGCGTTGCCACTTGTATTGTTTGCCTTGTCAATAGCGGCATTATTACCTGCTACCAAAATGTCATAGCTGTTTTTGAGCGCGATACTTACAGCATCATTTGCTGAAAGTACTTGTTGTGCCTGCGCTGAAAAAAAGGTGACAAGTAATAGAGAAAGGCCTATAATTATTTTCTTCATCGAAATTCAATTTTAAAAGTATTAATGCTCTTCAGAAGACGTTTCTTCCTGATTTTGCAATAGTTGTGTGTTTTCAGGAGTTATAGTTTCCTTGATTACAATTAATTTCTTACTGGCCATCATCAAATACATAACAGGAATGACGACAAGCGTTAGAATCAATGCAAATAATAATCCACCAACGACTACTATTCCTAATGGAACACGACTTTGTGCACCTGCTCCCAAAGCAAAAGCAATTGGAAATGCTCCAAAAATTGTAGCCAGTGAGGTCATCAGGATGGGACGTAAACGTGCAGCAGCTGCTTCAAAAACAGCTTCGAATTTTTCTAATCCAGCCTTGCGTTTTTGATTTGCAAATTCCACAATCAGAATTCCGTTCTTGGTTACAATACCAATCAACATGATCATACCGATTTCTGAAAAGATATTGAGGGTTTTTCCTGTGATCCATAATGATAACATGGCGCCTGCAATAGCTAAAGGCACTGTACACATGATGATTAACGGGTCACGGAAACTCTCAAACTGAGCCGCCAGAATAAGGTATATCAGGAGTAATGCGAAAATTAGTGCGAAGGAAGTACCCGAACTGCTTTCGGCAAAGTCACGGGATGTACCAATCAGCGCAGTTTGAAAAGAACTATCCAAAAGCTTTTTCGCGATCCGGTTCATTGCAGCAATACCTTCTCCTAAAGTTTTTCCAGGAGCAAGTGCAGCAGATACTGTGGCTGCTTTATACCGGTTATAATGATACAAAGTCGAAGGGCTGCTATTTTCCTGCAAGTGAACAATATTGTCAAGCTGTATCAGGTTACCTGTATTGCTTCTCACATATAAAGAACTGATATCTGCCGGTTTATTACGTTCTTTCCGTTCGACCTGACCTATCACAAAATATTGTTTGTCGTTTTTAAGGAAATAAGCATACCTGCGGCCACTTAGAGCAAAATCTAAAGTACTGGCAACATCAACAAAATTTAGTCCCAGGTCTGTAGCCTTGAGCCTGTCAATAGTAAGATTTATCTCAGGTTTATTGAATTTCAGATTTGCATCAACATTACTGAATGTTGGATCCTTTCTGGCTTCATCAAGGAAAAGCGGTAATTGTTTTTGTATCTTATCGAAATCCAGGTTCTGCAAAACGATTTGAACAGGTAAAGAAGACTGGCGGGATGTCGTGATAGTTTGTTCCTGGTTCGCAATAATCCGACCCTGAGAAAATCTTTTATAATATTTAGTCAGATTATCATATACCTGCTGTTGTGAAACATTACGTTCAGTTGGTTCAGTCAGATAAGTCTGAACAGAACCTGTGTTTGTTCCACCACCACCTGCACTTACCCTTGTAAATACCAATCTGGCTGACTTTACACTATCCATCTGAAGCTGAGCAATTTTATCCAACACTTTATTGGTGTAATCATAGTCGGTACCTTCGGGAAGAGTAATACTGGTACGAATTACACTATGATCTTCCAATGGCGCTAATTCGGACTTCAGCGTCTTTGATGAGATAAAGATTATTACTAAACATAAAGCTAAAATACAGAATGTTATCCATTTACGCTTCATGACAAATCCAAGTAGTCCCCTGTATTTAGTATCAATTCCGGCAAAGAAAGGCTCAGTTTTATTATAAAAAGGTCCATGTTTTGCTGATCCACCTAAAAACACATTTAAAACCGGTGTCAAGGTTAGTGAAACAAAAGCAGAAATAACTACGGCACCTGCAACAACGATACCGAACTCACGAAATAGTCGTCCTGTGAAACCCTGTAAAAAGATAACCGGAATAAATACGATAGCTAATGTCAAAGAGGTTGAGATGACTGCAAAGAAGATTTCACGTGTTCCCTGAAAGGCTGCAGTCCATTTGTCCATCCCAAGTTCTCTCTTTTTAAAGATATTCTCAGTCACAACAATTCCATCATCGACAACTAATCCGGTCGCCAGTACAATAGCAAGCATGGTAAGTACATTGATCGTGAAACCACAAGAGTACATTATGAAAAATGAACCGATAAGTGATACCGGTATATCTATTAAAGGCCGGATAGCAATAACCCAGTTTCTGAAAAACAAGAAAACGATCAGGATAACCAATGAGATAGCAATTGCTAAAGTTTCAATTACATCGGTAACTGATTGCCTTACAAATTTCGATTTATCGTATCCTACTTTTATTGATAACCCATCGGGTAAATTGTTGTTTTGTATCTGAGCAAATCGTTTATAAAACTCGTCAGCAATTTGAATATCGTTAGCACCCGGTAAAGGTATTAATGCAAGCATTAAACCATTGCTGCCGTTTACTTTAACTCCTGATTCTTCATCTTCAGGACCTAATACTGCTTCTCCGATGTCTTTAAAACGGATGATTTGATCATTAGTTTGTTTGATAATCAGATTGTTGAAATCCTCTTCGGTCAGCAACCTTCCTTTTGTTTTAATGATCAACTCGGTAGCATTACCAATTAGTTTTCCTCCTGGTAATTCTACATTTTCTCTGCTCAGTACATTTGAAACATCCTGTGCGGTAAGATTGTAGGCTGTTAATTTATCAGGGCTTAACCAAAGTCGCATAGCAGGGCGTTGTTGCCCATAAATACCTACACTGCTTACACCAGGGATTGTCTGCAATTTTTCCTGCAGTACATTTTCAGCATAGTCACTCATTTCGAGTGCATTCATTTTAGTGCTTTGAACAACAATGGTGATGATAGGATCACTATTTGCATCCGCTTTTGATACAACAGGTGGAGAATCCAAATCCTGTGGTAAGTTGCGTGATGCCTGCGATACTTTATCACGTACATCATTGGCGGCCTTTTCCAGGTCGGCATCCAGATTGAATTCAACAGTAATATTGCTACTACTGGTTGAAGAAGAAGAGGAAATAGATTTTACACCTTCAATACCATTGATTGCTTTTTCTAATGGTTCTGTAATCTGTGATTCAATGATGTCTGAATTTGCACCGGTATATGATGTTTGTACGTTGATAATCGGAGGGTCAATGGCAGGATATAGACGAACACCCAAAAAATTATAACCAACTACACCAAAAAGCAAAATACATAAACTCATTACTATGGATGCAACAGGGCGCTTTAACGCAAAATCTGATACTGTCATAATGCTTTAGGTTTTTTTGCTTTCAGTAATCTTACTGGGGCTTCAGGTTTTATAAATAAAATACCAGTAGTAACAAGGGTATCACCTGGTTCAAGTCCTGTTAAAACTTCAACATTATCTTCCCTGCGAATCCCGGTTGTAATAGTTACAAATTTTGCTTTGCCATTTTTTACAATAATTACTTGTTTAGTGAGTTCCTGTGGAATAACTGATTGTGAAGGAATCATCAATGCATGATCTTTCTGTTTCAATTTGAGGTCAATATTAGCAAATTCGCCAGGCAATAATGAACCTGACTTACTTGAAACAACTGATCGTACTTTAAGATTATTGGTGAGTGCGTCAATTCCTTTTTCAGATGCCATAACAGAGGCATCATATTTGGTATCCTTACCTTGAATAGTAAACTTCAATTTAGTTCCAACATTGACTTCACTACTGTATTTACTTGGAACACTGAAATCAAGTTTTAATTTTTGATCTTCCCTAATAGTAGCCAAAACAGTTGTCGGTGTAACGATTGCGCCAATACTGATATTTCTTAAACCAATTGTGCCTTCAAAAGGAGCGATAACTTCAGTCTTACGGATCATTACATTATCAATCTCAATATCATTTTTAACTGAGGCCAATGAAAGTGTCGTCTGGTCGTAGTCTGTCTGACTAATACCTGCAACTTTAAGTAATTCGCTTTGTCTTTTTTGTTGTTGTTCGATTATTTTAAGCTGCGTATTTGCTTTGTGAAGCTGAGCCTGTAGATCATCATCAAAGAGTTTCACAAGAAGCGTACCTTTTTTAACTAATTTTCCTTCAGGTAAGTTAATCAAAACTACTCGTCCGGATATTTCAGGTTGGAGAGTTGTCACTTCAAATGGAATTAATGTACCTGAAACGGTGATGGTTTCCTGTAAAACAGAAGGTTTAACTATGGTCCATTCTACAGGTGGGTTGTCTTTCGATTTGATGCCTTGTTGTTTTGGGTCAGGTTTACCTGATTTACACGAGCAAATAAGCGTAGCAAGTAGAGTCAGGCAAAGTAAATTTAGAATTTTGATGTTCATAATAGTTTTCACTTAAATGACTTGATTGGGTTGGGTTGGGTTGATTCTTTAGATTGGGTTGTAAGGGTTTAATGTTTATTATAATAAGAGCAAAGGTATTGTTAATTTTTTACTAAAAAGCAAAAATGGGGGTTAACTTTAAGTTAAAATATTATTCATTTCTTAATGCTTCATTGATCTTATCAATATTTAAGAAGAGTTTTGTAAGCACAGTTATCCAGAATAAACCATTAACAATCAATAACAATAGTACAATTCCTATTGTCGAAAATGATATTCCCGTATTCGGGCTGATCAATGAAGGCAATATTGCAATGGTTGCTGTGATGACGCCTATTAGAATTCCGGCAAACAATAAACCGGCATATTCATTTACAAACATCTTAAAGATTAGTTTTTTGCCAAAACCTACAGCCTTGAGCAAAGCTATTTCGCTTCTTCTTTCCAGAATGCTACGAACAAGGATAACTCCCAGACCTACAGTTCCGATCAACAAGCCAAATGCTCCCATAACTAAAAATATGGACAAATAGGTATTCTCGATCGAATTGAATTCTGCAAGCTTTTGGGCAGCAGGTACTATTTCCCAACCATAATCACGAAAACTTTGTTTGAGTTCATCTTCAATGGCTTGTTCATTGGCTTTTTTATTGTCAATCAAAAAGAGGGTGGAACCGCTACCGGATGGAAAGTTAGCCATGAAATATTTTTGTGATATAATGACATGACCCTGAAAAACAGAGTTTGCTAAACCTCCAATGAGTTTGAGTTTCATCTTCTCTCCATTTTCATTTTTATATACCAAAATATCACCTACAGAAATTCCAAGACCCCATTTTATGACTGTCTCATCGGCAACTGCTGGTATTACTCCTCCCGTAAGCGTTTGATCAAGTGAAGACCATGGATTGTCTTTGTTCAGTAAAGGAGTGGATGATACAAAAGAAAATCTGCCTTTCATTTGATCAGTTTTTACTCCAAGGATTGAAGGATTTTTCACCCTATTCAGGTTCAGACAACTGGCATCATCTCCCTCATGATTCATAAACTGAACGATGGGGTAGGTGCCTTCCATTTCGAATTCCTTCCTGACCGATTGATTGTTTAGATCCTTTACAACCGGGACAGTCGATTCAGCATACGTAAGAAATCCACCGGTTCCGCTTGATTGCAAACCTGCATCTACAAAAAGATCCTGACGATTAGCACCTGTTGCGATCACAATAAAAGTGCCTATTGCAAAGAGAATAATGATATTGAGACTGCGATTTTTATTTCTGATCGCATTCTTAAAACAGAGACTGACAATATCAAATGATTTAAGCGTCTCATGGCCTGATGTCCTGTTTTTTATTTTAATAAACCAAAGATCAGTGTAGACCAGTAAAGATATCAGCATCAATCCCCCGGCAGTGAAGAAAACAGAGGGGTTGACAGTTTGAAGATGAATGATCTGTGTTGTGATGAGAGCCAATGAACCAATGCCCGATATAGCTGCAATGATCCTGTTGATTTTAAACCATCGTTTTGTCTTTCCGGCTCTGGTTTTCTTTTTTAAAAGTCCACCCTGTTTACGCAAAAAGTGTGTTGCCGAAAAGTAAACCGTTAAACTGGTCACTTCAAGACCAATAAACATACCTGATAAAAGGGACTTCCAGTTTACAACGACATCCATCATTTCGGTTCTGACGGCATCGTTCCAGACACTATTTAATGCAGAAAAAACAGACAAACAGTACACATAAGCAAGCACGGTTCCTATGATGGTTCCAAATAAAGCAACAATCAGCACTTCATATAAAACGACCATCCGAACTTTCTTCAATGAAATGCCGAGAAAAGTCAATGTCTTTAATTGTTCCTGACGACTCTCCATATTGAGCAGGAATAAGAGCATGATCAAAACGATGCCTGCAACAAGAATAAAGAAACTCAGTCCACTGAATAACTGACTGAAATCCACTCCGTTTTGTGCAGCAACTTTACCATTATCTCTAACCGGATCAATCACAAAACCTAGTGTTGCCGGATCGATAGATTTCTGCAAAGCAATACTCGTTTCATTAAGAGTCTGTTTTTCGAATGTAGGGGCCGCCCTTGTGGCCGCCCTTTTTAAATTAGTTTGATTGGGAATATCTCCAACCCTCACTGCCGTATATGTTCCAAACCTATTCTTCCATAAATCAATTCCTCTTGAATCTGAAATAAATGCTTTTGGTGTTCCCTTCCATTTATTCCAATATCCTTCATCTTTTGGTCTGATTTTCTTCAAATCAATCGGAACCCCTGTATCCCAGTCCCTGCAATTCCCTGCATCTGTCATGCCCGGAAGATTAGGAATCAGATCTTTGTCTGCATATTCTCCACTGATTTCGACTATTGATTTCACCCGAAAAGAAGCTGTTTTTTCTGTCAGTTCTTTCAGCGGACCTACTACAAAATACTTCAGATCAATCTTTTCTCCTACTTTAACATTCAGATCTTCTGCCAACCATTTGTTGATTACGATTTCATCTCCTTTGAGTTGATTATCGGGCAAGGTAGAGACAAAAGAATAGGGTGTTGAATTGGCTCCGAATGTAAAACTATTTACAAAATAGGTGATAATGTATCGTTTATCCGCTGCAATCTTTTTGATGGCTTCAACAACAGTAGGCTCAATGAAAACCCTTTCGGAATTAATCTGGAGGGTGTTTGTAGATGGCAGCGTTTTGATATTCAGGTTCATGTCTGCAAGCGTCCAGCTTTTTTGAATTGCTGCATCAATCTTCTCTTTTGACAAATCAGCCGTGCATTTTAATAGCAATACATTGGCTCTGGCCTTCAGATTCATCAGTTTGTTAAGCAGATTAATGGACACGAAAGCATTAAACGGTGCAGTTTGAGAAATACGCAGATTGAAGCGTCCCATTTTATCATTCCCGGCAATTGCTTTTATTTTCAGCATTACCGGAACAGTGTTGGCTTCGTCAGAAACAAATGGTGTATTGAGTGGAATCAGACTGGCTTTTTTAATCCTTAGCAAAACTTGATCACCAACTTTGATATTCAGTCTGGTAGCAAGATTAGTGCTGATGATGACCTCTTCATCTGAAAGATTTTTGAACGAAGTATTAGCATTTAATGCCTTGTCAAAGTTTTCATTTACTCCAACAACCTGAATTTTATTGATCCTTTTTTTCCCACCCTCGGTTATGGCAAGTCCATCCAATAGCAGAACCGGAGCAACCGGAATAGAAAGTTCTTTTTCAATGCCGATTGCCATGTTTTCTGTGAAGAAACGATCACCGGCTAACACAGTGTGCGTGACTGCACCCAAGCGGAGATCAACACCTTTGTTCAGGTTGCTTTTTACAGAATCGCCAACCATCAATGCACCTGTAATTACAGCTGTACTGATTGCCACACCCATAGCAAGTGCGAGATTCCGTTTCCAGTAGTGAAGGAGGTTTTTCCTGATCAGGTTAAAATATGTCATGCCTTTAAATTCTTTATCCTGAGTTTGCCGTTTTTGAGTTCATAAACCCTGTCCATTTTTGCTGCTAGTGCCAGCGAATGGGTCACAACAACCAAAGTAACTCTGTATGACCTGTTGATTTCGAGTAACAACATCGCCAACTTACTCACATTGTCTTCGTCCAAAGCGCCCGTGGGCTCATCTGCTAACAAAAGCCCAGGCTTATTAATCAGGGCTCTGACCACTGCTGCACGCTGACATTCACCCCCTGACAGATGACCCGGCATCTGATCCCGTTGATCCCAAATGCCAACTCTTTTCATAAGTTCCTCAGCCCGAACCAATCGTTCTGCTTTAATTTTTTTATCACTGATTGTCAGTGTTGGAATCAGAATGTTCTCAAGAAGTGTGCACTGAGGCAATAAATGATGCAGCTGAAAGACAAATCCGATCTTCTCATTGCGGAATGTGTCGAGTTGCTTTGTCGTATAGTTTACAAGATTTTCATTAGGGGCGAATTGCATTCGCCCTAATTCCATTCGCTCAAATTGAATTCGCTCTACATCGTTTCCTAATGATGTAATGTCATCATCCTTTAAAACAGGTTCAGGCTTTGAAGCAGTATATTTGATCTTGACAATAGGCCGGGTAGTAGCAGCCCGGAGTTCTGATTTCCGATCTTCCGGTGAAATATCTTCTGTAACAGGTTTTATATCAGTTTCTTGTGTCTCTACTGAACTATTTTTAACAAACTCATCAAAATCAATTGCATCTGGATCTATCCTCCCACTCCGATAGAAAACATCTCCCGAATCAGGCCGATCCAATGTCCCCATAATATTCAATAAAGTCGTTTTGCCAGATCCTGAAGGTCCTAATATGGCAATAGTTTCACCTTCTTTGATTTCAAGTGTCAGTTCATCCAGAACCTTTCTGAGTGTTCCTTCTGATTCAGAACCGTAATGTTTTGATATATTATTGAGTTTAAATAGCATCTTTCCAATATGTTATAGTTGTTTTTCAAAAGATCTTCAAAAACATGTTCATTTTAGAATTTAAAATATATATTTGAAGTTCAATAATGAACGGTGATTAAACGAAAAAGTTTCAATAACATTTCATGTTTTTGGTTGAAAGACAAAGTTACTGATTTTTGTTGGGTTGTGTCAATATCAGTAAAGCAATATCTATAAGTCTTGTTCAATTCTAAAAGTTTAACGTATATTTGAAAAATTACTAAATTGATTGTGGAATTCATTTTAAGCACGATAATAAAATGATTAAAAATAAAACCGGACTTCTTTTGATAATTGGAGTTATATTTTTTTCCTTTGTTGGTTTCGGACAGCAAAAGGTTTCAGTCAAGGTGTTTCAAGACATTAAACGCCAGCTGATTAATACTGTTGGTGGAGATTATACCCAGGCACGTTATTCCAATAGTGCATGGGATGCCATTGGAGGACAGACATTAAAAGAATTCAGACCCGGCATAGTGAGAGTAGCGCTGCCTTTACAATTCCGGGGCAAAGAATATGCAAGTTTCAAAGGTGATTTGATCAATAAACAACCTTTAGTTATCACTTTGTTTGATGCAATGAAACGCATGAAAACAGAATTTGGCGTTAAATCCATCATTGTTTCGGTTTGGGATGTTCCAAACGAACTGGTTGTCGATCCTTCAAAAAAACAACAACGTGTCATTAAACCCGAATCTTATGACGAAGTGATTGACATGCTGACTGCATTTTTGGTAAAAGCGAAAAACGATTATGGCGTTGAAGTTGATTATTTTTCATTTAATGAATCGGATGGAGGCTGGCAGGTACAGTTTTCACCTCAAACCACTATCGCGTTTATCAAAAAAGCAATGGCTCGTTTTAGAGCAGCCGGACTGAAAACAAAATTCTTACTTGCCGACACGGCTCAGACCAAAGGAACTGTCGAGTTCGCGACCATGATAATGGCAGATTCAACCATATGGAAAGCACTCGGACCATTGTGTTTCCATAGCTGGTGGTCGGAAAAGATATCAGATAATGAATTCGAAAGGGTCGCTGCATTTGCAAAGGCATGGAATAAGCCTGTTTGGTGCGATGAACTTGGCTTTGATGCCGAGGCTTACAAGATTAAGGGAATGTGTCAGAGTTGGGATTATGCATTGCGTTTTGCCAAAATAACACACCGGATGCTCAAATATGCCCAAGTCGAAGCGTCATTGTACTGGACCTGGCAGAATGATTATCCAATCATGTCAACTGATTTGAAAACAATGTACCCGTCATATTATGTAACACGTCATCAGACCGATTTTCTGAATTCCGGAACTCAGATCGTACATTCTACAAGTTCAGATCCTGAAATATTGGTAATCAGTGGTATTCATGATAATCAATCACAGGTAATGCAATTGATCAATATGAAAAAGGTTCCGGTGACAGTTGACATCGAAGGCTATGACAGTAAAATTATCGATATGGTGACAACAAAAGAATCGAACAACTGGCAGGTACAGAAAAATATTACAAAGTCGAAAAAAGGACATACCTTCATTCAATTACAACCAGAATCAGTTAATTCATTAATCATAAATTAATTACCTATCTATGAAAACAAATCTACGTTTTTTTAAAACTGCAATCCTTCTTTTCTCTTTGGTTTGCTATGGCATGAATTCTTTTGCACAAAAGGTCGAGACCAATCTTGGCAAATCAGAAAAGCTAATCCCATTTAAAGATTTCAAAAATACCGATGTAGGTCCTGTTTCCAAAGCTGGCATTGTAACAAACGACAAAAATACAATTCAGATTATAGCAAGTGGTACAGACATTTGGGGCTCACGCGATCAGTTTCATTTCTGCTATGTCATGATAAAAGGTGATTTCGAAGTCACTACTCAGGTAATGAGCCTGACAGCTGCAAATGCATATACCAAAGCAGGTATCATGGCACGTGTAAATCTTGATGACAATAGCCAACATATATTCTATCAGGTTTTCCCAAACAATGCTGCGCGAAATAATAACAATGGTGGTTGCGAATTTCAATACCGTGCTGAAAAAGCAGGAAATATGAAAGCCATTTATCCAGATCCTGCAACTGCCGGAAAACAGTTTAATGTTGCATATCCCAATACCTACATCCGTCTAAAACGAACAGGTGATGTTTTCGAATCATATTTCAGTACCGACAACAAAACGTGGAAGCTCTATGCAACCTATACATTGAAACTCCCCGAAGAATTGATGGTTGGTCTTGCTGTAACTTCACACAATAAAGACGAATACACCAACGCAAAATTTGCTTCAGTTAAATTAGCAAAGTAACTACCTGATTTTTTAAAAGCATAGGTTTAAATACATTATGCTTTCAGGGTTCTTAATAAATATCACATCAGGAAATAATGATGTCATGTCCACGGCAATATAGAAAAATGCCGAAGGCATGACATTATTTTTAGAAATCCATGCTTACGGAAATGAAGAAAAATGCCGAAGGCATGACATTATTATAGAAAACAAACCGTAACTAAAATGAACCCCGAAGGGGTGAAATTATGTAATAATCACATAATCAGGTGTAAAAATATTCGTAGCAATCGAAGATTTAACGAAAAAAGTACTGGATATAATACTTCCGATAATTGAAATATTTTTTTTATTGCAATATCCCGGGGAAATAAATTGACCATTTTTTGATACTCCAGGGAACACTCCCATATCACTTAAAAGCCATTTACAGATTACTGGTAGATAATCGTCCCCCGTTGCGTACAATTACCCTACAATTAGCGTACCTGTAGCTTACCCTATAGACGCTACAGGTACGCTACATGTACGCTAAGGGTACGCTACAGGTACGCTACACCACTTGAGTGTCTACCAGTTATAGGAAAAGTGTTTTCTCCTTATATGGGAGTGATCTTTTCATGATCCTTTCATGATCTTTTCATGATCTTTTCAGTGTCATTTCATGGATTAATGGGGACAGGTACAATTTATTTCATAATCAAGGAAACCATAAATGCAGAATTGTGGCTGAACCCATTTATCTCTCTGATATTATCATGATGCACCTACTAGCTGAAAGAGAGCGAATTATGACTCATCAATTTGATGTCTCCACACTGATAAGACTTTTCAAGATGAACAAATTCTCTCCGCAATGCGGAGACATTTGAAATATCAAGGGATTACAAATCCCTAAATCAATAAAGTGTGGGTTACATATTCACACTAGCAGAGGATAATTTTTAAACCAAACATGCTGAGTTTTCCTTTGTATAAAATCATGTCCCCCCTACGGGGCTTCGGTTGAGGTGATTATTTGTTACAATCATGACATCCCTACGGGACTTAAGTTGGGGTGATTATTTGTTACAATCATGACATCCCTACGGGACTGAAGAAAAAAGCAAATATTGACTCACACATTTATTCTACTCTGAGGATATTTAAGAAGTGTTTTTTTTTGATGAAAAAAGAAAGTTTATTATTTGCCTGTAACTGTTTTTTCAACTGGTTCGTTCAGTTTATAGTATTCACCCTTAGCATTCTTTAAGCTATCGGCTTTAATGGTCTGGGCAACTTTTAGGGTTTGTAGATCCTGATAGGTTTTTTTTCCTTGCTTTGGATCAATGCGTGAAAGGGAAGCAGGATCGGATTTGCTGTAAAAGTTGATTATGTTTTGTTTTAATGGTGCGGTGAGGTTTTTGAATTTGGTTTCTTCCAACTTGATCACTAATTCGCCATAAGTTTTATCAGCCAGATCGTATTCACCCATCAGAGTTGGTTTTCCGGTATCATAATCTATATCAGGAATCAATGCTTTTTGATTATGTAATTTATTTAAAGCATTGGCATAATGGAGCAGTGTAGTATCGAAGCTCCTGATAAACAGCTTTTCTCCTTCGGGACCAACATCTTTAAATCGCAACACTCTTAAAGGCCCAATTTTGGGTAGAAACCTGACAATACCTGATAAAATCATTGCTTTTAATCCCGGCCTTTTACGTGCTTTTCCAAACTCAATATAATACTGTTTTTTGCTCATCTTATAATGAAAGCTTCGGCTATTGGCACTGGGGTTCTTTAATCGGATGTCTCTTTTCTTGATTTGCCATGCGACATGGGTTATGGTTGGTAACAAACTTTTAATTGACCATCGGAATGTAGCAATCGTGAGTCCCAGATCACTAAATACATCATTGATATCCAGTCCGTAGGTTTTCAGAAATGCCCTTTCCAAAACCGGTCGTGATACCTGAAATCCAATGAAGTTATGATAGGTCTGAGATGCATAATTACCTCTTGAAATCTCCAGAACATCAAATGCAATCTCCACCCTTTTGTGTGCAACTTGATCTTTCTCAAATGTCACTACCTCTCCAAATTTCTTTTCAATTTTAGGATAAACTGCGGGAACAATGATATTTGTGGCAATTGGATGGCCATACTTATCTCCCATGTAATGACACATAGCACCAATAGCAAATGCATATTCATTTAAATTATCTGCCTCGGAAAGTAAAGCCTCCACAAAATCTCCTGTGCGGGCATAATGTGCTAAGTTAGTAAAATAGACACTGCCAAATGGGAAATAGCCTAAATCAGGAATGATACAGCCCCCATAGGCAAAGGCTCTCGCCGCTTTAAGATTGTCTTCTGTTGCTGCCGGATATTTAAGTTTCAGTAAAGGCAAGATACTTTTTTCCCAACTCGCGTCAATTAATGCTTCATGTGTAAGAACTGAATATGCCTTTACAGAATTTGGTACTACAAACATTAAACCGACCAATATAAAAAAGAACCTGAAATCGAAGAAATTTTTAATCATTATAATGATGCTATAAGGTTGTTTAACAAAATAAAACAGTTAATGTTATTGGGATATGAATTTTTGACCTCTAAACCATTTCTTTCTTTCATTTATTAAAATAAAAATTATAGTTTTACAAAGAAATCATGATTCATGAGAATTGTGATGGACAACTCTATCTACAACCCAAACCTGATTGAAAATGAAAAACAAATTACCATTATTGCTTACTGCTCTCGCGCTCTGCTTTAACGTAGCACTCTTTGGCGTTGAGAAACCTAAGGAATTTAAGATTCCTTACGAAAAATATATTCTTGCCAACGGAATGAATGTTATTTTGCATGTTGACAAATCTGATCCGATAGCAGCAGTTTATGTTGTCTATCATGTTGGTTCTGCAAGAGAAATTCAAGGCAAAACAGGTTTTGCTCATCTGTTCGAACATCTTAGATTCAATGAGTCTCAGGATATTCCACAGGGACAGTGGTTCAAAAAGCTTCAGACTGCCGGTGCTTCTAATGTTAATGGCTCAACTGGCCAGGACAGGACCAATTATTTTGAAGTCATTCCAAAGAATGCTGTTGAGATGGCATTATGGATGGAGTCTGACAGAATGGGATTCCTGACCAGCAAAGTAAACCAGGAAACTTTCGTGACTCAGCAGAATGTTGTTCAAAATGAAAAACGTCAGGGAGACAACAGACCATATTCACAAAGTCAATACATGTCCACCAAGTTGATGTATCCTCCAACACATCCATATGGACATACGGTAATCGGAGAACTGGAAGACCTTTCAAACGCTTCACTTCAGGATGCTTTGGATTTTCATGCTAAATATTATGCACCGAGCAATGCTACTTTGATTGTTTCAGGTGATATCGATGTTGCCCAAACCAAAAAGTGGATTGATAAATATTTTGCCGAAATCAAATCGGCACCTGCTCTGAAGCCACTACCAAAGATGCCGGTAACGCTAAAGGAAACTATAAGATCATATTGTGAAGACAACCTAGCCAATGCTCCCAGATTATCATTTGAATTTCCAACTGTCGAAGATTACAATAAAGATGCATATGCACTTGAGTTCTTAGGTCGTATTTTCTCAAGAGGAAATAAATCACCATTGTACAAGGTAATTGTTGAAGAGAAAAAACTTGCTGTTTCGGCTATGGCACGTCAAAGTAGTTCAGAAATTGCCGGTGAATTTGGTATCAATGTAACTGCTCTTCCAAATGTCAAACTGAGTGAGGTTGAAGCTGCTGTAAAAGAAGCTTTCCAACGGTTTGAAAAAGATGGTTTTACGGAAAAAGATGTTGAAAGGCAGAAGGCCGGAATGGAATACAGTTTCTACAGACAAAGTGCCAGTGTTTTGAATAAAGCCACTATGTTAGGTGATTACAATATCTTTAATGGTTCACCTGATTATATGGCTACCGATTTTAAAAACAGAATGAGTGTTACGAAAGAAGATATTTTGAGAGTGTATAACAAATATATTAAGAATCAAAATTATCTGCTTTTAAGCATCGTTCCTAAGGGAAAAGCTGATTTAGCTGCTGCTAACTCTAAATTATGGGTAATCCAGGAAGAATCAATTGATCAGCAGGGAACCAAGAAGAAAGATATTGTTGCTGCAAAATATGTCCCTATTCCTTCAAAAATTGACAGAACAATTGAACCTGTTAAAGGCCCGGATCCTGTTGTTACACTTCCAAAAATATGGAATGCTAAAACCGTAAATGGAATTTCAATTTATGGAATTAAACAAAGTGAACAACCAATTGTAGAGTTCTCGATTATCCTGAAAGGTGGTATGCTCCTTGACAGTCCTGATAAAATTGGTACAGCAGCTTTAACGGCCCAATTGATGAACCAGGGAACTAAAAACAAGACGATCATCGAACTGGATGAAGCCATGCAGGATTTAGGTGCAAATATTAATATCTCTGGTAGTAAGGAAGCAATTTCAATTAATGGTAGCTGTCTTGCCAGTAAATTAAATGAAACTTTTGCCCTTGCCAAAGAGATGTTATATGAACCACGTTGGGATGAAAAAGAATTTGTACTTGCAAAGAGTCGTACAATTGAAGGTCTGAAAAGGACTGAAACTTCTCCAACCTCTATCGGATCGAGTGTGTTTAACAAATTAGTTTATGGTGCCGATAATATTCTGGCTAATGAAACATCAGGAACTATCAGTTCTGTAAATAAAATCACGCTTGATGATCTTAAAAAATATTATGATCAGAATTTTGCACCATCAGTTGCAAAGATTACTATAGTAGGAGACATAACCCAGGAAAATGCCATTGCTTTATTTAACGGACTGAAAGATTGGAAAGCCAAAGAAGTTAAACAACCTTCTGTTGCTAACTTTGCTTCTGTAAAACCAGGAATCTACTTTATCGACGTTCCGAATGCCAAACAATCTGTGGTATCAGTAGGTCATGCCGGTCCAAGCTATCCGAACCCCGATTTCTATAAAGCTGTAGTAGTAAATTATAAACTTGGTGGCGATTTCAATGGAATTCTGAATATGATTTTGCGTGAGAAGAAATCATTTACTTATGGAGCCCGTTCAGGATTTACCGGAGCTGGTTTTGGCGGACAGTTTCTTGCCTCTTCACAAGTACAATCAAATTCAACTTTCGAATCTACACAGATCATGAGAGATGAAATCAAAAAGTACACTGAAGGCATCGCTCAGGAAGATCTGGATCTGGTAAAAAGCACTTTATTAAAGAGCAACTCAGGCAGATTTGAAACATTGCCACAGCTTAATGCTATGCTGGAACCTATTGTGATGTATGATCTACCTTTCGATTATATCAAACAACGTGAAGCTATTGTTCAAAATATGACTCCGGCTGAACATGCTGCTTTATCAAAGAAATTTATTCATCCTGATAAATTGATCTATTTGATTCTTGGTGATAAAGCTACCCAGTTTGATAAACTGAAAGAACTTGGACTTGGCAACCCGATTTTATTGGATAAAAGCGGTAAACCAATAGCTGACTAAAACAGTTTGAATGATTAAGCAAGAGGCTGCCTGAAAAGGTAGCCTCTTTTATTTTATAATTTTCTTCCATCCTTTGGTTTTATCATCGAAGATAAATTCCGGAAATCAAATTATCCGATTAATTCTTTTGCTTTTGTCATGTCTATTTCATTTTCCGATTTGGCAATTACAATAGTAGCTACTGAATTTCCAATGAGATTGGTTAATGCCCTTGCTTCGCTCATGAATTTGTCAATGCCTAAAATCAATGCAATGGCTGCAACCGGAACATTTCCAATTACAGGTAATACTGCTGCAAGTGTAATAAAACCACTTCCCGATACACCGGCTGCACCTTTTGAAGCCAGCATCAGTATCAGCAATAAGGTTATTTGGTGTGTGAAATCCAAAGGGGTGTTTGTAGCCTGGGCCAGGAAGACAACTGCCATAGTAAGATAAATAGAAGTTCCATCAAGGTTAAAAGAATACCCGGTTGGGATAACTAGACCAACAACAGGCTCAGAGCAACCAACATTTCTAAGTTTGTCCATTAAGCTGGGTAAAGCTGCTTCAGATGACGAGGTCCCAAGAACGATCAAAAGCTCTTCTTTGATATAAGCAAGCAGTCTGAACAAGTTAAATCCAGTATATTTTAAGATTCCTCCTAATATAAAGATGATAAACATGATACAGGTCAGGTAAAATGAACCCATTAATTGTCCCAACGATACCAAAGAACCTAAACCATATTTTCCAACTGTATAACTCATCGCTCCGAGAGCACCTATTGGAGCAACCCGCATGATGATTTTAATGACTGCAAAAAGAGCATCTTCAATTGACTTTATTCCAGATAAAAAGGGCTTGGCTTTGGGACCGATTTTAGATAGAGCAAATCCCAATAGAATGGCAAAAAACAAAATCTGAAGAATATTCCCGGTTGACAGAGCATTAATGATATTGTCAGGAATTATATTCATAATAAATTCCTGTACACCAACATTTTGTTTGGCAGTAACATAACCTTCTACCGCTTTCAGATCCAATGTGGTAGGATCTATGTTCATGCCTGCTCCAGGTTTTAATATATTGATGACCAGCAGGCCAATCATTAAAGCAAAAGTTGTGACGACTTCAAAATATATAATGGCTTTTATACCAACTCTCCCTACTTTTTTTGTATTTTCCATTCCTGCAATGCCATTCACGATGGTACAGAAAATGATAGGAGCTATCATCATTTTCACCAGTTTGATAAAACCATCTCCCAATGGTTTTAACTGTACTGCAAATTGAGGATAAAAGACTCCAATTAAAATCCCAACTACTATCGCAAAAATAACCTGAGCATAAAGGCTTTTAATGTATTTCATGTACAAAATATTTTGTTGTTTAACAATTCAATATTTCAGTAATGATATAGTTATCAGATCATATTTTATTAAAAAATAACCCGTGAGCAACTTTAGGCTACTAAAGTATTAAATAAATCGATTCTTTAATAGTCAGGCAATAAATACTTACAAAAAAAGCAACCCACTTATAGCTTGCTTTCTTTTGGTTATTTTAAAAGGTTCTGTTGTACGATAATGTTGGTGATATAGGGAAGACCCTGGAGCGTATCAAGGGCAGAATCACAGAACCTTTAAAAATTAATTCTTACAAAGGAATCATTTCTGTTTCTAGTCTTCTTTTTCTTCTTTTTTG